>Ga0123338_10002206_pt1 | contig 18285 bp, 13 predicted proteins | sample grotaG_FD_89793 | JGI IMG/M metagenome (GOLD analysis project Ga0123338, IMG submission 89793) | Glacier valley bacterial and archeal communities from Borup Fiord, Nunavut, Canada, to study Microbial Dark Matter (Phase II) -... | ecosystem: Environmental > Aquatic > Freshwater > Ice > Glacier ...
CACCTGACCGTCGACGCGCGTGGCGCCCGCCTGATGCGCGACACCTCGCGCGAGAACATCGCCACGCGGATGGCGATCATCCTGTTCGAGAAGGGCAAGGGCGAGGTCGTGACGGCCCCGGCGATCCGCGGCGAGCTCGGCAACCGCTTCCAGATCTCCGGCAGCATGACCACCGCCGAAGCCAGCGACACGGCGCTGCTGCTGCGCGCCGGCTCGCTGGCCGCGCCGATGGAGATCATCGAAGAACGCACGATCGGGCCGAGCCTGGGCGCCGAGAACATCGACCGCGGCTTCTACAGCGTGATCTACGGCTTCACCGCGATCGCCGTGTTCATGTGCTCGTACTACCTCTTTTTCGGCGTCGTCTCGACGCTGTCGCTCGCCTGCAACCTGTTGCTGCTGATCGCCGTGCTGTCGATGCTGCAGGCCACGCTCACCCTTCCCGGCATTGCGGCCATCGCGCTGGCGCTCGGCATGGCGATCGACGCCAACGTGCTCATCAACGAGCGCATCCGCGAGGAGCTGCGCGGCGGTGCCGCGCCGCAGACGGCGATCAACGTCGGCTACGAGCGCGCCTTCGCGACCATCCTCGACTCCAACGTCACCACGCTGATCGCCGGCCTGGCGCTGCTCGCCTTCGGCTCCGGCCCGATCCGTGCCTTCGCGATCGTTCACTGCCTCGGCATCCTGACCTCGATGTTCTCGGCCGTGATGTTCTCGCGCGGACTCGTCAACCTCTGGTACGGCCGGCAGAAGCGATTGAAGTCGGTCTCGATCGGGCAGATCTGGAAGCCCGGAACGGCGACCGTGGCTGCGACGGGAGAAGCCTGACATGGAGTTCTTCCGCATCCGCAAGGACATCCCGTTCATGCGCCACGCGCTAGTGCTGAACGTGATCTCGCTCGTCACCTTCCTCGCCGCCGTCTTCTTCCTCAGCACCCGCGGCCTGCACTTCTCGATCGAGTTCACCGGCGGCAACGTCATCGAGACGGCCTACGCGCAGCCGGCCGACATCGCCAAGATCAGGACGACGGTGCAGGGCCTCGGCCTCGGCGACGTGCTGGTGCAGAACTTCGGCAGCTCGCGCGACGTGATGATCCGGGTGCCGGTGCGCGCCGACGTGAAGCAGGGCGAGCTGACGGCGCGTGTGTTCTCCGAGCTGTGCAAGGCCGAAGGCGGCGCCGTGACCACGCGCGAGACCGCGGCCGAAGCGGGCAAGCCGACCAGCGCGCAGGTCTGCATAGCGGGTGCCGTCGAGCCGGTCAAGCTGTCGCGCAGCGAGGCGGTCGGGCCGCAGGTCGGCAAGGAGCTGGCGCAGGATGGTGCGAAGGCGCTCGCCTTCGTCGTCATCGGCATCATGATCTACCTCGCCTTCCGCTTCGAGTGGAAGTTCTCGATCGCCGCGATCGTGGCCAACCTGCACGACGTGGTCATCATCCTGGGCTTCTTCGCCTTCTTCCAGTGGGAGTTCTCGCTCTCGGTGCTGGCGGCGGTGCTGGCGGTGCTGGGCTATTCCGTCAACGAATCGGTGGTCATCTTCGACCGTATCCGCGAGACCTTCCGACGCTTTCGCAAGCTGAGCACGCAAGAGGTCATCGACCACGGCATCACGAGCACGATCAGCCGCACGATCATCACCCACGGCTCGACCCAGATGATGGTGCTGTCGATGCTCTTCTTCGGCGGCGAGACGCTGCACTACTTCGCCATCGCGCTGACCATCGGCATCCTGTTCGGAATCTATTCGTCGGTGTTCGTGGCCGCCGCCATCGCCATGTGGTTGGGCGTCAAGCGCGAGGACCTCATCAAGTCGGGCGGCAAGGAGCACGACCCGAACGACCCGAATGCCGGGGCCGTGGTGTAGAGTGCAAAGCGACTTTCTCAGGACCATTCGGCCCACCTAGTCCATGCCCACCCCCGCTAACCCGACGGCATTGGCTCAGCAGGCGAGGCGGTCATATGCAGAGCGGCTGCTCGGCGGCATGCCGGCCGTCGTTCAGGCTGTCGATCAGGGGGCCCGCGCCCTCGCCGGCGCTGTCGCCGAGCCGGCCGTCGCGCTGAAACGTCGCGAACTCATCCCCGTCTTGCAGAGCACGCTGCCGATCTGGCTGATGGGCATGACGACGCTGCTCAAGGCATCGCTGCCGAGCGGCACGGTCACGCAGACGCGGCTCGGCGAGCTGACGGCGGCGAGCGCCGCCGGCCGGCCTGGTGGCAATCTCAGCCTCGTCGACGACGACACCATCGAGCACGAGATCCTCAGCTCGCGCTTGGCGCTGGCGATGATGGACCGGGCCTCGTGGGAGTTCACCGACCTGCGCTCGCGCATGAACGTGCTCGAGGGCAAGGAGGAGCTCGACGCCAACGACATCCTGCGGCCGCACGTGCTCGCGCGCATCGTCACCAGCTCGTGGCTGGCGGCACCGCTCGGCCTCGACGCCTGGCGGCTCATGCAGGGCGTCGTGCACGACGAGTTGTCGATGTTCGCGGAAGAGGCGTATCACGAGACCAACCGCTTCTTGCTGCAGCGCCACGTGCTCCCGGAAGTCGACCTGCGCCCCCTCATCCGCCGTTCCACCGACGGCGGCGTTCGCGCCAGCACGGGCAGCGGCAACGGCGGCTTCGGCACGCCGACCGGCACGGCACCGCCGGCTTCCGAATTTCAGTATTCAGCGCTGCGCGGAACGGCGGCCAGCGAAGTCGGCGAGGAGACGCGCCTGATGACGCGCGCCGGCGGTTTGGCCCGCGGCGCGGATCATGGCGAAGCCGTTCTCGGCCGCCTCAATCGCCTGGTCGGCCGCCAGCTGCCCGACTTCGCGGTGACCTCGCACGCGCCGGCACCACCGTCGCCGCGACTGAGCGCAGCCATCGCCGAAGCGCAGGACAGCGTTGCCCGTCGCCTCGCGAGTGCCGCCGCGGCCGCGGCCAGCAGCGGCTCGGCGGCGATCGGCACGCCAGCCCTGCTCGAAGAGCTCCAGCAGAGGAAGCAGGCCCTCAAACAAGCGGCGTCGTCGCCGGTCGAACGCGCCACCATCGAGATCGTCGCGCTGCTGTTCCAGAGCATCCTGATGGAAGACGCGATCCCGGCGTCGGTGCGGGTCTGGTTCGCGCGCCTGCAGATGCCGGTGCTGCGCGTCGCCGTTTCCGAACCCGACTTCTTCGCCACCGTCGAGCACCCGGCGCGCCGGCTCATCGACCGCATGGGCTCGTGCGTGATGGGCTTCGACTCGAGCAGCCGCGCCGTCGGCGACCTGCTCGAGAAGGAGATCAAGCGCGTCGTCCAGGTCGTCGAGGCGTACCCCGATACCGGCAGGCGCGTCTTCCAGACCGTGCTCCTCGAATTCGAGAAATTCCTCGAGCACTACTTCAGAAACGAGAACGAGGCGTCGAAGAAAGGCGTCTCTCTCGCCGCGCAGGTCGAGCAGCGCGAGACCATGGCGATCCAGTACACGATCGAGCTGCGCAAGATGCTGAACGACGTGCCGGTGCAGGAGGGCGTGCGCGAATTCCTGTTCCAGGTCTGGGCCGACGTGCTCGCCACCACGGCGGTCAAAGCCGGCGGCGACGTCGATGCGACCAAGAACATGAAGCGCGCTGCCGCCGACCTCATCTGGTCGGCGAGCGCCAAGGTCTCGCGTGCCGAGCGCGCCGAGGTCATCCGCCGCCTGCCGCCGCTCCTGAAGACGCTGCGCGACGGCATGGACGACGCCGGCATCCCGCTGCCCAAGCAAGACGAATACATCCAGCGCCTCAACAACTCGCTGGCCGCCGCCTTCACCGCCAAGGCCGCTGCGATTTCGCAGGAGCGCCTCGGAGAACTGATGGCCCGCCTCGAGACGCTTGAGGAACTGCTGCCCGAAGCGGAAGACGTCGACATCGACGAGTCTCTCGTCATGGATCTGTCGGGCCACGAAAGCTCGGAGCTCGAGGTCGTGGGCGAGGGCGGCTCGATGCCGACGCCGGCGATGCTGGCCTGGGCCCGCGAGCTGCAGGTCGGCAGCTGGTACATGCTCGACTACCGCAACCGCAACGACCCGGTGCAGCTCGCGTGGCAGGGAATGCGCCGCCAGCTCACGCTGTTCGTGTCGCCGCAGGGCCGCGGCGTGCTGTTCCAGCAACACCGCCTGGCAGCGTTCCTGCAGGCCGGCCTGATCGTGCCCGCGCATGAAGAAGCGCTTACCGTGCGCGCGACCCGCAGCGCCCTGGCCAAGCTCGACGGCGATCCCAGCAGGCTCCTCGGCTGAGATCCTTCGCTCCGCTCAGGATGACCGTCTAGACATCGGACGCTCCGCGTCCGGTTTCGGCTAGTGGATGAGCCGGTCTGCCTCGTCGACGAAGAGCTCGTCGAGGATCAGCGCGTCGGGCTCTTCGCCGAGGCTCCAGAAGACCATCAGGACGATGATCTTGAGGTCTTCGAGATCGAGCGGCCCGCCCGGAATCGCGCTGGCGCGGTCGATCACCATCTCGCGCATCGGCGGCGGCAGCACGCCTGCCGACTCGAGGAAGGCGATGAAGCCGATCGACTGTTCGCCGAGGTGCTCCTGCTCGGCGGGCGCGTAAATGCGCACGCTCTCCGGCTGCTGCTCGCCGACGTGGGCCTGCGCGACCGCGGCGACGCCGTCGAGCCACGACAGGGCGTCCTCGATCTCCTCGGATTCGAAGCCGACCGACGTGAGTTTTCGCGTCAGCTGCTCGTGGGCCGGACAGGCGTCGGGTCGCCAGTAGTTCTCGTAGAGATACACGAGGACATCGAACATGAGAATGAATATACCGCAGCGACTCGGGCCGACACGCAAGCGAGGACGAACGGCGGCGGCGCCGCCCGTCAGGCCCGCTCGATGCGCTGGAAAACCTGACCCGGCAAGCGGCTGACGCGGCCTTCCAGCTCGAGGTCGAGAAGCCGGGCCGACAGCGCGGCGGCGCTCTGGCCGGTGCGCGCGATCAGCTCGTCGAGGCCGATCGGGTCGAAGCCGAGAGCGTCGAGCAGCGGGTCGGCCTTGGCGGAAGCGTGGGCGTGGTCGACACGCAAAGGGACCGTCGTGTCGTGTCTGTGCCGGGACGTTGCCGCGGCGCCGTCGGGCGAGCCGAGTTCCTCGACGACGTCGGCCGCGCTTTCGACCAGCTTCGCGCCCTGCTTGAGCAGCGCGTGACAGCCGCGCGCCTGCGGCGAGTGGATCGAGCCGGGGATCGCGAAGACCTCGCGGCCGGCGTCGGCCGCGAGCCGGGCCGTGATGAGCGATCCGGAGCGCAGCGCCGCTTCGACGACCAGCGTGCCGCGCGCCAGCCCGGCGATGATGCGGTTGCGAATCGGGAAGTGCGGCGGCAGCGCCGGCGTGCCGATCGCGAACTCGCTGACGACGAGGCCCCGGGCGGCAATGCGGGCCGTCAGTTCGCGGTGGCGCAGCGGGTAGGCGATGTCGAGCCCGGTGCCGACGACGGCGATCGTGCCGGCGCCGCCTTCGAGCGCGCCTTCGTGGGCGGCGCCGTCGATGCCGAGCGCCAGCCCGGAGACGACGACCCAGCCGGCGCCGCTCAGGTGGGCCGCGAACGCACGCGCGTTCTCGAGCCCCTGCGCGGTCGGATTTCGGCTGCCGACGATGGCGATCGATGGCTTCTGCAGCAACTCGATCCGGCCGTGCACGTAGAGCAGCAGCGGCGGGTCGGCGGCGGCCAGCAGCGCGGCTGGATAGCGCGGATCGCCGAGGGGGATGGCATCGCGCGTCGCCCCCGAGGCAACGTCGACAGCGGCGCCACCGTGAAGCCAGCGCCACGCCGCGTCCAGGCGCGCCTCGTACGCAGCAGGCGGCTTTGTCAGGGCCGCGGCCACGTCGGCGCCGACGACCGCGCCGAGCGCCGCGGCCGACGCGCCGACCACGGCTTCGGGCGACCCGAATCGGGCGAGCAGGGCACGCGCGGACTCTCGGCCGATGCCGGGCGTTTCGAGAAGCCGCAGCCAGGCGGCGAACTCGCTGCGGTCGATCACGCCGGAGCCGAGCAGGCCCGCCGGCCGGTCAGGGCTGCGTGAAGCGGTCGCCGGGGGCGACCGGATCCTTCACCGACAGGATGAGCGCATACGACATGCGATCGAAGACGCGGAACACGAACAAAACGCCGTGGCGCTCGTCCGGCAGCTTCAGTTTCTCGCGATTCTTGACGGTCGGGTCGACGACGACCTTGCCGTCGCGGAACAGGGCGAGCACGTGGCCGCGCTCCATGCCGTCCTTGGCGCCCTTGTTCAGCGCCACGATCTGGTTCTGGCCGGCGGTCAGGCTTTCGCCGTAGATCGAGACGATCTGGCCTGCGATCGGGCCGGCCGGCGGATGCGGCGCGTAGTTCGTGTATTCGCGCGACGGGACCGGCGAGAGCCGGTCGCCGACGCCGGCCTCCTGGCGGATGCTGGTCACGGTGAAGGTGGCGGGCACGATCTCGGCCTTGCCTTCGGCGTTGGTGCGGGTCTCGCCCTCCACCGTGTATTCGGAGGCGCCGACGTAGGTCGCTTCGTAGCCGAGGATCTCCTTGGTCGTCGGGTCGCGCAGCGGCCGCGGCTCGCGGAAGATGCGGTACTCGCGCTCCTGGCCGAGCTCGCCGCGCACATAGGCGGTGTCGCCACGCGACAGCAGCACGCGGCCTTCCTGGGCGGCGACGATGCGCGGCGCGTCGGCCAGCTGGTTGGTCTCGAAGATGACCGCTTCGTTGAGGAAGGGCTCTATCAGGTTGAAGGGAATCGAGGCGATGCCGTCGAGCGAGACATCGCGCGCGCGGACCCGCGGCGAGAGGCGGCCGTTGCCGGCGATGTCCATCGGCTGGCCCATGCGCAGGCGGGCGCGGCCGTTCGACTTGTCGAGGAAGAGCACCTGGCCGGGATAGATCAGGTGCGGGTTCTTCACTTCCTGCAGGTTCATGCCCCAGAGCTCGGGCCAGCGCCAAGGGCTCTTCAGGTACAGGCCGGAGATGCCCCAGAGCGTGTCGCGCGGCTTGACGGTGTAGATGTCGGGCGCGTCGGCCTTGATCTCCGAGAGCGGCACGCCGGTCTCGGCGGCGCGCTGCGCGGTGCTGCGCTGTTCGGCGGTGATGGGAAAATTGGGCGTCGCGGCGAACGCGGCCGAGGCGAGCAGGGCGGCGGCGCCGAGCAGGGCGGCGGGCCGGAGGGCGTGCAATTCGAAGCGGTTTCGACGGCTCATGCGAAGGGGTTCTCGTGGAGCGCGAGCCGGGGCTCGCATGAACGGTCCGAAAGGTCTTCGGGACCGGGATTTCCGGTCCCTTGCGGTTCTTGCGAAAATCTCACTCTGTCTCGCAGATTCTGCCCATAAAGCATTGATGTCGCAACGAAAGTACCCGCTACGCAGCCCCGTGCGTGAGACGTTTCGCACCCCTTTTCGTTGCGCAGCATCCACATTGCGCCAGCGCTGAATCGATTAGTCACCAATGTCCCAGCTCGACATCCTTCGTTACCCCGATCCCCGCCTGCTCACGGTCGCCCGCGCGGTGACGGACGTCGACGACCGCATCCGCCGTCTCGTGGGCGACATGCTCGAGACGATGTACGAGGCCGAGGGTGTCGGCCTCGCGGCAACGCAGGTCGATGTCCACGAGCGCGTGATCGTGATCGACACCTCCGAGGCACACGACGATGCGCGCGTGCTCGTCAACCCCGAGCTGGTGATGAAGAGCGACGAGATGACGCTCGTCGACGAAGGTTGCCTGTCGGTGCCCGAGATCTTCGACAAGGTGCCGCGGCATGCGCGCGTGCGCGTTCGCGCGCTCGGTCGCGACGGCGCGAGCCACGAGTTCGACGCCGAGGGGCTGCTCGCGATCTGCGTCCAGCACGAGATGGATCACCTGCTCGGCAAGGTCTTCGTCGACTACCTGAGCCCGCTCAAGCGAACACGCATCAAGACACGGATGCTGAAGCGGAGCCGCGACGACGCGCGCTGACGTGGCGCCCGCTGGCGCCTCATCGCAGCCGCTGCGCATCGCCTTCGCCGGCACGCCCGAGTTCGCCCGCGTCGCGCTGGCGCGGCTGCACGCCGCCGGCCACGTCATCGCGCTGGTGCTGGCGCAGCCCGACCGGCCGGCCGGCCGCGGCTTGAAGCTCGTGGCGGCGCCGGTCAAGGCGTTCGCGCTCGCGCATGACATGGTGGTCGCGCAGCCGCGAAGCCTTCGCCTCGACGGCAAGTTCGTGGCCGACGCCGAGGCGGCACGCGACGCCATCACCGCCGCCGGCGTCGACGCGATCGTCGTCGCCGCCTACGGCCTGATGCTGCCGCCGTGGCTGCTCGAGCTGCCGAAGCACGGCTGCATCAATATCCACGCCTCGCTGCTGCCGCGCTGGCGCGGCGCCGCGCCGATCCAGCGCGCCATCGAGGCCGGCGACGACGTGACCGGCGTGACCCTGATGCAGATGGACTCCGGCCTCGACACCGGCGCCATGCTGCTCACGGCCGAGGCGACGATCACCGCCGACGACACCGCGGCGACGCTCACCGAGCGCCTGTCTGCGCTCGGCGGCGAGCTTGTCGTGCGGGGGCTCGCCGCGCTGTCGCAAGCCCTGCTCGAAGGCCGCGCGCAACCCGACGCCGGCGTCACCTACGCCGCCAAGATCGCCAAGACCGAAGCCGCGGTCGACTGGCGCGACAGCGCCGCCGCCATCGAGCGCCGGCTGCGCGCCTTCGACCCGTTCCCCGGTGCCCGCGGCACGCTCGACGGCGAAACGATCACCTGCTGGCGCGGCTCCGTGCGGCCCGGCCGCGGCGGCGTGCCGGGCGAAGTGCTCGCGGCCGATGGCGTGCTCTCGGTCGCCTGCGGCGAAGGCAGCCTCGACCTCGTCGAGCTGCAGCGCGCCGGCGGCCGCCGCCTGGCCGCCGCCGAGTTCCTGCGCGGCCGGGCGCCGCGGGTCGGCGCCGTGTTTTCGCCACCGCCACCGACCTGACGCCGGCGGCCCTCAAGTCGCGACGGCCTGGCGCCGATAAGAGGACATGCGCCGCCACGCCCTCCTGCTCGCCCTCGCCGCTGCATCGGTGCTCGCCGGCTGCGACATGCTCGGCATCGAGTCACCCGAAAAGGTCGCCGCCCTGCGCGACGCCGACGGCAAGGCCATCGGCGGCGCCTGCCGCCATGCCGGCCGCGCCATCGAGGACTGCTTCGCGATCTACAAGAAGGCCGATCGCGCCGCCATGTTCGCCGGCTGGCGCGACATGAACGACTACATGCGAGAGAACAAGATCGAGCCGGTTCCGCCGCAGCTCGCGGCCCAGGCCAAGACGACCACCGAGTCGCGATAGACCCGGCCGCCGGCACCGCCTTGCTGTCTCACCGCTTCACCTCGAACTCGCCGACGACGACGCGCTCGCCGCTCGCGCTCTTCACCCGGATCGTGGTCCGCTGATCCTGCTGCTGCGGCGTCGCAAAGCCGCTCGAGAGCCACAGCATCAGGCCGGTGCTCGTCGTCAGCACCTGCTGGCGGTGGCCGAAGAAGTTCGCCTCGACGCGGTACTTGCCCGGCTTGGCGATGCGCAGCGCGAACTCCTCGGGACCGTAGCCGCCGGTGGCGTCGTGGGTGATGGCGCCGCCCTGGTAGGAAAGGGCGTGGCCGAAGTAGACCTCCTCGCCGTTCGGGTCGATCACGTGCAGGTCGACGTCGGTGAGGTCAGCGTCCCAGGCGAGCACGACGCGGACATCGAGCGGCAGGTTCTTCAGCAGCCGCGGCTCGATCGCCGAGACGTCGATCGCGGCGCCGTCGCGGCGCGCGCGATCGACGACGGCGTTGAGCTCGGTCAGCGCGATCAGGTCGATGTCGGCGAAGCGGCCGTCCCAGGCGCCGGTGACGACGGCGTATAGCCGCTCGACGGCGCGCTGCGGCTGCCCGGCCTGGGCCAGTGCCAGGCCGAGGTCGCGGTGCGATTGCGGCTCGTTCGGTGCCAGCTCGAGCACGCGCTCGAAGATCGGCAGCGCTGCCTGGATCTCGCCGGCCTGCTGCAGTCGATAGCCGAGCAGGCGCAGCACCTGCCGGTTCTGCAGGTCCATCTCGGCCAGGTTCGAGAGCACGCGCAGGCCCATCGGGCGCTGGCCCTTGGCAAGGAAGAACTCGCCGGCGTCGAGGAAGAAGCCGACGTTCGACGCGTTGGCCCGGTGCTCGTCGAAATAGATGCGCTGCCATTCGTCGGCGCCGGCGGCCTTCAGGCGCTGGATCGTGGCGCTGCTGTTCGCGGCCGGCGTCAGGGCGATGTTGATCGTGGGCGGCGAGTCGGAGCGGCCGCCGTCTTTCTTGAGCGCGTCGGCCAGGCCGCTGCCGAGGCTCTTGGTCTCGGCCGGTGCGGCGACGCGGCCAGCAGGCGCGGCCTGCATCGCCGGCGCCGGCCGGGGGAGGGTGCGCGGGTCCGCCTCGGCGCGCGCCGGCGATTCGGGCACGCCTTGTCGCATGCGGTTCAGCGTCTGCGACGGCGAAGCCAGCGCATCGAGCGAGCCGCCGGCGCTTTCCTTCGCGATCTGCAGCGGCGGCGGCAGCGCGCCTTTCGGGAAGTCGTTGCCCCACCACGCGGCGCGGGCCTCGAAGCGGCGCACGACCTGCGCCAGCCGCGCCGCGTCGCTGTCGACGCGACGCTTCGTCGCCGTCGCGGCGAGCTGCTCGTAGGCGGCGCGCAGCTCCGCGGGCGGCTCGATCTCGTGGCGCACGTAATCGTCGACGAGTTCGAGCACGAGCAGCGAGGTCTCGCGCGTGGCCAGGCCGAACTGCTTACCGAGCTCGCGGATGCGCACCTTGTTCAGGCGCGCTTCACCTTCGAGCGAGGCGATCGTCAGGCGCGCGAACTGCACCGCGGCCAGACGCGACGGGTTCTGTTCGGCATCGATGCTGACCGTGCGCGTCGTGACACGGCCGGCGGCGTCGCGCACACGGACCGTGACCTCGGCGATGGCCGACGTCAGCACCCCGGCGAGCACGAGCCGTCCCGACGCCGCGCTCTGCGATTGCACGACGATGTCCTTCGCACCGACCGCGTTCGCCGACATCAGGGTGCTGCCGCGGCGGAGCAGGGCGTCGGCCGCCGCCGGGCGAGAGAGCGTCGCGAGGTCGATGCTGCGGCCGCCGCTGGCATCAGCGAGCGACTGCAGTGCCGCCGGGTCGCTGCTGGCGGCGCTGTTGATCGTGAACACCGGGATCGGGAATTGCAGCCGCCATGGCGCGCCGTAGGTGGCGAGACCGTCGCTGAACCACAGTGCTTCGGTCGAGACGCCGTCGTGGCGCACCGCGCCGAGGTTGCTGGCGCCGTCGTAGACCGTGGCCTCGAGGGCGCGGCGCAGGCGGCTCCAGTCGCCGCCGGCGACTTCGAAGCGCTCTGCCGCGCTCACCGTGTCGCTGACGCGAACGAGGTTCACGGCAACGTGGCCGGTGCGTGCGAAGTAGGCGTCGAGCAGCGCCAGCTCGCGGTCGATCTGGCGGTTCGACGACGATGCCGACGCGTCCCAGACGAGCTGCATCCGGCGCGGCAGCGGCCGCGGCGCGGTGGTCGACGGCACCGGCAGCTCGAGCGTGAAGTAGCGCTGGCCATTGCGGGCCTCGGTGGTGATCGACGGTGCGTCGCCGGCCGGCACCGGCACGCGAATGACGAGCGGCTCCGTCGGCAGGTCGGTCTCGCCGACGCTGCTTCGGGCGACGAAGCCGCCGCGCGGATCGCGCTCGAAGGCGAGGCCGGGCGTGCGATGGCCGGCGAACTGCGGCGCGCTCGCTGCCGCGGGCAAGCGCAGCGACAGCTCGAACGACGACACGTGCGACGCATAGGCCAGCGGTACGCTGAGCCTCGCGCCTGCCGGCTCGACGATCTTCAGCATCACGGTGCGTGTCTTGCCGGCCAGCAGCGGGTAGATGCGCAGCTCGTGGTTGTTGCCGATCGTGGTCTGCAGCAGCCCGGGGTCGACGCGGCGGCGCGAGATGTCCTCGAAGACCTGCTGGGCGCGGACCTTCTCCACCGGCACGGCTTCACGCATGCGGCCGTCGACGTCGATCGCGAAGCCGCTCACGATCTGGCCGGGCGCGAGCGGGAACTGCAGCTTGCCTTCGAGCGTGCGACCGTTGGGGTTGAAGAAGACCATCTGCACGCGCGTCTCGGCGACGCCGCCGGCGACCTCGACATCGATCTTCAGCGCGTCGAGCCGCACCGGCCGTTCGGCGCCCGCCACCTGCAGCAGCGGCGGCCGAAGCGCCGGCTGTGGTGGCAGCACCTGCGGCTGCGTCTGCGCGCAGGCGCCGCTCGTGCAGACGCTGGCAATCAACGCGAGGGCGTGGCCGGCAACGCGGCGGCGGCTGGGGCTGAATGAGCGAGCGGGCATCAAAAGATCTCCGTGACGTTGGCGCTTCGCGAAGGGCGAGGCGCGACGGAGGTGAAACGTGCGGTCGGCCCGTTCGGGGTGAATCGGCCGCCACGAAAAAGGCCCACCTAAAATACGTGACCCTTGCCGCCACCCATGAACGCCCTTCGATTCACCGATCTCGTCGCCGCCGGCTCGCTGAAAGGCCGCCGCGTCTTCATCCGTGCCGACCTCAACGTGCCACAGGACGACGCTGGCGCCATCACCGAAGACACCCGCATCCGCGCCTCGCTGCCTTGCATCCGCGCCGCACTCGACGCCGGTGCCGCGGTGATGGTGACCTCGCACCTCGGCCGGCCAAAGGAAGGCGAGCCGAAGCCGGCCGATTCGCTGGCACCGGTCGCGGCGCGGCTCGGCGAGCTGCTCGGCCGGGTCGTGCGGTTGCAGAAGGACTGGATCGACGGCGTCAGCGTCGCGCCCGGCGAGCTCGTCGTCCTCGAGAACTGCCGCCTCAACAAGGGCGAGAAGAAGAACGACCCGGCGCTCGCGAAGAAGATGGCCGCGCTCTGCGACGTGTTCGTTAACGACGCCTTCGGCACCGCCCACCGCGCCGAAGCCTCGACCTACGGCATCGCCGAGTTCGCGAAGGTAGCCTGCGCCGGCCCGCTGCTCGCCGCCGAGATCGACGCGCTCACGAAGGCGCTCGCGCATCCGAAGCGGCCGCTGGTGGCCATCGTCGCCGGCAGCAAGGTCTCCACCAAGCTGGCCATCCTGCAAACCCTCGCCACCCAGGTCGACCGCCTCATCGTCGGCGGCGGCATCGCCAACACCTTCCTGCTCGCTGCCGGGCTGCCGATCGGCAAGAGCCTGGCCGAGCCCGACCTCGTAGGCGAAGCGAAGGCGGTGATCGCGGCCATGCAGGCGCGCGGTGCCGAGGTGCCGATCCCCGTCGACGTGGTCACGTCGCGCCAGTTCAAGGCCGACGCCGCGGCGACCGTGAAGGCCGCCGCCGACGTCGACGCCGACGACCTCATCCTCGACCTCGGCCCGCGCACGGCCGACATGCTCGCCGCGATCCTGAAGTCGGCCGGCACCATCGTCTGGAACGGCCCGGTCGGGGTGTTCGAGTTCGATGCCTTCTCGCACGGCACCGAGACGATCGCCCGCGCCATCGCCGCCTCGCCGGCCTTCAGCATCGCCGGCGGCGGCGACACGCTGGCCGCGATCGCGAAGTACGGCATCGAGAAAGACATCGACTACATCTCGACCGGCGGCGGCGCCTTCCTCGAGGTGCTGGAAGGCAAGACCCTGCCGGCGATCGAGATCCTCGAACGCCGCAACCGAAAGAACGCCGAATGAACGACGCCTCCGCCCCGCGCGCCACCAAGATCGTCGCGACGTTGGGGCCGGCGTCGAGCTCGCCCGAAGTCCTCGAAAAGCTGATTCGCGCCGGCGTCGACGTCGTTCGCCTCAACTTTTCGCACGGCCTGGCGCAGGACCACATCGACCGCGCCGCGCTCGTGCGCGAAGTCGCGAAGAAAGTCGGCAAGGAGGTCGCGATCATGGCCGACCTGCAGGGCCCGAAGATCCGCGTCGGCAAGATCGAGGGCGGCAAGACGATGCTCGTGGCCGGCGAAAAGCTGGTGCTCGACGCGGCCTGGACCGAGCTCGGCACCAGCGCCCGCGTCGGCCTCGACTACAAGGAGCTGCCTCGCGACGTGCGCCCCGGCGACACGCTGCTCCTCAACGACGGTTTGCTGCGCCTCACGGTCGACTCCGTGCGCGGCGAGGAAGTGCACACGACGGTGATGGTCGGCGGCGAGCTCTCGAACAACAAGGGCATCAACAAGGCCGGTGGCGGCCTCACCGCGCCGGCACTGACCGCCAAGGACATGGACGACATCAAGACCGCGATGTCGTTCCAGTGCGAGTACCTGGCGGTGAGCTTTCCGAAGAGCGCGACCGACATGGAGATGGCGCGCCAGCTCGCCAACGTGGCCGGCGAGAAGTGGAAGCACAAGCCGCAGCTGGTCGCCAAGATCGAGCGCAGCGAGGCGATCCCGGCGCTCGAATCGATCCTGAAGGCGAGCGACGGCATCATGGTCGCGCGCGGCGACCTCGCCGTCGAGGTCGGCAACGCGGCGGTGCCGGCGCTGCAGAAGCGGATGATCAAGCTGGCGCGCGAGCTGGACCGCTTCACGATCACGGCAACGCAGATGATGGAGTCGATGATCGTCAACCCGGTGCCGACGCGGGCCGAAGTCAGCGACGTCGCCAACGCCGTGCTCGACGGCACCGATGCGGTGATGCTGAGCGCCGAGACGGCGGCCGGCCGCTACCCGGTCGAGACCGTCGAGATGATGGCCTCGATCTGCGTCGAGGCCGAGCGCGCCGAGGAGATCTCGCTCGACGCCGGCTTCACCAACAAGACCTTCGGCCGCATCGACCAGTCGATCGCGATGGCGGCACTCTTCACGGCTTACCACCTGGGCTGCAAGGCCATCCTCGCCCTCACCGAGTCGGGCTCGACGGCGCTCTGGATGAGTCGCCAGCGCATCCACGTGCCGATCTTCGGCATCACCTCGCAGATCCGCAGCCAGCGGCGGATGGCGATGTACCGCAACGTCACGCCGCTGCTGATGCCGAGCTTCGCCGATCGCGACGAGGCGCTCACGCACGCCGAGCAGCTGCTCGTCGAGGCCGGCGTGCTCAAGCCCGGCGACACCTACGGCATCACCTGCGGCGAGCCGATGGGCTATCCGGGCGGCACCAACATGCTGAAGGTCGTTCGCGTCGGCTGACGGGGCGTGGCCGCCGCCGCTTCAGTCGAGCCTGACGGCGATGCCGGTGACGAAGCGCGTGTCGGGCCGGGCGGCGCCGTCGTAGCGTTGCGTCAGGCCGAGGTGGAGATTCGAGAGCCGCGTCAGCGCGATCGCCAGGCCGGTGTCGAGGCTGCCGCGAACGGGCTCGCCGCTGCGCATCGACGGCGCCAGCGACAGCCGCTCCCAGAACCAGGTCCGGCCGCTCCAGCGATGGCGCGACTCCTGCGTCAGCAGCAGCGTCACGTTCTCGCTCGTGGTCTCGCCGGCGTTGCGCGACCAGAGCGCCTTCGCACCGATGCGCCATTGGCTGTCGGCGGTCGCGAGCCCGGCCTCACCGCCGAGATGCACGCTCGCCAGATTCGCCGTCGTTCCCGAGACCATGTTGGCGCCGCCGCGGAGGGCATAGCCGATGCCGCCGTCGGGCCGCATGGCAGCGAGCTGCGCGCCGGCAATCGCTGGCAGGGCGGCGAGGGCCAGCACGGCGAGCGATCGGCATGGCATGCGGATCATTCTGTCGGTCGCGGATGGCGCGTGCGCGTCGCCGCGAGACGCTGACGTGACGGACTTCGCGACCGCTGCCACGGCGTCGCGCTCGGGTGATCTCCTGCTCGCCATCGACTGCGGCACGCAGAGCGTTCGTGCGCTCCTGTTCGACGCCGACGGCACGCTGGCCGCGAAAGCGCAGGTCGAGCTCGACGGCTACACCGCACCGCAGGCCAACTGGATGGAGCACGACGGCGACGCCTTCTGGACCGCCACGGCCGAAGCCTGCCGGCGCCTCTGGGCCGCGCATCGGTCGCTGCTCGGCGCCGTTCGCAGCGTCGCGGTCACGGCGCAGCGCGGCACCCTGATCCCGCTCGGCGCCGGCGGCCGCACGGTGGCGCCGGCCATCGTCTGGCTCGACCAGCGCCGCGCCGCGCGCGTGCCGCGCATGAACCCGCTCTGGCGCGCTGCCTTCAGCGCCGCCGGCGTCGCCGCCACCGTGCGCTACTTCCAGCACGAGTCCGAGGCCAACTGGTGGGCCGACCACGATCCGGCGCTCTGGGCGAAGACCGACAAGCTGCTGCTCGTGTCGGGCTTTCTCAACTGGAAGCTCACGGGCCGATTCGTCGACTCGGCGGCAGCGCAGGTCGGCTACCTGCCGTTCGACTTTCGCCGTCACACCTGGGCCCGGCCGCGCGACTGGAAGTGGCAGGCGCTCGCCATCCGCCGCGAGCAGCTGCCCGAGCTGGTGCAGGTGGGCAGCGTCCTCGGCGAGGTCGGCGCCGAAGCGGCGGCGATGACCGGCCTGCCGCGCGGCCTGCCGGTGATCGCGGCCGCGGCCGACAAGGCCTGCGAGGTGCTGGGCTCGGGCTGCATCGAGCCCGGTATCGGCGCGCTCTCGTACGGCACGACGGCGACCGTCAACGTCTGCCACGGTCGCTACGTCGAGCCGCTCGCCTTCGTGCCGCCGTACCCGGCGGCGCTGCCCGGCCGCTTCGCCTGCGAGGTGCAGATCTACCGCGGCTACTGGATGGTGCGCTGGTTCAAGGAGCAGTTCGGCGACCGCGAGATCCGCGCCGCCGCTGAAGCGGGAGTCGCCGTCGAGACGCTGTTCGACGAGCTCGTCGCCAGCGTGCCGCCGGGCTCGCAAGGCTTGATGCTGCAGCCGTATTGGGCGCCCGGCCTCGGCCACCCCGGCCTCGATGCCAAGGGCGCGATCGTCGGCTTCGGCGATGTCCACACCCGCGCCCACGTCTACCGCGCCATCCTCGAAGGCCTGGCCTACGGCCTGCGCGACGGCGCCGAGCGCATCGTCGGCAAGACGAAGGTGCCGCTCGCCGAGTTGCGCGTCTCTGGCGGCGGCTCGCAGTCCGACGCGGCGCTGCAGATCACGGCCGACGTGTTCCGCCTGCCTGCCAGCCGCCCGCACACCTACGAGACCTCGGGCCTCGGCGCGGCCATCGTCAGCGCCGTCGCGCTCGGCCTGCATGGCGACTTCGCGACCGCCGTCAAGCGCATGACGCGAGTCGCGCGAACTTTCGAGCCCGATGCGGCCCGCGCCGACCTCTACGAAGCGCTCTATGCGCAGGTCTATCGCCGCATGTACGGGCGGCTGGCGCCGCTCTACGCGAGCATCCGCAGGATCACGGGCTACCCACCGGCCTGATGCCGCTCGGTCGCTGTTGCCGCGGCGACAATGGCGGCAGATGCAAATTCGCCTGACCCTCGAAGACATCCGCGCCGCCGCCCGCCGCCTCGACGGCGAGGTCACGCGCACGCCCTGCCTGCGCTCGCGCACGCTCGCGCAGATCGCCGGCTGCGAGATCTTCCTGAAGTTCGAGAACCTGCAGTTCACGGCCTCGTTCAAGGAGCGTGGCGCCCTCAACAAGATGGCGCAGCTCACTGCCGAGGAGCGCGCCAAGGGCGTGCTCTCGGTCTCGGCCGGCAACCACGCGCAGGCAGTGGCGTATCACGCCGAGCGCATGGGCATCGCCGCCACCATCGTGATGCCGCGCTTCGCTTCGTCGGTGAAGGTCGAGAACACGCGCGGCTTCGGCGCCGAGGTCGTGCTGCAGGGCGACACCTTCGAAGACGCTCGCGTCGCCGGCCTCGCCCTGGCGGCCGAGCGCGGCCTCACCGTCGTGCATCCGTTCGACGATCTCGCGATCGCTGCCGGCCAGGGCACGGTCGCGCTCGAGATGCTCGAGCAGCAGCCCGAGATCGACACCCTCGTCGTGGCCATCGGCGGTGGCGGCCTGATCGCCGGCATGGCCACGGCGGCCAAGGCGGTCAAGCCCGGCATCCGCGTCGTCGGCGTGCAGACGGAGCGCTTCCCGGCGGCGTGGAACGCGAAGCACGGCGAGGCGCGGGAGAGCCGGCAGGCGACGATCGCCGACGGCATCGGCGTCAAGTCGCCCGGGGCGTTCACCTTGCCGATCATCCAGGACCTCGTCGACGATGTCGTCCTCGTCTCCGAAGACGACATCGAGCAGGCGATCCTGATGCTGCTCGAGATCGAGAAGACGGTGGTCGAAGGCGCAGGAGCCGTCGGCCTCGCCGCGGTGCTGAAGGACCGCGAGCGCTTCGCCGGCAGGAAGGTCGGACTCGTCCTCTGCGGCGGCAACATCGAGCCGCTGGTGCTCGCCGAGATCATCGAGCGCGGCATGGTCAAGTCGGG
>Ga0123338_10002208_pt1 | contig 18274 bp, 13 predicted proteins | sample grotaG_FD_89793 | JGI IMG/M metagenome (GOLD analysis project Ga0123338, IMG submission 89793) | Glacier valley bacterial and archeal communities from Borup Fiord, Nunavut, Canada, to study Microbial Dark Matter (Phase II) -... | ecosystem: Environmental > Aquatic > Freshwater > Ice > Glacier ...
AGGACCTCGAGCGCGTCCGGGCTGGCGTGACCCAGCCGCTCGGCGACCTCGGCAGCCTCGGCCGGCCGACCGAGCTTGAGCAAGAGTCGCGCCCGCTCCAGGGCCGCGCGGCGATCCCCGAGCGCGGCCAGATCGGCCAGCAACAGCTCCTCGTCGTCGAGACGCCCATCCGCCTCGGCCAGCTCGACGCCGAGCTCGAGCAGCGCCACCGACGGCTCGGTGGCCAGCGCCTGCTCCACATAGAGACGTGCGCCGGCCTGGTCATGCAGCTCGTCGCGATAGAGGAGGGCCAGCGCGTGCAGCAGCGCCACCTTGGCGCGCGGCTCCTCGACGGCAGCAGCGGCGCGTTGATAGGCCGACAGGGCATCCTCGACTCGGCCGAGTCTGAGCAGCACCGTGGCCAGCTCGGCCAAGGCCGGTGGATACGACGGTGCGCGCGCCAGGGCCGCCTCGACATGGCCGAGCGCGTCCTCGGTGTGACCCGCGCCGAACACCAACCGCGCCGCATGCAGCCAGGACTCCGCGGCCTCGGCCGCCGACGGCAACACCGCGGCCGCGCGGGTAAAAGCCGCCGCTGCCGCCACCGGCTGGTCGAGCCGCTCGAGCGTGCGCCCGAGCAGCGTCAATGCGCCCGTGTGATCGGGCCGTGCCGACAAGATGGCGTCGAGCTCGTCCTTGGCCCGGGCCGGCTCTTCGAGCTCGTCGAGCACGATCTCGGCCAGGCGAATGCGGCGTGGAATGTCGTCGACCGTGCCGTTACGCGACAACAAACGGCGCTCGAGCTGGACCAGGGGTCGCCAGCGCTTCTCCGTCGCGTAGGCCGCCGACAGCACCTCGGCGGCGCGCGGGTGGGTCGGCCGTTCGCCATGCACCCGTTCCAGCCAGGCGACGTCGACTTGCCGGCCGGCCTTGAGCGCCTCCTCGGCAGCACGCAGCCTCGATTCGAGCGCGTCTTCGTTCTCACCCGCCCGCTCAGCGACGGCGGCGGCACGCAGGTAACGGTCGGCGGCGTCGCCATGACGTCCGCGTTCGGCCAGCACCAACGCCAACAAGAGCTGCGGCGTGGCGGTCTCGCTCGACGACAGAATGCGCTCGGCCAGCCGCTCGGCCTCGTCGAACCGCGGCGGCAGCGACGCCAGCACCGCCAACCGCCGCATCGACGCCACCGGATCATCGTCGCCAAGCGCGGCATAGGCCTCGAGCGCCGCGCCCAGCTCGCCACGTTGCAGCAGCCGATCGGCCAGCAATAGCGACGTCCGTTCCGCGGGCGCCTGTGCTGCCGGCGAGCCAGCGCCGTACTCGAGGGTGACCACGCCGCGCTGAATCGACAGGCGGCGCAACACGGTATGACCACTTTTGGGCAGCCGCCAGCCGGCATGTGGCAGCGCCGCCAGCGCCAGGGCCAGCGGGTCGAGCTCGATGCGGTCGAGGCCATGGAGCAGCATCGCCGGCTGTCCAAAGAGCTGCACCGCCGCTGGGCCAGGCTTGGCCACCAGCGGATCGTCGGCGGTGGCACCCATGCCGAGCGCGAGACCGACGCCGAGCAGCGGCGCTGGCGCCGGCAGAAAGCCGAACAGTCGAATGTCGCGAAACACGCCGGCCACGCCGCGCTCGCCGAACGCGCCGAGCAGCAGCTCCGCCGAGAACGCCGCTTGCCGCTCGCCGACGCGGGCCATGCCAAAAAAACGCACCAGCCCGTCGGTGATGACCGCCTCGACGCCGTGGAGCCCGAAGCGGTCGAGTGGCTGGCGGCGCAGATGCTCGCCGAGACGGCCTTCGTCGAGCTTCAGCTCCACTCCGTCGACGAGACAGCGGCGGCTGGCAAAGCGCGCCACGCCCACCCCCGCGTCGAACGGGAAACGCAGATTGGGCACTTCGAGGTCGAGCCGCGCGATCTCCGCCGGTCCCCAGCGCACGCCGTCCCTGAGGCCAACAAGCCCGCGCCCGTCCACGAACCGGATCTGGAAGTCCAAAGACACGCTCAAGAGAGCGGATTGTATATGGATCTCGACCGGCGTGCCACACTCAGATCCTGGGGATTATTTCGGGATGGGCTCGGCCACGCGCAGGTCGGCCAGCATGGCCAACACCCGCTGCAACAGCTCCGGCGGGACCAGCTTGTCGCCAAGCCGTTCCCGCGCCTGGCGCGCCAGCTCGAGGAACTGCGCTCGCAGCGACACCGACGCCGGCACCAGCTTGAGGCCCTGGCGCTGAAACAGGCCGCCCAGGAGCTGTTCGTCCTGGGCGCGCCCCAGCTCGTCGAGCCGCGCGGTCAGCTTGGCGCTGGCGGAGCGGAGGGTCTCCCGAGCCTCGACGGACAACTGGTCGAACGCACGGCTCGACACCAGAAAACAACCGCGCAGAAAGCCGATCTTGAGGTCGGAGACATAGCGCGCCTGCGTCGACCACTGAAAGGCCAGCGCCGCCGTCGGGATGGCGATGAAGCCGTCGACCTGGCCATGCTCGAAAGCCGGCCCAGCGTCGGCGAGTGAGGTCGACACGGTGGTCATGCCGAGGAGCGGCAGCTCGAGCGGATAGATCGGATCGTCGTTCCAGGTCCAAAAGCGCGTCTGTTGCAGATCGTGCAGCGTCATCAACGGCCGCGAGGTAAACGGCAGCGCCGGCCCCATGGCGAACGAGCCGAGGTTGACATAGCCCGCGCGGCGCAGCTCCTCGTCGAACAAAGGCCGGAGGCGCGCGGCGACCTTGGCCGACTCGTCACGCGTCTGAAACAGGCCCATCACCTGCATCACCCGGCTCGACGGAGCGAGCTGCATGCACAAGGCACTCCCCGAGGCGATGCCGTCGAGCTGGCCGCGCCGGGCCCGCGCTTCGGACTCGCGCTCGTCGCCGGTGATGCCGCCGAGGTAGAGCTTGATGCGCACGGCGCCGTGCGAGGACTCTTGCACCTCACGTGCGAACGCCCGCGCCTCACGGGCCCAGGCCGTGCCCTCGGGCGCGACGGCGGCGATGCGCAGCACGGTGTCGGCCGATGCAGTGCCGGCCAGCAGCAACAACACCGTCAACCCGGCTCGCATCAACGCTTCCTGCGCTCGTCGAGCCAGCCGATGATCTCTTGCAGCCGCGTCGCAGGCACCAGCTCGCCCAGCGTCGCCCGCGCCCCCCGTGCCGCCAGCACGAATTCGTCGACGAACGTGCGCGACGGCGTCACTTGCACGAGGCCCTGCTTCTCGAACAACCCGCCAAGTAGCTCGGCCTCCTGTCGTCGCGATAGATCGTTGAACCGCACGAAGAACTTGGCCGCCGCCGCACGCAGCGCTTCCTGTCCGTCGAGCGGCAACGCATCATAGGCCCGGTTGGCCACCACCATGCACGCCGGCAACATTGCGGCGCCGAGCGGCGTTACATAACGCGTCTGCGCAGACCACTGAAAGGCCAGCGCCGCCGTCGGTGTGGCAATGAAACCGTCGATGCGGCGTTCATCGTAGGCGCGCCCGGCATCGACCAGCGCCAGCGGCACGGTGCGTAAGCCCATCGCCGCCGCCATCTTTTGCGACACTGGATCGACATCCCAGACGAACCACCGCATCCGCCGCATCTCGGCGAATGAGCGCACCGGCTGCCGCGAGAACAGCGCGTCGTCGCCAAACTGCCCCTGCCCTAGGTTGAAAAAGCCTCCCGCACCGAGCTCCGTGTCGATGTCGGCCTTGAGCTTGGCCATCACCCAGCGTGACTCGTCCGAGCTGCGAAACAGGCCAGCTACCCGCACGGCACGCAGGCTGGGCGATCGTTGCTGGCACACCACCGATCCGGCCAAGCCGTCGAGCTGACCGCGCTCGGCGCGCGCCAAGGCCTGCACCTCGTCGCCAGCGATGCCGCCAAGATACCAGCGGACCTTCACCTGTCCCGCGGTCGTCGCTTCGACCTCACGCCCAAACGCCTTCAGCTCCCGGGCCCAGGCCGTGCCGTCGGGCGCCACCGCCGCCATGCGCAACGTGACCGGATCGGCGACGGCCGCGCTGGCTAGCACGAAGAAGATGACGATCACCTTCACTACTTGCCCCTTGGCCGTGTGTGCCGCGGGTCTGGCTTCGGCACGACTGGCACTTTGTCGCGCGGGGTCAACAACAAGCGCACCGTCTGCCCAGCCGAGGCCTCGACGGTGGTGGTCGCGGCTCGGCCGCCGTCGCGGACCTCGACCACGTGGTTGCCGACCGGCACCCGCAGTCCCAGCGTCGGCGTGACATAGCCGGTGTCGACGCCGTCGATCCACACCTCGGCCGCCACCGGCGAATCCACCAGCAGCGTCGCCCGCGCCACCTTCTCGGCGACGAGCGCCACCCGCAAGATGGGCTCGTGATCGTCGGGCGTCAGCGCCCGCACCGCCGTCTCGAAGCCGGCACGCTCGAGCCGCACCTCGTGGAAATCTTCTTCGGGAAGCTCGGCCACCGTCGGAGTTTCACCAGCCACCAGCTGTCCGTCGAGATACACCGAGGCGCCTTCGGGCGTCGATTCGATGGACAGCTTGCGTCGCGCCGGCGGCAGCACGATCTGCACGGCATCCCGCGCGCCCGCCGCCAGTTGCACCGTCCGCTCGACGCTGCTCGTGCCCTGCTTCGAAAACTTGAGCGTATGCGCGCCAGGCGAAAGACCGCGCGCCATCGTCGGTGTGGTCTCGGGAAGAAGCTGGCCGTCGAGCTCCACCTTGGCGCCCACCGGCGTGGTGACCAGCACCAACCCCGCGCCGGGATGCTCCCGCCGCCCGACGAGAAAACCGCCGCCGAGCGCCAAGGCTGCCACCAGCACGATCCCCACCGCCCACACGCCCAGCCGTCGCTGCGGCGGCGGCGCTACCCCAGCTCCACCCACGCCGGCCAACGCCCCGGCCAGCGCCCGCATCGACGCAAACCGCGCCTGCGGATCTTTGGCCAGCGCCCGCCGGACCACCGCCTCCAGCCGCACGTCGACGTCCAGCACCACCTTGCTCATCGGCGCCGGCACCTCGTGCAATTGCCGATACAACACCTGCACATCGTCGCTGCCGGCAAATGGCGGCTTGCCGGTCACCATCTCGTACAGGAGACATCCCAGCGCATACACATCGGCCCGCGCGTCGACGGGCCGCGCCGCGATCTGCTCCGGTGCCATGTAGGCCGGCGTGCCCACGATCTGCCCGGTGCGGGTGAGGCCCTCGCCCTCCGACTGCGACGCCAGCTTGGCCAGGCCAAAGTCGATGAGCTTCGGCATATCGCCATGCTCGGCGTCGGCGGCCAGGATCACGTTGGCCGGCTTGATGTCGCGATGGATGACGCCCGCGCCATGCGCCGCCTCGAGCGCCCAGGCCAGTCGCTCCCCGATCCGAGCCGCCCGCACCGACGGTAGCCGGCCATGCTTTGCCAGCTCGGCCTGCAACGTCTGCCCACGGACGTACTCCATGACCAAGAACGTCGGATCGCCGACGACCACGTCGTAGAAGCGCGCCACATTGGGATGGTCGATGGCCGCAATGGCCTCGGCTTCCTGCTGGAACCGCTGCCGGAAGCTCGCCGAGGTCAACAGTTGACTCTTCAGGACTTTGACCGCGACCTTTTGCCCGATGGTCACGTTCTCGGCGACGAAGACCTGGCCCATCGCCCCGTCGCCGAGACGCTGGATCAGCCGGAACCGCCCACCCAAGATGTCGCCAGGCTCGAGCGGCGCCGACCTGAGCCGTCGCGCAAATTCGTCCGAGAGCGTGTCGAGCCGCGTCGGTGTAAATCCCGCCCAGTCCCGGTCACTGCCTTTGTCGGTACGCTTCGCCAAACCGCCTCAGCGTACCACTACCGTCTTAGAACAGGCGCGTCCCCACACACGGCTCGTACTTCAACATCGGCCGCGCCGTCGCTGACTCGTACTGCAATACCTCGTCGTTGATGCTGATGCGGCCCTGGGTCTTGGCGTCGAGGCAGCGTTGCTTGGACCAGCCGTCGAGCATCTCGGCCCACTTGGACGCCGCAAACTGCTGGATCAGCTCGTCCTTGCGCTTCTCGAAATCGGTCAGGTCCGGCTCTTTGCGTTCTTTGGCCCGCACGAGGACCCAAGATCCCGACGCCTCGAACGGCCCGGCCACTTCGCCGACCTTGAGACCGAACGCCTTTTTGGCCAGCTCGCGGCTGGTCCCGATGTCCTGCACCAGCTCGCCCCGACGAGAAAACAGCCCCGTCTCGAGCAGCTTGGGCTTGTCGCTCAGCTTTTGCGCCAGGTTCATCGACTTCTTGTCTTCACCCTCTTCTGGCGTCTCTTTCGGCACGATCTCTTCCAGCTTCTCGCCGCCCTTGATGCGCGCCAGCACCGCCTCGGCCTCTTTCTTGGCCTTGGCCTTGGCGCGATCGGTCCGCATGGCCTCTTCGGCCAGCTCCCGCTGCGCAACCTCGAGCGGGATGTCGCCTTCGCGATAATCCTCGACGAGCACGAGGTGCCAACCGCGCTCGGTCTTCTCCGGCCCGAGCAGGTCACCCTTCTTGGTGCCCTCGGCAAACACCTTGATGTCCAAGGTCGGCCCGAGCCCGGTGAACTGCTTCTTGCGCCAGCCCATGAGGCCGCCACGCTTCTTGCCGCGCTCGTCGGTGGTGTAGGCCTTGGCCACTTCGGCGAACGAGGTACCGGCCTTGATCTTGGCGACGGCTTCGTTGATGTGCTTCTCCGCCTCGGCCGCCTTTTCCTTGGGCGCATCCTTGGCGACGTCGATGACGATCTGACGCAGCCGCGCTTCCTTGTCGAGCTTCTTGTAGAGGAACGCGCGGTCGTCGTACTGCTTCTTCAGATCCGCGCCGTGATCCTTGATCCAGGCATCGATCTCCGCCGGTGTAGCCTCGGTGTCGTCGTCGAAACGGCGCGGCGAGAAGCGCACATACTCGAGGTTGATCTGCAGACCCTTGGTCTCGAAATCGGTCTTCACCTCATCCGGGCCGACCTTGGAGCCGACCTTGAACAGATCCCGCACCCGCTCGGCCAACACCTCGCGCCGCTCGATCTCGATGAAGCGCTTCACCGACACGCCGAGCTGGTTCTGCGACACGCTCTTGAAGCGCTCGTGGTCGAACTTGCCGTCCTTGAAGACGTAGTTGTCCACGCGGCGCGGCATGCCGAGAATGATCATGCGACCGTCGAGGATCATGTCGAGGATCTCTTCGTCACCGACGGCAAAACCCATCCGGTCGGCCTCTTGCGCCAACAGCTCGCGCTCGATGAGCTTGTCCATGACGAACTCTTTGAGCCGGCGCTCTCGGGCTTGCGCACCGAGCTGCGGTCCGCCGAGCGCGATGTACGCCATGCGAAAGTCGCGCTCGGTCAGCGTCGAGCCGGCCACCTTGGCGGCGTAAGCCTTGCCGCTCGAGGTCCCACAGCCGCCCGACTGCGGGCCGAAGTTGCTGACGAACACGGCGATCAAGATGCCGAACAAGACATAGATGATCGCATTGCGCGAGTTACGGCGCAGATTGGCGAGCATGGCACTCCTTCAAAAGTGAAAATGGGGGTCTCAAAGCCGCGGGAGCCTAGCACAAGCCCTTGTTCGTGCGACCAAATCGTGGATTGGTCTCCATTGAATGAAATGGAACGAAGTCAAGAGGAGCTCCGTGAAACAGACCGTGCCGTTCTTGATGCTTTTGGCCATCGCAGGCCTGGCCCATGCCGATGACGCAGTCCGGTCGGTGACCATGCCCGGCCTCCGCGTGCCGTTGCCAGCCTGGAAAGAGACGGAGCGCGGCACCGACTTCAACAACGGCGTCGTACAAGTGAGCGCCGCTGGTCGCGAGATCTCGGTGCGCTGGCAGCGCTCGTCGCCAGTGAGCTACGCCGACATGAAGCGATTGTACGAGCTCGCGGGCCTCAGCGGCGGTTCTCCACAGGCCATCACCGTCGCTGGCCATCCTGGCGAGCGCATCATGGTGTCGAAAGACGGCGCGCATGCCGCGATCAGCCTCCATTGGCACTTTCCCATCGACGGCCGCGAGATGATGATTACCAACCGCAACACCGACGCCGCCGAGATGCGCGCCCTCGACGCAACCATGGTCGCAGGCATTGCCTGCCACACCATGCCCGCCGGGTCTCGGCCACTGGCCGCCTTCCCGCAGTTTTCTCCGCCACCCGGTTTCGTGGAGGACAAAACGGGTGAATCTGCACCCGCACGCGCCTTCACTCGGGGCCACGAAATCTTCGCCGTGCAGCCGCTGGCCGCCGGCACCAAAATCGCCGACGAGCTCAACAGCGACGAAAGGATGCGCAAGGTGATGCTCAGCGTTGGTCTGGCGTTCTCCAACATAGAGCTCCTACCGTCGCTGCAAGCGTCTGGACATGTCATCTGGCGCGCTACTGGCCTTGCCGCCGATCACACGACGACCTATCTCGCCATGATCGCATTCGCGTGCGCAGGAGAGCAAACCGTCATCGGCCACTACTTCACGGATGACCGCAAAGCCTTCGACAAGACCGCACAGCACCTCGGACGTGTCAGCTGTCCGTCAAAACGCTGAGCGCTAGATGCGGAAGTGGATACCGGTGATGTCTTCGATGGGGACGAGCTTGTCCTCGAGACTTTCGCCGTCTTCGAAGTCGGCTTCCATCTCGATGATTTCTTCCACGTCGTCGGTCACGTCGATCATGCGCTCACCCTGACGGCGTGCATCGTAGCGACGCTCACCGGACTCGGGCGGCTCGCCCTCGGCGCCCACCGACTCACCACGCCGATCGCCCCAGCGACGGTCGCGCTGTAGGCGCATGCGCAGACCCTCGACGGAGCGGGGCTGCGGCTTCATGACTTCGGCGGCTGCGACGCAGTTGTGGCACAGCACGACCCAGCGGCTGCCCACGGCGTTGCCGCGGGTATTGAGCTCGAAGTGGCGCAGCTGGACCAAACGTTTATTTTCGCAGCCAGCGCAAAACGCACCAACACCGACGGGGCGCGCCTTCACCCAAGCGTCGTAGCAGGACGGACAACGACCACGTCGCAACGCCTGCAGGGGAGGAGGCGGCTCGTGACAGGACGTACAACGGACAAGTGATCCGAGCGCTGAGCTCGCCGCAGGCGAGGTGTGCGCGGAAGGATCACGCTTATGTGGTGGATCCATCGGAGCCATGGCGGCATTCAAACGTCAGCGGCCGGATGGAGCAACTTTTCGCGGGGTAGCGTTACTCGTGTATCAAAGCCTACGAATGGGTCATGCTCCGTTCAGGTGTCAGACGATGTCCAAGTATGCTGATCCGAAAGGAAATTCTTGAGTCAACTGGTTCCACATGCTATCTGTTGAAGCCTACCAGTAGCTTATTTTTCGAGCAGTCCGAAACATGAACGGTCTTCCCTGTTTGGCGAAATCTATCCACAGGGCGCCTGTTTACGGTGCCGCTGTGTACAACACGAGAGTGAAACCATGCTGTTCGACTGGGTGTATGGCCTCTTCTCGAACGACCTGGCCATCGACCTTGGGACAGCGACCACGCTGACCTTCGTCAAGGGCAAGGGCATCGTCTCCAACGAGCCGTCGGTGGTGGCCGTGCAGCGCGGCGCCAACGGGACCAAGAAGGTCCTCGCCGTCGGCAAAGAAGCCAAAGAAATGCTCGGCCGCACGCCGGGCAACATCGTCGCGGTCCGACCCATGAAAGACGGCGTCATCGCCGACTTCGAGGTCACCGAGGCCATGCTGAGCTACTTCATCCAGCGCGCGCACAACCGTCGCACGTTGGTCCGGCCGCGCATCATCATCTGCGTCCCGTCGGGCATCACCGAGGTCGAGAAGCGCGCCGTACGTGACTCGGCGCTCGCCGCCGGCGCCCGCGAGGTCTATCTCATCGAGGAGCCCATGGCCGCAGCCATTGGCGCTGGCCTCCCCATCACCGAGCCGTCGGGCAACATGATCGTCGACATCGGCGGCGGCACCACCGAGGTGGCCGTCATCTCGCTGGCCGGCATCGTCATGTCCAAGTCCATCCGCGTCGGCGGCGACAAGATGGACGAGGCGATCGTCTCGCACATCAAGCGCAAGTACAACCTCCTCATCGGCGAGCGCACCGCCGAAGAGATCAAGAAGTCGATCGGCTCGGCCTACCCCATGGACGAGGTCCTCACCATCGAGGTCAAGGGCCGCGATCTCGTCGCTGGCGTCCCCAAGACGCTGACCATCAACTCCGACGAAATCCGCGATGCGCTCTCCGAGCCCGTCAACGCCATCGTCGAGGCTGTCCGCGTGGTCCTCGAGCGCACGCCGCCCGAGCTGTCGGCCGATATCGTCGACCGCGGCATCGTCTTGTCCGGCGGCGGCTCGCAGCTCAAGAACCTGGACGTCCTCCTGCGCGAGGAGACAGGCCTGCCGGTCATGGTCTCCGAGAATCCCCAGCTAGCGGTCGTCCTCGGCACCGGCAAGGCGCTAGACGAGCTCAAGCTCTTGAAAGAAGTCACTAGCCACTAGCAGATCATGGCAAGGGCGCGTGAGTTGGTTTGGGTGGCGGTGTTGTTGTCGCTGCCGGTCATGATGCTGCGGGCCAACCTGCGTTCGCAGTCCGACCTCAACTTCGTCGACCATGCGCTGGTCCGCATCTCGGCCCCGCTGCAGAGCTGGGTGGTCACTGCGCTCGAGAGCGCTTCTGCCGGCTGGAGTCGCTACATTGGCCTGGTCCACGTCGGCGAGGACAATGTCCATCTCCGCGTCGAGAACGCGCAGCTCAAGCAAGAGATGGCCAAGCTGCAAGACCAGGCCCGTCGTGGCACCGAGCTGCGGGCGCTCTTGACCCTCCGTCGCGAGCTCGGGACCGAGACCCTGGCCGCGCGGGTCATCGGCGCCGAGATGTCGTCCATGTTCCGCGTCATGCGCATCAAGATCGATCGCGGTGAGCTCGAGGTCTCGGCGGGCATGCCGGTGCTGACACCCGAAGGCGTCGTCGGCCGCATTCATCGGGTCTCGGGCCCATACGCCGACGTGCTCTTGGCGACCGATCCGCTGTCGACGATCTATGTCAGCATCAAGCGCACCGGCAGCCTCGGCGTCCTGCGCGGCATCCCCGGCGACAGTCGCTATCGCATGCGCATCGAGAAGCTGTCGCGCAAAGACGAAATCAAAGAGGGCGACGACGTCGAGACCTCCGACCGGGGCGGCTTCCCGGCTGGGCGGGCCATCGGCAAGATCGTCCACATCACTCGCGGCGACTCGGGCTTGTATCAAGAGGCCGAAGTCGAGCCGGCCATCGACCTGAGCCGCCTTCACGAAGTGCTGGTCGTCTTGACGCCGCAAAGCCCGCCCGACAAGCCCACCGCTGCAAAAGGCGCACGTTGAAATGGCTTTTGGTCGCGCACTCGGCTTCATCTTGGCGGTGTACGCGCTCCTGATCGTGAGCTCGGCGATGCGGTCGTTCTGGGCCGTGCCGATGCCAGACATTCCACTCTTGGTCGTGCTCTATTTGGGGTTGTCGGGTCGCGGTGCGCTCAGCTCGCACATCGGCATCGCGCTGGCGATCGGCTATCTGGCCGACCTCCTCGGCGGTGCGCCCAAGGGCCTGCACTCGTTGTCGCTCGGCCTCATCATGCTGGCCGCGCGGCCCTTGTCGTCCCGCTTGTTGGTCCAGCGCCGCTGGCAAGAGATCGTGATCACGATTTTTGGCGCCACCGTCCACGGCCTGGTGGTCTGTGCGCTGGCCGTCGAGCCGGGGACCACCACCTCGTTTTCCCCGTCGGTGTGGGAGCTGACGCGGACCCTGCCGATGCAGGTCTTTCTGACTGCGCTGGCAGCGCCGCTCGTCTATCCGCTACTGCAGTCGATTGACCACCGCTGGTGGCCGGTGCCGCGTGGACTGCGTAGCTGATGCGGGCGCCTAGCGAACATCGCGGCACCCAAGCGCCGCCGCGACGGTTCTTGTGGGTCCAAGTGACCGTCGGTGCGGCGTTTTTGCTCTTGCTCGGGCGCCTGTGGCAGCTCGAGGTCCTGTCCGGCGAGCACTACTATCGCAAGAGCGCCGACAACTTCGTCAAAGAGGTCGAGCTGCCGGCTCCGCGCGGCGTCATCCGCGACACCCACGGCGAGATCTTGGCCGACAACCGGCCGAGCTATCAGGTGACGGTCACGCCGCGCTTCTTCACCGACGATGCACTGCAGCGGCTGGCACGGCGCCTGCGGCTCGACGACGACGCCGTCGACGCGCTCAAGGCCAAGCTCGCCAACCGTCACGGACTCGATCGGTTTCGTCCGGTCATGGTCTTCGACGAGGTCAGCCGCGACGACATGGGCGTCATCACCGAGAGCGCGCTCGAGCTGCCCGGCGTCGCCGTCACCGACGGGGCACGACGAAGCTATCCGCGTGGCGCGCTCTCCGCCCACGTGCTCGGCTACATGAGCCAGGTCACTCCCGACGACCTCGTCACCAAAAAAGAGCAAGGCTACCGGCTCGGCGACTACATCGGCCGCGCCGGCCTCGAGCGCCAGTGGGAGTCATATCTGCGCGGCAAGGTGGGCTCCGAGCGCATCGTCGTCGACGCCAAAGGTCAGCGCAAACCCGAGGTCGAGACCGAAGAGCTCCTCGGCGGCCCACAGCGCACCGAGCCGCAGCCGGGCCTCGATGTGGTCGTCACCATCGATCTCGGCCTTCAGGTCGGCGTCGAAAAGGCGCTGTCCCACTGGGCCTCGGCGGCCGCGGTCGTCGTCGACGTGCAGACCGGCCGCATCCTGGCCATGGCGTCGCAGCCCGACTACGATCCCAACCGATTGTCGGGCCGCATGAGCAGCGCCGAAGCTGCGCAGCTCCTTGGCTCGGAGACCCGCCCGCTCTTCGATAAGACCGTCGCTGGCACGTACTTTCCCGGCTCCACCTTCAAGATCGTGCCGATGATCGCCGCGCTCGAGGATCACAGCGTCGATCCCGACGAGCGTCTGCATTGCCACGGCGCCATCCAGTACGGCCATCGCTGGTTTCACTGCGTCGAGCCGCACGGCATCGTCAACCTGCATCAGGCGCTGTCGCAGTCGTGCAATGTCTACTTCTACGGCCTCGGCGAGAAGGTCGGCCTCGATCGCATGGCCGAGGAAGCCGCTGACCTCGGGCTCGGCGCACCGACGGGACTCGGCATCAACGGCGAGCTGTCCGGCTTCATTCCCACCACCGAGTGGTACAAGGCGCACGGCGGCTACCAAAAAGGCTTCGCGCTCTCGACGGCCATCGGCCAAGGCTCGGTCAAAGTCACGCTGTTGCAGATGGCCATGGCTTACGCCGCCCTGGCCAACGGCGGTCATCTGTATGTGCCCCAGCTCGTCGAGCGCATCGAGGCACCTGGCGGCAAGGTCATCCAGGATTTTCCGCCACGCCTGCGTCGCGATCTGCACGCCTCGCCCGACACCCTGCGTCGCCTGCGCGCCGGCCTCACCGACGCGGTCAACGACGAAAAAGGCACCAGCTTCGGCTCTCGCCTCCTCGGCATGGACGTGGCCGGCAAGACCGGCACGGCGCAGGTCGGCGATCACCGCGTCAAGGAATCCGAGGGCTCACTCAGCAACGATCACGGCTGGTTCGCCAGCTTCGGTCCGGCGCAAAAGCCGGAGATCGCCGTCGTGGTCCTCATCGAGCACGGCGGCTTCGGCGCCAAGAGCGCGACGCCAGTCGCCATGGAGATCTACCGTCGCTGGTTCAGCCTGCACCACGGCCTCGATCTGACGGCACTGACCCCCAAACCTGGGAAGCACCGACGATGAAAGACGCGGAGCGTGAGGCTGTGCCGAGCAGCGTAGCGGGAGGTCCGGGCGCCTCATGTGGCCTGCCGGTGGGAAGCCGGCAACCCTCTCAGGGTTCCGGGCAATAATATGATCCTGCCTGGTTCTTCGTCGCTGTCGAAGCTGCGCGCGCAGTTCGATTGGCCGTTGTTCTTCGTGGTGACCGGCATCATCGGCATCGGGCTTACCAACCTGTATTCGGCCACGCGTGTCGCGCCGGCGGGCTTGTACACGCATCAGCTCATGTGGTTCGTGGGCGGCCTCATTCTGTTCGTGGCGACGGCAGCCATCGACTACCGGACCTACGAGCGCCTCGCCTATGCGGCGTATGCGGTGGTGGGGGTCATGCTGCTGGCGGTCTTGATCGGTGGCCGCAGCGCCAAGGGTTCGAGTCGCTGGCTCAGCTTTGGGCCGATCGGCATTCAGCCGTCCGAGCTGGCCAAGCTGGCGGTCTTGATCGGCATGGCCAAGCTGTTTTCCGGCGACCCGGTCGACCTGGCGCTGCGGCCCTCGCGGTATGTCGGCACGGCGCTCGTGCTGATGGGCGCGCCGATGATGCTCGTCGCCAAACAGCCGGATCTCGGCACCGCGCTCATCTTGTATCTGATCGGCACGACGGTGCTGCTCCTGATGCCGCTGCAGCTACACATCAAGCTGCTCACCGTCGGGCTCGAGCTGGTGGTCGGCGCGGTGTTGTTCTTTTTCAAGCTGCACGGGTACCAGAAAAAACGCCTGTTGACCTTCCTCGACCCGTCGCTGGATCCGTCGGGCGCCGGCTGGCATGCGCGCCAGGCGATCTTTGCCGTCGGTAGTGGCCGCTGGACGGGCAAGGGTTGGCTGCATGGGACGCAGAACCAGCTGCAGTTTTTGCCCGAGCACTGGACCGATTTTCCGTTCGCGGTGCTGGCGGAGGAGTGGGGCTTCGTCGGCTGTGCGCTCCTGCTTGGGCTCTATCTGTTCTTGATCTTGTGGGCCATCAACCTGGCCGCAGGCGCGCGCGACCGGTTTGCGCAGGTCTTGTGCCTCGGCGTCGCGGCGCTGCTCTTCTGGCACGTGTTTTTCAACATCGGCATGGTGGTGGGCCTGTTGCCCGTCGTCGGCGTGACCCTGCCGCTCGTGTCCTATGGCGGGTCGTCGCTGTTGACGGTCATGGTGGCCCTCGGCCTCCTCATGAACGTCAGTATTCGCCGGTATGCCTATTGACCTGGGTACCGTCGGCGCGTAACCCTCCTTGCCATCTTGCGCAGCATTTCCATCATTATTCCGGTCTACAACGAGGCCCGCACCGTTGCCGAGCTCATCGAGAAGGTGCGCTCGGTGGACCTGGGCCTCGAAAAAGAAATCTTGGTGGTCAATGACGGCTCCTCCGACGGGACCCGTGAGGCGTTGGGCCCGTACGAGGACGGCTCGCGCGGCGTCTGGGTCCATCACTCGCCGGTGAATCTCGGCAAGGGCGCGTCGCTGCGCATCGGGTTTCAGCGTGCGACGGCCGACATCGTCACCATTCAGGATGCCGACCTCGAGCTCGATCCGGCCGAGTTTCGGCGCCTCATCCAGCCCATCCTCAGCGACGAGGCCGACGTTGTTTACGGCTCGCGCTTCCGCGACGCCGGCATCCGCGGCGATCTGACGTTTTACCTAGCCAACCGCGCGCTGTCGCTCTTCACCAACGTGCTCTACCGGTCGTCGCTGACAGACATCGAGACTTGCTACAAAGTCTTCCGGCGCGACGCGCTCAGTCAGCTCGTGCTGCGTGCCTCCCGCTTCGAGATCGAGCCCGAGATGACCGCGCAGGTGCTCAAGCGCGGCCTACGCCTCGTCGAGCTGCCCATCGGGTACAACCCGCGCAGCAAGGCCGACGGCAAGAAGATCTCGTGGAAAGATGGGTTTGCAGCGCTGGCGATGCTGGTCAACCAGCGCTTCGGTAAGTAGAGCGAGTCGGTGGTGGCGTTTGGCGCCTTCCTTTTACAGGGAGACGGAAGCGGGAGACACCGAGGTCAGAGGGAGACAGATCGGATCGGAATGATACTCCGGTCGCGGATCTACGCGGTTAGGGCCTTCTTGATCATTTCTTCGATCTTGGGGCGCGGCGCCGAGCCGACGAGCTGTCCGACGACTTTGCCGTCTTTGAACATGAGCAAGGTCGGGATGGAGCGGACGTCGTACTTGGTGGGGACGGCGGGGTTGTCGTCGATGTTGATCTTGCCGACGCGGACCTTGCCGGCATAGTCGCCAGCGAGGGCGTCGATGGTCGGCGCGATCGCCAAACACGGGCGGCACCACTGGGCCCAGAAGTCGACCAGCACCGGCTGCGAGGACTTGAGGACATCGGCGTCGAAGTTGGTATCGGTGACGGTGAGGATCTTGTCTGAGGCCATGGAACGCTCACTTTCTTGGACGCGGCAGGTGGTTCACTTGAGGTAACACCTCCCGGCAGCCCCCGCAAGGGTGGTATACGAAGCCCATGGCTGGCGCCGACGAAGATGTACCGCGGGCGGAGAAGCTCGCTGTATGGCTGTCGGTGGCGGTGCTGGCGCTGGCGGTGCTGGCGCTTCATTCCGAGGTCCTGCTCGGCGGCAAGATCTACCACATGGACGATGCCGCCGATGGCTACTACCCGAGTCATGTGGCGATCTTGCGGGCGTATGCCTCCGGACATTTGCCGACCTGGGACCGCGGCGCCTGGTGCGGCTGGCCGCTGGCCGCTGACCCATATTACGGGCCGTTTTATCCGCTGACGGCACTGTTCGCCCTCGCTGGCGCGGCGCGTGGGCTGGGTTTTGAGGCGGGTTTGCATTCGCTGCTGGGCGCACTCGGCATGTTTGCTCTCTTGCGGCGACGGCGGCTGGGCCTCGGGCCGGCGTTGCTCGGGGCGGCGTCACTCGGCTTGTCGGCGTTCATGGTCGTGCGTGTCAGGCACATCATCTTCGTGGAGCTCATGGCCTGGCTGCCATGGGTGCTCTATGGGGTCGAAAGCTGGCTCGTACGCCGCCAGCGACGCGATCTGGTCGTCACCGCGGCAGCGACGGGAATGTTGCTGCTGTGCGGTGGGTTGCCGCTGCTCTTGTTCGCGGTCTTGGTCACCATGGGCTATGCCGTGCCGCGGCTTTGGCGCGCCGAAAAACGTGGCCAGGCGATGTGGGGTCTTGCGGCTGCAGCGACGGTGGGCGGGCTTTTCGGCGCCGCGCAGCTGTTGCCCACGCTGGCCCATCTGCCGCTGTCACCGCGATCGCTCGGCACCGATTTCGCATTTGCCTCGAGCTACGCCTGGCCCAACGCGAGCTATCTGGCAACGCTGTTCGCGCCCAATGTCTTCGGCGGCGAAGAGCGCGGCCAGTGGTTCGGCGCCTTCAACCACTGGGAGATGGCCGGCTATTACGCCGGCATCTGGATCATGATTTTGATGCCGCTCGGCCTTGCCCGTGCGCGCAAGCGACCCGAGCTGTGGGCGCTGTTTGCCGTCGGTGTGATGGCGGTGATCCTGGCGTTCGGCGATGGGTTGCCACTGCACGCGTTTTTCTTCCGCCATCTTCCTCTTTACGGCGCGCTGCGCTGCCCGACGCGGGCGCTGATGATGGCGCTCGTCGCTTGGCCCATCCTCGCCGCCGAGGGACTCGAGCTGCTCACTGGATGGTGGCGCGCTGCACCCCAGCGGCCGGTGATCATCGCCATGGCCGCGCCGATGGCATGTCTCGTCGCTGGCGCGGTCGGGACCTATCTCGTCTGGCATGTTCGGGTGCTCCCCATCACGCCGCCGCCCGAGCTGGTGGTGCGGCAGTCTCTCGGGCATCTGTTGGCGGTCGTGTCGCTGGGGGCAGCCGTCCTCATCGGCGGCCGAGTGGGACTTCTATCGGCGCGAAACGCTGGCCTTGGCCTGGCGACGCTGACGTTGCTCGAGCTTATCGTCCTTGGTCGCGGCTGGATCCAGCCCAAAGACGCCGACTTCGCCGAGGGCACCGATCGCTTTCGCGCCGTCGAGTGGCTGGCCGCGGAGACAAAAAAAGAACCGTCGCCGAGCCGTTTTTTACCCGCCGCGGCCGGCCCGTTTCGGCTGCACAACGTCGGAATGACCTACGATCTGGAGTCGGCGGGCGGCTACGACTCCGTCACCTCGTGGCGCAACGTCCACTATCTCTACGTCCTCAACCACGGCGGGCCATACCCGCATCCGCAGCTCAAAGACGATCTGGCCGCCGGCACCGCCAAACAGGTGGGTCCGCTGGTGGATCTCATGAACGTTCGCTGGTGGATCGGCCCGTCGCCACCCGGCCCACGCTGGATCCAACGGTTCCGCCCACAACCGGGACAGAAGCCGCGCGCCCGCTTCGAGCCGGTCTGGGACGCGCAGCTCGGCGTCTATGAAAACCCCGACGTCCTGCCGCGCGCCTTCGTGGTCTACAACGCCACCGTCGAGCTGGCGGGCGACACCGCCGTCGCCAAGGCCCTTGCCAAGCTCGACCCCCGACAACAAGCGCTCCTCGAAGAGATCCCCGATCCCAAGCCGATCGGTGACGGACGCGCCTACACCGCAGCCAAGATCGTCGTGGCCCAGCGCCAAAAACTGGTCATCGAAGTCGACGCCACCG
>Ga0123338_10002209_pt1 | contig 18273 bp, 10 predicted proteins | sample grotaG_FD_89793 | JGI IMG/M metagenome (GOLD analysis project Ga0123338, IMG submission 89793) | Glacier valley bacterial and archeal communities from Borup Fiord, Nunavut, Canada, to study Microbial Dark Matter (Phase II) -... | ecosystem: Environmental > Aquatic > Freshwater > Ice > Glacier ...
CCCTCGATTCTTTTCGGCGTCATCGCTGTCACAGATCCTACCGGCCCGATCCTCGACGTCGCGACTATCCGGCCAACCGAGGTCCAGCGTCACAACGCGACGGGATCAAGCGGCCATCAACACGCGTACGCACAAGTGGTCGAGTTGGGTGGGTTTCAGGTGTCGGGACCCTGCGCCGTAGACGAGATCACGCGCCGCTTCGGTCCCGGAGCGTTTCGGATCTCTGCATATGGCTTCGAGCCGGCTGGGCTCCGATGGGAGGTTCTCGTCGACGCGCTTGCTAGTTGACCGAAGTCACAATCGACGGCATCGAATCACCGCGGCCGCACTAACGCTTACACCGACGATCCGCGTTGGAGTCTCACAGGCGATACGATCACGGCGGTCACGGCAAAGTAGGTGCGCGTCTAGCGTCAGGCGACGTGTTCTTGGGCCGCGCGAGCGCGACGCGAGGACTAGCACACGCTCACATCACCTGACGATCGGCTTCTGGGCCTGGTGGTAGATGCGCAGCACCCAGAATGCGTGAGGCTGCTGCTGATGATAGATGCGTACCGGGGGTACCGGCCAACTTCGGACGATTTCACCCGAGAGCAGGGTTTGTTCGGGACCCTGAAACTCGCGACGGGCCAGCTTGTCGATGACCTCAAAGATTCGGTTGCCGAGTTCAGCTGCCGCACTTGGATTGCGCTCAGCGATGTAAGCGACTAACGCGGAGAAATCCTCTTCCGCTCGGGATGCGAAGTAGATCTTCACCGACGGATGATCGAATCAATGGTCTTGCGAACCTGATCGACTGTGCGTCCTTCACCCGCTCGTAGTGAAGCGAGCGCCTCTGCAAGACCACGGTCTTCTTCAGGCGTAAGCGATGATGCGCCGTCGACCGCTTCGACGACGTACGTTCCCGCGGGAAGGTCGCGCAACTCGTCGGGTATGTCCGTGCCGTTCCAATGAAGCACGCGTGAGCCAGCCATGACCTGACCTTATCATCGGGACGCGGCCTGGCCACGGTCATCATTTGGGAGTTGGTTGCGGGCGGCGCTCGGCGTTTCGACGTGTTCGACATCGCGTGGACCGACGGCGCGTTGCTATCGATGGGCTGTGCCACGGCGTCCATGCCCGTCGAACCTGAGCAGCCAGATCACTCGCTCGGGACCGCAAGGTCCCAGCGGAGCCCACTCCAGCCTTCGCCGGTACCAACGCTGCGGGCGCGCGCGACCCAGATCTCAGTCCCTCCAAACGAGTCGCGGGCACGGCGGACGCGACGCACGACGCGCGCGCCTTCGCGTGGGATCTCGGTCTCGCGCACACGGTAGTGCTCGCCTGCCGAGATCGACGACGGTGCAAGGATGCGCCCGAGCGGCTGCGGCACGCTCGGTGGGCCATCGAGCGAGAGCAGCGCCGACAACTCGAGAGCGATCTCATCGCCCGTAGTCAGCTTGACTGGCTGGAACGGGAACCAGTTCTCTGGCACCGGGGTCTGGATCCGATAGGCAACGGGGAACGTCGACGCGGGCGCAGCCGGCGCGACCGACGGGATGCGGTCGGCGGCGGACCACGCGATGCCGAGCGTACCCTCAGTAGCGTGCCCGACTCCCCACGCGAGGCTCGCCGTATCGTCACGCAGCAAACGGACCTCCTCGATCGGCGCGCCGTCGAGCACGACGCTCGCGCAGCTCTGTGGCATCACGAAGTACGGCGCCGCGGCCCCGTTGGTGTCGGCGATCGAGAACATCGTCCAGGCCGGGTCGATCGCGTCGGCGCGCGAGATGGCCGTCGACGTGCCGAACACGTCGACCACGGTCAGCGCGGTCGACGCGACCCCGCCGATCGGCATCTCGTACAGCACGATGAACCAGTCGTTGCCGTGGACGAGCATGAAATCCATCAGCAGCATCGACGCGAGGTTGCGACGATCCGGACGCAGTCCGCCGAAGTCGACACGGCTGTCCTCGAAGTCCCAGAACCGCTCGTTCGGCATGCCGCGGAACCGGACCGGTGCCGGGATCGCGCTGGCGGCAATCGTCACCGGACGCTGCGCGGAGACGAACCCGGTGACTGGGTGGCCGTCCATATCCAGCGAGTGCCACGACAGGTCACCGTCGCGATGCGGTGACGCCGCGAACGCGAGCACGCTGCTACCGGTGGTCGGCGAGCTCGAGAATACGCGGGCAGCATAGTCGAGCTGATCGGGTTGCCAGGCGACCGGATCGACGTCGGCGATGGTGCCGATCGTCGACGTCACCCAGGTCGTGAGCTGGCCGACCACCATGCCGGCGTCGGTCCACTGGGCGGTTGGCACCGCCGCCGGCACACCCGGCGGTGGCTGGCCGATGACCGGCGGTTGCAGGCTCGCGAGGTGAAGTACGACGCCGTTGATCGAGCGCGCGCCGACAAGCGCGCGCAGTCGCGTCGTGCCCGGATCCTCAGGCTGCGCGGCGGCGCCGATCGGATACGCCGCCAGGAATGCGTCGCGTAGACCGGTCAGGCCCGCCGCGATCAGCATTCGGTCGAACGTCTGGCCGAGCTCGATCGCGAGCGCGAGATCATTGGGCGACGCGCCCTCGGGTGTCACTGCGCGTTCGAGCGACGTGTTGCCGCCGATCGTGATCGCGTTCGGATCGATGCCCGGCGCCCACGCGCCGATCGCGCCGAGCGAACCCTGGATCCGGACGTAGGCGGGGGAGCCGGCGTCCTCGCCGTGAAACTCGCCGAGCTGCCACTGCCGAGCGAGGAACCATGCGGGATCCCGGACGCGGGCGGCGAGCGCATTGGCGAGATCGTTGGAGCGCGGACGCGGCTCAAGACGATTCCAGAACGTCATGGATGGTCGCAGTGCTGGCATCGTTACTCCGGTTCCAAAACGACAGGCTCGTCGATGCAGTGGTACGCGAGGTCGAGTCCGATCGTATCGTCGGCGATGTTCGCGGCGATGTACGTTGTTGGTACGAACTGGCTGTAGTCCCCGAGTAGGTCCGGATCGACCGCGCGAATGTGCGCTAGATCGGCGGTCTCTCCGATGATCGCGGCAAGCGTGTCGAGGTCCCAGTTTGCGCCGGTGTCGGGCGGCACGGCGAGCACCACGCATTGCGGCGCCTCGGCACCGGGCGCGTCGTAGTTCACCGCGAACGCCGTGTTCTGCGTGCTGGCTGGGATGGCCTCGGTCCACTCGTCGAGCGCCAGTCCAGCCCAGCTCGCGGCGCTGATGTCGAATGCGACCTGAAGCACGAGCGACAACGTGCCGGCGAGTGGACGCACGGTGCTGTTGCGGTCGTACTCGAGGCCGACCCAGCGTGTGCCGAGCGGCAGCTGCGTCGCGGCGAAGTCGATCGGCGCGCCGCCGAAAGCTTCACCGGCTAGCGCAGCGAGCCGAACGCGGCCGAGCGGTGCGCGCACGCGCGCCGCGCCCTCGAACCAGCGCCGCGCGGCGAGCGCATCGTTATCGACGAGACCAGGCGCGGCGGCGATCGCCGCGAGCAGGTCGACGTGGTTGTCCGCGGCGAACACTGGCAGCGGCATCAGCTCCACGCCGAATGCGGCCGTTAGTTGCGCGAGGCCGTCGCTGGCCGCGGTCGCGATCGCCGCGAGCCGGCGATCGGCGTCAGTCAACGACGCCGCCGCACCGGCAATCAACGCAGCGACGTCGTCGAGATCGGAGCCGAGAGCGCTAGCGGGTACCGCGGGTCGAACGCCGAAAGCAGCGAGCGTCCACAGCGCACCGCGCAGGTTCTCGACGGCCGCGAGATCGCCACCGGTTGCCGCGGTCGCCGCTGCAGCGAGCGCATCGCGTGCGGACTGCAGCGACGTGCTCGCGCTGCCGCCGCGAATCGCGAGCTCCGCCGCGTCTCCGGTCTGCGCGCCGGTCGCGTCGCGCGTCAGGTCGATGGGCAGCAACGCGCGCGCTCCGGCCAGCATGTCGCCGACCCGGCGCGCGACTTCGAACAGATCGAGGAATGACGCATTCGTCGTCGCGCCGTACGCGATGACGATCGGCTGCGCTATGCCGAGCCCGTGCGCGACCTGCCATGCGATCCGTGCCGCGAGCTCGCCTCCGCCGTCGGGCGGCGTCCGACGCGCCAAGTCGATCACGTCGAGCGCGCACAGTCCGAGATCGGGAAGCGCGACCGTGACGTCGACGAGTTGATCGGGATGCGCCGGATCTGGCGCGTAGCTGGCGGTGGCGCGCACGCGCGACGGATCGCCGAGCCGCGCTGCCGCCCACGCGTCGAGCCGCGCGTTCGCCTGCGCGCGTGGCGCATCGCCATTCCATCCGGCTGGAAGCGCCTCCGGCGCGCCGAGCACTACCGCGACACGATGGGTGAACGTGGTCGCACGCGCGGGGACCTGCGCGATCTGCGGTTCGGGCATCACCGTGCCACCGGCGAGCGCCGCGAGTGTGGCGCTCGTGCGATCCGTGTTGCCTTGTACCGCTTGGTAGATTGACTCCGCGAGCACGAGATCGGCCGTCGCGTCGACATCGGCGTCGAGTTGAAACAAACAGGTCGCGACCGCTGCGCGATCGGTCGTCGTGATCTGCGACGGGTAGCTCGCCCAATCGATCGCCGCTACGGTCGTCGCGCCGGCGAGCGCGGTGCGCAGTGCGAGACCGTCGACCACGCTGCGCGTCGGAATCCGCTCGCTCGTCGAGCTCGGTGGGTTGCTCGGGTCCGCGCCGAGCGGGAATGTGGCGCGAAACGGCTGGATGTACTTGTCCAGCGCGGTGGCGTGCATCGCACGCTCGAACCGGTAGCCGAGTAGCGCGCCGAGCGGCTGGCCCTGGCGCACGCCGTCAATCAGATCGAGCCCGGTGCGGACGCGACGCGATGTCAGATTGACCGCGATCTGGTCGCGCTCGTCGCCGGTGCGCGTGAGGTAACCGCTGCGTAGGATCGCCGCCGCAGCGGCATGCGATGCCGACGGCGCGTGGATGAAACCACCGGACCGCCCGGGGCGCGAAGTGATCTGTGGCTTCAGGTCCTCGACCCACGCCTATGCACCGAGGTGGACGCCGATCGGGTTCGAATCGCGCAGCGCCTGGAGCCGCCGGGTCGCGAGCGACGTGACCCATGCGTCGATCCGGTACGCGCAGGTGTCGAGCGTCTCGGCTGTGAGACGGTCGAGCTCGGCGGTCGGCAGCACAGCGAGCGTGTCGAGCGCGGCCCGGAACTCGCGCACCGGAAGCCGATCTGCGTCGCTCGACGCCGGATCGAGCAGCCAGTCGCCGAGCGATGTCGAGCCCGAGACCGCGGGTAGCGCGGTCGCGAACCGCGTCCAAGGAGTCATCCGAGTCTCGGTGCCTGGACCGATGTGGAGGAACTCGACCTCGACGCGATCGATGTCCGTCGCCGCTCCGTGTGCGACCGCGAGGTCGAGCGCGACGCGTCCGTACTCGACGAGTGCGGCCTGGCGTAGCAAGTGAAACAGCAGCGGGTTGCCGAACGTCGCAGAGCCTGGAACGCCGGCGGCGCGCAGCGTGCTGATCGTGGCGTTGCGGATCCACGTGATGTAGTCGTCTGCGAGCGTCGCGGTCTCCGACAGCGGTTCGTTCGCGGCGAGCGCGCGATTGATCCGCGGCGCGGTTGGCGTGAACGTGAACTGGCCAAAGCGGAGGGGCAGATTGTAGAGGCCGATCGGACGCTTGAGCCCGTGCAGGAGGTTCGTGCGCGCCGTGGCCTCGTTCGTCGACGAGTAGCCGAGCAGCATGAACAGGTCGAGCAGGTGCGCCTGGCCGATCGCCTCGCGAAGCCGGACCTCCCGAGCCGATGCGTCGAGTGCGAGCGCGCCGAGCAGATCCGCGTCGGCATCGCCGGTCTTGCCAACACGCGCGACGCCGCTCGCGAGCCCGCGTACGACGTTCCGCCACGTCTCGAGCAGCGGCGGGAGCATGACCTCGACGGTGTTGGTCGACGACGTCTTCCAGCGAGACAGCGACGTCACCGGCAAGAGGCCGTACGGCACACGGCCGATTCGGAACGCCGCGTACGGGCCGCGCCCGCGCACGAAGCTGGCGACGTGCGCTCGAACGTCGGCGATCTGCGCGGGCGTTGAGGTCGCGGCGATTTGTTGCAGGAAGTAGCCGAGCGTGCACGGCCACAGCGCGCTCGCCATCGCCTTCGCATGGTCGTCCTCGCGTCGATCCGCGCCTTCGACGTGGTCGAATTCGGCGGCAGGCACGCCGAGCGCGGTAGCCAAGCGCGCGCTATCGCCACCCGGCGTCGCGAGCGCCGCGCCGCGCTCGATCGGAAAACTGTACGACGGCGCGCTCGGCGGCGGATACCCGGCCGGTTCGTCGCCGGTGTTGTTGGTCGGCGTTCCCTGACGAACGAGCGCGAGGCCGCGCGTGTAGTGGTGTGCCTGAAGCAGTTCCTCGAGAAGCTTCGCGCCCTCGAGCGGATCGAACGGCGCTTTGACACCGAATACCACCACGCGATCGAACCCGAGCTGGAGGTCCGTGCTCGTGATCGGCATCGTCACCGCCATCCCGAACTGGGTGGCGAGATCGAAGTCGATCATCCACGCGAGATCGCGCTCGAGCTTCAGCTCGTCGTAGCTCTGGAGCGAAGGGTCGGTCTCGTCGAGGTCGGTACGGAATCCGAGTTGGAGCGGCGACGGGATCGCGCTCGACACGAACCGCGTGATCTCGGAGCCGCCGCGGTAGGCGATCACGACCCACGCGCTGGGCAGCGCGTTTGTTCTCGCATTCGGCAGCTGGTTCGCGCGGCGGTTGACCGACGGGAACACCGGGCTACTGGACGGGCGGCTCGCGACGTTGCTCGGCGTGCAGATCGTCGCGATCCACGCGGCACGCGGCGCCTGGTAGCGCGTGACGAGCTTTGCCCATGCGGATGGTTCCTGCGTCGGGGTCCACGCCTCGGTCCAGAATGCGACGCCATCGGCATACTCGCCGTCGGTCAGGTCCCCGTCGTGGAAGTTGGCGAAGATCTCGTCGGGATAGATCCGCACGCGGAGCCCCGCGGGCGACGCCGAGAAGCGCGTCTCGATCCGGACCGGCAGTAGCGCGATCGGGAACTTGGTCGACAGGGTCTGGATATCGGCGGACGGGTTGGGCATGACGACCTCGATCAGGACAGCAACATCAAGGAGGCGTGCATCGCGACCCGCACCGGTCGTTGTTGTGTGATCGCCGCGTGGTCGGCGCCGCGTGCGAACGGCTGGCCCGCTCCGGCCGCGGTGAGGTGCCACGCGGGCCCGTCGGGAACCTCGAGCGCAGCGGTCACCGGCAGGCTCGCGCCGAGATCTATGTAGCCGAGCTCGTCGGGCGAGTGCCCGGTGGCGACCAAGTGAGACCACGCCAGGTCGTCCCAGCTCGCCGGCGTGGCGCCGGTCTGTTCTGGCACGCCGACGTCGAGTCCAAACCGCGGTGCGTGTGGCTGCTCCTGGAATACGAAGAACCAGCCGGGATCTGCAGTGGTGCCGCTGCCGCGCGCGTCGGCCTTCGCGAGCGCGAAGCCGAAGAATGCAAGGTCCGGATCGAGCCGGCCGCCGAACGCCGGCATGAGTTGGTCGGTACCGAGCGAGTAGACGCCGTTCGCGAACGCCGCGCGCTGCGCATAGACGACGGTTTGCGGGTAGCGGCGAAGCACTTCGCTTCGCACGATCAGCACGAGGTGTTTGCCGTTGTCGCCGGGTGGTGTCGGTCGCAAGCTGTGCGTGCCGAGCATCGACGATGTCTGCCAGCTGTTGATCGGCGTAATGTCCTTGGCCGTCTCCGGCGTCGGGCGCGTCACGACGCCGGCGGGATCCCAGAACTGGCGGAAGTAGCTGCCGCGTTGGTCCGTCGGGTAGTCGTTCCACAGCAGCTCGCGAGCCATCTCGTGATTGAGCCCGATCATGTACGCCTCGATGAACGAGTCGTTGGTCACCGCCACCGTCGCGACATTCGCGCCGACATCTGACAGTCCGGCCATCATCCAGTCCTGCGACTGCGCCGCGAGCGGCGCGTACATCGGCTGCGGAAATACCGGATACGCCATCACCGGATCGATTGGATCCGACGGGTTCCACGCGAACGTGAGCACGCCGGCGAAGCGCTGACGAAAGCCCGCGGGGATCGTCGTCACCGGATCGGTGGCCGCGATCATCGTCGTGCGCAGCGTCGGTAGCGCGAGCCGGCGATAGGTCTCGCCGGTGTCGAGCTTGAGACGCCGGTTGGCGAACGCGAGCGCAGCGGTGCGAAACGCCGCGACCGATGGGCTGTCGCCGGTCGTGCCGAGCGGGCCCTTCGGTTGGGCGCCGTAGACAGGATCCCATGCGACGTCGCGCGGGCGCGGCGGCGCCGCCGTGAGCGCCTTCGTCGAGATCCGCCACTGCCACGACTTCTGCTGTCCGTGCACCCAGTCGTGGGAGATCAGGTACGTGCCGACCGCGGGCGTCGCAACGAGGACGTTGTCGTACGCGCCGGCGTTCACGTTGTTGATCACCAGCCCCTCGGTCGCGTCGGGGCGGAGCTGGCGGCGGCCGATCGGCCCGCGCGCGCGGCGGATGCGTCGAAACTGCGGCGAGAACAGCGCCGTGCGCGCCGGGCTCAGGCGCGCGAGCTTCCCAACCGTCACCGCGCCCGTCGACGTTCGTGCGTGGATCGGCGCGACGAGCTGGAGCAGCCGATCGATCGTGCCTGGCTGGACAAACCGCGCGTGCATCCGGCGGCTCAGCTCGCGCGCGAGCTGAGCAGAGCGCAGTTGTGCGTTCGCCTCGCGGATACCGTCGACCTGCTGCCACGCCGACGCCATCAGGTCGTCCTGCTGCGCCTGAACGACGGCCGCGCCGAGCGCGGCGGGCACGCGCAGCCGCGGATCTTGGTTGAGGTCGTTGAACCAGTGCGGCTCGAGGCCGTGGGCCAGCCGCACCTTCTGCGCATGCCAGGTGCCGTAGAGCGGCGGCACGATCACCGACGTGCCGCCGTTGGTGATCGCGTCCGGCGCGATCGAGATTAGAGCGGACAGCGAATCGACGAAGGTGTTCGAGAGATCGTCGCCGAGGTTCGCGTTCGGCGAGATCAGCGCGCCTCGCGATCGGGAGCTGTCCACCGGGCGCGCTGACGTCGAGCGGACGCAGACCTGCGGTCGCGGGCAGCGCCGCGGGGACGAGCTTTCGGACGAGCGATTCGAAGTCGCCGTCGGCGCCGGTGCCGAACCGCCAGCGGTAGTACACGGGCAGCGTCACGTGCTGAGCGAGCAGGCCGGCGCTCGTCGTGGCCCACGCAGCATCGAGCGTGTTGCCTGCGCCGTCGAACGCCAGACGCAGGCCGGCGCGACGCCCGACCTCGAACGTCGGCACGAGGAACGCGGAGTACGTCGTGTTCGGCTGGAGCCGGCGCGGACAGAGCAGGCGCGCGATGCAGCGCTCGGGCGCGGTCGTGATCGCAGTCTCGATCGGCGTGCCGTCGTCGCCGCTGACCTGGACATGCGCCCATGCCCACGCCTGCGCGATGTTCGGCATCGCAGTGCCGGCGGCGACCGTGATCGCTCCGAGCGCGCGATCGGGAGGTGGGCTCTCGTAGTGCGTCTCGGCGTCGGTGAGGACGATCAGCGCGCACCACGGGCGGAGCCGTCCTTGCGCGTCGCTCTTGCGCGGCGTGTAGCGCCAGGGCAGGTCGGGCTGAGCGACCTCGACGAGCGGGAAGAAGTTGGATTCGGCGTCGAGCGTGCCGGCCGGTGGCCACACGCGCGCGATCGCGCTCGGGTCGAACGCGACGATGTCGCCCGGCCCGACCAGATCGAGCGTCGTCGTCGCGACCTGCGCGCCTGTGTTGAACTCGATCGACACCGGCAGCGACACGCGCGCCGGGCCCGGATCATTGTCGGCGACGCTGATCTGCGCGGCGGCTCCACGGTGGAGCCACGAGACGAAACGATAGGCGGCGTCGGTCTGAGTCATGCGACGATCTCGTGCGTGGGGACGACGATGACGTTGCCGACATCCTCTGGATGAGCGGAGAGGTGCGCGAGGAGGGCGAGCTCGGCCATACCGCGCGGTCCGGGTGCGACGATGAGGTTCTCCGACGACGCGACAACGAACACCTCTTCGGGAAGTCCACCAGGGGTGACGAGCTGCGTGCCGCGCTCGACGGTGCCGAGCTGACCGGCGAGGAGTTGGGCGAGCAGGGTCGGGCGGTAGCGGCTGGGCGGCGGCGTAGTCGTCGGCGCGATCGTGACGGTCTCGTACTCGAGCGGGACGACGAGCTCGCTGCCGGCGAGCATGGCGTCGGAGCCGAGCGAGATACCTGCATCCATCAGCTCGAAGCCGTCGCGTGGCAGACGGTCGGCGTCGGATAGATCCTCGAACTGTGCGGGCGCGAACCAGTCGGTGACGGGCGTGTACGAGGCGCCGCCGGTTCCGATCGTGGCGCCGGTGACGATGAGTTGGGTGACGTCGCTCGGGGCACCGTCGGCGAAGCGCGTGACCGTGCGATCGAGCGGGACGATCTTTTGCCGAACGGTGAGCGCGGCGGTCGGCTCGATGTGCGCGGCGGCGGCCTCGGCGGCGGTGGCGTCGACAGGCGGTGCGGTGGTGACCGCGCGAGCCGCGGCGAGTGGCAGCTCGGCTGCCCAGCTCGCGGGATCCTCGAGGGCCGGCTGGACGAGGGGCCAGATCGCGGTCGGGGGGAGCACCACAGGGACACCCTTGCCGAACGAGGCCGTGAACGGAACGGAAAGGTCGAACAGCCAGCACGAGAGGGAGGCCTCGCCGGTGATGTGCCAGGGTGTGGTCCCGGTGAGCGTGGCATCGAGGTGAACGCTGGCGAGCGTGGTGGTACCGCGCCGGAGGGCGACCCCGGCAGACAAGTCGACCCGAAACGCGAACGGCGAGAACTGGAACAGGGCCTCGAACCCGACGTTGCCCTGGATGTTGAGCGGCCCGGCCGAGGCGTAGAGCTCGATGCTCGCGCCGATCTGCGCGGTGTTCGAGGTCACCGCGAGGAAGCCCGTGATGTCGAGCCGCGGATCGTCGTCGGCGCCGATCGGAATGCGGACGCGGCGGAGCGTGGGGAAGTCGGGCGGCGGGCGGAACTGCGAATGAAACCCGCCGACGGAGAGGACCAAGGTCTTCTGGCTGCCCCACGACGTGCGGAGCGCGAAGTCGCCGATGATCGGGAACGTGAGCACCCGGCTGTCGCGCAGTGTCGCGTCGATCGCGAGCCGCTTCTCCGTGATGTCGAGCTCCCCGACGACGTCGATCTCCAGCTGGATCAGCGCTTTGTCTTTCGTGGGGAGCTTGATGCGCGCGGTGCCGAGCAGGAACAGGCGGATCGGCGACGGCATCTCGAGCAGGATGGCGAGCTCGGCCTCGACGATCGTCGGCGTCGCCCACCCGAGCTTGACGGCGGGGCCGAACACGTAACGGCCGTTTGCCGCCGGGAAGTAGGTCGCGAGGTCTCCGAGCAGTCGCGCGGCCTGCGCGATCGGATCCGATGGGAAGAAGATGTCGCTGATGCCCGCGCCTCGGAGCGCCGCGCGCAAGGCGTCGCCGTCGACGCGTCGCTTGATCCCGACGAGTCCGCCGACGCCGTTCAGCGTGAACCCGAGCCCGAGCTGGATCGGCCGGAACTGCGCCGACACGACGGCGACGAAGCTGCCGTGGTGCTCGGGTGAGTCGTCGAGGATGCCTAGCGCGCTAAGTTGGACGCCGAGCAGATCGAACGCGAGCGCGCCGCGGTAGTCGCGACCGGCGACGTGATCGATCGCGCCGCCGCCGGTGAGAATCGATGTGGTGACCGAGACTGCACCGCCGGTCGGCGCGAAGGCATCGGCGCCAACGTCGAGCGGCCCGAGGTTGCCGCCCGCGCCCGGGAACCGTGCAACGAGCGCCGCGCCGAGCCCGAACAACGTGATCGTGACCGGGCCGAGATCGACTACGACGTTCGTGGTGAGCGTTGCCGCGAAGCCTTGGGTCACGCCGGCGAGCGCCACCGCGCCGTCGCGCAGCTGCACCGGGCCGATCGAGATCGGCGGCAGCGGTATCGACGACAGCCCGCCCGCACCGAGATAGACGCCGCGCCGATACGACACACCGACGGTGAGCGGCATCGGGATCGTTGCTTGGTCGCCGAGCCCCGCGCTGCCGAGCAGACCACTGCCGCCCGTCGCGATACCGAGGCTCGCACCCGGCAATCCGAGCTCGAGCGCGACATCGCTTCCGCTCGACGACGCCGTGGCCGCGAGCTGTAGTGTCCAGCCCTTGGTGGTGAGCGCCGCCACATCGCCGATCGTGCGCGTCGTCGGCGCGACGGTGCCGGACGGCCCAAATGCGATCGCGAGTGCCGCGTTGGGCGCGGTGGCGCCGCCGGCGCGAAAGTCGCTGACCAGATCGATCGAGGTCGGCGAGATGACGAGCGCGATCTGGTCGCCGCCCGTCGCCATTCCGGTGAATGAGATCTGGAGGTCGCCGAACACGACGGCGGCGTCGAGCGTGCCCTCGACGTAGGGGATGATGGCGAGCGCGGGCAGCCCTGCCTGATCGAATACAAGCCAGCGCAGCCCGAGCTCGTACTCGCCAGCTGCGTTGCCGCCGACGAGAAGGCGATTGATCAGATGCCAACGGCCCGACCCGACGTCCTGTCCCGAGCTCTCCGGCGTACTCGCCGGTACGAGCTGGAACCCCGACGTCACGCCGAATCGGCGGAACGCGTTGCCGATTTCCTGAAGGAACGCGGTCGCATCGAACGAGGGCTCGCCCCACGCCCACGCCGCACGAAGCAGGTTCGATGGCGACGCGAGCACCGCCGAGAAATCGGGAACCACGAACCGCTCGTCGCGATACGGCACGCGCCCGGCGCCCGGATCGACCTGCTTTGCGACGACGATGCCGGCTGCGCGTAGGACGCCGAGTAGACCCGGTTGCGTTCGGCTCAGGTGCTCGATTACTGCCCAGTGGAGGAGCTGTGTGGGAAACTCGCCCGCGAACCCGAGACCGTTCAGTGCTGCTCCGAAGTCGACGGTGCCTAGTGCGGCGATGGCGTTGGCGCCGCTCGCAACCGCTTCGAGCAGCGAGGGCCACGCGGTCGGCGACTCCGGATCTGCAGCGATCGCGTCGAGTGCCGGCTCGATCGTACGCAGCGCCACACCTAGCGCGGTGATCGGCGGTGGCACGTTATCGAGCTGCCAACCGAGTCGGTGGGCGGTCGCGACGATCGCCTGATCGCGCGCGAGCAACTGGCCCAAGCGGAGCACCGCTCCGCCAGCAGTTTCGACGATTCGATTCACGAGATCGTCGGTCACCCTCGCGCCCCCTTCATACGCCGAGTGTCACGCTAAGTGAGTGGCTCGCACGAGGTCAACCGTCGCGTGCGCCAGAGTCGTGGTAGATGTAAATGGGGCGATGGTCAGGTTGTCCAACATGCGGATGGTCGCGCTTGTGGTCGTGGGTCTCGGCGCCGGATGTGCTTCAGCCGATACAGCGGTTCAGCGAGTCGTCGCGGCCACGCCGCCACTCCCCAAGGGGCGCCTCGCCGATCCGCTCGTCTGCCCAGACCAACGTCCGCCGGTCCGCACTGAGTCCGCGTGCGATGATGTGCCCCTCTATCTTGGCGGACATGGCCTGCGGATCACTCGACCACTCGGACCAACTCCTCCACCGAGCGGCGTTCCGCGCCCTCATCGCTGCGGCACTCTTGGAATCGTTTTGTGCGACCACTTCGCCGAGGTCCCGACGGGCAGCTACGCGCTGATGTGCCGCGATCCAGGCGGCGAGCTCACGGGTGGAGCGCGGCTAGTCGCGCCCGACGGCTCGGTCGTGACGGAGGGCGCGTGCGATCACGGAGGCGCGATCGGCGCTCGGTTGTCGTGGTCCGGTGGTCGCTTGATCGGTGTCTCCAGTATGGCCAACCGCATGCCCGTTGGTCTCGGACTGTTCTGGCAAGACGGCCGATATCAGGGGGTTCCGAACAACCCACCAACGCGAGTGGCGGAATAGGTATGGGGCGCATCTCTCCAACCAAGCTGCAATCTCCATTTCGATCTCTGCGCTTTGGGATGCTGGCGTCTAGCGCGGTGCTTGCCCTGGGTTGTGGAGTTGCTGATCGACCACCGCCGCACACCAATCCCGCAGTGCTGCCGACTCCGACCGGCCGCGTTGCAGATCCGTTGCAATGCCCCGATCAGCGACCACCCACCCGCGACGCCGCCGCATGCGAACCCCAGACGCTCGGTGAGGAAGGAAATGGTGTGCGCCTCACTCGACCGAACGGACCTACGCCGACACCGCTCGGTTTACCGGGGCGCAGTGAGCAAAATCGATGTGGTCATGAGAGCATCGTGTTGTGCGGCTTTTTCGCCGCAGGTCCGCCCGGCAGCTACGCCTTGTCGTGTCGCGACGCGACAGGCTCGCTGACTGGCGGCGTGCGGTTCGTTGCGCCCGACGGTTCGGTACTCACAGAAGGCACGTGCGATCGCGGTCGCGCGATCGGTGCGTGGTTATGGTGGTCGGATGGTCGCCTCGTCCGCGCAGCCGCGATGGTTGACCGCGTCAGCGTCGGACTCGAGGTCATCTGGAAGGATGGTGGATATCATGCTCTGCCACACAGCCCATCCGTGCGAGGGCCGGAGTGAGCGGGGAGCGTCTCTATCCGAGCTGCGATCTCCATTTCTATGTGGGTGCGCCCGGGGTGCAGATGCGTGCGTTCGGAAGAGGCCCGGGTGGCTGGGGTGATCTATCGACGGCGCAGAACTTCACCATGCAGCTAACCCCGGTCCCACCGGCGCCGTCACCTGCGATCGTGACGCTCAGCGGCACCCGGATCGATCCGGGCGTTGAGGGGGTCCAGCTCGCGACGCTTGGGTTTTCGTCGCCGGATTTTACTCCACCGAACTTGAGCGTCGCGATCCGCGCGACCGTGCACCACGAACTGCGCGCTTTGTTCTTGCCGGTCAGCGCACTGACGCTCGAAACCGGCCGTTCGGACCGCGTGCTCACGGTGTATGGGCAGTTTGCCGACGCGGGCGGCGCGCTCTCCACGTTCGACATCACGCGCCACGACTATCTGCAGTACGCGATCACGCCGTCCACTGGTGCGTCCGACGCGGTTGCTTCGGTGAACGATGGCCGGATCACGACGGGCAGCGCCGCCGGCACTTCCCTGATCACTGTGTCCGCGACCGGTGGCCCTTCGGTACTACTCGCGGTCACCGTCGTCGCACCGCCCACCGAGCGTGAGATCAAGCGCTTGTTCGAGGGCGCCATGTTGCGCAAGCGAAGCGTCCTGTTCGTGTCTGAAGGGTTCACTGCGGCCGAGCAGCCCCGGTTCGAGACGACGTCCCGCGAGCTCGCGGTGCAGTTATTCCAACACACGGCACCCTACGACGTGATGCGCGAGTCGTTCGACGTCTATGCGCTGTTCGCGCCGTCGGCGGAGTGTGGGGTGACGCTAGGGCCGCCGATCGTGCCGGTCGCGAGCCCGAATTCCACGCTGTCGATCCCGGTCGGCGCAGAGCTGCCGCTCAGCATTCCAGGTGTGCAGTCCCAAGACTTCACCCTCGAGGAACTCGTCAACAGACTACAGGCACCGACCAGCGTAACGCCACCGCTGACGTTCGCGCAGGCTCGAGCGGCTATGGGCAACGCCGGCAATCTCGCGTTGTCGCAGGTCACTTTCGACACCTGGCAGCTCCTCTCGAATCTGCCACCACAGGCACGCGTCCGAGAAACAGCGTTTGGATTCATGCTCGGTGAGCGCCACTACAGCACAGCGATCTCGTTGCGGGATGGAAGTACGAACCTCGACGTTATGTTCGAGCTGCTGGCCTCGCGGGTGGGGACTCGCACGCCTTGGTTCGATGACCGCCGCCTGCCTGACCTCGTTGCAGGCGTCGATCCGAACACCGCGCACGTGGAGCAGCAGGACCGGTTGGTACGGACGCTGCGTCCACCCGGCGGCGCTGCAGGGTTCGGCGCGGTGTGGGCGTCGGGTGGCGACAGTTTTGGACTGGTCGTCTACGTCGTCAACCACGACTATTTTGGTGGACTCGGTCAGGAAGGCTACGTCGGGCTGTCGACCGGCGCCGGCGTCGTGCTTTCAGTTGTGCCCTCGATGGCGGTCGCCGGTCTCTTCGACGTCGAGCCGGTCCCTGTGCCGCTGTCGGTCCAGGCAGCGCAGCAAGGCTTTCAGCAGCGGCCGACTCGGTCGCTTGCAGACGTGCTCGCGCACGAGTTCGGGCATACCGCGCCGATCAGCGGCCTAAACGATGAGTACACGGAGGGCAAACGGTGGATTGCTTCACCGGATGACGTCGCGTTCGCGGAGAGCGGCTTGAACACTCAAGTGCTCGCCAACGCAGTCGCGACCGGCGGCGCACATTCCGGTGTCGCGATCGATCCAGATCGGCTCAAGTGGAACTGGGAGCGCGCCGCAGCAGCGGCCGAGATCGAAGATCTGGGCGCTAGCGGCTCAGAGCTCAGGATCGTGCTGAATGCGGAGAACTGGGCTCGTTGGCCCAAAGACTCGGTCGGACGCAGCGTTCTGTTGCGCAAGCGGCGGACCACGCTCGAAATGGGCGTCCCCAAGTCCGACCTGCTCGTGATCCAATCACTCGACTCGGCGAATCAAGTTATCCAGGTATCGACGGGGACGAGCAGCGCGACAGCGATGGTCACGGTGTTCGGCGTCGACAGCGTGGTTGTGATGCCGGTCGTCGACGCGGCCAGCGCCATCCGCCGCATCGTGGACCCGCTGGTGATCAACGCGCTCGCGAACGGACCGTTCGCGCCGGCGCCGGGCTGTATCCCGAACCCGAACCCGGCACCGCCAGCGATTCCGGCGTTTCAGATGCCACGTGACCACAGCAAGCTCATCGCAGCATACGAGACGGCCGCCCATTTTAACTGCGGCGCGATCCGCCCGTCAGCGGATTGCAAGATGCGCACAGCCGGCAGTACGGACGCAAGATTCGTTCCCGTCGACTTCTGCTTCGTCTGCAAGTACGTGATTGCGGAGACGGTCGATCCAGGTTCGCACGGCGAGCTCGACCGCACCGGCTATCCGAAGTAGCGCATTCGGCGCCCTCCCGACTGACGACGTATACGCACCGTGTTCGTGAACGGTTCACTGACGCTGATCGCAGCCGACCGCGAACATGCATCGCAAAGACTCGAGGCCGCCTACTTCGGCCGGTGAGTGCGGAACCATGACCGCAGCTGATCCTGGAGTTTGTTTGCCGTGGGCCGCTTCGTTGCGGGGAGCAAACACGCGCGCAGCATGATCTTGAGCTCGGTGTCCAACTCGAAGTCGTCGATCATGGCGTCGAGCCCGGCACCTTTGGGGGACCTCCCGGCGTGAAGCCAAAACCAGACTGCTCCGATCGAATAGATGTCGACCGAGGGGTCCGCAGTCTTCGCATTTTCGAGGAGTTCGGGCGCCGCATACGCATCGCCAAACTGTTGCGCAGTCTTTGTGAGGCGCGCGCGGCTCACAGCTTCTTCGACGATAATGCCGAGCCCGAAGTCGATCAATCGAACATCATCGAGCGCAGCCGATACCAGTACGTTCGACGGTTTGATGTCGCGGTGAACGATGGAACGCGAGTGGGCATGCTCGACCGCGGCCGTGAGCTTGCCGACGACCGCGATCGCGTCGAGCGCCGTAGGGGCACGATCCTCGCGGGCCTTCTGCAGGTTGAGACCGTCGAAGAACTCCATCTTGATGAACGGCCGGCCATCGGCGAGCTCGCCGGCATCGAAGACGCGCACGATGTTCTCGTGACGAAGGCGAAACAGAAGGCCTGCCTCGCGAACGAACCGAGCCCGCGCATCAGCGTGCGAGGTCATCCCGGGGAACGGATCGAAGATCTCGGCGACGAGTCGCGCGTCATGCGTGCGGCCTTCGACCACCTCCGGGTGCTGCGTCTCGGCGAGGAGTCGCAGTAATTTGTCGTCGTCGTCGAGCTGCAGCCGCTCATCGAGAAAGATCCAACCGGGTACTCAGTCCTCGTGGCGCTCGGCGTGTTGCTCGATGTCCTCGCGATACGTCTGCCAGCGGTCATCCTTCGATGGAAGCGCATCCAGATCGTAGATACGCTGAAGAAACTCGGTCGGAGTAAGCCGTCCGTGCCAGGTCTTCGTGATCAGGTCTCGGAGCTCGCGACGAGTCAACGACGTGATCACGGTTGGGTGCGGCTCTTCTCCGCCGGACTCGTCGTCCTTCGCTGCTCGCCAGAAATGACCCGGGTGTGCTCGTCAGAAATGACCCACCACGCGCCTGATCTGCGGGGGTCGCGGTACGCCATCATCGATGGCGCCATCAGGTCCGCGTCGATGTTGTAC
>Ga0123338_10002210_pt1 | contig 18271 bp, 14 predicted proteins | sample grotaG_FD_89793 | JGI IMG/M metagenome (GOLD analysis project Ga0123338, IMG submission 89793) | Glacier valley bacterial and archeal communities from Borup Fiord, Nunavut, Canada, to study Microbial Dark Matter (Phase II) -... | ecosystem: Environmental > Aquatic > Freshwater > Ice > Glacier ...
GCAGCCGAAGTGGCGCCGTGATCTTTTATGTGCGCCTTGATAGTCGCTCTTTGCTCCGGTGAAAGGTTGGGGTTGTCAGCCATGGACTTTGCCATGGCATCCGGGTTAGATTCGATCACCTTCGCCGGAGGTTCGCTGCAGCCAGTAAGCACAGCAATTCCAGCGCAAATGCCTGCAGTGAGGAAAAGACGCTTGATGGACATGAAATAATCAACCTTTCCGATAGAAATTCCAATGGAGGTGGATGAGCCTGAGAAGCGGCGGACCAAAATCGGTCCGCCGCCTTTCGCGCAAACAAGGTCGGTCAAAGTCAGGGTTTGAAGCCTGTCTTATGTAGCTTGTATATCTCGAAGTCGTTCTGCTTGGCATGGCTCCACGTCAGAGCCTTGACGTGTCCGTCAGCAAAGATGAATTCGCTCTGGTCCATGTGTCCTTTGGCAGGGAGAGCCTTGGGATTGGTAAAGACATCACCACAGCCGAACTGACTTCCGCTATCGATCGGGTCGGTGGAGTCCTTCTTGCGTCCGGCTATCTTCCAGTTGTCACAGTTGGTGAACAGCGAACCCCACGGCGTTCCTACGCTGAAGGTTTCGCCATTGCCACTTGGATCAGTGCCCCATCCCTCAACGAGCGCTACGGTATCAGAAGGAGCATCGATCGCTGCCAGGCTGTTCCCGTTTTGCCACTGACTCATACCTGTATTGGGATCAGGCTGATTCTGTCCGCTATTCTGGCGCTCGATCGTATTGACCGCTCCAACATACCCGTACGAACGACGCTTATAATGCTCGCGCTGATCTTTCGTCCAGGTAAAGTCCTTTACCCAGCCGGTCGTCGAATCACTTGGGCAGGAGAAGACCTGCTCATTTTTGATGTACGGCAGTATCTGCATATCATAGGGTATTATCCAGGCGCCATCGGGCAGTTCAGGGCTCTGTATCTGGGCGAAAGCACAGGGCATTCTCTCGTCGTAATCCTGTGTATACATCGCCAGACCGAGGCCGATTTGCTTCATATTGGAAAGACAGGCTGTCTGACGTGCCTTCTCCCGAGCCTGCGCGAAGACAGGGAACAGAATTGCGGCGAGAATCGCGATAATCGCGATGACGACGAGGAGCTCGATCAGGGTAAAGCCTGATGAGCGAGGTTTGTGGTTCATTTAAGATCCTCCCTAAACAAAAAGTAAAAAAGTAAAGCACATAGAACTGTTGCCACCAACGGAGTGACATTCGGAAATGAAACGGGCAGGCACTGACTAAAAATAGTATAGGTAATCTATGCTCTTGCACAGGACAGAAGGTCAACCCGTTATGAAAGCACATCCTGTTTCCGAGTGCGAAACTCACCTCCTTGCTAACGCGAGATAAAAAGTGTGTTTGTACAGCCCGACATTTTGATTGAGCAGAATCATACATCTGCTCATTTAGCAAAGAACAAACTGCAAAATACTCCTGATTGATTACTCTGCTAACATTATAAACTATATATTCATGCTTAGCAACTGATAATTAAGTTATTTTGCCTAAATATTTAAATTAATTGTCACTTTTTTAATTATGGCTCAAGTATTCATCGCGAAATATATACGCAGCCAGACATATTAGTCTCAGACTGAGCAGAGTGATAGCCCCATCTGGCAATGCAAAATTATGATTTGCTTTGATTATTTTCCGCCCACACCGTAAACCGCTTTCGAAGCTTTGGGAAGAGGGAGGTGAGGGTCGATAGTGAATTACTATCAATAATTCCTTACTCCTGCCAGACGGGCAGTACACTTCATTTCTACTTGAATCGAATTATGTTCCGTCGATTACGCTCCCTCTCACCACGATTCCTGCCACTGATCGCGATTACTCCGTTTTCAGACGGTCTCGGGTGGATTCATCGAGCTGCGAATCAGAAGCACGCACTCGATGCTTGTTTGACGGTGCCCCTGCTTTAGTGTTATAATTTCGGATATTGGAAAGCGGCTTCATTACAGCGCGAAGGGAGCAATGAAACGATGTCCGGACACTCGAAATGGCATAATATTCGGCTGCGAAAGGGCGTACAGGACGCCAAACGCGGCAACCTCTTCACCAAGCTGGCAAAAGAGATCATCATGGCGGCAAAAGGCGGCGGCAACGCCGACACGAACCTGCGGCTGCGAATCGCCGTACAGAAGGCACGTGAGAACTCGATGCCCGCCGACAATATCAAGCGCAGCATTCAGCGCGGAACCGGCGAAATCGACGGCGCGGTCTTCGAGGAGATCACCTATGAAGGCTACGGTCCCGGAGGCGTGGCAGTACTCGTCGAGTGCGCTACCGACAACCGCAACCGCACCGTCGGCAGTATTCGCAGCATCTTCAACAAAAACGGCGGTCGCCTCGGTGAGTCGGGCTCCGTCGCGTACCGCTTCCGCCCGATCGGTATCATCACGATCTCGAAAGCCGTTACCGATGAAGACACACTGCTCGCGATTGCGATCGAAGCGGGCGCTGAAGATGTACGCATCGACGACGAGCACTTCGAAGTGATCGCCCAGCCGGAAGATTTCGGACCGGTACGCGTCGCGATCGAAGCCGCCAAAATCCCCTTCCTCAATGCCGAGTACACGATGGAGCCGACCGACAGCGTTCAGTTGGACAGCAAGGACGCCGAGCAGACCCTGCGCCTGATGGAGAAGCTCGAAGACGATGATGACGTGCAGAATGTCCATGTCAATTTCGAGTTCACTGAAGAAGCGCTGGAAGCGGCGGGTCATTAGTCCTGCGTTTGACAGATGGCAGTTCGATTCCAGCGGCAGTTCGCCGTCCGCAAACGACCCCTCTTTCCGAACGCAACAATCGGGACGGAACAAAAGCAGGTCAAAGTCGTGAAACCATTCGGCGCGAACCCCGTAGTCGTAGCATAGACATCGTTTTGTCGGGAATTTAGAAGCGCTCAATGTTCCTGGTGTTGAAGCCCCGGTCGGTTTTGCAGAAGCGGTACGTTCCCAGGGTTAAAACCCCAATCCGACTGGCAGAGGAAGCACATTTGACCCAGGGTTAAAACCCCGGTCTGGTTAGCATCACATTTGCCCGGTGGTCGAAAATTAATCAAAAACCACCGTCTTCGGTGGCGTTCCGCCAGTCGTCCTACGGACGAGGAAAGTGCCACTGTTCGCTCTTTCCGAAGGCAAAGTTGGTGGTGCGTGTATTACTCCCCCTCCTTACGAAGGAGGGGGTTGGGGGGTGGTTAGCCGGTCTCAGCCCCGTGTCTCAATATCTGCTCCTGCAATTGCCCCGGAGGTGAATGCTCTCGATGCTCCTAAAATACACGGACGCTGCACTTCCCGCTCATACTATGATGAGACGCCCCGACGCCCGATACGCCGCGCCTTTCAGTCGAACGCGCCGCTGGCTAAACAATGCCGGACGCGCCGCACTGCTGTGTGCCGCCGCGCTTCTCACAACGGCAGCATCTAGTCCCGCCCACGCCGTCGATATCGATGCTCTAATCGGGTTCGGACAGAGCACGACTGCAGGCGCAAAATATAGACCCGATACCTGGACACCGCTTACTGTTTACCTGACAGGCGCCGGGGTCAGCGGAGCCGGGCAGCTGCAGGTCTCGCTGAAAATGGGCGACAATACGACCGTCTACACACGCCAGGTGTCGCTCCGTGAAGGCGCTCTCAACGACGTGCAGAGCTTCGCGCTGCCCCTCTCCTCCGACAATAACTATATGATGCGGGGCATGAACTCCGGCGCGACGGAGGTCGCGATACAACTGCTTGTCGATGGACGCAAGGTCGCCGAAAAGAAGCTCGCTCTGCCAAGCCCGCTTCAGGCAGAGACTTATAATGTTCTTGCTCTGACACGCGACAATGCCGGACTGAACTTTCTGACGAAAAAGAAACTCGGGCTCGTGCATCGCTCCTACAATGCACGCCAGTTGTCCGGAAACATGGGCTACAACGCGCAGCCGAACAACGGTCAGGAAGCGACATTCAAAAACGGCATCAATCCCGATGCCACTCTCCAATTGCTCTATACCGACCCGCGTGCGCTGCCTGCAATCGCACAGGCATACACAGCCGTGGATGCGATCGCGCTCGCAGATCAGCCGCTCGACAACCTGACCGAAGACCAGATCACCGCGCTGAAAACGTATGTGCGCAATGGCGGTCTGCTCGTCGTTGCTGGCGGCGGCGACCTCGCGCGCCTGAAAAGCCAGTTCTTCAGCGAACTGCTCCCGATCACGCCCACCGGAGTGGGATCGGCGCGTGACCTTCCCGAACTCGCGCAGCGCTACGAGCAGCCGCTCGGATCGACCGAAGCGATCGCGCTGACGCAGGGCGCCTTGAAACCAGGCTCCCTCGCCCTTTTCGGCGGCAGCGGCAAGGACCTGCCGCTGGTTTCGTCCCGCCCATACGGGGCGGGCACGGTCGTTTTCACCACGTTCGATTACATGGATCCGGCAGTGCGTGGGTGGCAGGGCGCGCCTGCACTCTGGCGCGATCTGCTGCGAAGTGGAAATGGTGCGGTTTCGCCACGTGATCTGCTCGCCAACGCGAGCACGAACCAGAACCGCAATTTCAGTATGATCGATGCCCTGTCCGGCAAGCAGGCGACCAGCACACCGGGATTTTTCATAATTTTCGTCTTCCTGTCCAGCTATCTGCTTCTGCTCGTGCCGGTCACCTACTTCATCCTCAAAAAGCTCGATAAACGAGAATACGCCTGGGTCACCCATCCGATACTGATCGTCGGTTTCACGTTCGCCTCTTATGTGATCGCGCTCGGCATCAAAGGCGGCGCTCTAACGCTCAATCGGGCTGTCGTGCTCGAAACGCAAGCTAACTCCGATCAGGCAGCGGGATACGGGCAGATGACGCTCTATTCGCCGCGCCGAACCAACTACGACCTGACGTTCGGCACAGAGGGCGATGCTAAAAACAGCTACCATACGATCGTGCCCGACGAAGCCTACAATTCCGACGGAATCGACAAGAGTTTGATGGTCGAAAACGATGCCAGCACCACGACGATCCGTAACAAACTGGTTCCGCTGTGGGACAAACGCTCGTTCGAAACCCCCGTCGCGACCGATCTGGGCGGCGGGATCGAAGCGACGACGACGATGCTCGACAACGGCAGCACGGTCAAAGTGCATGTGACGAACAAAACGAAATATGCGCTCGTCCATTGCGCCATACTCGGAGACGAAGGCACAGCAGCTCTGCCCGATCTTGCGCCGGGCGCCTCCGCAGAGCAGAAGTTCAAATGGAACGCGCATACGATGGTCAACAACATCAATTTTGCTGCTGGCGAGACAGTGAATAGACCCAACCCCAACGAAGATGCTGCCGTGCGCGGTATCACCAATTCGATGACCCAGGCGATGACATCGGGCAGCACGCCGGAAATGTATGGGGGCTACGATGGCGGCGCGCACGGGTACGGGCACGGCGTGAATGCCTTCGTCGGCTGGTTTTACGACCCGCTGCTCAAGGTGCGCGTCAACGGCAAAGACGGGGACGGCGTCGAAGCGAACCTGCTGCTCGTGCATCTGCCGACGCCCACGAATGCTTCGGTCAAACTTCGCTCACATACGAATCCGTTCGTCGCGAAAGCCGTCACACAACTCGAAGACCAGTCGCCCGGTTCGCGCAAGGGAGCAAGCCATTGATGTTCGGAAACCCCGTCCTGCGGAAAGAACTGCTGCTCCGCATGAGATTTCGCCAGGGCAAGGCAGCGCAGATCGCCGCGTTGCTCGGGATCGTGTTCCTGGTCGGCATCTTCCACTACTATGTGCTGGCGTGGATGCTCAATGACCGGAATGGCTTCACGGGAAGAGGCGTCTGGTACATCGTGATCGGTCTCCAGTACATTCTGATCTGCATGATCGCGCCGGTCGTCACCGCCAATGCGATCACGCAGGAAAAAGAGCAGCAGACCTGGGAAATGCTCGTCTTCACCCGTCTGCTCCCAAAACAGATAATCGTCGGCAAGCTGATCGCCCGGCTGATGCCGATCGCGCTGATCATCCTGCTCGGTATGCCGCTGGCGGTGATATGCGCCCTGTACTCACGACAAATAGGCGGGCAGAGCGCGGAACTCGTTTCCCTCGGACACTTTTTCGCCGTCTACTTCCTGATGGCGGCGACCGGGTTTTTCCTGGCGACATTCGGGCTGTTCGCTTCCTGGCTGCTCAAACGCACCCTGTACGCGATTATGGCATCGTACACCTTCGCTGTCGGTGTCCTATTGCTGGGCACCACGCTGGTCACGGGGATGATCAGCACCCTCGTCGGCGATAACGGCAACTTCTTCTTAAAATGCCCTCTGATGTGGTTCAACCCGGCTGTGCTGATGACGTGGGCTGTCGGAACGCCCAACGCCTCCGAGCAGTTGTCGATGTTTGTTGGCATTGCCGGCTACATCGGGCTCAGCCTGCTGATGATCTGGCGTATGATCGCGGGCTTCCGCCGCTTCGCCTACCAGTGAAGAGACAAACGACAGTGCCGACACGCTACTGAATTGCCCGATACGAAACTCAGGGAGACCAAGCCTCAATGCCTCCGATGATTGAAATCAAGCATCTCCGTAAAGAATATAAGGAGCTCGTCGCGGTCAAAGACCTGTGTCTGGAACTCGACAAGGGCGATATTTTCGGCTTCATCGGTCCGAACGGCGCGGGCAAAACCACGACGATCAAAATGATCGCGACACTGCTGATGCCCTCTGCAGGAACCGTAATCGTCGATGGGATCGATGTCGTCCGCAACCCGGAGCAGATTCGCTCGATCGTCGGCTATATGCCCGACTTTTTCGGCGTCTACGACGATATCAAAGTCTGGGAATACCTCGATTTCTTCGCCGCCGCCTATCGCATTCCGAAAGGGCAGCGCCCACAGATCATCGACGATGTGCTCGCACTCACCGACCTGACGATCAAGAAAGACTCCTACGTCGAGTCGCTTTCGCGCGGTATGAAACAGCGGCTCTGTCTCGCAAAAACGCTCGTTCACGACCCGAAGGTGATGCTGCTCGACGAGCCCGCCTCCGGTCTCGACCCGCGCGCGCGCATCGAAATCCGCGAACTACTGCTCGAACTGCAGTCGATGGGCAAAACGATCATCGTCTCGTCGCATATTCTGCCGGAGATGGAGGAGTTCTGCAACAAGATCGGCATCATCGAGCGCGGCGAACTGATCGTCGCCGGTGATGTGAACACGATCGCGCGGCAGGTGCGCGGGCAGCACACGATCGAGATCGGCGTGATCGAGGAGATGGAGCGTGCGGAGGCGATACTGCTCGGCATGACCGATGTGCTGCGCGAGGTGAAGGTCACGACCGGTATGCGTGAGGCTCCGAACTCGCCCGATGAACCGCACAGAAGGGCGATGACTCTCCAGCGTGTCGAGCGATCCGGGCGCGGAGGCGTAATTCAGATCGGCTATGTTGGAGTGATCGACGAGGAGTACAAAGTTCTCGCTGCGCTGGTACAGGCAGGCATCAAGGTACGCTCGTTCAACGCGCCCGAGACCGATCTCGAAGACGTCTTCCTGCGCGTTACGAAGGGGCAAGTCGCCTGAGCATTGGTCCGATCGAGTGAGCGTCGGTTAGATAGGACCCGACTCGTCCTTTTCTTTTCGGTTCTCTCAGGGTCGGGAGATGAGTGCAGGCTTCGAGTTTCGATAGGGATATGGGGGCTGACTATGTCGCTGGTAATGCGGTTGCTGCCGGACAATCCGGTGCTGACAAAAGAGATGCGGGTGCGAATGCGCGGCAGCCGCGCCTACTGGGTGCTGTTCGGGTATCTCGGCTTCCTGATGACGATTCTTCTTTTCCAGTACTGGTCTTTCCAGGACCACGTCCACTCGTCCGGCTCGGGCGCTTCGGAAGCGTCTCGAATCGGCGGGGAGATGTTCCTGTACATCCTCATCACGCAGATGTTCCTCGTGCTCTTCATCACCCCTGCGATCACGAGCGGATCGCTGACGATCGAGCGCGAACAGCGTACGATGGACATGGTCACGATGACGCGAATGCCGCGCCGCAGCATCATCATCGGCAAGATTGCGGCGGCGATTTCATTTACCGCGCTGCTGCTCGTCTCGTCCCTGCCTCTGGTTTCGATCTGCTTCATGCTCGGCAGCGTCGACCCGGGGCTTGTTTTCAGCACCTATATGATGATGCTTCTCGGCAGTTTCCTGATCGGCTCGATGGGGCTGATGTGGTCGAGCATCGCTAAAACGACGACATCCGCGGTGATGTTTACGTACGCTACGATCTTCGTTGCGTTCGTGTTCGGCTGGATAATCTGGGCTTTGAACAAAACCTCGTTTGCGGGCGGCTCACTGCCCGAGAACGTATTTCGCGCACTCGGTGCCCCCTGGTTCGGCGATCAGTGGTTTGGCGTTAAAGTGCCGGAAGGCACCGGTTTCGCCGTAATGAGCATGCTTTGCGGCGTACTGCTCTGCGCGATCGCGATGTCCCGGCTGGAGATGTTTCCGGAACGCAAAGCGCTTCTCCTGCGCGGTCTGACGATCGCTGTCGTGGCGATACAAATGCTCGGCGTCAATCTCTGGTGGCTGACGCAGTGGTATAATCGCAGCGGCACAGGAATCCAGGCGCAGGTGCAGCCCCCGATCGGCGCGCTGATCCTGACAGTCGGTCTTCTGATGATGCTGATACCCACTTTCGTGACGGGCGAACTCAAGCCGTATGAGGCGCGACATCTCGGTAAGCATCTGCTCTGGGGCTGGTCTCCGAAGGGTTTCACGCGCGGGAAGCTCGCCTCCGGTCTTCCCTTCATGCTCGTATTGACATTCGTCTGCCTCTTTGTTTTCGCGCTTTCGTTCGTGTTCCTCGGCAAGGCAGGCGATATCTCTCATGCTGCTCGCGTCGGGGGTGGACCGACCCTGATAAACCGAGCGGCGGGACAGGCACAGCAGTCTTTCGGCGCGTTCGGCAATCCAATTCCGAAAATCCCGATGTCAGCGAACTATGCTTCGCGAATCGGTGACTTTCCGCAGGCGATCGTGATGATTGTGGCGTTCGTTGTCGGGTTCTCGCTGTTTTGTGTGTTCCTTTCACTGCTGTTTCGCAACCGGTGGGCAGCATGGTTTCTCGCCTATCTGGCACTGCTCGCGATCCTGATCGTGCCCGAGATGTCTCACATGGCTCTGTTAACGAACCAGCAGCCGAATGTGCTGATTCATCTCTACTATCTCAATCCTATCGAAGCGCTGTATCAAATGGCGGCTCCGGACTCCTACTGGGATTATCATGGACAACTCAGTACCGGCAGCGCATCGATGTGGCTCTCGACATCGTTGGCCTGGCTCATGATTGGCGGGCTTTCGCTGCTCGGTTCGATTCCGATCATCGCGCACATGCGGAAGAATAACATGGAAATTCCGTATGAAGAGATGGTCGCCAACGCCTGAGGTGTTTTATGCCAGTAGGTCTGACTGAACTGTGGAGCAAACTGAAATGAGCGTACAGACACCAAACTTCCCGACCGCCGCGATGTCGAATTCTGGCAGGCAGGATTCCCTTCACAGCCTGATTCAGATTGTGACACGGCGTATACGTGTCCTGCGGCTCGTACGCACACTGTCGCTCGCGCTCTGCATCAGCGCGTGTATCGGAATACTGGCAGTCGGCCTCGGCAAACTGCGAGTCGTTCCAGCGCCCGCGCCCGCTCTGCTCTTCGGGATCATCGCGCTCGGGATACTGATCGGTGCGGCTTTTGCACTGCTGCCCAAACTCTCCGCTCTCGATGTCGCGAAACTGACCGAGCGGCGCGCCGACCTTAAAGAACGCCTGAGCAGCGCAGTCGAGTTCGAAAAACTCAAAGGCTCTCCTACAAATAACACGGTCTCAGTCGCAGACTTTTATCGCGAACAACTGCTCGACGCCAATCAGCACGCGGGCGCAATCGATGTCAAAAAACTGTTTCCGCTCCGTATCCCGCGTACGCTTCCGATCGGTATTGTCACGACACTCGCGCTGTTTCTGATGTTTTTCCTCCCCACCCTGCCGATGTTCTGGTCCAAACAGAAAAAAGACGAAGTGGCTGAGGTCAAGAAGCAGGGCATCGCGATCGTGAAGCTGGCACAGGACACGAGCAAAGACGCCGAACAGCAGAAGCTGGACGAGACGAAGAAAGCGGCGGAGGAAGTCCGCAAAATCGGTGAGCAGATGAAGAAAGGCACGATGGGCAAAAAAGAGGCTCTCGTCGCGATGCAAAAGCTCACGAAAAAGATGGAAGACCAGCAGAAGAAACTCGCCGAAGAGAATATGCCTAAAAAGTCGATGAAAGACGCGGGCAAGGACTTCAAGAAGTCTGCGGATGACATGAAAAAAGCCATGGAGGAGGCGCAGAAAAAGGACGCCGAAGCAAAGAAGATGGTCATGGGGCAGAAACCTCGTGACCCTGCCAAACCGATGGATAAGGCGGCGGAGGCGATGCAGCAGAAGCAGCAGGCTGCCATGAAGCAGATGCAGGAAGCGATGCAGCAGATGGCACAGGCGCTCGCCAATCAGGACAATCAGCAGATGAAGCAGGCTATGGAGAAGATGGCGCAGCAGATGGAGCAGGGCACGATGTCCAAAGAGCAGATGCAGCAGATGCAAAAAACGATGCAGCAGCTCGCCAAAGCTCTTGAAAACACGCAGATGCAGCTGAGCGCCGAACAGATGAAGCAGCTTGCTCAGATGATGCAGAGTATGTCGAACCCATCTGCAGAACAGATGAAGCAGATGGCGGGAATGATGAAAAAACTCGGTGAGGGCATGGGGAAAATGCAGGCTGGTATGGGCAAAGCCATGCTCGACGCCAAGATGCTCGGCGATCTGACGGAGGCGCTCAAAAACGGGCGTATGACGATGGCGATGGGAAATCGCCCGGGCAATGGCATGGGTGGCAAAGGTCCGGGCAAGGGCTATGGCGGCAGCGGTCAGCTCAGTAAGGCGATGAAAGACCCGGGCGCGACCAAACCGCGCCTGATGGTTGGCAACCAGAGCGAAATGGGTAAAGCGATCGGCAAACCCGGTTCTGCCTCGGATTTTGCCAAATACCTGGCGATGACGTCCGCTGCGTCCAAACATCTGCCCAACGCCAAGGTGAACGGCGATCGCTCGCAGCAGGGACAGGAACTTTCGATCTCGACGACCGGCGACCCCGACCCGACGCACAGCAGCGCGCCCTATTACAAGGTCTATGAAACCAGCAAGCGCAGGGCGGAAAGCTCGCTGTCCAAAGAGAACGTCCCGGCAGCCTATAAAAAACAGGTGCGCGACTACTTCGATAGCATTCACTGAACCAACTGAATTCAACACGACAACCGCAGGAGTTCGGAAAAGATGGAATCTACAGCGATGGAGGCGATGTCGGAAGAAGAACGCGCTGCGATTCAAAAAGTGGCAGAGCTTCATGATACCGCTGCGGGGGGCGGACCTCTGATCGCGACGCTGGCGAAAGTGCCTGTCCTGCTCGACACGGACATCGGCTCGGACATCGACGACGCGGTCGCGCTCGCTTACCTGCTAAAACAGCCGCAGTGCGAACTGCTGGGCATCACGACTGTCTCCGGCGAGCCGGAAAAACGCGCCAGCCTCGCCGATGCCGTCTGTCAGGCGGCGGGACGCAGTGGCATTCCTGTCCATGTCGGTACGGGCAAGCCACTGCTCGTTGCGCAGCGTCAGCCGGAAGCCAGCCAGTTCGAAGCACTCAAAGCCTCGTATCTGCACCGCTTGTTCGAGCCCAATCATACGGCAGTCGAATTTCTGCGGCGGACGATCCGGGCACGTCCCAACGAAATCACGCTTCTCACGATCGGTCCACTGACCAACATCGCGCTGCTGTTCGCGACCGACCCGGAGATCCCGACGATGTTGAAACAACTGGTGATGATGGGCGGGCGATACTTTCCGAGTTCCCCGGACGGCGCGAACGGCGAATGGAATATTCTGTGTGACCCGCACGCCGCAGCGATCGTCTTCGAAGCCCCCGTTCCGAAACTGATTGCGGTCGGACTGGATGTGACCGAGCAGTGTACGAGGAGCGCGGAGGAGTGCCGGGAGCGTTTTATCAAAGCGGGCGGACCGCTGCTGTCCGTCGCGGCGATGGCGGAGGTCTGGTTCCGGCACACGCAGCAGATCACGTTTCATGATCCGCTCGCGGCGGCATTGATTTTCGAGCCGCAGTTGTGCGGGCTTTTGAGTACGCGCATCGATGTCGAGCTCTGTCAGCCGGGAAAGCTGGGCGACACGCTGCTCCGCGAGGACAGCACACTGTCCGGTCATCAAGTAGCGTGGGGCGTCGACCCGCAGGTATTCTTCGATCACTATTTCTCGATCGTCGGGATGGGAAATACCGAGACTGCATAATTCGTCAGACTTGGACTGGAGTTGCGAAGTTCGCCTGCGCTGTCGTTTCCGAGCTATTTCCGGGCACTGAAAGTACCCGGCTGCAAAAAGCAAACGTCTTACAGACGACAAATGCACCACCCCCCAACCCCCTCCTCGAACAAAAACAAAGGAAGCTCATGCACCACCCCCCAGCCCCCTCCTCGAACAAAAGCAAAGGAGGGGGAGTAATACACACATCGTTAACGTTTACGTCTTTCGCGGGTATCGCGTCCGAAGCACGCTCGGCGGAATAAAATAAAAGTACATTCGAGGCGGAGCGTAATGTGCCGTTGCTGCCAGCCGGATCGGGGTTTCAACCCCCGCAGATCTGTGCATTCTCAGCCTTCCTACGAAGGCGAGATACCACGCACCGTGTATTACTCCTCCTCCTTGCGAAGGAGGAGGTTGGGGGGTGGTTAACCTCCTCGCGAAGGCGTAGCAGCTTCTGCATCCGTCCCGAACCGCTGTCGCCACACATAGTCGAACATCGCCTCGATAAGTGCGTCCCACAGATAGTAATGCACGCGCAGTTCGCGATAGTCCATCAGCCTCGTCCCGAGCGATTCCGAGCCCGTCGGCAACGAAGCGACGCGCAGCACATCGGCATAATAGGCAGGAACGAAGTGCGTCTGCTCTTCAGCGCGGTCTTCCATATGGGATTTCGCCAAACTTGTTCTTGCTAATCCTGTTCTCGCTAATCCTGTTTCCATCGGTGAAACTTTGCTCAGCCGATAATATCCCAGTGGATGTAAAGCTCCGATCGTCGCGCCGGTCTCCTCGAAAACCTCACGCCTTGCAGCCGCCTCTGGCGTCTCGCCCGCTTCCAGATGCCCACCTGGTATGCTCCAGCCTCTTCCAGCGATATTCGCAACAAGAAATTTACGCTCACTGAATACGAAAACCAGCGCTGAACGTACTTGCTCGATTGGCAGGTCAGAGCAAGGTTTTGGAAGAAAAGTAACCGTCGTGCTGCCCCAGAATACGGTGGGAAATGCGTGTGTGTTCACTTCACTGCCATTTGTCGAACCACCGGAACGGCTGTCTTCTGCATCAGTTTCCACGCCTGTCCGTCTTCCTTTTTATACGCATTTCATGCACTTCCCGAATTACGAAAGCGTCTGTACAATCCCACCGGAACGTGCTACAATGTACGTCAGACAGCAGTCGAGCCAGCAGCTTTACTTCATTGCGAGTGAGGGGCAGTTGGTATTTTTCTCGATGAGGGTGGTTTCGGCGCACCGATATAAGGCGCAGGCGGACCGCCAACGACGACGCCGAGAATGTCCCGCACAGGCACTGGTCCGAAGATGCGGCTGTCCTCCGATACACTCAGGTTGTCGCCGATCACAACCAGAAAGCCCTTTGGCACGAACAGTTTTAGAGGGATGGCATCCGAGGCAGATCCGCCCGCTGGCACCTGTTCATAATAGTCGGCGAGGCCGCCTCTCCGTACATACTCGGCCGGATACGGAAAAGAGTCGTCCATCTCCTCGCCGGGCAGACGAAAAACGCGCTTGATGATCACGTCCCGGTCTTTTCGCAGCAGCACGATATCGCCGTGATGCAGATTCGCCGCTGAACCGACCTGCCGTCGCACAAGTACGACTCGTCCGCTCTCGTAGGTCGGCGACATCGACTGCCCATGAACTACCGCCATCCGAAAGGTCGTGACGAACAGCAACACGACCACCAGAAACACACCGATGAAAATTAACTGACGACGTACAGCGGACGACATTTGCTCACCTTTGTATGGCACTGACATTGGTTCGGTTCCGACACGGATACACTTCAGTATACCCTGCCGTAACTATTCACCCCTCTTCGATCCTGTGCTTCATGCGTGACGCCGATGCTTATGTTTCCCCGCATACCGAAGCTTCGGGGAAGGGGGCCGGCAGGTGAAAGTACACAGTTACAACCTGCATTCGTCTGGGGGTTCGCCCCGGGTGCAGCCTCGCTCTGCAATTGATTTTCGTTTGCATTCCGATCCGAGTTTTTCCGTCCGAACGAGGTTTTGCCGTGCCCGATAATTTCCGTTTGCTGCGTGGCGAAAACGCAGAATATGTGCTCATCACACTGCTGGTACTGACTGTGATTTTGCTGTTTGCTTTACTCATGGTTCTCGTACGGATGAAACGCATGACGCGCCGCCTCGATGCACTGACTCACGGCATTGAAAATGCCGATCTCGAACATACTCTCATCGCGCACATGGATATCGTCGATCAGAGTGTGCGGCGTATGGACACGCTCGAGCAGGCAGTCGGTGTATTGCAGGCGCAGATGCCCTCCTGCCTGCAGCGAGTCAATATGGTTCGCTACGATGCCTTCGAAGATGTCGGTGGCGAGCAGAGTTTTTCGCTCGCACTGCTCGACGCCCAGCGCAACGGCGTCGTGATCACGAGCGTCTACAGTCGCATGGATGTACGCGTATATGCCAAACCTATCCTAAACGGGCGCACGACTCACAATCTGTCCCGCGAAGAAGAACGCGCGATCCGTGAACTGGCAGTCAATTGAAATTTTTGTATCTTGCCCTTGTTTCTTTCCTTCGCATAGCCCGATGGCGGAGAATGCGCTTACCATTTGTCTCATTAACTGTCTATGCCAATCAATCCTGAAGAGCAAATTCTGATCGACCGCTGTAAAACGGGCGATCGCAGCGCATTCGACGTGCTGATCCGATCCTACGAAAAGCGCGTCTACAATCTCGCCTACCGTCTCAGTGGCAGCTACGACGAGGCGAACGACATCTCGATCGACGCTTTTCTACGCGTCTTTCAGGCGGTGCGTCTGTTTCGAGGCGATGCCAACTTCTCGACCTGGCTCTTCCGTATCGTGACCAACGTCTACCTCGATCGCCGCAAACGCACTCGCAACAAACAGCACCTCTCGCTCGAAGAGTATATCGAACTGGAAGAGAACAGCGTTTCACGCCAGATCGAAGACACCGCTCCCACCCCCGATCTCGTCGTCGAAGGACACGAGAGACAGGATATACTTCAGAAAGCGATCGCACTGCTTCCCGACTATCAGCGAACCATGATCGTGCTCTATCACACGGAAGGTCTCTCGTACGAAGAGATCGCCGAAGTGCTCGACCTGCGCATCGGCACCGTGAAATCCCGCCTCAATCGAGCCCGTCTTTCGCTTCGTGAAAAACTAGACCCCGTAAAGGAACTTTTCCCGTGAGAGAGAAGTCGGAATAAAGGTGGATTTGTTTTTTGCATTCAGACGGGTTTTAGCTGAGGCGCAGGGGCGTCCGGGACGGGAACACAGGGTAACAGCAGATGAAACGCGATTCGGCAAAGGAACTCTATTCGGACTATCTGACCGGCGATCTTGATGACGCGCTCAAAGTGAGCGTCGAGAACCATCTTGCCGAAGATACTGATTCACGTACTGAAGTGGATGCCATGCGACGTGTCTGGACGCAGCTCGATGCAATGCCGCGCGTCGACACGCCCGCCTACTTCCATGAAAATATTATGAGTCGGCTCGATGCCGAACTCGCCAGGGAAACCGAGCAGTCCGCAGCCCGCACGGCGGTCTGGGACTGGAGAACGCTTTTCCGACCGCGCCAACTGGCAGTGGCGGCGACGCTGCTGATCGTGTTTCTCGGCGGCGTAGAGGCGATCCAGAGCCAGCACGCTGCGCTCGGACCGCTCGGCACAATCTATCGCTGGCTGCGTCCGGCGACACCAGTAATGCCTGTTGTCACACCGCGTCTCGAATGGAAGCAGAACACGACGACCGGCGGTACGCTGGTCGTTGGCGTACGCGGCGTCTCACAGACGCAACCCGTGCATTTTCGCGTCCAGCTCTACGGAAAGATTAAAGAGGTGGAGAATGCGGTGCGTGTACTGGGTTCCGGGGAAGGCACACTGTCTGCTGGCGAAGAGGAAGTCGTAGAGCTTCCGCTTGCCGACAAACCTACTGATGTCGATTGTACACTTCTGATCATGCTCAGCAGCACGGAGACGCCGAATCAAGGTGCAGTAAATAAAGTCGTTCCAGTATCGCTCCAGCCGCTCACGTCCGATGCTGCCAGATAAAGCCATTCCTCCCATCCGCTGCTTTTGTAATACGTACTGAAAAGCAGACCGTGTCCGTAATGGACGTTCGGTCTGCTTTGTCACGTCCGATCTGATCAGATCTCTCGATTCGGTGAAATGCATCGCGCATGGTACTCTTTATTGCCCGGGAGCGTATGCTCCTGCTCCCGTCCGAAGTCTATGCGCAATGGCGGACGGAAGGAAAGAAGTCGGGGTGAGACATGAGCAAGGAGACCGTTAGCGAATTATGTACTGAGCATGTGTGAGGACGCAGCAGGCGGCACCCTCTTACATTCGGGAAGTTGTATAGACCGGTTCTGTTTTATAGACAAGCTCTTCTAGGTAGCAGGCATTTTGAGCAGACGTAAGTCTACTTAAAACAAGCTTGTTCCTTTCGGAGTGAACTTGCTCCGCAAGCTGAGATGCTAAGGACTGACAGGTGAAGTAAGAAGCACATCATCTGGCGGATGGACGAAACGTATCAGGCTGAGCATCACGGCGAAGTCGCGGTGATGCTCTGGATAAACCGCTGCCGGGCATCGAAGCGCAATATTGATCGTGCGGGTATAGGCGACGATCTGGCATATTTCGGTGACAGTGGCTCCTTCGCGAACTACTGCCGAATAGCCAGTCTTAGTATCGATGAGGAGCGGAGTAGAGTCGACATTATGCGCCTTGAGCCATCTCGCCGCGGCATCGCCGATGTCGGGCACCTGCGAACTGTCGATAATGTGCAGTTCTGATTTATCCGGCACAAGCCATGTGTATCCTGGCTTCGACGTGCGCTGTGGTTTCCAGGAGGCAGGAACCTGGTACGACCACCAGGGGTCTTTGACTCCCAGTGGGTAGGATGTGAGATGCAGCACGAAAAACGGTTTCTGCGCAGCGCGCCATTGTTCTGCGGCACACAAGAGCACGAGTGCAGCCATTGCCCACGTCGCCGCATTCAGTAGTTTTCTGCTGCCTGCAGTCGGCTCCTTGTCTTGAAGCACCTCCGGCAGCAGAAAGAGCGCCGCAATTCCGCCACCGATCATACCGCCGACATGCGCCCATTTATCGATCGATGGTATCTCCCAACTGATGAACAGGTTGATTGCGGCGACCATCACGAGCTGCTTCACGATCCTCGACCTCGCTTCCGGAAGAACGAGGCTGCGATAGCGCAGCGGAAACACAATGCCTGCTCCGATCAGCCCGAAAAGCGCGCCGGAAGCGCCGAGCGAGGGAGCCGGAGAGAGCAGAAAACTGAGCAGATTTCCCGCGATTCCCGACAGCATATAGACCAGAAAATACTTGCGTGAGCCATAGATACGCTCGATCTGACTGCCGAGCCAGTAGAGCGAAAAGCCGTTCGTCATCAGATGCAGCACACTTCCATGCAGGAAGATCGGCGTGATGAACCGCCACCACTGCCCCTGCCGGATCAATGCAGAGTCTTTTGCCCCGAAGCGCTCTGCGACCGAATCGATGTTCCCATGCCCCAGCACATACATCGCCAGAAAAACCAGGCTGATTGTGAAGAGCATCCCATAGGTGACGATCGGGATCGGAGGCTGCTCATTTTCATGGGGAGGCGCGAAATCGGGCGGCGCAGCTTGTTGTACGGTCATAATTTCATTCCAGACTGCCAGCTACTGTGGGACAGCGCTTCTACATCAATCAGTTATATCGATCAGTATATATCATATACCGATCAGTATATATCATTTGACGTTTAGATAAATCTGACAAGACAGTAAAACTCATTGCAATCGTCCCAAACCGATTTATTGATGAGTCAGGTACGCCGATTTCGCTGTACCGGGTCATCAATAATTCCGTCGC
>Ga0123338_10002211_pt1 | contig 18267 bp, 13 predicted proteins | sample grotaG_FD_89793 | JGI IMG/M metagenome (GOLD analysis project Ga0123338, IMG submission 89793) | Glacier valley bacterial and archeal communities from Borup Fiord, Nunavut, Canada, to study Microbial Dark Matter (Phase II) -... | ecosystem: Environmental > Aquatic > Freshwater > Ice > Glacier ...
CGGCGGTGGGTGGTCGAACGCAGCTTTGGCTGGTTGGCACGGTTCCGGCGGCTGGCCCGCGACTACGAAAGAGAGCCGGAAACACTGGAAGGGTTGCATTATGTAGCCTTTGCAATGCTCATGTTGAAACGACTGGTTCAATTACCAGATTCAAGTGCATATTCAAGTGCATAACAGGCTCTAGGGTCCTGACACCGGACCCTAGGCATCAGGTATCAGGTATCAGGGGTCCGGGGTCCGGGGTCAGGTTCTAGGAGACGGCCATTCAGCGCCGTATCGTTGGGCAGCGGCTATCAGGGTTTCGTCTCCTGACACCGGACCCCGGACCCCTGATACCTGATACCTAGCTGCGCCGCAACTGCGAGAAGGCCGCCCAGCCGGGATAGACCGCGTTCGGGCCTAGATCGCCTTCAATGCGGAGCAACTGGTTGTACTTGGCGGTGCGTTCGCCACGGGCCGGTGCGCCGGTCTTGATCTGGCCGCAATTCAGCGCCACGGCCAAGTCGGCAATCGTCGTGTCCTCGGTTTCGCCGGAACGATGGGAGAGGACCGCCGTCCAGCCGGCGCGTTGGGCCGTTTGCACCGCCTCGACCGCCTCGGTCAGGCTGCCGATCTGGTTCACTTTGGTCAGCAGGCTGTTGGCCGCCCGCTCGCTGATCGCCCGGCGCACCCGCACCGAGTTGGTCACCAGGAAGTCGTCGCCGACCAACTGCACCTGCTCACCCAACCGGGCGGTGATCTGCTGCCAACCGGCCCAATCGTCCTCGGCCAAGCCGTCTTCCAGCGAAATGATCGGGTAGCGGGCCACCCAATCGGCCCAGAAGTCAATCATCTCGGCGCTGCTGAAGCTGCGGCCCTCTTTTGGCAAATGATACTGGCCGTCGGTATAGAGTTCAGTCATCGCCGGGTCGAGGGCGATCATCACATCGCTGCCGGCCTTGTAGCCGGCCTTTTCGATGGCCGCTAGGATCACTTCGACCGCCTCGGCGTTCGATTTGAGCGAGGGCGCATAGCCGCCCTCGTCGCCGGTGTTGGTGCCGTAACCACGGCCTGCCAGCACACCTTTGAGCGCGTGATACACCTCTGCGCCCCAGCGTAAGGCTTCGGCAAAGCTGCCCGCGCCCACCGGCATGACCATGAACTCCTGGAAATCGGTCGAATCGGCCGCGTGCTTGCCGCCGTTGAGGATGTTCATCATCGGCACCGGCAACACGCGCGCGCCCGTGCCGCCCAGATAGCGATAGAGTGGCAGGCCGACCGCCGCCGCCGCCGCGTGGGCGGCCGCCAGCGATACGCCCAGGATCGCGTTCGCCCCCAAGTGCGCCTTGTTGGGCGTGTCGTCCACCGTCAGCAGCAGCGTATCGAGGCCCGTCTGGTCCAGCGCGTCGAAGCCTAAGATCACGGGGCGGATGGCGTGGATCACATTCGACACGGCATCGCGCACCCCCTTGCCGCCGTAGCGCGCCGGATCACCATCGCGCAGCTCCACCGCTTCGTGCGCGCCGGTGGACGCGCCGGACGGCACCGCCGCTCGGCCCCGCGCCCCATCGGCCAAGTGAATTTCGACTTCCACGGTGGGATTGCCGCGCGAGTCGAGCACTTCACGGGCTATAACCTCAGCTATCGGGGCACGTTTGATCATTGGGTCGCCATCCTCCTTGGTCACTGGTCGTGTTACGTGGGTTTCAGATGGGCGTACTATACCGTATCACGAGGCCGTTTGCAACCGGAGGCCCCACGCCGCGCTTGGTCTAACGTGGTGGTGTTATGATAGAGGTGTCCTGTCGGCGCTACCGCGTTCGCTGCCGGAACCGTCCGGTGCTAAAGGAGCCGCAGCCACCCGCCCCGTCACCCAGAAAGTGAGTCAACTATGGAGCCAATAACCCGCGCGCCTGGATTGCGCCGCCGGCAGCAGCAACAGGCCCGCGCCCAACCGAAGGCCGTGCTGGCGCTGGCGGTGCAGGCGGGCGACCTGTTGCTGCGGAGCGGGGCCGAAACCGCGCGCGTCGAGGCGACGGTGGACATCCTGGTGCGCGCCTTTGGCTTCGCCCTCAGCGATTGTCTGGTCACCCCAACCGGCGTGTATATCTCGCTGGACGATCCGCGCCTGCCCGCCCCGGTGACGCGGGTGCATCGGGTGCATAGCCGGGGCGTGCATTACGCGCGCATTTCGGCGGTCAACGACCTGTCGCGGCGGGTGCGCGAGGGGCGGCTGTCGCCGGCGGCGGCGCAGGCTGAGTTGGATCGCATCGCGGCCGCGCCCGACCCCTATCCGTTCCCGCTGTGGCTGGCGGCGGGCGCGACCTCGGCGGCAGGCTTGGCCGTGCTGTTGGGCGGCGATGTGCAGGATGTGATCCCGGCCTTTGCCGGCACGGTGCTGGTGCTGCTGGTGGGCGCGGGGCTGGCGCGTAGCCGCGTGCCGGCGCTGTTTAGCGACTTTAGTGGCGCGGTGCTGGTGAGCGGCATGGCGTTGGGCCTTGTGGCCGCTGGGCTGCCCATCCATGCCGATCTGGTCATCGCGGGCGGCATCATGAAGCTGGTGCCGGGTGCGGCCCTGCTGCTGGCCGTGCAAGACGGCATTGCGGGCGACCTGTTGAGTAGCGGCGCGCGGGGCCTAGAAACCCTGCTCAAAGGGGCGGCGCTGGCGAGCGGCGTGGGCTTGGTGCTGACCCAGGCGGTCCATTTGGGGCTGCTGATCCCGGCGGCCGGCGCGCCGGCTACGGTTTGGCAGATCCCCATCCAGGTGGGCGCGGCCTTTGTCGCTGCGGCCACCTACGCCGTGTCGAACCATGTGCCGCGCTTCGCCGTCCTAACGGCGGGCGTGGCCGGCGCGGTGGGCTGGCTGGCGAACCTGTTGATTGTGCAAGTCGAACCGAGCGCGCTGACGGCGACCTTCCTGGCGGCCTTCCTGGTCGGGGTGCTGAGTTGGGGCTTTGCGCGTTGGCAGCATGCCCCAGTCACGCTCTATGTGTTGCCGGGGATGCTACCGTTGCTGCCGGGCCTGACCCTTTTCAACGGGATGCTGGACTTGGCGAAGACGCAAAACGTGGTTGGCTTGCTGGTGCTGGTCCACGCTGTCGCTCTGGGCGGTGCGCTGGCGGCAGGCGTGGCCCTCAGCAACACGGTTGGTCCGCCGCTGTGGCGCAAACGCTTCCACCGCCCCTGGCGGCGTGTCTGATGCGTGGCGACCCGGCTAGGGTGTGGGGCCGGTGGTGGGGCGCGGGGGCGCGGTCGGCTGGGCGTTGTTGATCGCCAGTTGGGTCTGGACGGCGGCAATGCCCAGTGCTATGGCGGTTGCGGTGCCCGGTCCGCTCAGGGTCATTGCGCCCAGCGCCGTGCGACCCGGCTGCGGCGATAGCGCATCGCCGGCGGGGAGCGGCCCGCCCCCCGTGCCATTGGCGGCGGCAAAGGTGGCCTGCGCCTCGTTCAACGCCCGCAGCGCCGCTGTGCGCGTTTGAACCGCCGCCACATCGGCGGGCACCGTTGGTGCAGGCGTGCCGCCGTCACACGCCCCCAACAGGCCGGCGAGTCCTAGCGTTCCAATAATCAGCCCCATCCGCATCTGTCCTGCCCTCCGTGCGTATCCTACCATGCCGCGCCGGGCCACGCAAGGGATCTTGTAGCGAACGTTATTTTCAAGTATGCTATGAGCAAGGTGGAGTTCGTTTGTTAGTTCTACTCCCCCGCAACCCTAACCCCTTATTTTCCCCGGAGGATCATACCATGCCGCAGCAGGCTAGTGACATCAATAGAGTAACGGTCTCTAAACAAGAAAATGCGAAACTACAACACGGGTTTCTTTTGGTGCAAGTGGCAAACACGGATATAACCAAGCGGGGGGAAGCCGCAGTCTGGGAAGCTCTACAGGATCATGATTGGGTTGCTGCCCATAAGATCCCCCTGGGGATTGTCTGGGCGGATGCACGCAATGATTCCTACATCTATGGCGATGCGATGATCGTAGCTGTGGCGACGCGGATCGGGTATGAGGCAATTAAGTGGGGGCATACGCTCGCCCTCGAATGGGAAGTTGCGGGCAAGTCTATCACTTCCAACTATGACGCGGCGCTGTTTGAGGTGCAAGAGGGCACCCCCCAAGCAGCATCCAGCAGCAGCCGGCCTCTGGTGGCCGCGAAGACACAACCCAGCAAGCCGTCGCGCGGCGCGCAAGCGGCCAAAAACCGCCCGGCGGCCAAACCGACCAAGCCGGGCGCGGCGGCCGCCCGCCCCGCTGCCCGCCCGCCCGGCGCTCCCGCCGCCGATACCCCCTACCAGGCGGCGGTCACACCCGATGGCTATCTGCTGATCGAGATCACCGAGCTATTAATTGAGCTATACACCATCGAGGTGATCTGGACATGGGTGGAAACTAACAGCTGGGTCATGGACCAGGCTGCGCCCACTGCCCTGGTGTGGTTTGACGCAGACGGCACCGCACAGGGCTATGGCGCAGATGAAGTTGTGGCGGTAGTCAGTGAAATTGATTTTGAGACGGTGACTTGGGAAGAGTCTGTCTCTTTTGAAGAAGAGATAACCGTGTACGAGGAGTCCATCGAGTCTGAAAGCACGGACGAGGAAGCCGCCACGGACGAGGAAGCCGCCACCGACGAGGAAGCTGCCACCGACGAGGAAGCCGAAGAAGAAGCCGAAACCGACGAAGAAGAAGCTGCTGAAGAAGAAGCCGCTGAAGAGGAACCCGCAGAAGAGGAAGAGGCGGAAGAGGAAGCCGAACCCGCAGAAGAGGAAGAGGCGGAAGAGGAAGCCGAACCCGCAGAAGAGGAAGAGGCGGATGACAGTGGGGATGACGAGGAAGTTTAGTCAGCCGTAAACTCGCTTCGTCTCTAGGGGCAGGGTAGCAACGGAAACGATCCGTGCTACCCTGCTCCTGCCGGGCGTGGGGTGGCCGCAGTGGGCTAAGTCGTTATGCATACGCTTTTCTGGTATGAGCCGCTGTCCCTCTCCAATTGGCATCCTATGCTGGGACAACTGACATCATGATACCCACAAGGGAGGCAAAGACCGTGGACGCACCGCATAGTCCCCTGGCCGGGCAGCCGGCCCCGGCGGATCAGTTGATTGATGTCGCCGTCTTGCTCAACCAGTACCACACTATCCACCCCGACCCGGCCAATCCCGCCCAGCGCGTGGCGTTCGGCACATCGGGGCATCGCGGCTCGGCGGCGGACGGCACCTTCAACCGCGATCATATCCTGGCGATCACGCAGGCCATTGTCGAATATCGAGCCGGGGCAGGCATTCGCGGGCCACTCTATCTAGGCAAAGACTCGCACGCGCTCTCTGCGCCGGCGGAACAGACCGCGCTGGGCGTGCTGGCGGCCAACGGAGTCACCGTGCTGCCGGCAGCCGACGACGGCCTCACCCCCACGCCGGTCGTCTCGCACGCCATCCTGACCTACAATCGGGCGGGCCATGCCGAGCAGGCTGACGGTATCCTGATCACGCCGTCGCACAACCCGCCCCGCGACGGCGGCTTCAAGTACAACCCGCCCAGTGGCGGTCCCGCTGATCCCGCTGTGACCGGTTGGGTGCAGAACCGCGCCAATGCGCTGCTGGCGGAAGGGGTTGGACAAGTGCGCTGCCTCGACCCCGCCGCCGCGCTGGCCGCACCGACCACCCACCCCTACGACTACATTACACCATACGTCAACGACCTCGGCGCGATCCTCGACATGGACGCCATTCGCGATGCGGGTATCACCATCGGCGTGGACCCGTTGGGCGGGGCGACGGTGGGCTATTGGGGCGCGGTGGCCGCCCGCTACGGCTTAAACCTCACGGTGGTCAATCCCGCCCTGGACCCCACTTTCCGCTTCGTGCCGCTGGACCACGACGGCAAGATCCGCATGGATTGCTCGTCGCCATACGTGATGAGCGGGTTGGTGGGGCTGAAAGACCGCTACGACATCGCCTTCGGCACCGACCCCGATGCTGACCGCCACGGCATTGTCACGCGCAGCGCGGGCTTGCTCAACCCCAATCACTATCTGGCCGTGGCGGTCTGGTATTTGTTCCAAAATCGCCCGCAGTGGCCGGCGACTGCTCAGGTGGGCAAGACGGTGGTCAGCAGCAGTCTGATTGACCGCGTGGCCGCCGACATCGGGCGTGGCCTCTATGAAGTGCCGGTGGGCTTCAAGTGGTTTGTGGAAGGGCTGTTGAGCGGCGCGCTGGGCTTCGGCGGCGAAGAGAGCGCGGGCGCATCGTTCCTGCGGCGCGACGGCACGGTGTGGACCACCGACAAGGATGGGCTGATCATGGGCCTACTGGCGGCGGAGATCCTGGCTCGCACCGGGCGTGATCCGGGGCAGCACTACGCCGACCTGACGGCGCGGCTGGGCACATCCTACACCCGCCGTGACAGCCCGGCCACGCCGGAGCAGAAGGCCCGCCTGGGCCGGCTGAACCCCGCCGATGTGCCCGCCACCCTGCTGGCCGGCGACCCGATCCGTGCCAAGTTGACGCAAGCGCCCGGCAACAGCGCGCCCATCGGCGGGCTGAAAGTAGCAACCGACCAGGGCTGGTTTGCCGCCCGGCCATCGGGCACCGAAAACATCAACAAAGTCTACGCCGAGAGCTTTCAGAGCCAAGCCCATCTGGACCGCATTCTGGCCGAGGCGGAAACGATCCTGGGCGGTTCGCAGGAGGACGAGTTTGATCCGCGAAGAGACGCGAAGGATTGGGAAGAGTTGCGGTCACGATTCATCCGACCTAGCCCCGCAAGCGGCACTGCGCCCCTAGGGTTCCGGCGGCGGCGCGGCGGCGGCCCAGGCTTCGAGCCAGTTGTCGGCGGGACGGGCCCACCAAGCCCGCAAGGCGGCCAGCCACAGCGAATCGGCGGTAGGGTCGGTCGCGCCGGCGTGGTAGCTGTGGTAGCGCAGGGCCATGCGGGCCAGCATCGCCGGCATGAGCAACGGGATCAAGGCCGGCGGCAAGCCACTGACGGCGCAGCCCTGCGCCAGCCAAGCGGTGATCGGCCGGCGCAACCAAGTGGACTGAAAATAGGCGCGCGCCAGTGCCGTCGCGGGCAGGGTCCAGCCGAAAGGTCGCCAGGGTAGGTCAAGCGCATAGCTGGTGGCAAAGAGCAGCAGATCGAAGCCGGGCAACGCCGCTGGGCGGAAATGTTCCCAATCCACCACACAGAGACCCCGGCCGCTGCGCGGTAGCAGCAGATTGGCGGCCCACAGGTCGCCGTGTTCGGCGGTGAGCGCGACCGGCTGCCCGTGCAAGCGTTGCGCCGCTGTCCGCAGGGTCGCTAGAGCCGGCGCCGGCACGACGGCCGCGCCGAAGTGGGCTGTCAGCGCCTGTAGGGGCGCGGCTATGGCCGCATCGAACAGCGCGTCGCTGAACGGCTGGGCGGGCCGGCGGGTGGCTGCCGCGAAGTGGGCGTACCAAGCGGCGCAGTCGCGGAAATGCTGGGCCACCCGGCGGCGCGGCCAGCCGCTGGTGCGTAACTGCGCGTAGGCCGACTCGCCGGGCACATAGCGATCAATCGTCAGTATGGCGTGGTCGCCTAACGGCCAGGGGCCCCAACTGGCGACACAACTGGCGCGCAGGATGGCATTGGGCAGGGCGCGCACCTGGGCCAGGGCCGCTTGCTCGGCGCACAAGCCGTCCGCATCCGCGCCGCGGGCCCATTTGAGTACGGCAAAGGGATCGCGTGCCCCGTATTCGGCCAGAAAAAGGAGATGTTTGTCCCGGTGCCCGGTCGCGTGGCTACCATGCAGCACGGCCAGCGGGGTTTGCACCGCATGGCCCGCCACCTCCGCCAGCACATCCGCCGGCAGCGCGCCCAAGAGGGCCGTCAGCGGCGGGCCCATCATACGGCTACTCCCGCCGCCGGTCGGACGCACCCAACTTCTCTCGCTACCGCGCGCGTGTTGCCCCTAACGGCCCGATATGATAGAATACTCGTGTTCGCGCAGGGTAAAGCATTCTCCGGCATCGCTTTGTCTCCGTAGTCATTTTGACAGATGGGAAAGCTGTATGATCTGTATTGTTAAGGATTGGCTCATAGTTATGCCCCGGTCATTCTTCCTACCTAGCCGCCCTAGCCGCACATGACTAGAAAAGTGCGTGTCTTGCAAGTGATTGACCAGATCGGTAACGATGGCGCGGAGTCGTTGCAACGTACCCTGGCCGAGGGGCTGGATCGCAGCCGCTTCGATCTCCATGTGTGTGGCCTGCGGCCCCAGGTGGGGTCCGTGACCCTGCCGGCGCTCCGTGCGCTGGGCATTCCCGTCTTGATCCTCAATCAACGCACGTCTTACGATCTGCCCGCGCTATGGGCGCTGGTGCGCTATATCCAGCGGCAGCGCATTGATATTATACACACACACCTGCTGGCCGGGGATGTGATGGGGCGCATGGCGGGCTTCCTCACCCGGCGACCGGTGGTGTCTACGATGCACAGCACCCGCCGGGATTTGGACGACGAGCCGCCGCGCCGCCAATGGCTGGAGCGCACCACCGCGCACCTGTGGTGCCGGCGGCTGGTGGTGGTGTCGGAGTTGCTGCGCGCCGAGATCGCCACTTGGTTTGATCTGCCGCTTGAGCGCGTGATTGCCATCGCCAATGCGGTGGATATGCGGCGGTTCACGCATGGGCCGGATTTCGACCGGACGGCGGTGCGGGCGGCGCTGGGAGCCGGCCCCGGCCCGTTGATCGCCAATGTGGGCCGGCTCACACCGCTCAAAGGGCAGCGCTATTTGCTGGAAGCGGCGCGCACGGTCCTGGCCGCCTATCCCACTGCCCACTTTGTGTTGGTCGGCGAAGGCACGTTGCGGGCGGAGTTGGCAGCGCAAGCCGTGGCGCTGGGTATCCAGAGGGCGGTGATCTTCACCGGCTTCCGTCAGGATGTGCCCGATATTCTGGCGGCCAGCGACGTGTCCGTGGTCTGCTCGGACTGGGAGGGGATGCCGGTCGCGCTGATCGAAGGGATGGCCGCCGGTTGCTCGGCTATTGCCACCGACGTGGGTGGCGTGCGCCAAGTGCTGCAACATGGTGTGACCGGCCTGTTGGTGCCGCCCGCCGACCCGCCGGCGCTGGCGGCGGCGATCCTCGATTGCCTGCGCGACCCCGTGCGCGCCCAGCAACGCGGTGCGGCGGGCTATGCTTGGGTGCGTCAGGAACACGGGATGCCGGCCTGGGCGCGGGCCTGGGAAGCTCTCTATCTGCGCGAACTCCGGGGGCAGCGCCGGCGCCGGTAGGCGTGGGGTGGAGCGACCTCACCCCCCAACCCCCTCTCCTAAAGGGAGAGGGGGAGTTGACGATGCGGCATAACGCATTCTAACTAGTGAGATCACCGACCCATGACTCCCCCTCTCCCTTTAGGAGAGGGGGTTGGGGGGTGAGGGCGGCGGGCAACTAGGCAGCGCGGCTAGGTCTCGCCGATGTCCGACAGGTGGCTGAGGCCGAAGGCCAGCGCGCCCCAAGCGCCCAGCGCGGCCAGCAGGATCGCGCCGAGGGGCCCGATGATCCAGGCGGTGAGCGCCCATTGCGGCGGCGTAAAGGCGGGCAGGCAGAGGAAGCCGCCCCCGATCAGGCCGACCACCGTCTCGCTGCCGAGCGTCGCCATGGAGGCCCAGCCGGAGTTCATCTGCTTCGGATTGTCCCAGCCCAGGCGCGGCCAGCGCATCCCGAAGCCCAGCGCCATCGCCAAGATACTGGCGCCGAGCAGTTCGATGCCGAACCAGCCGTAGAGCGCGCCCAACGGGCTGAAGCCGCGCCATAGGCTTGCCACGGCCATCAGCAGGGTGCTGAGGACGGCGAAGGGCACCCAGGCGCTGAGATATTTGCCGCGCACCAACTCGCTCGCGCTGATCGGCGCGATTTTGAGCAGCCACCAGGAGTGCCGCTCCATGCTGATGGCCGTGGCTGCGATTTGGGTGCAGATCAGCACCGTGCCGGTTAGGATGCCGATGGCGATACCGATGCCGGCGGGGTCAAGCGCGGTTTGGACCAACCCGCCGGCCAGTTCGGTCAGGTCGAGCGAGCGCCGCCCGCTGCCGCCCAGCAGGTTGAAATAGACCACCGGCAGCATGACCAACGGCCCCAGCAATTGGGCGAAGTTCCGCAGGTCGCGCGGGATCATGCGCCAGTCTTTGAGGGCCAGCGCCAGCGGCACGGAGGCGCGGCCCATCCAACCGACATGGGCGGCATCGCGGGCGACGCGCGCTTGGCTGCGGCGGGCGTTGCCGCTGCTCTGCATTCGCACCCAGCCATTGTTGTACAGCCGCTCGGCGACCAGCACACAGCCGGCGAAAAAGCCGAAGGTGATCAGGCTAAAGCCGGCCAAGCCGACTGCGGCGCCGGCCAGATCGCCATGCCCGGCGGCAGCCAAGCCGCGCCCGGCCACCAACGACGGCAACGGCAGGGCGGCAAAGCCTTCTAGCTGGGTTTGTAGGGCGTGCATATCGGGCGAGGTGCCGGGGCGGGCGATGCTGGGCGTAAACCAGAGGCGCGAGGTTTGCCCCAGCGCGCTGCACGATAGGCCAAACAGCGCCGCCGCCAGCCCCAGCACCTCGCGCACGCGGCGGGCCGGCGCGAAGCGGGCGACGAGTAGCACGCCCAGCGCGCCCAGTCCCTCCGGCAACAGCGGCGTGCCCAGCAAGGTGGGCAGGGCCAGCACGTAGTAGAGCGGCCCGTAGCCTTGCCCCAGCCCATAGGTGATCAGCGCGGGCAGAGCGACGACGGCGATAATGAGGTAATTGCTCTCCACGCCGTCGAGCAGCTTGCTGAGAAAGACGGCGCGGCGGTCCACCGGGGCGATCATCAGCAGCTCGAGATCGCTGCTCAAGAAGAGCGACCCCAGCGCAGTGCCAAAGCTGGTGATCAGCAGCATCAGCGCAACCACTGTTAGGATCAGCCCCGGCAAGATCCCTTCGAGGGCGAGGTCGGGAAAGGTCCGCAGCAGCCAGCCGCCACCGAAGCCGACCCCCGCCGATAGAAAGGCGACCGGCAAGGCGATAGCCAGCAGGCCCATGGTGGTGAGCAGCCGCCCGCCGGTGGAGCGGTGCTGAAACTTGTTGAGCATCATCTGCCAGCGCAGCGTCAGCAGCAGCCAAGTGTCGGCCAGCAACGCGCCGGCGCTGCCGGGAGCCGGCGGCTGGGTTGCTACCGCACGGTCGGTGCCCTCGGCGATCATGCCAGCACCTCGGCAATCGGCGCATACTCGGCCCCGCCGGTCAGGTTGAGGAAGATGTCTTCCAGCGATCCCTGACCGCCGCGCGCGCGCAGTTCGGCCATGGTGCCGGCGGCGATGATCACGCCCTTGTCAATGATCACCACGCGGTCGCACATCCGCTCGGCGATTTCGAGGATATGGGTGGAGAGAAACACCGCTGTGCCCAGGTTGCGGAGCTGGCCCAGCAGGTCTTTGATCAGGCGGGCTGATTTGGGGTCGAGGCCCACCGTCGGCTCATCAAGAAACAGCACCTTCGGGTCGTGGACCAGCGCGCCGGCCAGGGCCATCTTTTGCTGCATCCCGTGGCTGTAGCCTTCGATCAGGTCGCTGGCCGCTGTGGTGAGATCGAACAGGCGCAGCAGTTCGCCGGCGCGGTGTTCGGCTTGCGCGGTCGGCACGCGATAGAGGCGGCCCATGAAGCGCAGGAACTCGCGCCCGGTCAGCTTGCCGTAGAGGTTGGGCGTGTCGGGCACATAGCCCAGCATGGCTTTGGCGGCCACCGGATCGCGCTGGATGTCGTGCCCGCCGATCAGGGCGCGGCCGGCGGTCGGTTTAATCAGCCCGGTGAGCATCTTGATCGTGGTGGTTTTCCCCGCGCCGTTCGGCCCCAGGAAGCCCAAGATTTCGCCTGGCTGCACCACCAGATCCACGCGCTGCACCGCGATATGCGCGCCGTAGACTTTGCGTAAGCCCTCGGCCCAGATCGCCGGCGGTCGCCCGCTCGCTACCTGCCCCTCCGGCCCCGCCCCGTTGCTATACATACGCCCTCATCTCCTCTGCCGCGTGTCCCTTGCCGTTTGCTCCCTCATAGTATACTCCATTCCCCCGCTGGACGTTTCATCTCGGCGACCCGGCACGGTGCCCCGTGCCGCTACCCCGCGCCGATGCTCCACGTCCCGCTGTAGGAGGCGGCTCCGTCCGGCGACCGGGGGCTACTGGCCCGACCGCGATCCCGTTGTAGGAGGCGGCTCCGCCCGGCGACCGTGAGGCGTGCGGGTTGCTGCTCATCGGCGCACCCGCGACCACCAAGATCGCGGTACGCCCCCCGGTCGCCGGGCGGAGCCGCCTCCTACAACGGGATCGCGGTCGGGCTCCGGTCGCCGGGCTACAGCGGGATCGCGGTCGCCCCCGGTCGCCGGGCGGCGCCGCCTCCTACAGGATTGTGTGGGCTGTGGTATAATAGCTAGTGGCAAAAATCAGACGCAGGGGCAGATGTAGGATTGATCCGATGACAACAGCATGGCAAACCGAATTACAGGGCAGCATCCGCACGGCAGCGGGCTTGCAGCAGGCCGTGGGTGGGGCGGCGGGTGCGACGGATGTGGCGGCGGTGTTGGACGAATACAAGATGGCGATCCCGCCGTATTATCTGGGCTTGATTGACTGGACCGATCCCCATGACCCGATTCGGCGGCAGGCGGTGGCTGCGCCGGGCGAGTTGGTGACGCTGCCGGAGGAGCGCCACGACCCGATTGGCGATGCGCGCTGGTCGCCCGTCAACCGGCTGACGCACCGCTACCCCGACCGCGTGCTGATCTATCCCACCTATCTCTGCTCCATGTATTGCCGCTTCTGCTTCCGCAAAGAGCGACTGAACGAGGCGGCGGCGGGCTGGGCGGCGGATAACTTGGAGCCGGCGCTGGCTTACGTGGCCGCACACCCAGCGGTGCGCGAGGTGATCCTGACCGGTGGCGACCCGCTGACGCTGGACGACGACAAGCTGGCCGGGCTGCTGGCGCGGTTGGCGGCGATCCCGCATATCGAGGGCATCCGCATCCACACGCGCGTGCCGGTGACGCTGCCGATGCGCGTCACGCCGGAGCTATGCGCCGCGCTGGACACGGCCAAGATGCTCTGGATCGTCACCCATTTCAACCACCCGCGCGAACTGACCGAGCAGGCCGTCGCCGCCTGTCGCGCCCTGCACCGCGCCGGGGCGCACCTGTTGAACCAGAATGTGCTGCTCAAAGGGGTCAACGATGATGCGGCGACGCTGGCCGAGTTATATCGCGGGCTGGTCTACCGAGCAGGGGTTAAGCCGTATTACCTGCACCATTGCGACATGACGCTGGGCGTGGGCCAGTTTCGCACGACGATTGCGGCGGGGCAGGCGATCATGCGCCAATTGCGCGGCCATATCTCCGGTCTCTGCCTGCCGACCTATGTGCTGGATTTGCCGGGCGGCGCGGGCAAGGTGCCGCTGGGCCCCGAATATATCCAAGCGCAGGCGGGGCGGGACTATCAGATCGAGTCCTATAGCGGCGCGTTGCACGAGTACCGCGACACGGGCACATGAGCGAACGCCCGACGTGGCAGCGCATCCATGACGATCCGGCCTTGCTGCCGCGTTATCTGCTGCGCGAGCGCGTGATCCGTGCCATCCGCGAGTTTTTCTACGCGCACGACTTTCACGAGGTCGAAACGCCCTTGCTGGTGCCGGTGCCGAGTATGGAGCCCTACCTGGAAGTGTTTGAGACCACGCTGGAAGACGCTTTCGGCGGGCGGCAGCGGGCGTTTCTGACCAACTCGCCGGAATACGCGATGAAGCGGCTGCTGGTGGCCGGGCTGCCGCGCATCTTCCAAATCTGCAAAGCCTTTCGCAACCGCGAGGACACCGGGCGCAAGCGCAACCCAGAGTTCACGATGCTGGAATGGTATCGCGCCAACAGCGACTACACGGCGATTATGCGCGATTGCGAGGCGTTGCTGGCCCATCTGTTCAGCGCGACGGGCGGAGAGGCAGCGGATGACGGGCGTTTACGGCTGCTGTACCAGGGCACAGAAGTTGATCTAACGCCGCCGTGGGAACGGCTCACGGTACGCGACGCGGTATTGCGCTATGCCGGGCTGGACATCGAGGCGCTGGCGGAGTTGCCCGCGCTGGCGGCGGCCATGGCGGCGCGTGGCTACAGCGTCGGCGGATCGCCGTGGGACGAACTGCTGGGCCAACTGTTCGCCAACGAGGTGGAGCCGCACCTGGGCCAAGGCCGCCCAACCATCTTGTATGACTATCCACTCGTGATGGCCGGGCTGGCCCGCCGCGCCCACGATCCGCGTTATGCCGAGCGGTTCGAGTTTTATATCGCAGGCCTGGAACTGGGCAATGCCTTTTCGGAGTTGGCCGACCCCATCGAGCAGGCGGCGCGGCTGGCGGCGGATCAGGCCGAGCGGGCGCGGCTGGGCCGCACCGCCTACGCGATAGACCACGATTTCCTGGCTGCCTTGCGCGTGGGGATGCCCCCGGCGGGCGGCATTGCCGTCGGCGTGGATCGCCTGATCATGCTCTTTGCCGATGCCCCCTCCATCCACGATACGCTCTGGCTGCCGGGCCGCGAACTGTTTGGCGGGGCGTAACGCCAACACGGAGACACGGAGATTTTGGGGAGATTTTTAGGGTTGTTAGGGTGGTTGAGGTAGAGAATCTTGTCATGCGGAGTAGCGCGTCAACGCGGTTTTGGCCTGTGGGGGCAGCGATTGTAGTAGCGCACGGCGTGCGCGGGTTCGCAGGCAGCACTGGCGGGAGCATGACACAAGCCCGTTGACGCGCTACTCCGCATGACAATTGTCTTTTAATCGCAGCCTGAACAGTTATATACGCAATACGCAATACGAAGGAGAGAGTGCATGGCTAAAGTTTCAGCGGATCAGTTTAAGCGCGGGATGACGGTGGTGTTTAACGACCAGCCGCATCAACTGATCGAAGTGGAGTTTGTCAATCCGGGCAAGGGCGGGTCGTTCTATCGCACCTCGCTCAAAAGCCTCAAGACGGGGCGCGTGGTGGATTTCACCTTCAAGTCGAATGAGTCGCTGGAGGATTACGAGGTTTACACGCACGATATGCAGTATCTGTATAGCGACGGCACCGAGTACCACTTTATGCGTCAGGACACGATGGATCAGTATAGCGTGCCGCAAGATGTGCTGGGCCGCGCCGCCGATTTCTTGGCGGAAGGCGATGTCTACCAGATCGTGATGCACGGCGACGAGGCGCTGGGCATTCGCCCGCCGAAGCGCGTGGTGCTGCTGGTCACCTCGGCGGATGCGGTGGTCAAAGGGTCCACTGTGTCGGGCGTGAACAAGAACGTGGAGTTGGAGAACGGGGTGACGGTGTCGGCTCCGGGTTTCATCAAAGAGGGCGACCGCATTGCGGTCAACCCAGAGAACGGCGAATATATCGAGCGCGTCTAAAGGCGGCTCGGCAGCCCCTGCTGCGGTGCCCTGCGCGACCCTGGCCGGCCCGGCTGGGGTCGCGGCTTATATCAGCCGCTGCGGGCCGAGGGCGGCGAAGATAGCGCTTTCGAGGTCGTCGAGGCTGTAGGGCTTCTCAATAAAGCAGAACACGCCGGCGGCGGCTACTTCGGCTAGGTCGGCGGGCAGGCGTGACCCCGACATGACGATCACCGGCACGTCGCCCAACGCGGCCTCGGTGCGGAGGGTGTGCAGCACCTGGATGCCGCCGTGCGGGGGCACTTGCAGGTCAAGCAAGACCAAGTTGGGATGGCGGGCGCGCGCATGAGCAAGCGCAGCATAGCCATCGGCGGCTTCGTGCAAATCGCAGGGCAGGATATCGGAAAGGAACTCCCGTAAGAGGCTGCGTTGTTCGGGGTTATCTTCGACCAGCAAGAGGACGGGTGGGGCGCCGGTGGGGAGGGTGTCCAGGGCTGTTGCTTCCATCAGGGTCATATCAAACCTCCCAAATCAAAAGGTACAATTTATGTCGTATCGGCGGCATAACACGGCCCAGCGATGGGCAAGATTAGACATAGAACCGGTGAATAATGTGGGTGACGGGGCCGGCGGTGTTACTGCTCCAGCAACGGGGTTGTTGCCACACTTGGCTAACGTTTCTCCTTACCATTATACTCCCATTAGCGGCAGAGTCAATAGGATGCTTGCACCAATCTTTGTTCAATGTTGCGCCATTCCATTATACTCCAAATGCGCGCAGAGTCAAGCAAAATCGGGTCACAGAGGCGGTACGAGATCGGTAAGGGGACACAGATATGGAACATGGCGGATGGTGGTCGTACCTACGTTACGACGAACAACAAGATAAGCCGGCGATCAACGGCGCGCTGTTGCGGCGCGTGGGCAGTTATGCCGCGCCCTATCGGGGCCGGATTCTGGTGATGCTGGGCACGATTGTCGCGATCACGCTGTTGGCGCTGGTGCCGCCGTTGCTGTTCCGCGACTTGATTGACCACGCGCTGCCCAGCCATGATGCGGTACGGCTGAACTGGCTGGCGCTGGGCATGGTGGGCGCACCGTTGTTGAGCGGGGTGTTTGGCGTGCTGCAACGTTGGCTGGGATCGCAGGTGGGCGAGGGCATCATCAGCGACCTGCGGACGGGGCTGTTTGCCCATCTGCAACGGATGTCGCTGCGTTTCTTCACCAACACGCGCACCGGCGAACTGATGTCGCGGCTCAACAACGACGTGGTGGGCGCGCAACGCGCTGTCACCGGCACAATGGTGGATATCCTTTCCAACACGATCAGTCTGGTCAGCGTGCTGGCGATCATGATCTCGCTGGAATGGCGACTGACACTGCTGGCGATTGCCTTACTGCCGCTGTTTATTTTGCCGGCGCGGCGGGTGGGGCGAATGTTGCGCGCCGTGATCCGGCGGCAAATGACGCTGAATGCCGAAATGAACGCGCTGATGAACGAGACGTTGAACGTCAGCGGTGCGCTGCTGGTCAAGCTGTTTGGCCGGGCGGCGGACGAAAACCGGCGTATGACCGAGCGCGCGCACGGCGTGCGCGATGCGGGGGTGCGCCAGGCGCTGATTTCGCGCTGGTTCTTCTTGGGTCTCAGCCTCGCTAGTGCGGCGGGCACGGCGCTCGTGTTCTGGGTGGGCGGCCAGTTTGTGCTGAACGGCACCTTCACCATCGGCACCATCGTCGCGTTCAGCGCCTATTTGGGCCAGCTCTATGGCCCGCTGACCGCGCTGACCAACTCGCGGCTTGACTTTGCTACCGCGCTGGTGTCGTTCGAGCGCGTGTTCGAGGTGCTGGACCTGCCGCTGGACATCACGGAGCAGCCCGATGCCGTGCCGCTAGGCGTGGTGGCCGGCGCGGTGCGCTTCGAGCACGTCTCGTTCCAGTATGGCGAAGGCGGCGGCATGGTGACTTCGGCAGGGTTGAGCGAGGTGACACGCTTCGGCCAGCCGCAGGTGGCGCGCAGCCTGTCTGGTTCGAGTGCTGCGCCGCCGGCGACCACTGCGCCCGCCGTTGCGCTGCCGGCTGCCCTCGCTGTCGTTGACGGGGACGGCGGGGCCGATGCCCCGCCCCGCCCAGCGCGTTCGGCGTTGACCGATGTGTCGTTCAGCGTGGAGCCGGGCCAGTTGGTGGCGCTGGTGGGCCACAGCGGGGCGGGCAAGACCACGATCACCTATCTGTTGCCGCGCCTCTACGACGTGACGGCGGGCCGCATCTTGGTGGATGGGCACGACATCCGCACCGTGACCCTGGACAGCCTGACCGCCAACCTCGGCATGGTGACGCAAGAGAGCTATCTGTTCCACGACACGATCCGCGCCAACCTGCTCTATGCGCGCCCCGCCGCGACGCAGGCCGAGATCGAGGCTGCTTGTCGTGCCGCCAACATCCACGACTTTCTGGCCGACTTGCCCGACGGCTATGATACGGTGGTGGGCGAGCGCGGCTACCGGCTGTCGGGCGGCGAAAAGCAGCGCATCGCCATCGCCCGCGTCATCCTCAAAGACCCGCGCATCCTGGTGCTGGACGAGGCAACCAGCGCGCTGGACAGCCGCACCGAAGCCCTGATCCAGGAAGCGCTGGAACGGGTGATGCAGGGGCGCACCAGCCTGGTCATCGCCCACCGCCTCAGCACGGTGCTGGCCGCCGACACGATCCTGGTGCTGGAAGGCGGGCGGCTGGTGGAGCAGGGCACCCATGCCGCGCTGCTGGCCCACAACGGGGTCTACGCGGGCCTCTACCACACCCAGTTCCGCTCCGACTCCGCGCCGAACGCCGATGGCGCACCCGCACAGGACGTGCAGGGGCTCGCAGTGGTAGTGGACGGGGCGCGGGTGGCGGTGGGGTAG
>Ga0123338_10002212_pt1 | contig 18265 bp, 17 predicted proteins | sample grotaG_FD_89793 | JGI IMG/M metagenome (GOLD analysis project Ga0123338, IMG submission 89793) | Glacier valley bacterial and archeal communities from Borup Fiord, Nunavut, Canada, to study Microbial Dark Matter (Phase II) -... | ecosystem: Environmental > Aquatic > Freshwater > Ice > Glacier ...
CCGATGCCGGCGGCGATCGCGGCGGGCAGCGTCCATCTTGGCGTCGGCGGTGCTCTGCTCGCGTCGGTCGTTGGGCGCGGCGGCCGCTTCATCGTCGTCGCGCTGCTGCTCAAGCGCTTCGGCGCGGTCGCCGAACATTATATCGAGGCGCACTTCCACCGCGTCGCGCTCGTCGCCGTCGCGCTGATCGCAGCCTACCTCGTCTACCGTTATGTCCTCTAAGGCGGCGAATGCGCTGGTGCTGACGGGCAGCGCGGCGCTGCTCGGCGGGGCGCTCGCATTCCAGTACCTCGGGCACCTCGCGCCGTGCGAGATGTGCCTGTGGCAGCGCTGGCCGCACGTTGCGGCGCTGGCATTCGGCCTTCTCGCGTGGGCTTTCGGAAACCGTCGCGCCGTTGTCGCGCTGGCGGCGGTGGCGATGCTGGCGTCGGCGGGGATCGGCGCATTTCACGCCGGGGTCGAGTATCACTGGTGGGCGGGGCCGCAGGCGTGCACCGGGATGGGTCTGGCGCCGGGCAGCAGCTTCATCACCGCCGCGCTCGCGACGCCGATGATCCGCTGCGATGCGGCGGCGTGGTCGCTGTTCGGCGTGTCGATGGCGGGGTATAACGCGCTGCTATCCACCCTGATCGGAGGCGGCGCGCTGTGGCTGCTACGGAAACAATCGACGAGATGATCCGCGTCGACCACGCCGGCGAGTATGGCGCGGCGCGGATTTATGCGGGCCAGCTCGCCGTGATGGGCAACCGCGCCGCCGTCGCCCCGGCCATCGGCCGCATGCGCGCGCAGGAGGCGCGGCACCTCGCGGTGTTCGACGAGCTGATCGTCCGCCGCCGCGTCCGCCCGACGATCCTCCACCCGATCTGGCACGTCGCAGGCTACATGCTCGGCGTCGGCACCGCGCTGCTCGGCCCCGACGCGGCGATGGCGTGCACCGTCGCGGTCGAGACCGAGATCGACCGCCATTATCAGGCGCAGCACGACGCGCTCGCCGACGGCCGCGACCCCGAACTGCGAGCCCATATCGCCGACTTCCAGGCCGAGGAGGTCGAGCATCGCGACACCGCGAGCGAGATGGGCGGCACCGGCTTCCCGGTGATGAGCGCCCTGATCCGCGCCGGCTGCCGCGCGGCGATCGCGGTGACGAAGCGGATTTAGATCAGCCCCAGCGCGACGATCAGCCGGCTGTCGATCACGCAGCCGCGCGTGCGGGCGATGTCGAGCCAAGCGGGCACCTCGGCGAGCGGGACGACGTGGACCGTGATGTCCTCTCCGTCCACGCCGCCGCCGGAACCGGACCGGGTCAGCCCGCGCGCGCGGAACAGGGTGAAGGTCTCGCTCGACATTCCCGCCGATGTCGCGAAGTCGCCGATGGGTGTCCACTCGGTCGCGGTGAACCCCGTCTCCTCGGCGAGCTCGCGCGCCGCCGCAATCGCGGGATCGAAGTCGCCGTCGTCGCCGATCAGCCCCGCGGGCAGCTCGATCACCGGCCGGCCGAAGGCGCGTCGCAACTGCTCTACGAGAACGATCTCGCCGGCCGTCGTCGTCGCGAGGATCACTGCCGCGCCGATCCCACCGACGCGCGCGGCGAACTCCCACGTCCCGTCGCGCCGCACCTCGAGGTACTTGCCCTGCCAGAGGACGTCGCTCATCTCGTCGCCATCAAATGGTCTTAAACCAGCTTGTATCTACGATCACCTGCTCAACCAGTTCAGTACGCACGCCAACTCTGTGATTCTTTAACAAAGTGCAAAGTTCGTCACCGTCAATCAGCTCGATCGGTGGAGCACCGTCGCGTGTGGCTTCTCTGCGGGCATCGCTCGAAAACGTGCCGGTTGTAATTACTAGTCCCTTGTCGCTGCGGCCTACCATGGCCCCGCGGAAGTCGCGGACCGCGCCGGCACCAACCGTTCCTTGGTAACGCTTGCATTGGAACAGCGTCTGAAAAGACAATAAGCCGAGCCGCAGCACGCCAACGCCATCGATGCCGCCATCGCCGCTACGACCCGTTACCTCAACCTTGGTAAATCCCGCCTCTCGCAGGAGCCGCTGCGCAAGCCGTTCGAAAGCAGCCGGCTCCATCCGTTGTAGGGCCGTCAGAACAATGTCGCGCCAACTGTCTTCGGGCGGAGCCGCGTTGCTCTGCATTGCCTGAACGCTCGTCTCGACAGACGGATCATCAGTCGTTCGCCGAACGTCCTGTTTACGAACGGTCGCCGGGATACGTGCGACGTCATCGGGCGACATTGTTTCGCCAGCCGCGGTTAGCGCCCACACGCCACGCCCCCCGCTTTCCAGCGCCCCTACCTTCTTCAGGTAGGTCTTGGCCCAAGCCAGATTATACGCGACTCGAGTTGATCTGTTGTCCGTGTGGATCAGTGCGGCGACCGAGTCAGGCAGCTGCATGACTTCGATCACCTTGCTCAACAACTCATTATTCGTTGCGGAGCCGCCCAACGCCTTCAGTGCCTGAAGCGCCGGGTACATCATGCGATCATAGGTAGGGATGACAGGAACTTCGGCGCGCATGCCCGACGTATAGCTAGATACATTGGGTTGGCTACCGGTTCATTCGTCCCGCGATAAGCTGATCGACGATGCTCGGGTCGGCGAGCGTCGAGGTGTCTCCGAGGCTGGCGAAGTCGTTCTCGGCGATCTTCCTGAGGATGCGCCGCATGATCTTGCCCGACCGCGTCTTGGGCAGGCCCGGCGTCAGATGGAAGTGGTCGGGCGTCGCGATCCCACCGATGATCGTGCGCACGCTTGCGCGCAGCTCGGCGAGCAGCGCCGCGCTCTCCTCGACCCCGGCGTTCAACGTGACATAGGCATAGATGCCCTGCCCCTTGATGTCGTGCGGGAAGCCGACGACGGCGGCCTCGGCGACGTGTTCGTGGGCGACGAGCGCGCTCTCGACCTCGGCGGTGCCCATGCGGTGGCCGCTGACATTGATGACGTCGTCGACTCGGCCGGTGATCCACCAATAGCCATCCTCGTCACGCCGCGCGCCGTCGCCGGTGAAGTACAGGCCCGGATAGGTGCTGAAATAGGTCGCAGCGAAGCGAGCATGGTCGCCCCACAGCGTCCGCGCCTGCCCCGGCCACGAGCGGGTGAGGACCAGGTTGCCGCTCGCCGCCGCCCCCGGATGGTTGGCGACGAACGCACCGGCGGCGTCGACCAGCGCGGGCTCGACTCCGGGCAGCGGCAGCGTCGCCGATCCCGGCTTGAGGTCGGTCGCGCCCGGCAGCGGGGAGATCATCACCCCGCCGGTCTCAGTCTGCCACCACGTATCGACGATCGGCAGCGCGCCCTTGCCGACGACACGGTGGTACCAGTCCCACGCCGCGGGGTTGATCGGCTCCCCGACCGAACCCAGCAGACGCAGGCTCGACAGGTCGTGCGCCGACACCGGGGCATCGCCGTCGCGCATCAGCGCGCGCAGCGCGGTCGGCGCGGTGTAGAAGACGTTGACCCGGTGGCGTTCGACGACTGCCCAGAAGCGGTCGCTCGCCGGCCACGTCGGCACGCCTTCGAACATCAGCACCGTCGCCCCGGCCGACAGCGGGCCGTAGACGCCGTAGCTGTGCCCGGTCACCCAGCCGACGTCGGCGGTGCACCAGAACAGCTCGCCCGGGCGGCTGTCGAACACGAGGTCGAAGGTGAAGTTCGCCCACAGCAGGTAGCCACCGCTGGTGTGAAGCACCCCCTTGGGCTTGCCGGTCGAGCCGCTCGTGTAGAGCAGGAACAGCGGGTCCTCCGCCCCCATCGCCGCGGGCGTGCAGGTATCCTCGGCGGTCTCCCGCCGATCATGCCACCGATGGTCGCGGCCTTCGGTCATGGCTACGGCAACCCCGGCGTGGCGGACAACGAGCACGGCGTCGACGGTGCCGGCGATGTCGCACGCCGCATCGACCGCTGCCTTGAGGGGCAGCGCCTTGCCGCCGCGGAAGCCGCCGTCCGCGGTGATGACGACGCGGCTGCCGGCGTCCGCGATCCGCCCGGCGATCGCTTCGGGCGAGAAGCCGGCGAAGACCACCGAGTGTACCGCCCCGATCCGCGCGCAGGCGAGCATCGCCATCGCAGCCTCGGGGATCATCGGCAGGTAGATCGTCACCCGGTCGCCGCGGCGGACGCCGAGACGGATCAGGACGTTTGCCATTCGGCACGTCTCGGCGAGCAGCTCGCCATAGGTCACGTGGCGCGGCGGCGTCGCGGGGTCGTCGGCCTCCCACACGATCGCGACGCGCGCCGGGTCGTGCCGGTCGAGGCAGTTCACGCTCGCGTTGAGCACACCGTCCTCGAACCAGCGGATGTCGACGGGATCGAAGCTCCAGTCGCCCATGCGCGTCGGCGCCGTCATCCAGTCGAGCCGGCCGATCTGTCCGCGCCAGAAGGCGTCGGGATCGGCGTGGGCGGCGGCGCGCATCGCAGCCGCGGCGGCGGTATCGACCCGGGTCGCGGCGGCCGCGGCGGCGGGAACGGGGAAGCGCGGGTCGGGCATGGCGGGTCCAATCGCCGCGACGCTAGCACTCCGGAACGGCGCGCGCGAGGCGGCGTTGGATCGTCGAAGGAGACCATCATGCCCAAGGACGAACTCGGCTACGGCGACGTCGGCGCGCGACCCGACGACACCGGAACGCTGGCGGGCGGCGGCCAGTCGGGCGGCGGAGCGCGTGTCGAACCGGTGCCCGCGTCCGACGGCGAGGGATCGCCCGGCGGCCAGACCGACCCCGCCTACCGCGGCGGCGACAACCCGAACTCGACCCGCGACGGCGACAGCGGCGACGCGCAGTGACCGGCGATCCGGCCCGCGTCGAGGGTGCCGCGCCACCGGCACGGACGCCCGCTGTCCCGGCCGCGCGCAACGGCAGCGGCCACGCGGCGGGAACCAACGCCCAGTCGGGCGCACCGTCGGGCACCGAGACCGAGCGCGAGGCTCCCGGCGCGGAAAGCGGGAAACGCGGCGACGACCTCGAGTAGTTGCTAGCCGCTGACCGCCGCGTCGATCAGCGCGCGCAGCAGGGTCGTCGCGACCGGATCGGCTCCGGGTGCGTCGGCCGACAGGCGGAATGTCGTCAGCACCGCCTTGCCGCGCCCGAACCACCGTTCGGCGACGATCGCGCTCGCCCGGTGCCCCCAGCCGACGACGAGCCCGGCAGGCACGTGCGCCTCGTGCTCCCACGGCTTCATGCCCGTCAGCACGAGGTGGGGCACGACGCGATCGAACGACAGGTCGAACATCGGCCCGTTGGTCGCGTGCGCCGGAATGCCGGCGAACGCCCCGGTCCGCGCCAGCCAGCTGAACGCCGTGATCCAGTCGCCGCGCAGGATGGTGTTGTCGCGCGCCTGCGCGAACAGGCCGGGGAACGCCTGGTCCATGTGATAGGGCACCGGCATCAGCGACGGCGGCTCGTCAGTGCGCAGCCAGTGCGAGCCGCCGTCCTCGACGATGACCAGCGCGCGGTGGCCGCGGCGGACGCGCTCGACGAGCGCGGTGTCCATGCCGCGCGCGACCGTCAGTGTCGCCGCCTCCGCCGAGTCGGCGAAGGCGTAGCCGAGCGCCGCCAGACGGTTACGCAGAGGATCGTCGTCGGTCCACAGCCCCGTCATGGCGGGCGCGGCCGGGCGCGGGTAGAGGCTCAGATGCTCGTAATTGCGCGCGACGACCACGCCCTTCGCGTCGCGCAGCGTCAGCCGCAGCGTCGCGGCGACCGCCGTCGTCAGCTCGGGAACGACGATCTCGACCCCAGCGACCGCCGCCGCGCGGTTGGCTCCCGTCGCCGCGACCGGCACCTTGCCCGTCACGCCGAGCGGCTCGAGCGTCCAGTCGAGCACCGCCCCCGGCCCGACGAAGCCGCCCCCCGTCGCGACCTGCGGCGCGAGGTCGAGCGTCTCGCCCGCCCAGTAGCCCCAGCGACGGAAGCCGGGAACGACGACGATGTCGGCGTTGACGTCGGCGAACGGCCCATGGAACGCGCGCAGGTTGCGCTCCATGTCCATCAGTCCGTTGGCCTCCCAGTAGATGTCGGTCAGCTCGGTGATGACATAGCCCTGGATGGACGCGCGGCTGCGCAGTTTCTCGATCTGGTACTTGAGCCCGGTGAACTGGAACCACTGCGTCGCGGCGATGAACGCGTCGAAGCTGCCAAAGGCGCGGTCGAGGAAAAAGCTGCGGTAGCGCTGCTCGAGCCCCTTGGGATAGGCGACGCCCTCGCCCCACTGCGCGCCGGTTTCGAACCACCATGGGTCGACGGTGCCGCCGCGGCGCAGGTCGCGCGGGTGCGGCAGGCCCCAGACCCCGAACTCGGAGCATACGAGCGGCTCGTCGCCGCGCCGCTCGGCGTCGCCGTAGGGGCTGAACGTCCAGTCCTCGCGCGCGGCGAAGCGGTCGGTCAGGTGGTCCCACTCGCCGCGCCGGTCGGGGACGCCGCGGTAATAGTGATAGTCCTCGATGTCGGTCTTGACGTGGAAATTGGGAAAGCACGCCGAGTTGTCGACCGCCAGCCGGCTCGGGTCGTGCGCCTTGAGCCAGTCGTACTGGTCGATCAGCCAGCGGCGGTGGTCGGGGTCCTCGGTCAGCCGGGTGCCCCAGTCCTCGTTGATGATCGTCCACGCGATGATCGACGGGTGGTGGCCGTCGCGCGCGATGATCCCTTCGGCGGTGGTCCGGGCGCGCTCGGCCGCCTTGTCGCTGAACCGCTCGAAGTTGGGAAACTCGGTCCACACCAGCAGCCCGAGCCGGTCGCAGACGTCGTAGTACAGCGGGTCGGGAACCTTGATGTGGCAGCGTACGGTATTCAGCCCGAGCGCCTTGGCCTTGCGGAACTGGTCCTCGAGGTAAGCGAGGTTGGGGACGGTGTAGAGCCCCTCCGGATAATAGTCCTGATCGAGCGCGCAGCGCATGTAGAACGGCTGGCCGTTGAGCAGGAACTGGCCATTCTTGGTCGCAAAGGTGCGGAAGCCGAAGCTGCGCGTCGCGGCATCGCGGACGGTCAGCCCGTCGACGAGCTGGATCGACAGGGTGTAGAGATTGGGATGATCGGGCGACCACGCCGCGGGCTGCGCGACCGTCAGCCCGACCTGGACCAGCGCCCGCCCCGCGCAATCCACCCGCGCGCGAATCGTCCGGCCGTCGGGGCCGGTGACGGTTGCGACCAGCGTCGCGTCGCGCGCGGTCGCCGCCACCGCCACCGACGCCGCGACCGCCCCGGTCGCGAGGTCGCTCTCGAGGATGACCTGCCCGAGATGCGCGCTCGGCCGGCGCTCGAGCCAAACGCTTTGCCAGATGCCGCCCATCGGGCCGTACCAGCTCTGCTTGCCGTGCGGGATTTCCTGGAACGGATGATCGGGAAATTCGGCGCGGTCGTTCGACGGCAGCGTTACCTTCACCTCGAGGCTGTTGTCGGCCCACAGCGCCTGCGCATCGAGCGCGACCTCGAACGCCAGATAGCCGCCCTCGTGCACCGCCACGCGCCGGCCGTTGACGAACACCTCGGCGAGGTAGTTGACCGCGCCGAACCCGAGCACGACCTCGTGACTGCCCCCCTCCCGGCCCGAACCGCCGACCTGCCACTTGCGCGGGACGGTGAAGTTACGGCGATACCACGTCACGCCCTGCGTCTCGCGCAGGTCGTCGAACTGCGCCTGCCAGACGCCCGGCACCTGGATCGCGCGCCACACCTCCTCGCGGTCGAGGCGGAAGTCCCAGACGCCGTCGAGCGACTGGCGGTCACGGGCGGCGGAAGACGGCACGAGGGCGGCGGCAGCATTCATCGCGTGCGGTCTAGCAGCGCGGTCCCGCCGGTCGAGCGTGAAAGCGCGGCGACATACGCGCGCGCGCGCGCCCCGACCTCGGCTGCGGTCCGACCAGGGACGAAGAGCCCGCCGCCAAGACCGAAGCCGGCCGCCCCAGCCGCCGTCCACGCCGCCATCGCTTGCGGTTCGATCCCGCCGACGGGCAGCACCGGAACGCCCGGCGGGAGCACCGCGCGATGCGCCTTGAGCACCGCTGGCGACGCCGCCTCGGCCGGGAACAGCTTGAGGACGTGCGCCCCGGCGGCCAGCGCGGCGAACGCCTCGCTCGGGGTGAAGTAGCCGGGCGACGAGACCAGCCCTGCCGCGACCGTCGCGGCGATGACCGCGCCGTCGGTGTTGGGCGAGACGACGAGCGCGCCGCCCGCGTCGCGGATCTCCGCGACGTAGACGGCATCGAGGACCGTGCCCGCCCCAACCGTCGCGCGGTCACCGAGCGAGCGCGCGAGCGCGGCGATACTCGCGAACGGATCGGGCGAGTTGAGTGGAACCTCGATCACCCGGATACCCGCCGCAACGAGCGCCTCGCCGACGGCGACAGCTTCGCCCGGCGTGATGCCGCGGATGATCGCAACGAGTGGACAGGCGGCGAAGTGCGCGCGGAAGGCGGCGAGCGCGCTCACAACGCCGCCGCAATCGCGGACATGCCGGCAATGAACGCCGCGTCGCCGTCGTGCTCGACCGCCGTCCGGCCGGCGTGCATCAGCGCCGCGGCGAATCGCGCGGTCAGCGCGGGCGCGCCGAGCACCGGCACGACGTCGGCGCGCAGCCGGCCAAGCCCGGTGCGGACGTCGCTTCCTATTAGCAGGCCCGAGACGTACGACGCCGCGTGGGCGGCGTCGCGAATGCCCAACACGACCCGCGCCCGAGTCGTGAACAGCTCGGCGGTAAGGTCGACATTGGCAAGCGCGTGGTCGACCCCGGCCAGGAACGCGTCGTCGACCGGGGCGTCGTGGGCGAGCAGGTCGGACAGGATCGAGTGGCGGGCAAGCGCGGCGAACACGTCGCCCGTCATGACGGTGCGAAACCGCGCGATCGCCCCGTTCTCCATCTCGACCCACTTGGTATGCGTTCCCGGATGGCAGACGAGGCCGTCGCAGTCGACCGCCGCCAGCGCACACGCGCCGAACAGCTGGACCTCCTCGCCGCGCATGATGTCGGCGTGGGCACCATCCACAAACGAAACGCCCGGGACGATGCCGACCCCTGGCTCGACCCAGCGGACGGCGGCGGCGACCTGCGCGAGCGTCGCGGGCGCCGGGACGTAAGGCACGTCGTGCCAGCCGCGGTTCGACCCGATCATGCCCGCCATCAGCAGCGGCGCGCCGCCGGCTCGATCCCGCAGGTCGGCAACTTCCGCGGCGAAGTCGGCCACCGCGAGGATGCCCTGATCGTCGCTCAGAAGATGCGTTGCGATCCCGCCCGCGACGCGCCACGCGCGGCGGTTGGTCGTGCCCCAGTCGACGGCGACGAACGGGTCCATCAGTGCGACTCGCGCGTGACGACGCTGCCCGACCCGCCGACGAGGAAGTCGAGGTCGGCCCCCTGATCGGCCTGGAGGACGTGATCGACGTAAAGCTTGTACCAGCCGCGGTCATACGCGGGCGGGGTCGCGACCCACGCGGCCGCACGCGCGGCGAGTTCGGCGCTGGACACCTCGAGCGTCAGCGTCGCGTTCGCCGTATCGAGAGCGATCATGTCGCCGTCGCGGACCAGCGCGAGCGGCCCGCCGACGTGCGCCTCGGGCGCGCAGTGGAGCACGACGGTGCCGAACGCCGTTCCCGACATGCGCGCGTCGCTGATCCGGACCATGTCGCGGACGCCCGCGAGCAGCAGCTTCTGCGGCAGCGGCATGTTTCCGACCTCGGGCATGCCCGGATAGCCGCGCGGGCCGCAGCCCTTGAGCACCATGACGCACGACGCGTCGATGTCGAGGTCGGGGTCGTCGACGCGGGCGTGGAAATCCTCGATCGAGCCGAACACCACTGCCCGGCCGCGGTGCTGGAGGAGCTCGGGCGTTGCTGCGCCGGGCTTGATCACGGCACCGCGCGGGGCGAGGTTGCCCTTGAGGATGACCAGCCCGCCCTCGGCCATCAGCGGGTCGCCGACCGGGCGGATGACTTGGCGGTTGTCGTTGCGCGCGCTCGCGGCGACGTCGCGCAGAGACAGTCCCGAAACGCCGACATGATCGAGGTCGAGCGTATCGCCGAGTTCGGCGATCACGGCGGGGACTCCGCCGGCGTAGTGGAAATCCTCCATCAGGAACCGCCCCGACGGCATCAGGTCGACGATCAGCGGGACGCTCGCGCCGAGATGCTGCCAGTCGGCGAGGTCGAACGGCACCCCCGCCCGGCCGGCGAGCGCGAGCAGGTGGAGGACGGCGTTAGTCGACCCGCCGATCGCTGCGCAGATGCGCACCCCGTTCTCGAACGCCGCGCGCGTGAGCACGTCGCCGAGCGTCGCCCGGGCGTTGACCAGCTCAACGATGCGGTTGCCCGTGCGGTGCGCCATCGCCTTCCTGCGCGCGTCGACGCCGGGAATCGTGCCGTTGAACGGCAGCGACAACCCCATCGCCTCGAAGATGCACGCGAGCGTCGACGCCGTGCCCATGGTCATGCACGTGCCGGGCGAGCGGCTCATGCCCGCCTCGGCCGCCATGAAGTCGGCGTTCGACATCGTGCCGGCGCGGACCTCCTCGCTGAACCGCCAGACGTCGGTACCGCTGCCGATGTCGGCCCCGCGGAACTTGCCGTTGAGCATCGGCCCCGAACTGACCAGCATCGCCGGCAGCCCGACCGACGCTGCGCCCATCAGCATTGCCGGCGAATTCTTGTCGCACCCGCCGAGCAGGACGACACCGTCCATCGCATAGCCGCGGATCGATTCCTCGACGTCCATGCTCATCAGGTTGCGGAACAGCATCGCGGTCGGGCGGATCTGCGTCTCGCCGAGGCTCATCGTCGGGAACTCGAGCGGGACGCCGCCCGCCTCCCACACCCCGCGCTTCACCCCCTCGGCGATATCGCGGAGATGGCTGTGGCACGGGTTGAACTCGCTGAACGTCTGGCAGATGCCGATGATCGGCTTCCCGTCGAGGACATGGTCGGGCAGCCCCTGCGCCTTCATCCAGCTGCGGTGGATGAAGCCGTCGCGGTCACGCTTGCCGTAGGTTGCGGCGGAACGGAGCTTCGGCCGGTCGCCCGGAGGGGCGGAATCATGGCGATCGGTCATGCGCGTTCCCAAGGCCCCACCGCTAGCATAGAGGCCGCTGCCGCGCGTAGGAAGGCGTTACGGCAGCGAGGAGCCAAAGCATGGACACGCCAATCGACGGCCCCGGCTGGCGCTGCCTGTGGGCGGCGCACTGCGAGCTCGGCGAAAGCCCGATCTGGGACGCCCGCGCCGGAGCCGTCTGGTTTGTCGACATCGAGCGGTCGGTGCTGCACCGCTTCAACCCCGCGACCGGCGACCACCGCGACTGGCTGGCGCCGTGCCGCGTCGGGTCGATCGGCCTGCGCGGCGACGGCGGCTTCGTCGCCGGAACCAAGCTCGGCTTCGCCGTGATCGACCCCGACGACGACTCCTTGACGGTGGTCGACCAGCCCGAGCCGACGCTGCCGACCAATCGCTTCAACGACGGCAAGGTCGACCCGCACGGCAATTTCTGGGCCGGGACGATGGACGACCTCAAGCGCGACCGGTCGGGCGTCCTCTACCGGCTGACGCCCGACCGGCGCTGGACGGCGATCGACCTCGGCTATCGCATCTCGAACGGACCGGCGTTCAGCCCCGACGGCACGACGCTGTACCACACCGATACGCTCGACAGGACGACGTTCGCCTTCGACCTCGCCCCCGACGGTACGTGCACCCATAAGCGGGTGTTCAAGGCGTGGGGAGACGTCAGCGGCAACCCCGACGGCATGACGACCGACGCCGACGGCCATTTGTGGGTCGCCTTCTGGGGCGGTGCCTGCGTCCGCCGCGTCTCGCCCGACGGTGACATCGTCGCCGAGTACCCGCTGCCGGCAACCAACGTGACGAGCATGGCCTTCGGCGGCCCCGGTCTCGACCGACTGTTCGTCACCAGCGCCGCGCAGGAACTCGACGCGGCCGCGGCCGCGGCCCAGCCGCTCGCCGGGGCCTTGTTCGAGGTGCTCGGCCACGGCGTCTGCGGGCTCGCGGGAGGCGTCTGGTGGGGCTGATCCGCCTGAGTGCAGGCGACACCGTGGTCGATCTCGCGCCGGACGCGGGCGGCAGCATCGCTGCCTTCCGGTGGCGCGACCGGCCGGTGATGCGCGACGCCCTGCCGGAAGCCGTCGGCACGCGCGACCCGCTCGGCATGAGCGCCTTTCCGCTCGTCCCCTATTCGAACCGCATCGCGGGCGGGCGGTTCACGTGGGACGACAAGCGGATCCAGCTGCCGCTCAACCTGCCGCCGTCGCCGCACAGCATCCACGGCCTTGGCTGGCAGCGACCGTGGGCGGCGAGCGGCGTCACGGCGACGCAGGCGCGGCTGACCTACGTCCACGTCGCCGATGCTTGGGGCTGGGACTTCGTCGCGACGCAGGATTTCATCGCACAGCCGAACGGCCTCGACTGGGTCATCGCGGTGACCAACCACGGGACGACCGACATGCCCGCCGGGCTCGGGCTCCACCCGTACTGGGCCAACCCGGCGGGCACGCAGCTCCATGCGCCGACGACCGGCTGGTGGCGGACCGACCGCTGGGTGATGCCGACCGACTGGGTCGAGGATCAGACCGTCGACCTGACGCCGCGCCTCCACCCTGCCGAGGCCGATACCGACAACGTCTTCGCAGGCTTCGGCGGCGATGCGACGATCCGCTGGCCCGACGGCCCCGCATGCGACATCGTCGCCGGGAAAGCTGCACGCTGGCTGGTCGTATGGGCACCGGTGGGCGACACCGTGACCGCAATCGAGGCGGTCAGCCACCCGACCGACGCGCTCAACACGCCCGGCACGCCGGGAATCGTACGCCTCGCGCCAGGTGCGACCTTCGCACTCGGGACGAGCTTCCGCGTTCGCCGGTAGCCACGCGCACCAGAACGGTTTACGTTCGCGTCATTCGGTGGAGAAAGCGGCGATGTCCGACCATTTTGACGTGCTGATCGTCGGTGCCGGCCTGTCGGGCATCGGCGCGGCGGTCCATCTGCAGCGCGACTGCCCCGACCGGACGTTCGCGCTGCTCGAGGGGCGCCGCGCGATCGGCGGAACCTGGGACCTGTTCCGCTACCCCGGCGTCCGCTCCGACAGTGACATGTTCACCCTGGGCTACAAGTTCAAGCCGTGGACCGCGGCCAAGTCGATCGCCGACGGCCCGTCGATCCTGTCGTACGTCCGCGAGACCGCGGCCGAGAACGACGTCGAGCGCCATATCCGCTTCGATCACAAGGTCCGCGCCGCCAGCTGGTCGTCGGCCGACGCGGCCTGGACGGTGACCGCGGTGCGCAGCGACGGCTCGACCGCGACGATCACGTGCAACTTCCTCTACATGTGCAGCGGCTACTACAGCTACGACGAGGGGCACCGGCCCGACTTCGCCGGGTCCGAGACGTTCACCGGACGGATCGTCCACCCGCAGTTCTGGCCGCAGAACCTCGACTATGCCGGCAAGCGCGTCGTCGTCATCGGCAGCGGCGCGACCGCGGTGACGCTTGTGCCGGAGATGGCGAAGACCGCGGCGCACGTCACCATGCTCCAGCGCTCGCCGACCTATGTCGTCAGCTTCCCCGGCACCGACGCCATCGCCGACCGGCTGCGCAAGTGGCTGCCGGCCAAGCTCGCCTACAACCTCGTGCGGCTGAAGAACGTCGGCTGGGGGATGTATTTCTACGGTCAGACGCGAAAGAATCCCGACAAGATCAAGGGCCTGCTGCTCGACGGCGTCAAGGCGCACCTCGGCCCTGACTACGACATCGCGACGCACTTCACCCCGTCGTACAACCCGTGGGACCAGCGGCTGTGCCTCGTCCCCGATGCCGACCTGTTCACCGCGCTCAAGGGCGGCAATGCCGACGTCGTCACCGACCATATCGACCGCTTCACGCCCTCCGGGATCCTGCTCAAGTCGGGGCGCGAGCTGGCGGCCGATGTCGTCGTCACCGCGACCGGGTTGAAGCTGATCGCGCTCGGCGGGATGGCGATCACCGTCGACGGGCGCGCGGTCAAGCCGGGCGACTGCATCGCGTACAAGGGGATGATGTTTTCGGGCGTCCCCAACCTCGCGCTCAGCCTCGGCTACATCAACGCGTCGTGGACGCTGCGGTCGGACCTGATTGCGGGCTACGTCGGCCGCATTCTCAACCACCTGAAGGCGACAGATACGCGCATCGCGACGCCGGTGCCCGGTGCCGACGTCGTTCCCGAGCGACTCGCGTTCGACCTGTCGTCGGGCTACGTTCAGCGCGCCGCTGATGCGATGCCCAAGTCGGGCAACCGCCGCCCGTGGAAGGTCACCGCCAACTACGCGCTCGACACCATGGAGCTGCGTTTCGGCAAGGTCGACGACGGCGAGCTGCGCTTCACCAAAGCCGATGCCGCAGCAGTCATCGCGCCGGAGAACGCACGCCTCGCGGCGTGACACGCTGTCCTACAGGGCATGGCATGCGGTAGACGTGCAGTCCGTCGACGGGCGGGCCACGTTCTTTCTCATTCCCGCGATTTCGAATTCGCCGCACGAGCGTGACGCGGTGAAGAATGCGAAGTTAGCGACGACCCGCACGCGCTCACGCCTGCGGCGTTGTCGCGGAGCCGCTCGTGTCGAGTGCCGCTGGCGTCTTCGACCGCCGCATCGCCTCCGCCTCGGCGCGGCGGCGCTGCGCCCACGGGTCGTTGTATTCGCTCGGTTTGACCAGCGGAACGACCATGCACACGCTCTGCGTCGGCAGGACCATGCCCCAATCCCTGATCAGCTGCTTGTATGCGGTGCCGACCGGGCGGATTTTGCGGTCGAGATCGTACAGGCCGAGCGGGTTGACGCGGCCGTTATCCTCGCGAAGCGCGGTATCCCAGTCGACCTGGTCGGTCAGCGAATACCACGTGAAGCCGACGATCGGGATGCCGTCGTTACGCACCTTCAGGACGCTCGACCACTGCTTCCACAGCCAATCGACCGACAACTGCCCGTCGCCATAGTCGGACAGGTTGGTCTCGGTATGCATCACCGGCAGGCGGTAGCGATCGAAATACTGCCACGTGATCCCATCGTAGCCGAACACCTCGCCGCTCGCACGGCTGTTGCCGTCGGCGGTGACGCGGTGCTCGTTCGTCAGGTAATAGTCGTTGCCCATGATGCAGTGCTGTTTCAGGCGCGTGTTCATGAACCAGTCGTACTCGGCGCGCGTCATGCCGTTGTCGAGCAGGTACTGGTACATCTCCGACCCCGTCCGGCGGCCGAAGTTGAGGTCGAGGCTGAGGAATCGCAGCGAGTTCAGAACCTCGGCCGGGCCGATCGCGGCGGGATTGTCGGCGTGGTAGTACTCCGATGATTCCGATTGGATGAAGATCGCATCGGGTCGCTGCTCGAGCACCGCCTGCATCGCCAGCACGTTGCCGCGGACGATGTTCTTGAGCGCGGTTACGAAGCTGCGGTCGCTCGTCAGCGCCTCGTTCCACCAGCCGTACTTGGCCGAGAACAGTGCGCAGATGAACATCTCGTTGACCGGGGTATAAAGCTGGACCCACGGGTAGCGCGCGGCGAAATCGCCGGCATAGCGGGCGAAGCGCGCCGGGAAGTCGCCGTTCTGGAAGTCGCCGAGCCAGTCGGGCAGGCCGAAGTGGCACAGGTCGACGATCGGTGTGATGTCGCGGCGCAGCAGGTCGCCGAACGTCACATCGGCGAAGCTCCAGTCGTAGCGGCCGTCGCCGAGCCACGTCGTGTGGATCGGCGGACCATAGCGGAGGAAGCCGATCCCCAGATCCTCGACGGCGTCGAAGTCGGCCTGCCAGTGTTCGTAATGCCGGCACTTCGCCATCTCGTCGACGCGCTTGCCGCCGACCATCGGATACGAGTTCTCGATGCCGGTGGCGAACATGAACATGGTCATTTGCGACGGCGCTCCTGCATCATCTCGAGCTGAATACGTTGGATTTCGGCGAGCCGCTGCCACTGGCGGGTGATCAGGTGGTCGAGCTTCTCGTGGAGGTGACGGATCTCGAGCTCGGCCTTGAGGTTGACGCGGTACTCGTTGATCGACCGCAGCCGGTCCTTCTCCTCCTGCCGCCGCTGGCTCATCATGATCACCGGAGCCTGGATCGCCGCGATCGTCGACAGGACGAGATTGAGCAGGATGAAGGGGTAGGCGTCGAACGCCTTCTGACCCGACACGACGTTGATCGTCATCCACACGCCGAGGAACGCGGCGAACGAGATGAGGAACGACCACGACCCGCCGAACTTGGCGAGGATGTCCGCCGCCCTTTCGCCGAACGTCCGCTCGCTTTCGAACTCCTCCTCGACGTTCTCCGCGATCGTGTCCTGGTTCGCGATGCTCTCGGTGACCTGCCGGTCGAGTTCGGTGAACTCGCCGTGCTCCTCGCGCAGCAGCTCCTCGACGTAACGGCTGCGGTAGCCGTTGACCGCCGCCTTGCTGATCAGCGCGTCCTCGGCGAGCTTGGGATGCTCGCGGCGAATGAAGTCGGCGAGCTCGGGGCGGAGGGAATCGAGCAGCGTCAGCTCCTTGCGCGGACGCAGCTTGCGCGTCACGGCGCAGCGCTCGCGCCGGTCGCGCGGCGGGGCGGGAACCCCGACAACGGCGTCCCCGGACGGCGCGATCGGGTCGACGGTCTCGTCGGTCATGCGAGGCTCCGGCAAGGCTCGCGCGGGCCATGCCCGACGGTGGCCACCCCGGCAAGGCTGCTCGGTCAGCCCTTGCCCATCAGCGCGAGCACTTCCTTGCGGCTGCGGTCGTCGTCGCGGAACACGCCGATCATCCGGCTGGTCGTCATCGACACGCCGTTGGTCATGACACCGCGCGCGCTCATGCAGGCGTGCGTCGCCTCGATCACGACTGCGACGCCGAGCGGATCGAGGTAGCGCTGGATGCAGTCGGCGACCTCGGCGGTGAGCCGCTCCTGGACCTGCAGCCGGCGGGCATAGCCGTGGAGCACGCGCGCGAGCTTGGAGATGCCGACCACGCGTTCCCGCGGCAGATAGGCGATATGCGCGACGCCGATGATCGGGGCCATGTGGTGCTCGCAATGCGACTGGAACGGGATGTCGCGGAGCAGGACGATGTCGTCATAGCCGCCGACCTCGCCGAAGGTGCGGTCGAGATGGACGCCGGGATCTTCCTGATAGCCGCGGAAATACTCGCGGAAGGCACGCGCGACCCGGCCCGGTGTGTCGAGCAGGCCCTCGCGGTCGGGGTTCTCACCCGCCCATTGGATCAGCTCGCGCACCGCCGCCTCGGCCCGCTCCTGCGGGATCGGCGCGACATCGGCACGCGCGCCCGGCCGATCGACGTCGTCGAAGTGGTCCATTCGTCCTCGCGTCCATCGTTGGCCGCGCGTAATGGATTGAGCCATTAACGCGGGCAAGTGCGCCTACTCGCCGCGGCTGGCTGCGACAACGGTGAAGCCGCGCGGCCCGACCTGCTCGACGGCAAGGCCGCGCTCGGCGACGCCGGCGGCATCGAACCGGAAAAATCCGTCGATCCCGGTAAAACCGCTCGCCGCCTTCAGTCCGGACTGCGGAAACGCCGAGCCGGGCTGCCAGTCCGCGACACTGTTCGCGAGCAGCACGGCGTCGTAGCCAAGGCTCGCCAGCCGCGACGGGGCGCCGCCGAACTTGGAGCGATAGCGCAAGCTCAACTGGCGGAAGCGCTCGTCGGGCACGGCCGCGAACACCGCTCCGCGCAGGGCTCCCGCCTGCGCGACCGCCGGTTCACTGCTCCACAGCTCGGTTCCCATGATGACCGCCGAGGTCGCGCCGAACTGGCCGAGCGCTGGAGCGACCGACGCGGCGACGCTGCCCGAGTCGGCGATCAGCAGCGCCTGGAATGGAACGGGCGCGACCGCCTTGCTGACCGTGGCGACCGTCCCGTCGGGGCGCAGCGCCGCCGTCTTGGTCGCAGCCGACGCCCGCGCGTCGTAGTTGGTCACCTTGCGCGCCGCCGCGAGAAGTCCCGCCGAGGTCCGCGGATAGGTCGCGACTGCCACCACCTTGCCGCCGGCCGCTTCGACCGCGCGGACGAAGGCCGTTGCGGCGCGCTGGCCGTAGACGCCGGTCGGGACCAGCGCCGCAAAGCGTTCGAGCCCGCGCCCCCGGGCATAGGCGACGATACGCGCGATCGACTGGGTCGGTTGATAACCGAGAACGTAGGTGCCGTTCCCGGCGACGCCGGCGTCGTTGGAAAAGCTCAGGACCGGAACCCCGGCGGCGGCGGCAACGCCCTGGACGGCGCGGACGTCAGCCGCGAGCAGCGGGCCGAGGAA
>Ga0123338_10002214_pt1 | contig 18253 bp, 13 predicted proteins | sample grotaG_FD_89793 | JGI IMG/M metagenome (GOLD analysis project Ga0123338, IMG submission 89793) | Glacier valley bacterial and archeal communities from Borup Fiord, Nunavut, Canada, to study Microbial Dark Matter (Phase II) -... | ecosystem: Environmental > Aquatic > Freshwater > Ice > Glacier ...
AGCTTCATCCGACGCGCTTCCGTTTTCACTAGGAGGTGGGAGTTTGGGGCCGGAATGATGATGGGGCAGATCGGACGAAATCCGCCAAATCCCCGTCGGAGAGCCCTTTTTTAGAAGGAGTTCCTTCCGGCACCCACCTCCCCCAATCTGTGAAAATGGAAGCGTCTCTTCGCTCAGCGGCGTGCGGATTGAGCGCTAACTGACCAGCATTGGTACTAGCGCTTCTTCTTCTTGCGGCGGAAGAAGCCCTCGCGCTCCGGCTCTTCGGCGCAGCTGGTCGCGAGCGCCTGGCCGTCGAACTTGGCCAGATCCTCGACGAGCTTGCGCTGATCGGGCGTCAGCGTGAGTGGAATGGCGATGGTGAAACGAACCGCAAGGTCGCCTACGCCACGGCCGTGCACGTTGGGTAGACCCTTGCCGCGCAACACCCGCACGTCGCCAGGCTGCGTGCCGGGTGGAACCTCTAGATCGATGGTGATGACGCCATCGTCGTTGATGGCGGGAACTTTGACCGTGGTGCCGAGGACCGCCTGCGAGTAGCTGAGCGACACTTCGGTGATGAGGTGATCGCCATCGCGCTCGAACCGCGCATCGGCCTCGACGCGGAAGGTGACGTAGAGGTTCCCCGACGGCCCGCCCGACGGGGAAGGATGCCCGCGACCAGCCACGCGCAGCGTTTGGCCATCGTCGATGCCAGGCGGCACCGTGATGGTCATCGACTCCTCTTTGCCGACGGAGCCCTGGCCGCGGCAGCCTTCACAGCGCTCGCGGATGACCTGCCCACGCCCTTCGCAGCTCGGGCACTCCGAGCGAAAAGTCAGGATACCGCGACGGGTGCCGACCTGACCGCGACCGCCGCACGTCGAGCACTGCGATGGCTGGGTGCCCGCCTTGGCGCCAGTGCCCTTGCAACCCTGACACACGTTCTGTCGGGTGATCTGTAGCGGCTTCTGACAACCGCGTGCCGCCTCGACGAAGCTGATGGCCATGACGACCTGCATGTCCTCGCCCGGCTGGACTTGCGGCCCGCGACGGCCAAACCCGCCAAAATTGAAGCCGAGAATGTCGGCGAACTGCGACATGAGGTCGTCCACACCCATGCCCGAAAATCCTTCGAACCCAGCCTGACGCGGCCCAGCATGTCCAAACCGGTCGTACAGCGAGCGCTTCTCGGGGTCCGACAGGACCTCGTTGGCCTCGGCGACTTCCTTGAACTTGTCTTCGGCCTTGGGATCGCTCTGATTGCGGTCGGGATGGACCTCCATCGCCAAGCGCCTGAAAGCCTTCTTGATTTCCCCGTTTTCCGCTTGTCGGCTGACGCCGAGTACTTCGTAGTAACAGCGTTTTTCCATGGATGCTGTGACGCCTCACTAGCGGCTGACTAACGAATAGCCGACGGTTTGGACAAGCTAACCTCCGCCTTTGGCGTCGTCAAGACGCGTCCGCCCGGTTGTTTTTGTAAGTCGATGGGTTACGATGACCGGATGCAGCCCTTCGGATTCCTGCGCCGCCTGTTCGGCGCCAGCGCTCCTAGCAACGAAGTCATGCAGGTCTTCACGCCCGAGGCCGTTCAGGGCCGCAGCACCGGGGCCAAGCTCGCCGTTGGCGGCGCCACGCTCCTCGGTGTCATCGGGGCCGGCTTTCTCGCGCTTGGCTCGCTCGTGACCCTGATGCTCGCGCTCGGAGCCATCTACGTGCTTTTCACGCAGGTGCTCGGTCTCAAGGTTGACCTAGACCCACGCGCCTTCGTCGAGCGCGCCCAGTCCTACGCCAACAACAACTAGAACCTTCGGGGTACTCTTTCTCGTCGCCGGCGTCGCCGGCTTCGGCGGCGTGGCCCAGGCGCACCAGTCGAGCGTCGTCTACGTCGACTTTTCCGTCGACGGTCCTACCGTCACTGCGCGCCTGAAGATCGCCGACAGTGACCTCGCCCCCATTCTCGGCCATGCCGACGAGCGTCGACCCAGTCGAGAAGAAACCACCGCCGCCAACGACATAGCCGCCGCCTACCTCGCACCGAAGCTACGCGTCACTGGAGACGGGCACGCCTGCCCGGTAGGCGCCCACGAGCTCGCCTTCGCCGACCGCGCCGACGGCTTTTTTGCCGTCGTGACGCTGCACTATCGCTGCCCGCGAACGCCGTCGACGTTGCACCTCGGTTACGATCTGTTCTTCGAGCTCGATCCGCGTCATGAAGGCTTGGCGACGGTGACCTTGCCCGGCATCGCGCCAGTCGAGCATCTGTTTCGCAGCGACAAGCGCGACTTCGAGGCCACGCGGCCGGTCGCTCTCATCGAGCACCTGCGCGACTATCTCTGGCTCGGCGTCGAGCACATCTTCAGCGGCTACGATCATCTGTCGTTCTTGCTGGCCCTGTTGTTGGTCATTCCCGTCGGTGCGGCGGGCATTTCAGTGCGACGCGGTCTGGGCGACGTGGTGAGGGTGGTGAGTGCGTTTACGCTGGCTCACTCGGTGACGCTGGTGCTGGCCGGCCTCGATGTGGTCCGCCTGCCGCCGCGCCTGGTGGAGCCGGCCATCGCGGCGTCGATTTTGTATGTCGCCGTCGAGAATCTGGTGCGCAAGCCGCGCCATCGCTTCCTTCTGACGTTTGGTTTTGGCCTGGTGCATGGCTTCGGTTTCGCCTCGGTGCTGCGCGAGGTGGGGCTGCCACCGCGTGGCGTGTTGCCGTCGCTGTTGTCGTTCAACGTCGGGGTCGAGCTGGGCCAGCTCGCCGTGGTGGCGATGGTGGCGCCGATGTTGAGCGTGCTGCGTCGCCCGTCGCTGCGGCAGTGGACCACGCCGCTCATCCTCGTCGGGTGCGGCCTGGGTCTGATGGCGCTCTTGTCCAGTGCCGGGCTCGGTTCACCGACGGTGGTGTGGATCGTCGTCGGCGGCCCGTTCCTGCTTCTCGACGGGGCACAGCAAGTCGGCTACGACCGTGCCATCCGCAGCGGCGTCTCGGTGCTGCTGGTGTTGTTGTCGGGGTTGTGGCTGGTGGAACGACTGAGCGAGCGCAGCTGGCTCGGGGGATATCTTGGCTGACCCTGCGGCTAGAACTTGGGCTGCAGCAACTTCATATCGTCGCCACCGCCGCCGCCTTCGCCATCCTTCTTGCCCTTCTTTTCGCGCGGCTTCTTGACCGCGGTGGGATCGGACGACTTGGAGTCGTTCTTCTTGACCGGCACGGGCGGATCTACCGCAGCGACGACAGGCTTGCCCTCGACAGGCTCCATCGGCACCAGGATCGCCTGATCTTTTTCGGTGTTGACAGGTCGGATCGCGGTCCTGAAGCCGGCCATCTTGACCTGCACGTCGAAGCTCGAGGTGCCCCGCTTGACGACGAAGTTGACCGGCGTCTTGCCCTCCACCGTCGTCCCCGTGTCGGCGCGGAAGACCGCGGCGCCAGGCGGGTCGGTGGTGATGGTGATCTTGACGTTCTCGCTCTCGACCTTGGGAGGAGGTGGGTCCTTTTGGACCTGTTCCGTCCCGGTCGCCTTGCCGTTGTTGCCAGAGTTGTCGTCAGCGACGATGGGCGGCTTCTCGGTCCCCTTGCTCTTCAGCAAGAAGAACGCGCCCGCACCACCTGCAGCCAACAGCACCGCGAGGCCAATGAACACAGGCGTCTTGCTCGAGCCGCCGCCACCTTCGACCTCGCCGGCCGCGCCGGACAGGGTCGTCGGCCGCGCGCCGACACCGGTCATCGGACCGCCAGTGGGGCGACCCTGACCGACGACGGTGGGGTTGTCGCCAAAGGAAGGATTGTTGCTCGGCGTGTAGCCCGGCAGCGGCCGATAGGCCTGCATGTGGGCGGCCGGATCGTGAAGCGCGACGTTGAACTCGTCCATGTTCTGGAACCGCCGATTGCGGTCCTTCTCGATGGCGTGCAAAACGATGGCTTCGATTTCCGGCTTGATGTCCGGGTTGAGCTGCGAAGGCGGCTCAGGGGTCTTGGTCAAGTGGGCGACGAGGACTTCGCCGAAGCCCTCGCCCGGGAACGGCACGCGGCCGGTCAGGAGCTCGTACATCACGACGCCAATCGAGTACACGTCGGAGCGGTGGTCGATCTGGCCTTTGCCCTCGCACTGCTCGGGGCTCATGTAGGCCGGGGTGCCGATGACGAGACCGGTGCGCGTCTTCTGCGACTGGCCCATGCCACCGTCGCCAGTCAGCTTGGCGATACCGAAGTCGAGGATCTTGACGAAATTCTTGTCGCCGCCGCGCGGGCAGAGATAGATGTTCTCCGGCTTCAAGTCACGGTGAACGATGCCTTTGTGGTGGGAAGCTTGGAGCGCAGAGCAGCACTGCTGCATGACATGGATGGTCTCGGCGAGGCTGAGGCCCGTGCGACGAAGGCGGGTGTTGAGGCCGTCACCCTCGAGGAACTCCATGATGAAGTAGACAGTGTCGTTGTGGTTGCCTTCGACCTTGATCTTACCGAAGTCGACGATGTCGACGATGTTCTGGTGGCCGATGTCGTTGACGGCCTTCGCTTCGTTGAAGAAGCGCTGGACGATGTCTTCCTTGGCCGCGAGCTCCTCGAGGAGGACCTTGACGGCAACCTTCTTGCCAATCAAGGGATGCTCGCCAAGGTACACGGCGCCCATGCCGCCCTCGCCGAGCTTGGACTTGATCAGGTAGTTTCCGATGCTCTTGCCAATCAGCGACATGGAACCCTCACCCTACGCTGCAGTCCAACGTTCGTCAATCTGACGCGGCGCGCTAAAACCTACCCTTGGAACATCCGACCTAGAAATTGACCTTCATCATCGTGGTATCGTCGATTTTATCTTTGTTTCCCTTGGGGTTAGCCTTGGGAGTCGAGACCTTGTCGGCGCTTTTCTCGGGCTTATCGTGCCGCGAGGAGTGAGCCGACGACGAACCGGACTCTTTATCCTTCGGGCTGGGAGTCGCAATCTTGACTGGCTTTTTGTCTTTTGCCACCGGGGCCGGCTGAACCTCAGGCGCAGCGGCCACCGGGGCCGCCGCTGGGATCTCGTCGAGCGGCACCAGTAGCGCCTGATCGTGGTCGGTGTTGACGGTGACCTGGCCAGGCTTGAAGCCTTCCTTCTTGACGCGCACGTCGAAGGTCGGACCATTGCGCGGCACTTCGAAGGTGATCGGCGTGACGCCGTCTTCGGTATGCCCGGTGTCGGCGCGAATCACGCGGGCGCCAGACGGATCGGAATTGATGGTCACCCGAATGGTGGCCGACTCGGCCTTTTTGGCCGCGGGCTGCGACGCCGCCAGCGTCGTGGCTTCGGGCTCGATGTTGGTCGCGGGCTTCTTCAGCGCGAACACCACGGCCAAAGCCGCAGCGGTGGCAGCGATGGCACTGATGCCGATGACGGCGCCACGGCGGCTCTTGCCTGGCCGCTGACCATCGACCTCGGCGGCAGCGCCCGAGAGCGTGGTCGGCCGAGCGATGGCGGTGACCAACGGTCCACGCGCCGAACCCGTCGGGACGGGCGGCGCAGTGACCATCGGTCCATCCATCATCATCGTCGCGCCCGCGTTGCTCGGTGTGTAGCCCGGCAGTGGGCGGTACTCCTGCATGTGGCGCGCAGGGTCACGGCAAGCCATCAAGAACTCTTCCATCGTCTGGAAGCGGCGGTTCTTGTCCTTCTCGATGGCGTGCAAGACCAGCGCTTCGATCTCGGGCGGGATCGCCGGGTTCAGCTTCGACGGCGCATCGGGCTGCCGGGTCAAGTGAGCGACCAGGATCTCACCGAAGCCGTCTCCGGGGAACGGCACGCGACCGGTGACCAGCTCGTACATCACGACGCCGAGCGAGTAGACGTCGGAGCGGTGATCGATGAGGCCTTTGCCCTCGCACTGCTCGGGCGACATGTACGTGGGCGTGCCGATGACGAGGCCGGTGCGCGTCTTCGAGGACGACATGCTGCTGTCGCCGGTGAGCTTGGCGATGCCGAAATCGAGGAGCTTGACGAACAGCGGATCGTCGCCGCGACGGACGAGGTGGATGTTTTCCGGCTTGAGATCGCGGTGGACGATGCCTTTTTTGTGCGACGCAAAAAGCGCCGAACAAGCCTGCTGCATGATGTGGAGCACCTCGGGCATCTTGAGGCCGGCGCGACGGATGCGGTCGCTGAGGCTCTCACCCTCGAGGAACTCCATGATGAAGTAGACGGTGTCGGGCAGGCCGGGCTCGATGCTGACCTTGCCGAAGTCGACGATGTCGACGATGTTCTGGTGCCCGATGTCGTTGACCGCGCGGGCCTCGTTGAAGAAACGCTCGACGATGTCTTCTTTTTGGGCCAGTTCCTCGAGGAGCACCTTGATGGCGACCTTCTTGCCGATCAACGGGTGCTCGCCCAGGTAAACGGTTCCCATGCCGCCTTCGCCCAGCTTCGAGCGGACGTTATAGTTACCGATCTTTTTCCCGATGAGGCTCATCCGTCAGGTCTCCAATGGGTCCGGTGATGCGACTCGAGACGTCAAACGCACCAATGGCCTTTGACGATCTAGGTCAGAATGACCCAGCGCCGAAAATCTTGCAAGGAAGGAATCCGTAAGGAAGATTGCAGTTGCTACGGCGGCAGGAGCTGGGCGGTGCCGGTCGCACTATGGGTGCCGATGAAGCGGTTGGACTGGTGGATCGCGGCCGGGATGTCGAAAATCACGAAGTGACCGTCGCTGCCCTTCTTCTGGTTGTACTCGAGCAGCACGCCGGTGACGCCCGCGCCGCCGACGTTGTCCGACGTCGGCGCGGAGCCCCACTGCAGATCCACGAAGTCGAGCCCGTCGATGGGGTCGAGGATAGGCGCGATGGGCTGCACACCCATGGCCATACCCAGCGACTTGATGACCGGCACTGGCGCATAGTTGTCGATGAGGCCCAGCGACTGAAAGATGGGCTTTTTCGCCATGCCCGCTGGCGGCTCCTGGAACAAGAGCCGCGCGTAGTTGATCGGGTCCGAGTCCTCGAAGTAGAGCTGCACCAGGCTGAGGAGCGGATGAAACTGGTCGACTGGGTCCGCCAGGATCGCCGACACAAGGTGCGGGATGTTGACGGGCTTGGTCTTGTTGAGGAGCGCCAGAATGATGCCTCCGCCGGCGCCAGACAGGATCGCGGCCTGGACCTCGGGCTCAGCAGCGAGAAACAGGGGCCCGGTGAGGCCGCCTTGCGAATGGCCTTTGAAATAGATTTTCTTGGGGTTGAAGCGAATGGGCGCGCCTGTGGTGGGCCCGACGACGCTGATGTTCTTGACCAAGCGCAAGAGCTGAAAGTCGTCGAGCGCGCCCTGTTTCACGTTGGTGCGGGCGGCGCGGATGTTGTTGAGGTTGAAGAAGGAGAGATCGGGATCGGTCATCGGCGCGCGCGGGCCGTGCAGCACCTGGTCCATGGAGATCATCGCCATCTGGGTGATGACCGAGCCGTCGGAGTTGGTGATCAGTGCGGCCCCGCCGCCCGAGCCGTCGCCGATAAAGCTCCGGTAGTCGCCGCCAGTGCCATGGGCGTAGATGACCACTGGCCAGCCGTCGTCTGGCATCGGGCTGGTGTTGGGGATGGTCATGGCCACGCGCAGGTTGGACTCGAGACGCTGCATCTGCGGGATGCCTTGTCCATTCAAGACCAGCTCGCCGCCCATGTCGGAGTACGGGGGCGTTCCCTCCTGGAAGTTGGGACCCTGAAAGGTGCCTTCGTAGACGTCGGCGACCTTTAGCGGATCGAGCCCAGTATATTTGAGGTTCTCGAGGGTGGGCTCGGGCGCCTGATCGTAGACGGCCTTGCGCAAGGTGGTCATCATCGAGGTGGCGTCGAGGGTGGTGAAGACCGTGGCGTTGATGACCTTGTCGAAGGCGCCGGGCTGGGTGCCGAGCCAGGCGGTGAGCGGCGCGTAAGCCGTCTGCGCGGCGGCTACCCTGGGATCCTGGCTGGCCGCGCCCATGACCGCTCTGAAGTCGGCAGCAGCGACGATAGATTTGCCTTTGAGCGTCTTGAGGCCGGAGGTGAGCACCGCCGCGTAGGTGGTCTTCGAACGCAGAGGCACACCGGGGAATGGCAAGAGACAGACCCAGTGCGGCCCGATGTAGTCGTACTGCATGTCGAGATAGTGGACGAGGACCGGCCGTCGCTGACCGTAGGTCGGCGAGCCTTTGGTGACGTCGACGATGTAGGCAGTGGCGTCGGCCGCGAGGGTGGCGTTGGTGTCGGCGGGAAAGCTGGCTGGGTCGACCTCGCCGTCGAAGCGGAAGTAGATGCCGCCATTCATGCCGAAGCCACGGATGTCTTGGTCGACGTCGTCGACGTACTCGGTCAAGAGGCCATCACGGCGCGGGTAGGCCGACAGATCGATGGTGCCGTCCGCCTCGATGCGCAAATCGTTGGGGAACGGCAGTGCGTAGAAGTCCTGCGTCAGCGTCGGTGGCGACGGTAGCGTTGCCGGTTGATGCAGATCATGCAGCGACGTGGTCGGGGCCGCTGACGAACAACCAGCAGCGACGAGAACCGCGAGCCCGAGACGCCTCAAGTAGAAACCTTGCGGGCGCGCTGAGCCGCTTTTTGTTCCTCGGCCTTGGCGGCGAGCTCACGGCTCGACGTCACGCCGGGCACGCCGTTGGCCTCGGGCATGTGCGAGAAACCCTGGCGCACCAGCGAATGCCACATCGACGGCTTGTAGACGTCGCCAGCGAGCATGGAGGTGATCACCGAACACACCGTCGCGTTGCGGGCGGAGACGATGAGGACCTTGCGCAGATTCTGGGCATAAAATTCGTGGACCAAGGTGGCGAAGATATCCATGCCGCCGCGGTATTGCTCCTGGTAGCCGGCGAAGCGCTCAGCCTCGAAGTTGTCGTCGGTGAGCGCGCTGTCGATGGCCTCGGCGGCGAACTTGGCGCCGTTGGCGGCGAGCAGAACTCCCGTCGAGAACAGCGGATCGACGAAGGCGGCGGCGTCGCCGACCATGAGCATGCGGTTGGAGTAGAACTGGCGCGACTTGTAGCTCCAGTTCGACTGCGAGCCGACTTCCATGAGGGGCTCGGCGTTGCGCAGGCGGTGCTTGAGCGCCGGCGTCGACTCGAGGGCGATGGCCATCATTTCGGCGGGGCGGGAGCCGCGGTTGATCTTGGTGAAGGTCTTCTCGAAGACGAAGCCACACGAGGTGTCGCCGTCTTTGAACGGGATGACCCAGTACCAGCCACCCTCGAAGAGTCCGATGATGATGTTGCCTTCATCGAGTGCGCCGGAGCGGTCGATGTTGCGGAACATGCAGTGAATCGCGACGTTGGTGGTGATGAGGCCGTCGGGCTCTTTGAGCTTGTGGCGGGTGGCCATGATGGCGTCGCGGCCAGTGGCGTCGACGAACATCTTGCCTTGCACGGTGTAGTCGGCGCCCTCTTTGGGCCGACAAACCACGGACACGCCGTCGCCATCGATGGTCACGTCACGGACGCTGACCTCTTCACGGATCTCGGCGCCTTTGGCCCGCGCCTCGTCGAGAAGCATCTTGTCGAAGTCGGCGCGCTTGACCTGGTAGGCGTAGGGGCGGCCTGGCCGGATGGCAGTGTCGAAGTAGTAGGTGAAGACTGCGCCCGACTCTTCGTGGATGAACTGCGCGCCGGGTTTGTGGATGAAGGTGGCGTCCATCTTGTCGAGGACGCCGAGCTCTTTCCAGATGTCGTTGGCGAAGGGCAACAGCGACTCGCCAATGTGGAAGCGGGGAAACTTTTCTCTCTCCAGCAGCAGAACGGTGCGGCCGCGCTGGCGGAGAAAGTTGGCAGTGGAGGAGCCGGCAGGCCCGCCTCCGGCGATGATGACGTCGTAAAAAGTGTCCATGGTCCCCGGTTGTTTGCGGTTTCACCTCGACGCTAGCACAACACCAGCGCCCGAGCATCAAGGACACAGAGAGCGTAATTCGTAGGTTGACCTACACTTCGTCGAGGTCGGACAGGAAGCGCTTGAGCTGGCCGTCTACCATGAGGTTGCGCTCGCGGGCTTCGTAGCGGTTGGCGCGATAGCCCGACTGAATCTCCTCGAACTTGGCGCGCTCCGACTCGATCTGCTCTCGGAAACGGCCCGTTTTGGCGCTGATTTCCTTCTGGTTGCGAAGAAAAAAGGCGATGAGCGAGGCGCCGGTAGCGGCCGTCAGGAGGATGCCGAGTGGGCCGCCCAGCGCCCAGCGCAGAGCCAGGCGCAGCGCGACCACACCGACGGCACCGGCGGCGATGTTACGCAGACCCTTCTGGCCGCTGACGGCGTCCTTGGCGAGGTGACTCATCTGCCCGGAGGCCATGAGGAGCGCGATGAAGTTGGCGCGCCGGTTCTTCCAGCTGCGGTCGTAGTACTCAGTGACCGCCAGGCGGAGATAGTCTTCGAACGTGTCGTAGGCGGCGGTGTTGGGCGCTGCCTCGGCATTGGATGAGTCGGCCATCTCAGCAAGTTAACAACGGTCGACCGGGTTGGAAAGGTCGGGCAGACTCCAAGCGTCATGCGACTGGCGATGTTTTTCGCGTTGGGAGTGGGGGTGGTGGGTACGTCAGCGACGGCGGACGCCAAGCCCAAGCAGGAGCTTGCGGCAGCCGAGGAGGCTTTGGCTACCGGACACTACGAAGAGGTCGCGAAGCTCGTGGGGAAGATCCCGGCGGCCGCGTTGGTCAAACCCGGCGAGCGTGCCGAGGCTGACGGTCTCATTGGCGAGTCGCTGTTGCGGCTTGGGCGGCTGGGCGAGGCGCGTTTGCTCCTGGAGGGCACGCTCGGGCGTGAGGAGAAGCCATGGCGGGCGCGGCTGGCGCTCGGACGGGTCTATCGGCTGCAGGGCGAGGACAAGCTGGCCAAGAGCCTGTGGAACAAGTTCTACGACGACTACGAGTCGGGGATGCTCGACAAGAAGAACGCACATCACCTGGCGTATGTGGCCCAGGCGGCGCGTTATCTAGAGGGGTGGAAGGACGCCAACGACACCTTCCGCGACGCGGTCGACGCCGACGAGAAAGGCAAAGACGGCGCGCGGGCCAACATCGAATGGGCGGAGCTGTTCCTCGAGAAATACGACGCGGGTCATGCCGAACAGTCGCTGGAAGAGGCGCTCAAGATCTTGCCGCAGGACGCCGACGCGCATGCGCTCAAAGCACGGGTCAAGCTCGAACAGAGCTATGACATCGTCGCTGCCGAGAAAGAGATCGCGCTGGCCTTGAAGCGCAACCCGCGCCATGCGCTGGCGTTGAACCTTCGCGCGGAGATCCTCGTCGACAACGAAGAGTATGGGCCGGCGTTGACGGCTGTGGCCGAGCTGCGGCGGACCAATCCTGGCGAGCCGCGGGCGCGGGCGATTGCGGCGGCGGCGGCCCTGCTCTCCGACGACAAAGCGCGCTATATCGTCGAGCGCGAGGCGGCCCTCAAGCAGAATCCACACGACTCGCAGTTCTTTCACGGCGTGGCCGAGTTCCTGGTACGCGCGCATCGCTACGAAGAAGCGGTGGCACTCGAGAAAGAGGCCATCGAGAAGAACAAGCGCGACTGGGTCGCCGAGGCGGCGCTGGGGGCGGCGCTGTTGCGTCTCGGCATCGAACCCGACGGTGTGGCGGCGCTACAGGCTGCCTGGAAGGGCGATCACTTCAACGTCCGGACCTACAATCTTTTGAATCTGTACGAAGACGTGATCCCCAAGGCCTATGTCACCGTCGAGGGCACGCCGTTTCGGCTGCGGGTGCCCAAGAGCGAGCAGAAGATGCTCGAGCGCTATGTGACGCCGATGCTGGCCAAGGAATACAAGGAGCTGGTGGCGCGCTATGCGTTCACGCCGAAGGGGCCGCTCACCGTCGAGATCTATACCAATCCCGAGCACTATGCGGTGCGTACCGTCGGGCTTCCGGGGCTGGACGCGCTGGGGGTCACGTTCTGGAACGTGATCACGGCGATGTCGCCATCGCTGGGGCGGTTCAACTGGGGCATGACCCTGTGGCACGAGGTGGGCCATGTGTTCTCCATCCAGCTGTCGCGGTCGCGGGTGCCGCGCTGGTTTACGGAAGGCCTGTCGGAGTACGAGACGGCGCGGCACGATCCGGAGTGGTCGCGGCATACGCATGCCGAGCTGTATCGCGCTGCCAGCGACGGAAAGCTCTTGTCGGTGGACCGGCTGAATGCCGGCTTTCTGCGCGCGCGCGACATCTCGCACATGGTGGTGGCCTATCACCAGGCGGCGGAGACAGTGGCGTTCTTGATCCGTCGCTGGGGCTTCGATAAGGCAGTGCTGGCGCTGCGTATGTACGGCGATTGCAAGACGACCAAGCAGGTGATCCCGGCGGTGACCGGGCTCGATGTGGCGGCGTTCGATACAGCATTCAAGGCGGATCTGTTGGCGCAGCTGGCGCCCTACAAGGGCACGTTTTACGTGCGGCCGAGCGACTACTCCGACGTGGACGGTCTGGCGGCGCGGATCAAAGAAAAGCCCACCGACATGAAAGCGCGCGGGTTGTATGCGCTGGCGCTGGTGCGATCGCGACATCTCGACGAGGCCAAGAAGGTCCTCGAGGTCGCCGACGTGAAGGCGCTGCTGGCTGGGGTCGACAAGCAGAAGCAGCTAGAGGTGATCTTGGCAGCGGCGGAGATTGCCCGGCTGAGCAAAGAATTCGTCACCGCCAAGTTCTTTTATATGGGGCTCACCACCATCGGTGGCGATGGCTACGATGCGCGCTTTGGGCTGGGCGCGATCGCCGCGGCCGAGAACGATCTGGCGACGGCGGAGGTGGAGCTTGGCAAGGCCAAGAAGCTCGATCCGCATCGCGGAGAGCCAGCCTTCGAGCTCTATCGACTTTACGACAAGGCCAAGCGCACCGACGATGCATTGCGCGAGCTCGACGAGGCGGCGCGGCTCGATTCGATGGACGCCAGCATTCCTCCGATGTATCTCGGCAAGCTCGTCGAGGCCAAGAAATGGGAAAAGGTCGTCGCTGCGGCGCCGCGCGCGCTGTACACGGTGCCATTCAACGGCAACGTGCATCTTTGGTATGCGCGCGGGTTGATCGAGATCAAGCGGTTGAAGGATGCGCGACAGGAGCTGGATGCCGCCGCCGACTGTGAGCTCACCGACGCACAAAAGACCGAGGCTGCCGAGCTCGGCACGCGGGCCGGCCGGACCTAGTCCCCCGACACGGTGATTTTGAATGGTTGCCGCTCGGTCTCGACGCGGGGCTACTAACTGAGGAGCTGGGTGGCGGCGCGGAGGACGTCGGCGAGGCGGATGGGTTTGTCGAAGAAGATGTTCGCACCGGCGGAGAGAGCCATCTCGCGCGCGCCGGGGCCGCCAGCCGAGAGCGCGATGACGGGGGTGGTGGCGACGCGGGGATGCGCGCGCAGGTGACGGAGGAAGGTGGCGCCGTCCATGATCGGCAGATAGAGATCGAGGATGACGAGGTCGGGCGGATGGTCGGTGAGACGGGCCAGCGCGGCCTGGCCGTCCTGACAGATGTCGAACTCGAAGGTGGCCTTGCCGGCCAGCTCGCGCCGGGAGGCGCTTTCGAAACCGTCGGTGAGGAGCTCGGCGACGTGCGGGTTGTCCTCGACGAGGAGGACGCGAACCTGACGAGGCGGGATGCTCACCCGTCGAGATTACTCTTGAGGTGCGGGCGGGGCAAGCGTGGGCGACGCGGGATCGGCCGGGCTCGGGTGTTCTGCCGCGACGCTGGGGTCGCTGTCGTTGACCGTAGGCATTGGCTTGGGGGCGGTGAGCGTGGGTGTGCTGATGGGCAGGCGGACCCGAAACGTGGTGCCCTGTCCGAGCTTGGTCTCGACGGAGATGCGACCGCCGTGCTCGGCGATGATCTGCTGGGTGAGGGCGAGGCCGAGGCCCGTGCCGCGCTCTTTGGTGGAGAAGAAGGGGTCGAAGATCTTGTCGAGGTGCTCTGCGGCAATGCCGGGGCCGGTGTCCGCGACGGTGATTTCCAGGGCGCGCGTCTCGACGGTAGCGCTCACCGACAAGCGACCGCCCCCTGACGCCATCGCTTCGGCGGCGTTGCGCATGAGGTTGAGCAGCGCCTGCCGGAGCTGGTTCTCGTCGGCCGCAATGGGCGGCAAAGGCGGTAGCTCGACGGCGAGCTCGACCCCGGCGCGGCGCAGCTCGGGCCCAAGAAATGCCGCCAGCGCCTTGATGATCTCGGTCAGATCCTCGGGCTCGAGGCGCGGGCGAGGCAAGCGCGCGAACCTCAGATATTCCTCGGTGATTTCGGCCAGGCGATCGACTTCTTTGACGATGGCGCGCACCAGGGACTTGGCTTCGTCGAGCTGGGCCGGCGAGCCGTCGAGGCCGGTGACCACCTCGTCGAGCAGCTCGGCATTGAGCCCGATCGAAGACAGCGGATTGCGGACCTCGTGAGTGATCTGGGCGGCGATCTTGCCGACGGTGGCCAGACGTTCGGAGCGGATGAGCTGCTGTTCGCGCTCTTGCAGTGCACCAGCCATGGCGTTGAACTCGCGGCCCAGGGCACCGATCTCGTCGCCGGCAGAGGCATCGACGCGTTGCTCGTAGTCACCGCGGGCGATCTCCTTGGCGCGCTCGGCGAGCCGGCGAAGCGGCCGCACGGTGCGGGTGGCGATGATCATCACACCGATGCCGACGAGGATGGAGATCACCGCCAGAATCATGGTGGCGAAGACGGCGCGGTTCTCCGATTCTTCGAGGCGGAGCCCGGCTTGCTGGGCCCGGAGACGCAGCTCGGCGGTGAGATGACTCAGATCGCGACGGATGATCTGCTCGCGGTCGCGTAGCGTCTTGCCGGCGTGGAGTCGATCGACGTCGGTGGGCATGGTCAGCGGCGGCGAATCGCCGATGTGGCCGTAGACGAGATCGTAGAGCTCTTCGTTGGCGCGGACTTCTTTGCCGACGCCCTCGAGGCGCGTGCGCAGCTGGGTCAAGAGCGCATGCTCGGCATCGCCGATGCCTGCCGGGCGCAGGTTCTCGAGCGAGCGCAGCTCGAGCAGCGCGGCCGGCATGAGCTGCTTCAAGCGGCTGCGACGGGCGTCGTCGATGGCGATCTTGACGAAGCCGGGCATGCGCGTCGGCGCGTCGGGCCGTGGCAGCTGGTCGTTGAGCAAGCGGATGAGATTGGCTTCTTGCGTCTGCAGATCGGTGATCTGCAAGCGGAGCTCGAGGTAGCCGCGGGACACGAGGCGCAGCTCGTCGCCAAGACGACGCATGCTGAACGCGCCATACAGCGTCACCGCCGCCGAGGTCCCGAGGACCACCAGAAAGGCGATGAGGATCTTGGCTGAAATCGACAGCCGCACAGAGCCCAGTCTACGCGGTTCCATGTATAATGCGCGGCTATGCGTCCGCACTTCAAAAAGCCGGCCTTTCTTTTGATCGGGCGCATCACGTTGGTCGCGGTGTGTGGCTTGGTGTCGGCGCTATGGACAGCGACGGCAGAAGCGGCCGAGCCGCAGATCTCGGTGCTCGGTCTCGAGGCCATCGAGGTACCGGAGCCATTGGCTCAGGGGCTCACCGACGCGCTTCGGCAGCGTGCGGCGGGCACGGCCGGGCTCAAGGTCCTGCCGGGCAAAGACCTCATCGAAATGAAGATGGTCTTCGGCTGCGACGAGAATGCGCCTACCTGTATGGCGCAGGCGGGTCGCTCGCTCGGCGCCGACAAGCTGTTGTACGGCACGTTGCGCAAGGGCAAGGGCGGCAACATCTCCGTCGCCCTGCGCCTTCTCGACGTCAAGAACGCCACCATCGAGCGGCAGATCAACGAGTCGGTGGCACGCAAAGATCTGTCGCCGGCGCAGGCTCTGGCAGCGCGCTATTTCTCGACGCTGGTGGACGTGGACTCGAAGCCCGTGTTGAACGTGCTCACCGATACGCCGGGCGCGCATGTCGACGTCGACGGCAAAGATCGCGGGGCGACGCCCGTGACGCTGCGGGACCTGCCCCCCGGGCCACACACGGTGGTGATCACACAGGCTGGACGTGAGACGGCGACGCGGACCATCGAGCTTCGGGCCGGCGGGACGTTCGAGATCAATCTTCAGCTCGAGCCGGCCAAGCTGGTGGTGGGGACACCGCCAGTGACCCCGCCGCAGCCGGGCATCGTGACGCCGCCGCCGAGCGTGGTGGCACCGGTTGCGACGCCGCCGAAACATCCTGGGCGCGTTGCCAAGATCGCCGGTATCACCGCCGGTGTGGCCGCAGTCGTCATGGGCGCCGTGGCCATTTACACCTGGCGGACTTACTCCGGGCTCGAGGACTCGGCGCACTCCAACCTCGAGACCATTCGCGGCGGGCTGGGCGGCAATGTGTCGCAGGCGCAGCGTGATTTTTTCCAGAAGCCGAGCTGCAACGTGCCCGATGGGCTCTTCTCTGGTGCGGCACTCGATCAGTACAAGCAGAACTGCAGCTCGGGTCAGTCCAACGCCACCGCCACGACGGCGCTGTGGGTGGTGGCTGGCGCGCTCGCAGCAGGCGGCGTGGTGGCCATCGTCGTCGGTGACCACCAAGATCGCAAGGCGGCGTCAGAGCGCCAGAAGAAGAGCGGCGTGCAACAGTCGCTGCAGATCGTGCCCGTGTTCGGCAAAGAAGGCGGCGGCGTCCAAGCCGCCTTCGAGTTTTAAGAAGTTACCTCGGCGTCAGCTCGACGCGCCAGTTGCCGTCGACGCGGACGCACTCGGCCCGGGCGGTGTGGCCGTCCCGGCTGGAGACTTCGACGGTGGCTTCGTTGCCGTGGCGCTCGAGCTCGCGGACTTCGCTGATCTGGAAGGTGGGCGGAAACCAGCCTACGCCGAGGAGCTCGACGGGCTGAACGCGGCGACGGCCACTCAGCTGCGCGGCGGTGGCGGCGCCGCTCTCGAGCGTACGCCGAGTGCGCGGGCCGACCAGGGCGAAGACCGCCTCGCGATCGCCGGCGCTCGCGGCTTCTGATAGCGCGCGTACCGCCCCTGCAGGAGAGCGAGCACCGGCGCTGCAACCGGCGAGCACGGCCACCACGAGCGCGCTCCAAAAAGTGGAGGGAGTGAGACGCCGCACACGAGGGTGATAGACCTCGCGCACGAGGCCTGTCAAGGTGTGGTACTTGAATATCATCATGAAGGTTTCGTCGGAAGCTCAGGAGATCCTATGAGACGCGTACACCTTGCATTGGGTGTCTTGCTGGTATCGAGCGGTTGCTATGTCGACCCGGTGATGCCGCCGCCGCAGCAGCCGTCGACGGTGTATGTCACGCCGCCGCCCCCGCAGCGCCAGGTTTATGTCGCACCGCCGCCGCAGCAGCCGGTGTATACGCCGCCGCCGCCACGACCGGTGTATGAGAATCCGCCACCGCAGCCGGTGTATGAGAATCCACCGCCACAGCCGGTGTACGAAAATCCGCCGCCACAGTACGAAAATCCACCGCAATACGACGACACGCCCGACGACTCGGGCTTTGATGTCGGTGGTGCGGTTTACGATCCGAGCCCGGTCTCGGTGCAGTTCCTGCCGCCTCCCCTCATTCAGGAGTACGAAGGACCGCCGCCGTATTATGGCGCGGTTCGCATCTCCGGCTTCTGGCATTGGGACGGCGGCTGGGTTTGGGTGCGCGGTCGCTGGACAGCGCCGCCGCAGCCGAACTACGCCTGGACGAATCCGTACTACGAAACCCGCGGTGGATTCGTCGTGTATGTGCCTGGTCACTGGCTGGCGCCTGGGCGCGTTTTCATTCCGCCGCCGCCGGGTCGGTACATTCCGCCGGCGCCTTATCGGCCGCGTCCGGGTGTGGTCGTGGGGCCGCCCCCGACTCATTACACGGGGGTGTTCGTGCCGCCGCCGCCGGGTGCTCGGCCTGGAGCGATCCAGCCGCGTCCAGGTGGATGGGTGCCGCCGCCGTCGCGGCCGGTGACGGTCACGCCGTCGGGCCAGCCGCTGCCTGCTCGCCCGGTGCAGCCGGTTCGGCCAGGTTATCCGCAGCAGCCGATTCGTCCGGGTCAGCCGCAACAGCCGGTTCGTCCGGGCTATCCGTCGCAGCCGCAGCCGGTTCAGCCGCAACAGCCGGCTCGTCCGGGTTACCCGTCGCAGCCACAGCCTGTGCAGCCGCAGACCCCGGCTCATCCGATCTCGCAGCCGCAGCCGGTTCAGCCGCAGACCCCGGCTCGTCCGGGTTACCCGTCGCAGCCGCAGCCGGTTCAGCCGCAGACCCCGGCTCGTCCCGTGTATCAGCCCCAGCCCCAGCCGGTTCAGCCGCAGCAGCCGGCTCACCCGGTGTACCAGCCGCAGCCGGTTCAGCCGCAAACTCCGGCTCGTCCCGTGTATCAGCCCCAGCCCCAGCC
>Ga0123338_10002219_pt1 | contig 18235 bp, 17 predicted proteins | sample grotaG_FD_89793 | JGI IMG/M metagenome (GOLD analysis project Ga0123338, IMG submission 89793) | Glacier valley bacterial and archeal communities from Borup Fiord, Nunavut, Canada, to study Microbial Dark Matter (Phase II) -... | ecosystem: Environmental > Aquatic > Freshwater > Ice > Glacier ...
ACCACACGCCCGCCGTAATTTCAGGCTTACACCTTCTAATTCTTGCTTTCTTTTATTCATATTTTGCTTCTTTTTATTATTTTCAAATTAATTATGTAATACTTAAATGCCTATTTCAATTATTTTAAATAATATGTGAATATCGGTTTCGTTGTTTAGTTCACGACAATAGAAATCTGACAGGGGGGTGCTCTAGAACATGTAGAGTATGCGATTTTATCTATAAATCATCTTTTTCCCTTTTCTGGGGGAATCCTTTTTGATACGCTGCCCGGGCCAATTTCTGATGCATTCATTAATGGTTCCCATTTAACGGCGTCCTGAACATCTTTTTGTAATACTTCATTGTTTTTCATTGTATTAGCGTTTTATGTAGAAATTATAAATAAATTCTGCTTCTCAAAAGTGAAAATATTTGATATATAACGTGTTACATTATTATTTTTTAATCTTACACCTATCACATGTTTTTAATTAATTATTTGTTTTTGACCGGGATGATCAACAACGGAATGGTAGTATGTCGTAAAACTTTTTCGGTAACACTGCCTATTAATAATTCACTTAGCTTGCTGCGACTATGAGAACCTATCACGATCATATCGGCATTGATACTTAATGCTCCTTCTAATATTGAATCTGCAAAATCGCCTTCTTTTATTAAAATCTCTATATTTTCATCTCTAAGATGCTTTTTTGCAAATTCCAGAAAACGGGTTGGTGCTTCGGTTAATTCTATATTGCTTAAGTTTTCTACCTCAACATCCTTATAACCCACAAAACCCATGTAAGGGGAGAAAGGAATGGAAGAATAATAAAGGTCATCGGAGATTACATGTAGGAGTGTTATCCCGGCATTCATAGATTGGGCAATTGAAAATCCGGCTTCTGCTATTTTTTGTGAAGACGGATCGTAATCCTGTGCAATCAATATTTTTTTCATAATTATTTATAATGTAATGGCCGATAATTCATTTTTTACTTCATTTTCGGATGGTAATCCGTTTTCGAAATCTGTAAAGTTTTTTATGGTTGTGAAAGCAATTTGATCCAATGCTTCTTCAGTAAAAAAAGCCTGATGAGGGGTAATCAATACATTATTGAACGACATCAATCTTTCTATTATGTCATCCTGGATAATAAGATCTGATAAGTCCTTAAAAAATAAACTTTGTTCGTTTTCATAAACATCAATTCCCAGATAACCTAATTGACCTGTCTTTAAGGCTATTATGGCTTCCTTTGTTTCTATTATAGCGCCCCTACTGGTATTGATCAACATGGTACCATTCTTTAATTCATTAAATGATTTTTTATTAAAAAGGTGCCTGGTATGGACATTAAGCGGACAATGGATGGAAATAATATCCGAAAGCCTTAAAAGCTTATCAAAAGGTACGTATTCAACCCCTTTGGCTAGTAAGGCATCTGATTTTATTATGTCAAAAGCAATAATTTTACAACCAAATCCTAACATAATATTGCAAAATGCAATTCCAATTTTACCGGTTCCAACCACCCCAACAGTTTTTCCAAAAAGAGTATACCCCATTAGTTTATCCAAAGAAAAATTATTTTCCCTCACCCTGTTATAAGCCTTATGTATTTTTCTATTCAATGTTAAAATTAAAGCAACTGCATGCTCTGCAATAGACTGGGGTGAATAAGATGGCACCCGCATCACTTTAATGCTATTTCCTTCAAATGATCCTAAATCAACATTATCGAAGCCTGCACTGCGGAGTGCAATGAGATTAATATTTTGTTTTAAAAGCCTGCTAATTATTTCTTTATCAATTTTATCACTGATGGTTATGCAGACTGCATTAAAACCTGATGTGAGTTTATATAACCCTTCATTAATAGAAAAGTCAAAATAAATTAACTCATGCCCTTCTCCGATATTGAATTTATCAAGGCGTGTACGTTCATAAGATTTTGTATTGAATACTGCGACTTTCATAAATCTAGTTAAGTAGGATTGAAGTAATATTAATATTTTAAAAATGTTTTCTTAAAATGTCTGCTGTTGATTTTCAGTCATTTTATCCGTTTTAATAATTTCAATTTTTATATCTTCAAAGTGCTGATCCTTATTTAAAATATTATATGTTAATTTTTGTTATATACCTATAGATTAAATATTATAAAGTCAAAGGTGAAGCAATTCGGTTTTGAAAGTATTACATACTTTTATTTATATTTTACATAAATCACACGTATTTCATTAACTTACTCTTGCCTTAAAGACTTGATTTAAAGATAATTAATGGCTTATTTAATACTTATCCGTCACGGTCAATCCACTTATAATTTAGAGAACAGGTTTACAGGGAATGTAGATGTTGGGCTGACTTCTTTGGGAGAAGATGAGGCACATTTAGCAGGAAGAAAAATCATCAAATATAATTTCGAGGCCGCCTTTACTTCATCTTTAAAAAGGGCTCAACAAACATTGAGAATAATTTTAGAAGAAATCAACCAAATCACTACACCAGTTATAAAAAATGCTGCTTTAGATGAAAGAATGTACGGCAGTTTACAAGGGCTTAACAAAGCCGAAACAGCACAAAAGTATGGTGAAGCGCAGGTGGAACTTTGGCGCAGGAGTTTTGACATTCGCCCTCCAGATGGGGAAAGCTTGGAAGATACTTTTAATAGGGTGGTCCCCTATTTTAAATCAGAGATTGAACCCTTGCTTAAAAAAGGTAAAAACTTATTAATTGTTGCCCATGGAAATAGCTTAAGGGCGTTGATGATGTATTTAGAAAATATCGACGTTAAGGATATTCCAAATTTAAACGTACCTACAGGGGTACCAAGGGTTTATATTATGGACATGAATTTAAATGTTTTAAAAATGACCTACTTATGAGAAGATTCTAAATATTGTATGCCATAAATTTGGAAATGTTTTTTAAAATGTCTTAAGCTCTACCTTTGAAATAAATTATTGTTTAAAAAGGACATTTGCCTTAATGTTGAATATATAATAAATTAGATACCTTAAAGCAGGTTGTAGTTAATAATTATTTTAAAAAATTGGTATTTGTTTTAAATATTAAAACTTTTCAACCTTTCCTGCTTGGGCAGAATACATCCCATTTTCGGAAAGGATGGCAAAGGAGGTTGGCTAGTTGCATAGAAAACAAATATTAAAAAGGTTTAAAAATTTATTATGTATGCCTTTCATTCTCGCTTAGTAATTCTCAACCTGATTTTCTACATAATTTTTAAAATATAGATAGGTTCATTGGTTTCATATATCGTTTAGATGGAAATTAATATAAATATTTTTTTGAGTAATATTTAAATTAAGTATTATATGATTAATTTTTCTTAATTATATGAATTATGCCATTGATCTTAAATAGAATTTGTATTTACACTAAAGATGTGATGAGGATTACGGGACGTAGCGAATTTCAAGGATTTTATTGGAAAGGATTAGAAATTCAAACAACAAAATCCCTGGAAGCCTTGTCACTTTAAAAGAATTTTGTGCTTTCACTAAAATTAATACAGAGGAGGTTGAAGGGTTTTGAAAAAGAATTGAGCTGACTTTTAATTATAAATGGTAATATATTTTATTAAAATATTGGTGAACTGAAATAATTTATTTTTTTATTTAATTATTAGTCAATAAGTTAAAATAATGTTCGAATCCCTTCTCCTCTACGATTATTGTTACAATTACCATCAAAGCCCTTTAAATTTAATTATTTGAAAAGCTTTTGTTTTAGATTTCCTTTTATCTTCCTTAAACGTTCATATTTATTTTTTGGTGCGGAGTTCATAAAAGTATACGCCTAAAAATATGGTCATAGGATAGAACAAAGTGAAAATTCGGTTTATGAAAAAGGATTTGAAAATTAATTATTAAAAAAAGAATTAATTCAACTCCTAAACTAAAAAAAATAATTTAAATATTCATTATTAACTTAAAATGAGAAAAAAAACATTATATAAAACAGAATAATATCTGAAGAAGTTATGTCAAACTGTTAAGATAACTCCACGTTTAAATTTACTGATTTACTTTTAACTTATGGTTCAAGGGTAGTATTCGGTTTCCCACTTTCATCATTTAAGTTTTAGCTTATTCAATTTTCTTCTCATAATTAAAAACATGATTAGCAGGCCGGTAATAAATGCAATCAAAATACGAATAATGAGGGTTTTCGTTACATCCATCCTGTCAAAAGGCACAGTTCCTTGCCCGGCAACCATGCACCAGTGATCACCTTTTTTAATGTAGGTTTCCAGGCGCATTACATCCAACTTCATTTCGCCTACTGGTGTGCCAAGTGTTACATCCAGTAACACATTCCTAACAGCGGTTTTGCCATCGTTATAAAGTCGTACTACTTCGGTTCCGGGTGCAACAATTACTTTTTTAAACACTATGCCATCATTCTCAGCATTCTTTTTCCAAACCGTACCGCCGATGGATCTTAGTCCCTCTGGCCCTACAGCAACCAAGTCATTACTACATAATGTGGTTATCTGCGTTGCTCCAGGCTTATCTGGTGCAATAGAGTGCATGTAGGCAATCACCTCCTTTCTTACTTCAGGGTTGCTCGCTAAATCCAGATTTGCAGAATCGGCTTTGGTAAGTAAATAAACTTTATGATTTACCTTTTTTTCACAGGAAGATATTATGATCAGTAAAGCGCATAAAATAAAAAGGGCAGGTTTCATAATGAAGTTTTAAATTTTATATTGATTGATTTACATTAATAAAGAGTTGCCAGTTTACCAAAATAAGCCAGCTTACATCCCAGGCTATCAGTATCCTTTCACTAAGGCCTCTTATTGATGGTGGGCTAAGGAGAAAGACAATAAATACAACAATACTTATCACGCCAAAAAACCAGGATATTTTGGCCATTCGTTGCCAGGCATCATTCTTATTGAAGCTAAAGCCCCAGGCAATTATGGCTATACCTAAACTTAACAAGCCGATTAATGCGGAGAAACCGTGAATTAAACCCTGCGGTGTTGGAGCGATCCCCGGTAAGTCGGTGGTGAATAGGGAAAAAAGGAACGCCCCGATGCACCAAATAACTAAAGTAGTGATTGCGGTTTTAGATGCCTTAACGCTGAATAGTAGCCCTGTAATAAGGCATAATGTACCTATAGCAATACCAAAGAAGCCTATGGTCATTAGCCATCCGTATCTACCAATAACATATTCACTTACAAAGCTGGATAGAATGCTTTTATCCGGCCTTATAAAATGAATTAGGATGAATACGAACAGGAAAGACAGGTGACTAAATAAACCTGCAAATGCTATAGTTTTGGCGTATCTTATGGGTTGATCTTTAGCTTTATACATAATAGCAATTTTTATTAATCTGCTTTTTTAGTACCTTGCCCACCTACAAAATACCAATTGCCATTTTGTTTGATGTAGGTTTCTGTGCGGATCACTGTTATAAACATATCGCCTTTAGGGGTGTCAAATGCTACATCAATGACCATATTTTTTACTGCAATATCCCCATTATAAACCCGCATAATGTTTGCTCCAGGGATTAATATAACCCCTTTAAACTTAACTCCTGTATTTGCAAAGCCTTGCTGCCATTCTTTAAGCCCGTATGAGATATGACCTTCTGGGCCAACGGCAATATAGTCGTCGTTTAAATGTTTGGCACTATCTGGCAGGTTACGAAGTGAATTGATAGCTTTTCTTTCTTCGGGATAATTAGTCATATTGTATTTATCAGGCGGCGGAATTAAGGGTGTTTCGTCGTATTTTTTTTTCTCCATGTTGCCTAAGCTCAGATTTGACTGCTCTTTATCGCTCATCATCCTCGTACCTTGTCCTCCTACGATATGCCACTTGTTATGTTGCTTTACATAGGTTTCCCTCAATATCAGCTTATGCGACTCATTCCCTTTAGGTGTGGTTATTAGTACATCAAGTATAACATTTCTTACTGCAGCATCACCATTATATATCCTTATAACAGAAGTGCCCGGTACTTGTTTTAACGATTTGAACTTTACATCTTTTAAACTTTGCTTCCATGCATCGGAACCATAATATACTTTACCATCTGGGCTAACAGCAATATAATCGTCATTTAAATATTTTGTATCCTCATTATTAGCGATTAGTGCCTCAATAGCTTTCCTATCGGCTGGGTAATTGGTGGTATTGTATTTACCAGCTGGTGGAACCTGCGCCATAGCTATTGTTGAAAACAGCAGCATAATAAGCATTCCGCTCATTATTATTTTCGAGATTTTTTTAATTTTTTTCATTTGTCTTTAAATTTTTCGTTTTAATATTTTTGAAGTAAAATCGGCGTAATAAACATTAAGGAAGTTAATATCTTTAAGGCAACTAATATTTATCCTTCATTTTCAATTAATCAAACTGCTTTCGCTGAAGTAAAACTGCAAGCTTTAAAAAGTATTTTAAAATCGCTTTGGGTAATTGGCGGGTATTTTGAGTGAGGTGATTGTTTTATGAATAAGTAGAATTTTAATTTTGTTTTTACCATTTGCTCAAAAAAGTTGCCGTTCACCATAAAAATTGCAAAATGTCTTGCGGTATATTTACTTTTAAAAAACAATATATATTATGTACCGTATCCTTATTTTATTCTGCTTTTTTATTTACATAACCGGAATATTAAAAGCACAGGATACAATTGTATTAAACGGCCAGCCCAAATGGACCCAAGCATTTGATATTGCGGATAAAATTTTGTTTTACGAAGACCGTCGTGATGAACCACTTACTTTTGAGGAGATAAAAAAACAGCGGTTTATCCCTTATGATAAACCTTATAGGCAGATCGAACATTCTTCAAGGCCTCTTATTATCCAATGGTTTAAATTTAATATCCGTAATTCATCATTAACAGATACGCTAGACCTTCGGATAGCTGTGTCGCCGCATTATTATACCCGTTTATATATAAATAATCAATTAAAGGGCTTAAACGGAGCTTATGAAACAAATGGGAGCCTTGCATTACGACATGGCATGATAGCCAGGATAACACCAAATACCACTATAACTTGCCTGGTACGTACAGAAGACCGTCAAGCGCACTTGGTGCCACCTTTCATCAGGCTGGAGACTCCTTTCATCTCAGTAAGTAACGGCTATGAAGGAATTAATAGCGATCGGTACCTTTTTTTAATACTGGCTATTTTATGCGGGTGTCTTTTATTCATTAGTATTTATGCTATTTACCAATATTATTTATATCGTGATAACGCATTTATTTGGTACATCAGCTATACCCTTGCATCCTTATTAATGGGTTTATTTTGGATGGATATACGTATGCAATTAATGTTTTATACACCATTTATCCGCGATTTAATCTTTTCGATTTGTATTTTTTTGATTCCAGTGCTTTATGCTCTATTCATTGGCAAAATGTTGAATTTGTCTACTAATTTCAAAAAGAGCTGGTTATTAGTTAAAGTAATAATGGGGATTGCTATTTTGCAAATGCTTATTGAATTTTTACAGGTGCGTACTGGTTGGTTTGTGTTTAATAAAAATTACCACAGCACTACAACTTCCGTTTTACCCACCGTGGCACTAAATGTTATTTTATTGATACTTACTGCAAAAAGTAAAGATCCAGTTAAATGGTTCCTTTTTGGCGGGTTAGTGAGTATGTTATTATTATGGTTTTTACCTTTTACAGGCATTACCTACAAAATACCTTACCATAGCCGGGAGTTGTTCGTAGTAATCATTTTTATCCCTGCTTTCTTCTTATTGGGTTTAACTATTGAAGCTATTTGTTTTTCGTTTGCGTTATCTTATCGAAGTAAATTAATATTAATAGAAAAGAATAGGTTGCAAGAGTTTTATGCGTTGGAATTAGAAACTCAATTAGAAAAAAAAACCAATGAATTAGCCATACAAAATAGGATTAGCGAAGCACAAAAATTACAGCAGGTGCAAACTAACTTTGACCGAAAGATTGCTGAAACTGAAATGACAGCATTGCGTGCGCAAATGAACCCGCATTTTATTTTCAATTGCCTTAATTCCATAAAGCTTTATACTCTTGAAAATGACTCTCAAACTGCATCTGAATATTTAACAATATTTTCCCAACTTATTCGGCTGGTGCTTGAAAACTCACAATCAGAACAAGTTACCCTACAAAAAGAATTGGAAACATTACGTCTTTATATAGAACTGGAAGCGATGCGCTTTAAAAGTAAGGTGCATTATGAAATAAATGTCGACTCTGCAATTGACCAACAATTCACTGAAATCCCTCCCTTGCTTTTACAACCCTATGTTGAAAATGCTATTTGGCATGGTCTGATGCATAAAAAGGAAGGTGGTAATATAAAAATTGATGTTTCACAACCCTCAGAACATTTATTGTATATTGAAATTACTGATAATGGGGTGGGACGGGAACTAGCAGCAACTTATAAAAGTAAGTCGGCAACGCGGCAAAAATCCTATGGCTTAAAAATGACTTCTGAAAGAATAGATATAATCAATCAATTATACAAAACGCAGGCAAATGTAAATATAATTGACTTAAAGGATGCCATGAATAACGCCACAGGAACGAAAGTGACCATTCAAATTCCCATATAAATCATATATGCTTAAAACCGTAATAATTGATGATGAACCTGATTGTGTAAAGCTGCTGGCGTTGCAATTGAAAATGTATTGTCCACAGGTGGAGGTAGTAGCCGAATGCAATGATAGCACCGAGGGCCTATCAAAAATAACATCTTTGTTGCCTGATCTATTATTCCTCGATATCGAAATGCCATTAATGAACGGGTTTCAATTGTTAGAAAAATTAGATCAAATTAATTTTAGCCTCGTATTTGTAACTGCGTATGATCAATTTGCTGTAAAAGCATTTCGCTTCAGTGCATTGGATTACCTCCTTAAACCTATTGACGGTAAAGACCTAAAAGCAGCAGTAGAAAAAGCAGAACACCTGCGGTTCCCAGAAAAACAGCAACTTAGTTTGTTGAAACAACAATTGAATAATAGTGAAAAGTCTTTCCCGGATAAAATAGCCTTGCCATTCCAGAATGGTGTAACCTTTGTAGAGATCAAAAATGTGATCTACTGCGAATCGGATAATAATTACACCCGATTTAATATGATTGATGGCCATCAGCATACCATAGCCAAAACACTGGGGTATATTCAGGAAATATTGGAAGAAAGAAACTTTTTAAGAGTCCACAGGCAGTATCTTATTAACCTTGATCATATCAAAAAATACGTGCGCGGCGAAGGCAATTATCTTATACTTTCCAATGATAAAAATATTCCAGTAGCAAGGAATCAAAAAGAAAGGCTTATTGAGAAATTCGGATGGTTGTAAAAATATAAGTACAGAAACTTTAAATTATAGGAAGCGTGTATTAAAAATAAACCATTCGGTAAACTCTTATTATTAATAAAATATGAAATTTTTAATCCTTTTATCTGTCGTTCTATTGCCTTTATCACGGCTTAAGCTAACAGATAAAAGGATCAATATTTCTAGATTATTTTAATGATGGTTCGTTTAAAAATGCTGAACAATATACAATTGAAGCTTGAGAGCATATAAAAGTAATTCTTTCTTAAAATCATTGTTACAGTCTTTTCTAGTTATTTCTTCTGCGCTTCTAAGAGCTCTTCAATATATCGACGCATAATTTCTTCCTTTTCTATCATCATTTCACTTTGTTTTTGAGATTGTTCAAGCAATAATTCCATTTTACTTGTATTGTAAACGCTTAATAATGCGGACGCTAAAAATTCACCTGCCTTTTTAATAAAATTTATTTTATGCTCATCAAAATCTCCAAAGCCAGCTATTTCAATTATAGCTTCTACAACGTCATTATATTTTAAAGGGTCAATTATAAGACAATCAGGAGTTGCATCACCTAAACCTGATGTAAATTTCTGTATAACCTTTTGGAATTTTTTTAAGGGTACATTATAAGTCTCTAAGGAAAATATAAAATGTATTACTGATTGTACAGTATTTTACATAACCAAATCAAATTATGATAAATTGACCAAAGAAAGTGCAATTTGGAGTTCTTTCAGTAAACATGTGTATGAAAAAACCATTATATTTAATCTGCAAAGAACAACTGATTTACTTACACTATCGGCTGAAAAACGTTATTAAGATTATTAGCAGAACAGCCAGAAGTGATTCCAAATGTACCAATTCAGTATATTGCTTCTTACTTAGGTATTAAGCAAGAATCTTTAAGTAGAATAAGGAAAAAAATAATTTCCTAACATTTATCAAGTAATTTCATCCCTTTAAGACTGAATTTTGCATTTGTATAAAATGAATAAAAATGCAAAAAATCATTTAGTTATCCGTTTTTCCATTTGGCATGATAAATTGTTTCCTTATAAAAGGAGAAACAAAACACATATTGGTTGACACGGGAGTACCTAAGAGTGAGAGAAAAATTATCAAACAATTAAAAGCACATCGTATTAAATTAGAAGATATTGGCTTAATAATTATAACACACGGACATATTGACCATTTTGGAAGTGCAAATGAATTAAAAAATATTTTAAAAATTCCTATTCTAATGCTAATCAACAAAATAATAGACATTTTCTTTCATATAGTTGAATAAGTAAATGTATTTATTTACATTTTATGAATATATCAATATCGTTTTTTTGATAATTAAATAATTTTTAGAAAATGAAAATAAAAAAACAAAGAGTAACCAATTAATTTTTCAATTTAATTTTATGAGAAATATATTTTAATTTTTTAGACAATTCAATTTAACTTGCTTGTGAATCTTTAAACTGAATAATAATATTTAAATATTTATGAAAGAATGATTTCTGTAGCCATAGTTGAAGATATTAAAGAAATTCGTGAGGGATTAAAAATGTTGATTCACGGAAGTGAAGGTTTTGAATGCAATTATTCTTATTCAACAGCTGAAGAAATTTTAATTGAACTTCCAAAATGCAGAATCGACGTTATATTAATGGATATTAATTTACCCGGAATGAATGGAATTGAATGCCTAAAACAACTCAAACCGAAGCTTAAAAATACTTTATTTATTATGAGTACCGTTTATGACGACGATGAAAATATATTTAATGCGCTCAAAGAAGGTGCTTCAGGTTATTTATTAAAAAAAACATCTCCAATTAAAATCCTTGAAGCAATAACAGAAGTTCATAATGGCGGGTCGCCTATGAGTCACATGGTAGCAAGGAAAGTAATTGACTCTTTTCGCAAAAATGAAATAATAGATGAATCAAAGCTACTTACTAAAAGAGAAATGGAACTATTGAATTTATTAGCAAAAGGATTTCTTTATAAAGAAATCGCTGCCAATATGAATATTAGTATTGAAACTGTTCGCAGCCACATTCGTAATATTTATGATAAACTTCATGTAAGTAACCGCACCGAAGCCATAAATAAAATTCAATATAAACAGACCTTATGAAATAACTAATATTAAGTAAAATTTTTATGAATTAGATAATAAAATAAAAAGCTTAAAAATCTTTTAACTTCATTAAATCCAATATAAACTTTATTATAGTTCCATCACCTATTGATGAATTTATTTCCATTTGACAATTAATACTATTCATCCGGTTTTTCATGTTTTTTAACCCATTCCCAGATTTTTCTTTTTCACTCATTAAAAAACCTTGACCAAAATCAACTATGATTATTTCCAGGATTTGATTTATTGAGATTTGTATTTCAACACTCTTAGTTAATGAATGCTTTACGATATTATGGAGGCACTCCTTAATTGATAAAAAAATATTCCTACGTTGGTCGTTAGTTAAATTAATGACGGGTATTTCCTCTGGGCAATTAAAAATTAAGCTTAAATTATTTTCATCAAGATATTGAAAGCTATAAGCCCGAATATAACTGACGAGTTCATCAAGTTTTATACTTGTCTTATTCATCATCCATATAATGTGCTGCATGTTATCTATCAATTCACTAGATTTTTTGGAAATTATGCTTAAATCATTAAACACTGTGTTTTTATTAACATCAATGGATATTTTTTCTGCAAGAAACCGGATTGTAGTTAATCCTGGCCCTAAATCATCATGAAGTTCTGAAGCAACTCTTCGCCTTTCGTTTTGTTGGGTTTCTATTATTGCTTCCAATTTTTCTATATGATGTTGTTTTCTTTCTACAATAAGCGCCTGTTCAACTATTGCTTTTTCTTCAGTTATTAACTTTTGCCTGTAACCTAAGCCAAGTGAAAAACAAAGTAACTCAAGTACGATTCCAACTTGCATATAAAAAAGGGGTTCAAATACATACTCATCCAATTTAATGATACTTAAAATCATAGCAGTGGCACTACCTGCTACAACCATAAAAGAGCCTATAAGAAAATAAACCGTAAGCTTATTATTTACATTAAAAACTTTGGATATGCCATAAATTGAAAAAACAATAAGATAAAACCTTACCAGATTATGAATAAATTCGTGAATAGTAAATGCTTTAAAAATAAAACATAATATAAAATCAAATATGATATAACCAAAAAGGTAATAACAGGTTATTATAAGAGCTTTATAAACTTGTGGTTGTAAAGTTTTGAAATCAATTAATAAAATTGCAAATAAAAAATACATTATATACGCTGCCATTGGAGGTCCCACACGTGCAAATTCATTTAAACTTTGTCCAAATAAATGATTTCGAAGGTAAAAGTATATTAACCAAAAAAGCATATAAAGGAAATAATATCCGTAAATACGACTTCTCATTTGGTAGAATTGCATACCAGTAAAAAGCATGATCATACCCACCATTCCCATAAAAATTAATTGCCAATGTTCATATGAAAGCATATTCGTTCTATTTTTTACTGGCGAAACCGAATTTTAAGCAATACTAACATCTAAATGTTAGAATATAATGCTCTTTTTATTAAAAGTGCATGTGTTCTCCATTTAAGAGGATGTAGAAAGAAAATGCATTTAATGTTACTTAATCTTTTTAACCATTTCATGTTATTGACGACCATTATGATTGTCTCTACTTTTGTAAATAATATGTACTATTTAAGTAATAATCACATTAAGACTATTTATTCCATTATGTCTCCTTTGAATTAAAAGTATTAAAAAATAGGAGCCTACTAAACAATTAAACAATTACATAACCATGAAAAGATTAGTTATTATTATGAGTATAATCCTCACGATCATTTTAAATACATCGTGCTCCAAAAGTGATAGTAAACCTTCAATAGCTACAAAAACAATTGTAACCTCTATAAGTCCTAATTCAGGCAATTCGGGTATGTCTGTAACAATAACAGGTAGTAATTTTAGCAATACAAACAATGTTGTCACCTTTCAGAATGGCATTGCAGCAATAGTAACTTTAGCAACTCCAACAAGCCTCACAGTAACAGTTCCTTCAGGTGGGTCTACAGGCCCTATTACCGTTAATGGTGTGGAAGGGCCAATATTTACTTATACAACTGGATCTGACCCCAATGTATACATTGCTGGTGGAGGAAATACTGGAAGCTTAACTGATAAAGCCACATACTGGAATGCTGGTGTTGCAAATATATTACCTGATGGTACACAAGCTTATGGTATTTTTGTTTCTGGTACTGATATATATATAGCAGGTACTAAAGGAGATAATGGAGCACTAAATGCTAGATATTGGAAAAATGGCACAGCCATTCCATTGGACTTAACAAGTAAAAGTAACAGATCTGAAGCCAAAGCAATTACGCTATCTGGTAATGATGTTTATGTTGCAGGTTATGAAGATGTTATAGCCAAATATTGGAAAAATGGTGTTGCTACTTCTTTAACAACAACTTCAGGTAATACTGCGTATGCCACAAGTATATGTGTATCAGGAAATGATATTTATGTAGGAGGATATGAATATTCTGGAGGAACCACTGCAGTATATTGGAAAAATGCAACTGAAGTAAACTTTACCAATGGTAAAAATGTGTCTCAAACGAATTCTATATTATATTATAGTAATGATATTTATGCTGCTGGATTTGAATATTCAAATGATGGAGCGCATAGAATAGCAAAATATTGGAAAAATGGAAATGCTATTGCGTTATCTGATAGTACTCACGATGCTGAAATTTTAAGTTTTGTAATATCCGGCTTGGATGTATATGCGGCAGGATATGATAATGGTGTTGCCCAATACTGGAAAAATGGTAAGGCAGTAAAATTAACAACAACAACCGGATCTTATGCTACTGCCATTGCTGTATCTGTGAGTGATGTATACGTAGCAGGGCATGATAGTAGTGGCCCTAAATATTGGAAAAATGGAAGTGTGGTAAATTTGCCAAATATTAGTGGTTCAAATCTGGCAACTGCAATTTTTCTTAAATAAGTATAACAGGTTCTAAATTTTGATTTTATAAAAGTTAGATAAATAATCAATATTGACACTTTTATGCGATTGACGTGCATTCACTTACCTGTTACTTTTGTAAACAATCTACAATATTCATAACATCAAATCATAAAATATATATGAAAAATTTATTTATTAACTCCCTTCTAATTCTTATTATAATATTTTCCATCTCTTGTTCAAAAAAAGAAGATAGTGCTGCTACACCTACTCCAGGAACTTTTGTTTTGGATAACACTGCTTTTGTTCAAACAGTTGGCATTGACAATTCTGATACTGTCTTTTTTGCAACCAAAGGAAAATTTAATACTCTTGCAGTTGGTGCAAAATCTAATGTGGGAGCGAAGAGTTTGGTTTATTTTATTTTTAATGGACTAGCAAAGCCCTCTTCAGGAAATTATGAAATATCTACAGATACTTCATCAACTGCTTTCGCAAACTTTCAAAACACTTCAAATAAAGTGATAATTATTACCCTTGATAGTATTTCTCCCGCATCTCAATTATTATTTGCAGTTCCCCAACCCGGATCTGCTAAAACCTATGCCAATGTAACTTTAAACGCTACAGGAAAATTAAATATATCTGTTCCTCAAATAACAATTAAAGGTACTAATCTAGATAATACAGATCCAAAAAATACTAAAAGTACAGATAAATTAACAACTATATCTGGTTCTTTTATAGAAAAATAAAGGATTAATACTTTTCCATATTAAGATTTATCGAATCATTTGAAGTATTTTATTATTAACTAGACAAAACCTTTCAAAATTTAAATTTTGAAAGGTTTTTGTCCCCACGGCAGGTGTCTTCACTCGCCACTAATTTTCCTTGCAAGGCTTTCTTTTTATTCCTCTTAATTATTTTTCTTTCTACTTCTCCGTGTCTAAGACACTATTACTCATTTTCAATCCGTAGAAACAATCTACGGACAGAAAGGGGTAAGGTTGGAATTTGTCCAACCTTTTGCCATTCCAGTCAACCGAGTTATTCCTCTCAAGTCGGTTCCCATTTATACATAGATTTTTTCAGAGTATTTTTAATGTAAAAGTATCTTCGACCAGATTATTTCTAGAAAATCTTTTAAAAATCATTTAGTTCAAAAATTAAATATATTCTTTAAAATAATATGAATATATCGATATCGTTTTTTTGATAATTAATCAAAATATTTCACTTGAAATATGGATAACATACCATTGTTTTTCCTATAATTTTTTGATCTGATATATAAATGATAAAATTTAATTTTTTAGTCCATGCAACCATTTGCTATTGAGATGGGTCATAGTTAAAAAAAATAAATACTATGAAAAAAATTACCAAATTTCTACCCATCCTATTAATACTTACGTTTCAAATCTCTTGTCAGAAAATTGAAGTGATAAATACCGAGAACTCTCCCCATACCAGGCCTCTTACCTTGCAAGAAACTAAAACAATCCATGGCGCAAACAATTTTGCCTTTAATTCTTTCAATAAAATAAATTCTTTGAATGGAGATAAGAACATACTTATATCGCCTTTTAGTATTGGTATGGCAGTTTGTATGGCGTATAACGGTGCTGATGGTACGACTAAGGATGGAATAAAGAAAGCTTTGGATATGGAGGGGTTGAGTAATCTTGAAATAGACTCAAGTTTTAAAAGTTTATCCACTCTTTTGATGAACATGGATAAAACTGTATCCTTCACTTCAGCAAATTCAATGTATTATAATAATAAGTATACACTTCAAAATGATTTTATTAACCTTAATAAGAATTTTTTTAATGCAGAAGTTAAAGGACTGGATTTTGCGGATGTGGCCTCAGTAAAAGTAATTAATGATTGGGTTAACAATAAAACGAACGGAAAAATAACCGACATTATTAATAAACTCGACCCAAAATATATTTTAATATTACTAAATGCGATTTATTTTAAAGGTACTTGGACATACAAATTTGAAGAAACCCTACAAGAGAATTTTAATCTGCTTGATGGCAGCATCAAACAGACGGGGTTTTTAAGTTCTAAAAGCAGTAAATATTTACTTTATAGCGATACTTCAAAAACCTTAGTTGACCTTCCGTATGGAAATAAACAATTTAGTATGACCCTAATAATGCCTAATGGAAATAATACATTGGAAAACTTAATTGGAGAATTGAATTATAAAAATCTAAACTATTGGATAGGCCAGGCTGATACATCTGGACTTCAACTCAAAATTCCCAAGTTTAAAATGAGTTTTTCTTACAATAACAAAGAATTTAATAAAGTTCTTTCAGGCATGGGTATGGCAGAAGCTTTTTCTGATTATGCCGATTTTAGTAAAATGGTTGTGGATCAAAAAAAGGGTGATCTTAAAATTGATGAGGTAATCCATAAAACATTTATAGATGTGAACGAAACAGGTACGGAAGCAGCTGCGGTAACGGCAGTAATTGTTGTCGGAAAAACAGCATTTTTACCCCATCCTCTTCAAATTATAAATTTTAACAAGCCTTACATTTATTTGATCCGAGAAAAAAATACTGGTGCAATTTTATTTATTGGTAAAATGATGAACCCCACTCTTTAGAAATATGAAATTTATTTTTTATTAATTTTAGAAAATTGATTTGATTTATCTCAGAATAAATCAAATCAATTTTTTTTAAATGTGATTGATTCTGGATTATAAGCTGTTATTGGAACACATATTTTAAGTCAATCTTAAGACAGAGAATATTTTTATATAAATTATTTTAATAAATGATTAAAAGTAACATTGTTATAGGCTTTGTATTTTTTTTTATAGGTATAATTTCTTTTGCTCAAACTGAAAAAAAGATTCAAAAGGCCTGGATAAAAACCAAAATTGAAAACTTAGGTAATACTAACATAGAAATTGATACCTTATATCTACGTTATACCTTTGATAAAACAATTTTATATATGAGTTTTAATCCGGGATGGGAAACTTACAAACAAGATTGGTCTATAAATAAAGAACTTCTTAAAATAGGCTTTTCTACATACCAAATTGAAGAACTTACAGATACATCTTTAATTTTTTCATTGCAAGGATTTAGGAGGATGAAATTTTTATCAGAAGATTATTTAAGAGATCAAGAAAAATATTTAATCTCATTAGGTAATTTTAATGGAAAGCCATTATATAAAGCAAACGATTATATCTCTCCTCGTTATTCCAAAAAAGAATCACTTCAGGACTTAATTCAAAAGAATCTTGAAGGTTACAATATTAAAAAGGCTACCAATTTTTTAGCAAGTTTTATTGTAAATGAAAAGGGGGTAATAGAAAATATTATCATTATTAAAAGTATTACTGAAGGATTTGATAGAGAAGTAATAAGTCAGTTAAAAAAAACCTCGAAAAATTGGAATCCTGCATATCATAAAGGAAAACCTATTCAAACTCTAATGTATTATAGTATAAAATATTTGGATTCTATAGCCCCTTAAAATCTGAATTTTATTTCAACTTGTTCCATTTCTAAGACACTGCTATTCATTTTTTAATCCTTAGAAAGATTCTAAGGATAGATTGGAAGTGTCTTGACCTGCCCCCTAATATTCCGGAAAGGCTTTTTATTTCCTCTTAATTATTTCTCTTTCTACTTCTCCGTGTCTAAGACACTACTACTCATTTTAATCCGTAGAAACAATCTACGGACAGAAAGGGAACTGGTTGAAAAGAATAATTTGATCACCGAAGCCAAAGATTTATACCACATGACAGATCCCGAATGGATGTACAACAACCTTAAGGACGACCTCGCAATGCAAATGTTTTTATTTAAAAAAAATAA
>Ga0123338_10002223_pt1 | contig 18228 bp, 13 predicted proteins | sample grotaG_FD_89793 | JGI IMG/M metagenome (GOLD analysis project Ga0123338, IMG submission 89793) | Glacier valley bacterial and archeal communities from Borup Fiord, Nunavut, Canada, to study Microbial Dark Matter (Phase II) -... | ecosystem: Environmental > Aquatic > Freshwater > Ice > Glacier ...
CACCTGAACAGGTTGAAAAAGTGCGGAATAGCAAACATATCACCGAGCTTGCAACGAAGCATAGCTATGGAATACAAATCATTAACCCTTTATTCAAATGAGTGATATAAAAGAGATTCTCACTATAAAACAGGGACGAGCGCGATCTGCATATTTCTATATAATACAGCCAGTACCGGGAATCAAATTTTCAGTTAATCAGGAGGTGCGATGTGTTAATCCAAATACAAATCAGATCATAAACGGGACAGTTTCAGAATTCTTCTGGACGTTTGATTGGGATGAAGCGCCTCGTGGCTTTTTGATTGGAATTTACGGAGTGGAACCAAAACTGCTCAGAGAAGCCTTGCTCCTCTCCGATCCTGAGTTTAAGGATCCGTGGGCAAGACTAATATTAATCAAGGAAAAGATTAACTAAATATGGCGATGATAGCAAATGAACTTGTCCAGCGAATAAAGGATGCAGCTCAAATTGAAAAAATAATCGGGGAATATATTGGACTTAAGCGTTTTGGGGTAAACTACAAGGCAAATTGTCCGTTTCACGAGGAGAACACAAGCAGTTTTGTGGTTTCACCGGCAAAGGGTATTTATAAATGTTTTGGTTGTGGCAAAGGAGGCGATGCAGTTCATTTTGTGCAGGAATTTGAAAATGTTTCGTTTCCGCAGGCGCTTAAAATAGTGGCAAAGCGATACAATATTGATGTCCCGGAAAAGGAACTTTCTCCTGATGAGCTGTCAGCTTACAAACAGCGTGAGAATGCGATTCTTTCCCTTTCGAAACAAAATTCTTCGTTTCACACTGCATTGTTGAAGCAGGATGTTGCCCTGACCTATTTAACCAGTCGAGGAATTTCACAGGCCACAATTGAAAAATGGAATCTGGGTTGGGCTGCAAACGGATTTTTCACCGGTAGAATTACTTTCCCAATTCAGAATGTATCCGGTGAAGTTTGTGGATTTACCGGAAGAACAATGGAAAAGGAGCTGCAACCAAAATATAAGAATAGTCCCGAGGACGATTATTTCAAAAAATCGGAATTGCTGTTTGGCTTATATCATGCCAAAAATCAAATTACCAGGATGAACAGGTGTTACATCGTGGAAGGGCAAACCGATGTATTACAGATGGATCAGCTTGGTTATGGTAATACGGTAGCACCCAGTGGCACAGCACTAACGGTAAAGCAAATTCGGCTGATCAAACGATTCACCAAAAATATTGTGCTGTTACTCGATGCCGACACTCCTGGGATCAAGGCGGCCATCAAAAACATTTCACCACTTCTGACCGAACAGGCTAATCTCCGCATCATTGTGTTACCTGAAGGGGAAGATCCTGATAGTTTCATCCGGAAATCGGAACCAGGGAAAGCTACTCAATACATCAACAATGAAGAAATTGATTTTATTGAATTCAAAGCTCAGCAATTCAAAAAAGAGATTGAGACCGATCCCACTAAAAAAGGTGAACTCATTACTGAAATCACCAACGATATTAGTATAGTGCACGATAAGAATGTTCGCCTGGTGTATATTCAGAGGTGTTCGTCGATATTTGGTATTAAGGAAAATGAATTAATTAAAGACATCCGTCAGTTACGCGAGAAAATGAAACTCAAAACGGAGGATGGCGTTTTCTTCGCGTTTGATGAAGCTGCACCCGATATTAAGGAGAAGAAACAGGTCAATATCCTTTCCAATTTCGATGATGTAATTGATTACCATTTGAATGATAACAGGAATTACATTGGTATGAATTGCGCTCCGCTTCAAAAGAATGAAATTCTGAAGTTGAAGAAACTGACCAAAACTGCAATCTTTGATGAACTTGTTTCTACCATTTTCGACAAACAAAGCAAGGATGAATCGTCAATGGTAAAGAATCTGAAACGATTGATCAGCTTTGGCATTGATGTCCGGATGAAAGAAGATAATGAGGTTGAAATTGATGAGGAGACGGGTGAAATCAGTGATGTTTCATACATCAATTTTACAGACTGGTACCTGAGTAGTGTAACGCGTGAGTTATCTCCGGCGGATGATTTATTTACAAGTTCTGCCATAGAGCATATTGCAGAATTGCTTTCTTTCCTCCCGGAAAGTTCGCGCATGATCAAAATTAATAATGCACAGGCAGCTTTCAAAAACAAGGGTGTAAAACTGAATGTTGGCGATTTCAAAAAGATACTCGGAACCTTTCTGAAAAAGAACGCCAAAGCCTTTGAACCGGATAATGAACCGGTTGAAATTACAGGCGACAATCCAATGAACCTAAACAAGGAGCAGTTCAATGACCTGAACCGGTATCAGCATTATTTTGAAAAGAACTCTATCCATCATATCTCAAAAACAGGGCAAATTGCGAAGGTTTCGAATTTTGTGATTGTTCCGATCATTCACTCCAATACATCAACCGGGCATTTTAAACTGTTTGAAATGATAAATGAGTTTGGCTTCAAGGTTAATCTCTCGCTGGATACCAAGGATTTGAACGATGTCAGACGTTTTAAATGCGCAATTGAGGAAAAAGGAAATTTTGTATTCAAAGGTACCCAGGTTGAACTTGATAATATTAAGGAGCGGCTATATTCCAATACAACCTATTCGAACGAAATTGAACAATTAGGATGGCAAAGTGAAGGGTTCTGGGCCTGGGCCGACGGTCTGACTACCCTAGACGGGAAATTCACCAAAACAGATAGTAACGGGTTAATAACATTTGCCGAAAAGAATTACCTGATTAAACCTTTCTCAAATCTTTATGCCAGTGATAAAACAGCCTATCTGAATGAAAAGAAATTTCTGCATAAAACCTGTGATGTTACTTTTGCAGACTGGAGCAGTCGGTACGTGAGTGTCTTTGGAGATAACGCCATGTTAGGCATCTGTACCCTGGTAACCTGCTTCTACTCTGACGCCATTTTTAAACTGGTGCATGGTGAATTGCCATTGATTAATTTCTTTGGTCCCAAGGGAACGGGGAAAACCCAACAAGCTGACAGTCTTTTGGCTTTCTTTGGTGAAAAACAGCCGATCAATAACTTATCAAAAGTGACGATTTACGGACTTTCACAAACCTTAAAGTCATTTCATAACGCTTTTTGCTTGATTGATGAATACAAGAATTCTATTGATATGAAGTTCATTGAATTTTTGAAATCGATCTACAACAGGCAAGGGAAGATACAAGGCAATTTTGCACAACAGGGAACCAAGACAGAGCACATCCCTATCAACCAAATGGCTATAGTTTGCGGTCAGGACCTGCCAACACTGGATGTTGCATTATTGGAGCGCTGTATCTGTCTTACTGCCTACAAAAACGATTATACCAACGAAGAGGTGGACCGGTATAAGGAATTGAAGGACATGGAGGAGAATGGGTTTGCACACCTCACAGATGATTTTTTAAAATACAGGGAACTGGTGATTGAGAAATTTGCCGAAAATAATAACCTGGTGCAAAAAATGGTTTCTGAAGCGTGCCATGATGTTTCGGTGAGGCTTCAAAAAAACCTGACAACAATACTCACCAGCTTTTATATTCTGAAGGATAAGTTTGTATTCCCGTTCACTTTCGATACTGTTTTGAAATTTGGCATTAAGGTAATTACTGAGCAACAGAAATTTATTGAGAGCAGCGATGACCTGAAAAACTTCTGGAGCATCTTCGCCACACTTCTGGAGCAGGACCGGATTAAGGAAGGACGAAATTATATTCTGCACGATGTGAGTGAGATCCGTTACATTGGCAGTGAAGATATAACTAAGTATGGGAAAGGTATGATGTGCTTATTTCTACGCTGGGATGGTTTATTTCCAATGTATGCCGAATATTCGCGCCGGAGTAATATGGTGGCACTTGGTGAAAAAACCATTCAGTTTTACCTTGAGAAAACGAAATACTACCAGGGTAAGATTAAGGGAAAAAAATTCAGGGATAAAATAACCGGGCAGGAATGGGTTAACCAGGCGTATTGCTTCGATTACGACAAGATGAATATCAACCTTATCAAGAGTAAAACAATCGAGTTCGACAATTCGGATATGATACCCAATGTGCCCAATCAGAACATCGAAGAAATGAATGAATATACAGAAGCAGATCGTCTTAAGGCGGCTCAGGAGAACCTACCATTTTAAATAAAAAAAAAATAAAAACACTTGTACGAGCATTTTCCTCACAACCTTCACTACTTTCACTACTGTATTATATATCAATAAATTATATCATTATTTTTATATAATAAGAGTAGTGAAAAGTAGTGAATAGTAGTAGCGGTTGTGAAAGTAGCGAACGTTGCGAGAAATACACCGCACATTGTGGAGAGAAAAAAAAATTTAAGTTGAGAATTTTGGGAATTGGGTTTTACATGGTTAGTTATTGTTGGGTGTTCATTGCAGAGAAATAATTTTTTACGTATTGAAAGGAAAGAAAACTGCTTCCCAATATGTGCAGTGTTTATTAAGGCAGGAGATGAAGGAAAATTTACGATGACAGCATATCTGGGTTAAAATCCCAAAACTTATGTTTATATTAAGTCCATTTCGATCTTTGATTAATAATTCGTCTCCCAACCAATTATCATAAAATCAAAATTTAAGATTTACCCATGATTAATTTTACATCTATTTCTAAAACAACTACATCTATTACTGGTAGATAGGCACCTGCCTAGTTATAATGAAAATAAATATTTACCGCCACAACTTGCCTTAATTGATGACTCTAGTATTTTCAAATTTAATTTTTAAAATAATTTTATCAATAAAGATTCTAATGAAACTAAAAGACATTGTTTCTCATAAAAATGTTTCTTCTATAATAATAACTAAATTGTAAATTAAACATATTTTAAACCTGCTTAAAAACATACAATAAATCGAGTGTTTTACCTTTAGTTTGGTTTTTAAATAATAAATTTGTTTTTTTTATTATTTAATGAATAATTGACAATCGTAAATATCTGGTTGTTAGAAAAAAGATTATTATTAACAACAATTGACTAAATCGTGATGAAAAATAAAATTTATATTAATGTTTGCTTACTGTTGCTTGTATCCTCCAATATTTTATTCGCTTGCAATAACAGTAGAGGGAGAGCAGAGAATTCAAAACCAAATCTCACAAAAGAAATTTCCTCTCCTAAAATCAAAAATGAAAAAATTGGGAAAGTCACCTTCTACCTCGAAAACTCAGAAAGTATGTTTGGGTATATAAATGGTATTACTGATTATGTTGATGTTGTTTCTGAATTATCCGAGAAGCCAGAGTTTGTAATTGAGAAAACTACAAGGGATTTCTATTTTGTAAATGGAGTCAAACCAACACTTACTCCTATAGGAACAGATCCCTCTGTTTTGAAAAATAAATTGAACCCTGCTGGTTTTAGATGCGGAGACATTACCAAAAGTAATTTGAATGCTATGTTTCAAGTTGCTTTGCAAAATGCCAAAGATGACAATATTTCAATCCTTATTTCTGACGGGATCTATGATATTGGTGGACAAGGGTTGACCAGTTTAGTAACGGAAGGTACTGAAACGAGAAGTGAATTTATCAAAAGACTTAGAATAGGAAATCTGCAAACGATAATGATAAAATTAAACTCTCAATTCAATGGTAATTATTTCTTTGCATCAAAAGCTGGCAAAATACTAATTAAATCAAGCAGACCTTATTATGTTTGGATTTTTGGAGATAGTAAGTTGCTGAACAAATATTTTTCAAATCAGTATATTTCTATGAAATTAAAGGGCTATGAAATAGTGGCTCGTTTTATGAACCCTGGATCAAGCGCTATTCAATATCAAGCTACTTCTGAAAATTTAGTTGGAACTTTTGGTTTTGATCGTAAAGAAAATAATTGTCTTGTAAATGCTAAAGGGGATAGACTCGGTTTGGGGTTTCAGTTTGCTATTGCAGTTGACTATTCAACGCTGCCTTTTCCCGAATCGTATTTCTCAACATTAACCAATTACTCCATCACAAATAATTACTCCATTGTCAGTATTGAAAAACCTACAAGGAAAATTCATACAGTTTCTTTTGCACCTACTCATTTGATTACTGTACAAACAAAAAAAAGTCCTTACGGAGAACTACTTATTTCTCTTTTGAATATCACTCCATCCTGGATAGCTAAAACAAACTCAGATACTGAAGCAAATATTCAAACTGATAAAGCCCATACTTATGGACTGAAATACCTGTCAGAAGGAATAATAGAGGCATATGAATCAATATCTAAAGATCAAAACATTGCCAATTTTAAAATTATAATACGATAATACATATTACTATGATAACTGATGTTTTTTCTGGGATCTACGAAACCATATTTGGAATAAGAGATGATAAATTTTCTCTCATTTTTTCAACACTTTATAATGAATGGGGTTATATAAAACTTGGTTTAACTTTCTTGTTTATTCCATTATTAAGTTGGTTCCTATTCTATTATGTATGGCGTTATCCTTATGGTAAGCTTTGGCATTGGGCTCTTTGGTTCTTAATCTCTGGAATAGTTGTTTTTGGCTGTACATGGAGTTTAGCTAATACTATAATTTTAGCTTCGAATAATCAACAATTAATAGATGCGCTTAATGATCCTCAATCTGGTTACAAGCAATATGCCTCGGATTTACCACTTATTTATGCAATGATCAATACTAGTTTAGCATTAGTTTTAGGATTTATTTGTAGCCTCATATTTAAGCGGTTAAGTAAAGTTCAAATGCACCTACCTTTTTAATTCAAGTCGATATGGCAAAAAAATTATACATCTTTGGAATTGGAGGAACCGGTTCCAGAGTTATCAAGGCATTGACTATGTTGTTTGCGGCTGGCTGCAAACTTGATAACGGTTTTGACACAGTAATACCTATTATTATTGATCCGGATATTAGTAATGGCGATCTGGATCGCACAAAAAATATCCTTCGTTTATATCAGGAAATAAGATGTCAGGTAAACCAGCCAGACGATTTTTTTTCACAAGATGTAAGAACCATTAACGAGCTTACAAATAATTCAGGTGAGATAAATCCTGATTATTTTCAATTCAAGTTAAAAGGGGTCGATGGTAGTTCATTTGGAAAGTATATTGGTTTTGATGAATTGAGTGACGATGCCCTTTTATCAGAAGATGATAAAAACTTTGTAAGGCTATTTTATTCAGATGAAAATCTGAAGTCTGACTTAAGTGTTGGATTTAAGGGGAATCCCAATATGGGTTCAATAGTTCTTAATCAGTTTACTAATTCAGAAGATTTTCAACGATTTGGGCTTACCTTCGGTTCTGATGATGCAATTTTCATTATTAATTCCATATTTGGTGGTACCGGTGCTGCTGGATTTCCTTTATTATTGAAGAATTTCAGGGGGAACACAGGCCTACCTCGAGCCGCACAAATAAAGGATGCCCCTATTGGTGGTATTACTTATTTGCCTTACTTTTCGTTAAATGATAAACCAGAAAGTTCCATTGATTCAGATTCGTTTGAAGAAAAGGCCAAAATTGCTATTGATTATTACAATCGGACAATTATCAATCAAAATAAAATTAATGTACTGTATTTAATTGGTAATAAAAGTGCAAATAACATATACGAAAATTTCGAAGGCAAAGCAGAACAAAAAAATGACGCACATTTCCTCGAAATGGCAGGTGCTATTGCTGTAATTGACTTTTGTAAGAATATTAATAGTTACTCTGTTGATAACGGTGTCGCTGTTAACGGAACTCAAGTGAAGGAATTTGGTGTTGAAAAGGATTCTGAAGTATTATTATTTGAGCATTTAAATAATGAAAACCTTAAACTACTATTTGAACCACTAACCAAATTTAGATTATATACTGAATATCTGGCTAAAGGACTTCAAAAAAGTTTAAATGTATCGCGATGGACAAAGAGTAATATCAAATTGGTTAAAAAGAGTAAAAATTCATGCATTGACGAAAATTATTTCAATAGTCCTGAATACAAAAATCATATAAAAGGTTTTAATGAATACTTCACTGAATGGATAAATGAAATGAGTAATAATAAACCTTCTTTTAGCCCTTTCAACGATATTACACCCGATAATGCTCTTACACTTGTAAAGAACAAAATGCCTAAAGGCAATTTCAGTTTTAAGTCGCTTGATACTGAAAACTGTCTTTTAATTGATCAGAATGAAATGAAGTTTTCCGTTGATAAAAAACACACAACTCTGATTAAGCTATTTGGAAAATCGACTGCGGGAGTATTGAAGAAACACAATCTTTTTAAAAAATAATTATGGCAAAAGTATTTAGGCTTCATGAAGGTCCAGAGGGATCAGGATGGTTTACAAGCAAACCACTTACGTCTGAAGATCTTAGAACAATTAAAACCGGTGGAAATGAAGTTGCCACTTCTATTCCCAGCCCTTATGCAAGGATTGATTTGGTTAAATCTGCTTTCCGATGGGTTTCTGACAATGGAACTGAAGGAAAAACTGCGCATCATCAATTAGTTTCAGATGCTTTGGATGTCGCTCAACTTTTCTTTCTTTCAAAAAGATACAGTTCTAAAATTGAGATTATTGCTTGTAATCCTAAAGCAAGATTTAAAAAAATATCCGAAGAAGGTAATATTGACAAGCATGTGAATTTTGCCAGGACATTGCAACTTTATTGGGAGCAGGACTGTGTCAGAGATGAAGATAAAGGGAATCGCGTCCTATATAATTTTGAAAACGTTAAAAGACTTTACCTGGTAATAAATAAATTGACAAAGCAGGTCATCGGAGGAACTTCACCAGCAACGCTTTTCTTTGCTGCTCCTGATGCAAGAAAAGTTGCTTCTTCTCTTAAGATTACTAACGGTCATCATAAGTTGTTTGAAAATGAGTTCGAATCACTTGCAGTAAGAGAACCTTCATTTATTAAATATATTTATGCATTATCAAAACAGTCCAATTTTGCAAATTATTTTCCTGAGTTCTATTCCTACCTCGAAAGGGTCAGGTTGGAATCTTTAAAATCCGATTTGCGCAGTATCGTTACAAATATTCGCAGTGAAAATATCTCGCAATATCCTAACTGTCAAGTCCTTAATAATCCGAACGACACATGCGAAATACTTGGAATTCCGATTGGTAACCAGGTTGAAAATGAGCTCGTAATTGGAGAAAGTAGTGATTTTGTAATCAAAAATGATCTTCAATTTAGTGGTCAAAAGCCCCTTGTTCTTCCATATGATAAATTTACTCACAACTGGACTTATACTACCGAAGGCGTTTTATGGAATGAAAGCAATCAAATTCCCGCTAAAAACACGAAAAATCAAAGTGATTCTATATTACCTGTTCAGGAGGTTCCATACTATTGGCTTTCAATTGATAACTTTCTGGAAGAGAAAATCATTGAACTACCATATTCCATCGATTCTTCAAAGTTCAATCTTTGTGGAGCAAAAAAGTATTTGCTCCCACTAACTCCGACCTTCTTTAAGTTTTTTAAAGCGGAAAGTACAAATCAATATTTGAAGCTTCATGAATTGGCAGGTGGTGGCATTGAAGTTAAATTGGAAATTCCCGTTAAACGAGGTACAATATCTTTCAAAAAGATATATCACGATGCGGATAAAGTAACTCTTGAAGCGCATTTGGCAATTATTCCTTTTATTCGCACAGAAGTACCATGCCTCGACTATACTTTAGGTGTTATTGATGAAGCAGATTTAGGGACTTCTGAAATAGTAATTGAGTGTTTCGAAAAAGGAGATAAGTTATTAACAGAATTGCCTGTTTATCGTAACTCCGGCATAGGAAATCAGAGAAGTTATTATTTCAAATCAAAGTCAAACTTTGATTTGTTGCGTATTAACATTGGCGTTTATAGTGGAATTGTAATACCGCAATGGATCTCCCAAAATGGAGGAGTTGGCACCATTCGTTTTGCAATTGATTTTGGTACAACAAATACACATATTGAATACAAATATGGTGGTAATGACGCTGTTCCTCTCAATATTTCAAATAGTGTACCCTTGTGGCAATCGCTGATGAATCTTAATGATCCTAATAATGCTCCAGAAAGTGTCGCTAATGAGAAGGTGTTCGAAAATGAAATTATGCCTTATTCAATTTCACCAAACAAAGAAGACAATGTACGTTTTCCAATTCGGACAGCATTGGTTTATAATAAATCTGTGGATTTTAATAAAAATTTGGAGCTCTTTAGGCATATTAATAATTACTTTTTTTTGGAGAAATCTCTCGTTCCCAGATATCTTGAGGTTCGAACACAATTAAAATGGAGCAATTACTCAGATCCAAAGGATGAAAAATTAGTTGAAAGCTATATAGAATTCCTTGTTATGTTGGTTTTTTACAAAACTTTAATGTTGGGGGGCGACCCATCTGAAACCATTATCACGTGGTTTTACCCTGTTAGTATGGATGAATACGAAAAGGGGGTTTTCTTTCGAACCTGGAAAAAAGCTTATAAAGCCATCTTTAAGATGGAACCTGTCGAGAATCGGATTAATGGTATTCCTGAAAGCATAGCACCTTACTTATATTATAAATCTTCAATAATAGGACTCAGTCTTTCAATAGATATTGGAGGTGGCTCAACAGATATCGCTGTTTTTGATGAAAACTCATCAGAAGCAAAGATTATTTCATCATTCAAATTTGCCGGTAATGCATTATTTGGTGATGGATTTCCAGCTGATGGCTATAGAAATAACTCTGATAGAAATGGCTTCGTAAATACTTTTGTCGATTCCGCTAGGAAAGCTACAAAAGATGATCAATATATGAAACTACTTTTAGAACATATTATAAATGATACAAAAGAGTCAAGCGATTTTAGCAGCCTTCTTTTTTCATTTGAGAATGATAAGCGAAATTCATTTAGCTATACCCGACTTTTGGAAGGGGATAAAAGATTAAAGTTGTCAATACTAATCTTTTATGCCGCTGTGGCATATTATTCGGCCAATCTAATAAAAAGAGCGGGATTAAAAATCCCTAAAAATATTCTTCTTAGTGGTACTGCTTCAAAAACAGCCTCTATTCTTGACCCAACTCACAAGTTTTTAAATCTTTCAGGTTTATTTAAATTCATTTTTGAAAAAGTATTCGAAAGTCAAATATCTTCTATAAAACTTGAACTTTCGTCAATTCCGAAAGAGATTACCTGCAAAGGTGCATTAAGCAAGAGTATTTCAGAAAGCATAACTCAGACCAATATCAAATTCTGGATAGGAGGAATTGGTAATGAGTCAGAAGTTTGGGGAAAAGCAATTGATAAAGAAAAAGACATCCGGGAAACCCCAAAATATCAAGATATTGATCCAAACATCAAATTAAATCTGGAAAAAACCATAAAAGAGTTTTATTCAATTCTTGATGACTACGTTAAATCTACTAATTTAGAAGGAGCATTTAATATTGAACTACAAGCATATAGTCTATTCAAGGGTATGCGCGATGAAGATATTAAAGAATATCTTTTAAGGGGGATAAAGTCATTCTATAAAAAAGATGAACAACACATTGAAGAAACTTTATTTTTCTATCCATTAATTGGAATCTTAAATAAACTTTCTTTTGAACTATCTCAAAATAAATCTAAATGAAGCATTTCAAACGGATTATTTTCATTTTTTTTATTTTTACACTTTTATCTGATACTGTTGTATATTCAATGGTGAATACCAAAGCAAAAAAAACTGAAGATAAATCAAACACTTCAGTGTTGTCGAATGCTGAATCTACAGGAAATATTCAATCTAACAATCAATCTTTTCATTTATCGTTAACCTATAAAATGCTGATATTAAGTGTTGTTATTATTGCATTTATTATAGGTGGGTTTACTGTATACTTTCTTCTTAAAAGAAACGTCAATTCAATTCTAAGGGAAGAAAAATACTCTTATTATTCGCAAATTAAAGATACAAAACGATATCATCCGATTGAATTGGTAGCCCTGGTTGAGATTCTTAAAATCAGAAAAGACAAATACAAAAAGGAATCAGATCAATTTAAAACAGACATTGACATCGAATGTAAAAATATAGATAAAAATACAAGTGAGTTTAATGAACTGAAATTGAAGAATCAGGAACTGGAAAGGCAAGTAAAGGAATTGGAAAAATTAAATAACGAATCATCAATTTCTCTATTAGGGAATGATCAATCGAATCAGAATGGTATTGAGGATAATTTGTCCATAGATAAAGGTCCCATTTCTACCTATTTCACCATTCCAGAAAATGATGGGAGTTTTTCGATAGAGAAAGGTGATCATGCATCAACCAGTAAGAAATTTTACAAAGTTGAATCAGATAAAAACAGTGATTTCGGTCATCTGTTTTATTTGTCTGGTGACTTTGATGTTAAAGCAATCAATAATATTGATTTTTATTTGATTCCTGTTTGCGAGGTCGAAAATTTAGCAATCAGCAATACTGCCACGAAAATTATGCAGTTGAAACATGGAACGGTTGTGAAAATTTCTGATAAATGGGTAATCGATAAAAAAGTAAAAGTAAAACTTATTTAGTAATGGAGAATATTTATTTCAAAATTGAATTGGCAATAATAATTGGGGTAATACTTATTCAATGCGCTCACTCTATAAAAGTTTATCTCAATATTTCTGTTCTACGGAAAATTTTCAATAAGCACATTTTGGTAAAGAATGGATATATTGAAAGAAAATATCTTAATAGTCCGGAGATTGTTATAGATCATATTTTTTACTTCCCAGATAACGAAAAAGAAGATATTTTTGATGAGTATACTGTAAAAATAAGTACAACGGAAACAATTGGTACAAATGAAATAATTGTCAGAATAAATGGCTCGATCAATAACTACCTGATAAACAACTATGGTGCTGCCGTAAATTTCAGTATTATAAAGGATATTATTGATCGTGAAGTTGACGCAAAAGATGAGGAAATTTCACAATCAATTCCAACTCCATTGTATCTTGGCTTGGCCGCTACCATGGTAGGAATAATCTTCGGATTACTTGCAATGCCTGATATTGATGGTGAAAATTTTTCTGAAGGAATAAATGCACTTATTAATGGAGTGAAATTTGCAATGCTGGCCTCCCTTACGGGTCTTATATGCACAACATTGCTTTCTTCCATATTTTACAAAAAAGCAAGGAAGAAATCTCTGCAAGAAAAAAACCAGCAACTCTCGTATTTACAGGCAAAACTATTGCCAGAACTATTAAAGGCAGAGGATACTGGCGTATCAGGCTTGAAAGCAAGTTTGGATCGCTTTGCCCGTGAAGCTACCAAGATTGCCGAAAATGTCAATAATGCCGCAATTAATACCGGAAGGAATATAAAGGCGCAGCAGGAAACTATGGCCAGAATCGAGAGTATTAATGTTACAAAGGTTTCCAAAATCAATTTGGAGCTATTTGATCGTTTAGAGAGCAATATGACTGCTTTTAATAAGTTCGCCGAATTCTTAGGCGTTATGGCAGTTATCTCTGATAATCTTAAGAATTTTGCGGAGAGAACTGTAAATATTGATAGTATTGCAGGCCAGATAAAATTAACTTTAAATGAATCGAATGACCTAACAAAGTTTTTGACAAAGCATTTTGAGAAAATGGAAATTGCCGGCTTGTCAGCATTAAGAGCAGTTGATTTATCGGACTCTCATTTCAGGGAAGCTATTGAATCATTGAAAACAAGGACAAATGAAAGTATTGAATCTTTCTCTGCTTTCGCTGATCAAAAAGAATCTACGCTTAAAGATTCGTTGGAGAAAATGAATGAAGACCTTACTGAAACTACGGCAAAACATATAGATCAGTTCACTGCTGCATATTCAAATGCTGTTCCTCATTTTGAGCAGCTTGACAAATTAGAAACACTTATTCTCATTAAAGAAACTGTAGCGTCAAAAACTTCAGAACTTATCGAAAATTCCAATAGATCTAATCAAGAAATTCTAATCAAACTTACTGAATTTGGGAATAGACTAAACGACAAGAGCTCTATTCATGAATCTACGGATGGTATGGAGAAGGCAATTAAGGAATTGACAAGACAATTAACGGGTAATAAGGATATTCCTCCAAATAGAAAACAATGGATAAATAAAGCAGAAATCATATTGCGTTTGATTGCATGGGGATGTATAATATCTTTTAGTTTCGGTTTTGCACTTATCTATTTTAAAATACTGTAATGACAAAGAAGGATAATTTCTTTTGGATCGGATTTTCTGATTTAATGACAAGCTTATTCTTCATAATGCTTGTTCTTTTTGTACTTACGATTGGGTACCTAAGACATCAACAAATAGGATTAAGAATAGAAAATGAACAGTTAAAAAAAATCATTACTATCGAGAAGCAATTTGCCCCACTTGAGAATGATGGAAATTTCATTTTCCTCAAAGATTGTAAAAAATTTATTGTAAAGGAGTTAATGGGTGTTGAAATATTTGAACCAACAGAGGTGGTAATAAAACCTGAATTTGTAAATACTACAATTGAATCAGGACAAAAAATTGAGGCATTTTTAAGTAAATTACAAACTAAAAATCCAGAACTTTCATATCTGTTAGTTATAGAAGGAAATATGGCAAATAAATGGGATAATTCGTTAAATAAAGATGGTAATTGGGGTTATACAATTAGTTACCAGAGAGCATTAGCAGTATATAATCTTTGGCTTCAAAACAAAATAGATTTCAGAAAATATAATGTTGAGGTAATGATTTGTGGCAGTGGGTTCAATGGGTTATGTAGAGATGCTATTGAAGAAAACAACAAAAGATTTTCAATTCAAATAATTCCAAAAATCGAAAACCGAAAATAATGAAGTTGCATCTATTTGATGACCAAAAATTTAATTCTATTTATTCAATAAAACGATTATTATTGATCGTGATATGCGTCTTCGTTAGTAACTGTTCTGGGTGTTCAAAATCAGGATTACAAAACGAAATTAATAGTAAGCAACGTACAACAAAAATTAATATTCAGAGTACAAGATATACCAACTCCAACACCGTCAAAATGATTAAACAAAATGGTGTTTACCAGATACCAGTTGATATTAATGGAGTTCCAATGTATTTCATTTTTGATACTGGTGCTAGTCTTATTTCAATTTCTTCGACAGAAGCTATTTTCCTTTATAAACAAGGTAAACTTACCTCAGATGACATTTTAGGTAAATCAAATTTTACCGATGCAAACGGTGATATTTCTGAAGGGACAATTATTGTATTACGAGAAGTAAAGATTGGGAATAAAATTCTGAAGAATGTCGAGGCATCTGTCGTAAATAATCTTGAGGCTCCTCTATTGATAGGACAATCTGCATTGGGAAAATTCGGTAAAATTTCAATTGATTATGGGAAAAATGAAATTTTATTTGAATAGATAAAAGAGTTTGTAATTTCAAAAGAAGGATTTCAAAATCGCCTATTAGTACTGAAAATAAAACAAATGTATCGGATTACGTAATAAGTTGGCTATTTATTTGAAGCCTACTTTAAGAAATAAACCAACAATGACAATTTATAACCAAAACATCTAAATGAAATCACTCCTACTCATCTGTTCCGGTCTTCTTTTAATAGGAATGATGAATCTACCAATAGGTTTCTATACATTACTGAGGATTGTGGTAACAATTGGCTCAATTGCAGTTGTAGTTACAGAATTTGAAAATGGCTTTAACTTTTGGGTAATTGCTTTCGGCCTGACAGCAATAATATTTAACCCAATTATTCCAGTATATCTGAATGACAAAGCCGTTTGGATGCCTATAGATATTTTTTGTTCCATTCTATTTGTAGTCAAGGCATTTGCAAAAAACAAAGTCAAAGAATTATGAATAGGATATTGCTTCTCTTACTGATAGTTTTTGTAATTCAGTCTGTAAGTTTTGGACAGCAAGAGGCAAAAACCAATGATGGGAAGAAAGTTCTGTTATTTGAGGACGGTACATGGCGCTATGCTGAAGGTGCACCACTTCACAACATCAGAGGAACAATAATAACCAGACTGGAGATTCCCAAAACGTACCCGAAAGATTTCATTATCACGCATACCGGTTATTCACTTTTATATAATGAGACATATGAACAAGCTGATTGGGTTGCCTACGAACTTACGAAAGAGGAAACAGAAAAGGGCTATGAACGGACAAATAAATTTATCCCTGACCCACTAGTAATTACAGGGACAGCTAACAACCAGGATTATTCTGGCTCGGGTTATGACAGAGGCCATTTAGCTCCCGCTGGAGATATGGGCTGGTCGACAACAGCTATGGCAGAATCGTTTTATTACAGCAATATGAGTCCGCAAGAACCAAGTTTTAACAGGGGTATCTGGAAACGACTTGAAGAATTAGTCAGAACATGGGCCGTTGATAACCAAATGGTTTATGTTGTTACTGGTCCTGTATTGACAAGCGGACTTTCCACTATTGGAAATAACAAAGTGTCTGTCCCAAAATATTATTACAAAGTAATTCTCGATTACACTGATCCTGAAATAAAAGGGATTGGTTTTATTTTGCCAAATAAGAGTTCAAAAGAACCACTTCAAAATTACGCAGTGACAATTGACAGCGTTGAGAAATTTACAGGAATTGACTTTTTTCCTAAACTACCTGACGACCAGGAAAAAATCATTGAAAGTACTATATCACTTGAATCGTGGTCTTGGAAAAGTTCGAGTACGGCAAATGTAAGGGAGAAAGCAAATGGGAATACCACTGAAAACAATTCGCAAACAGACATAGCAATCGGTAAAAAAGCAAGTGGACAAACAATTTATACTGGACCACGTGGTGGACGATATCATTTTAGTAAAAGCGGTAACAAAGTTTATGAAAAGAAATAAAAGCAATATCACTTGCAGTTTTACTTTCGTGTACAACACATAATATTTAGATTATCAGTAAATAAAATGAAAAATGCATTTGGTATAAATGTGAATTTTAAAATTTTTTAGAAAATGTCCTACCAAGCCAAAATTAAACGGTACCTACAAATTCTTCAGCTGATTGAAAAATCGAAATTCCCGACAAGTGTGGAAATGCTTGACAGGATGAGGGAGACTGGGATCAAAGTCTCGGACCGGCAATTAAAACGAGATATTGAAAGCTTACGTGCCGAATTTGGGCTTGATATTCATTATTCAGTAACCAAACGGGGATACTACCTTGAAAATGAAGAACTGACATTTCCTTATTTTCTGGAATTGCTGGAATTTTCGCAAAACATGGAATTGCTGACAAGTTATTTGAAAGAGGGTTCTAATATTGCTGAAATCATTGAATTCGAAGACTACGACTCCTTTAAAGGGGTGCAATATATCCGGGATATTGCTTTTTTTATCAAGGATGGAGCAGAGATCTGTTTGAAATACCGGCGTTTTGAAGCCAAATCAGAGAAGGAATATTGCTTTCAGCCTTACCTCCTGCGCGAATACCTGAACCGTTGGTATGTGATCGGCGTGTTATCCGGTACTGATGAAATCAGGACGTTTGGCCTTGACCGGATTGTCGGAGTTAAGGAAACAGGTCAGAAATTCAAAAAATGTAAATCGGATGAAATTGTTTCCTTGTTCCGAAACGTGATTGGAATCAATGCTGCGAAGCAGGACATCGCCGAAGAAATTGAACTTGTTTGCATGCCATTTCAGGGTAATTTACTCAAAACATTGCCATTGCACTCATCTCAAAAGGTGATTAGCGAAACCCCCGATGAAATCACATTCTCATACAAACTGGTGGTTAACTTCGAATTGAAACACCGGCTGCTCATGATGTCAACCCAGGCAAAGGTTGTAAATCCGTTAAGTCTGAAAGAAGAAATGGAAAAATTACTGACCGAAGCACAAATTTTTTATAAAATTTAGTGGTATGACACGTTTTGGCATACCCAACCATTAACTTTGTCTTTTTGAAAAACACCTTAACCGTAAGAAAAAAAACCATGGTTTTCAGAGCAATTAAATTCGTGGCCGAAGCACACCAAGGACAATATAGAAAAGGTACCAACATTCCCTACATTTCGCACCTAATGAATGTGATGAAGATTCTTTGCGAGAACGGTTGCGACAAAGAAATCATTACTGCCGGAATCCTGCATGATGTTGTGGAAGATACTTCGGTTACCATTGAAAAGGTAGAGCGGTTATTTGGAAAACGCGTGGCCACAATGGTAACAGGATCCTCAGA
>Ga0123338_10002225_pt1 | contig 18221 bp, 11 predicted proteins | sample grotaG_FD_89793 | JGI IMG/M metagenome (GOLD analysis project Ga0123338, IMG submission 89793) | Glacier valley bacterial and archeal communities from Borup Fiord, Nunavut, Canada, to study Microbial Dark Matter (Phase II) -... | ecosystem: Environmental > Aquatic > Freshwater > Ice > Glacier ...
AAACTTCCTTCAGATTCCATCTCACGGTGGACACCCTTGTTCTCAGCTATACACTTACCACTACAAGGTTGTGTTAGGGACTTTCACCCACTAGATTACGCCCATGCTGGGCAAACCAAAAAACTTTGGCTCTATTATCAAAGCCAAAGTCAAGATTTTTTAGTATTCAGTTGTTTTCTTACGCACAATACCCCAAGCAATCGAGAGGTGCCAGATAATCTAAAATTTTCACTACTATCAAACCACTGAATCCAATAATCGTTCCAAAATCAGCCATCATAGACATCCCTCCTTGAATGCTAGCTATTATGTTGCAGTTCCCATCACTTATTAAAAGTCACATTAGCCTCGCAACCTTTCGATTGCGTGGGGCGGAACAACATCATTATAACATATCCTTAACCTTTTTCAATTCTAATTCAAGTTTTTTATATGTTGTGATATTCTTTGTAGACTTCTTATTCAATTCTAGCAACAAGTTTGAAAGTTCATTTTTCCTAAACTTCTTAAGTAACATATATAAGTTCAATTCGTTATTCCTGTTACCCGGTAAATGAAGTAACTTATTTTTTCGCAATTCTCGGTTATCCTTCATTACTTCTAGAGCATGAAGCAGATCATCATTACAATCGTTTTTCGGATATTGCTTATAAATTCTCACCCCACTTTCTAAAGCAATATTCTTACAGTGAGAAAGGTTCGTGTTAACTATGGTCGAATAAAGAAACTTAGCATCCGTAAAATCACAATTCTTAAATTTACATGCCATAAACACACAATCAGAAATCACTGCCTTTTTAAAGCTACACCCATTAAATGTTGCACCCCAAAAATCATCTCCCCAAAAGGTAGTTGCATCAAATGAAACTTTCTTAAAATGTGACCCTCTGAAATTTACAAAAATTAGTTTTTTCCGTTGTGCATTACATTTAATTATTTGACTTTTTGCCAAGTATCGACATGTCATGTCTTTAATATTCTTCTTTTTTTGGCACTTATATGATATTAATTTCAATCTATCTACCCTGTACTTCTTATTGTTCTCCACACCACTCACTTCTCTCACACTATAATTGAGACATACATGTACATTCTCCATGTCTATTAATCTTCAATAAGTTTTTCTGAATAATCATTTAAGCAATTTGTAATTACTATCTTCTTATATTCTTCTAGAAACTCTGGTTTTGATTTCATCAATCCTCTTATACCATCATAAAATCTACCATAAGTGGCAAATGAAAATATCTGATTTATTCTTCCGGCGATTTCACTGTCTAGACCAGAAATTTTTATATATTTAATTATACTGTCAATACTTACATTTGCTATATCAATACCATTTGGCGGATCCCATCTTCCTCCATCATTAAATAAGTCCCTTTTCATTCTATCAAAATAATCTGTGCTTCTAAGAGTTTCTATCATATCTGAAGGCATCCAACCTTTAGACCAATTATATAGTTTTTTATTAAATTCATCCAATTCTTCATTTGGTATAATTCTGTCATTAATAAGTTTCTTAACGATTATCCACGCTCCCTGTGTGCTACTATGAACATTATATATCGATTTTGTCCACATTAATCTTGCAAATGATGTATTTGCCAATAGTTCGCTTGCCGTATTTGGAAATGCTTTAACAAAATCAAATAATAACCCTTCATCTGATTTTTCTGTCATGAATTTAATGATTTGCTTTCTGATTCTGCTATCCTTATGAGCAAGCATTTGTTCCCATAAATCTATTCCTGATCTACGTGATTCAAATTTATAAAATCCCCAAATATTATCATCATAGTATTTAAGCAGTTGTTCAAAAAATTCGTCAAATTCCTCTCCAGATACACCGTTATTGATGTTTTCAACTATATATGTACAATCCGTATTAGCAGGTGTAAAACTCGGATCATAATGTTTTGCAATAATATCCATAATTCCAGACATTCCACCATTAATTACAAACTTTATATAATATGCTTGAGTGAATAGCCAAAACGATTCAATATGCGAATAAGAAATAATGTTACTTTTGCCATGTGCACAATCATTTCTTATAACTCGCCAATATTCATATTGCTTTACAATATCATCACTAATCAAAAACACCTGTGCAGGCTTTTTCATTGTCACACACTCTGTAATCATTTCATCCCAGGTTCTATCATCACATATTTTACTATTTATTTCATTCCATTTAGCTTGTGGCATATTAGATGGAATATAAGCTGATTTCAAAATCTTGTTTTTTAGAACGTTTTGAAAAGCAATGTATGACATAATAAATGCAGAGCGGTATGCTGCTACTTTATAACAAATTATAGATTCCTCAAATAAGTTTTTTGCTGAATCTACTACATTATTTTCCTCAATCCACTGTTCAAATCGAATTCTCATTTTATATTCCCTCGTATATTCTGTGATTAATAAAAATATTTTGTCTTTCACTATATCATTATCAACTGAATAAAAATATTTTTATTTACCCCCTTGATGCTTACCACCAAGAATTTATATTGTTTTTTTATATGCTTTTCTGAAAATAATTTCAAGTTGCCTTAGTTCTACGTAATCATCAAATTTTTCTAATGTTATCAATTTTTCTGATACCTCTCTGCACTCAATAACCATCTTTTGCTCAATAATATTATCTATTTTTGTTATCAATTCATTAAATTGAATTATTGAAAAATGAAAACACCTATAAATAAAATATGGCATTTGCTTTAGCATATAAAAGTATTCCTCATTGCTAAAATTCCAATTTCTATTTACAAAATTATTACAATACTTTTGCATATGCTGCTCTGTCTCACGCAATTTACCATTATAATGTGTTGAGAACTCTATCCAATATAGTGCCGCCAAGGATAAATAAATATTTTCATCCCAATTTATTTCTACTGACGCATATAACTTTGGACGTTTTTTTCTATCATCAAAATGAAATAATTCATGGTATATTGTTGTAAACAACACATTTACCTCTTCAATCACTTTATAATCCCCTGAAACTTTCTTAAAATCAATTTCAGTATTTGAATTATAATTCTCACATTTATATGCTATATCGGATAATAAATGATATGATAATAAAAGTTTTTTGTTTTCCATTCGGCCACTGGATTCATTCGGGATGGTTTTATGTGGAAGCAATTCAATACTCACAATACCACTTAGATCTAAATTGCTCGCAAAGTTTACTATTATATGTTTAATTACCTCTTCTAAAAACATCTTTTCGTATTCTGTACCTATATGCATTACGACATCCATCTAATTCATCTCCTAACTACTATTTTATATCATCTAATACATATAATCAACACAACTTAGAAGAAATTGACAACTTACAATTCCATGTCTTCCTCAACTTCCGATACATTTTCCAGTGTAATTGGCACATAGTCTTTTACTGTAGCAGGTACCACGACCCCGTTAATAATTCCCTGTTCTTTCATAGACAAATACTTGTCATCTGCGACAATAATGTGATCATATACTTCCATGTTTAAAGGTTGAAAAATTGCCTGCAACCGTTTAGTAATTGCTATATCCTCTTTACTCGGAGATGGCTGCCCTCCTGGGTGGTTATGGCTTAATGCTATTCCTGCACAGTCTAGTTGTAACGCTCTTTTCAATATTTCCCTCGGAAAGATTGCACTTGCATTTACCGTTCCCTGTGATGCTTTTTCACAGGACATAATGTGCATCTTAGAATCTACATAAGCAACTAATACCATTTCTCTTTCGCGATAAAACCCCAATTGAGAGACAAAATACTTTGCCAACAATTCGGATGTTGTAAAAGCCATTCTATTTTCATCTTCCTGTTGACGTAGATATTGATATGAGTTTATAAAATCCTTTAACATAGTCAGTTTTTCATACTGCTTATCCGTTGCATTTACCGTCATCGGATGATCAATGATATGAAATATATCATTGTACTCTGAATATTCGCGAAGAGCTTCCATCTTAATACCAGTAATCTTATTCATTCCATAAAGTAACCGATCCTTATTTAGTTGTACCTTATCCATTTTCCCGCCTCCCATCATAGGAAACAAGTATCCCAAGAGTTTCTAGTTTCTTCTCTGTTTCAATAGAGAGTCCTAAGATAGGATAATCTTCAAGTAACTGAAACATAGCAGATTCTTTCAAAAACGATTTCAGAATTTCTTCTTCCTCTTTAGGTAAAGATAATAACTTGAATAAATTGTCTTGAACTGTTTCAACTTGTTTACTCATAAGCATATTCCCCTCTACCTCCTTTTCATCAGGACTATATTCCATCTCGTTTTCCTCTTTCTTTTCCTTATTCATCTGTTCCATCTCTTCGTCTGCTCTTTTGCTAGAAATAAGACAACAATATAGTGCAAACAATAAAAATACTACAATACCACCTATTATAAAAATTATAAATTTACCACTACTCAATTCAACCAACTGCCTCCTCTCCAAGCTCTTCATCACTTTCAAACTTTTCTGAGCTTTCCTTTTCCATATCATCAAGTATGACATCTTGCCCTTTATTAAGTTCATTAAATTCAAGTTTCATATCGATTTCTGCCTGCTTACTTGTATTCGTCATCAACTGCTCTTCATACTCAAATGGTTTTAATAATTCATTTTTTGTTTCAATTAACTGTATTTCCGTATTTTCTAATTTTCTTTCCTGTTCTACTAAGACAGTATCTAGCTTAGCCAGTAAATTTTCTAATTTAACAATGGAGCCTAATCCAGAGTCACTCATGTTAAGAGAATACATATGGATCCCTTTCATATGAATAATACAATTATTAAAAGAATCCCTTGCTATATACAACTGAAATCCTCGATATTCTCCGATGTCCACCATATCAATGCCTCTTGGAATATCTTTAAGTTTAATACATGCCATCAGAAATTCTCCAGCCTTGGGCTTATCGTCAAAGTAAGTACCATCAATTTCAATCGTAAAATCTTTTCCCTCTGTCTTATTTCTTAGAACTATATCCTCTTTGATGCTATGAATGACTTTCTTACTATTTGCAATAGCTCTTGGATAATGCTCACTCACATTTCGTTCCATAACAAGTCTTTCATTTGTCCAGTTCGCTTTAAGAATCTTTAATCTTACTACCTCATTATCTACTTCCATCTTTTCAGAAAGTAATGGATTCGATGTAGCAATCGCTTTTACCTCAGCAGCAGAAAGTACTGTCTCATCCGAATCTTCACAACTTCTTGAAATGCTTTTTCCTGTCATAACCTGAGTAATGTATTTTAGTTTCTGTTCTTGAATTTGCCATAAGTAGCTATCAAAGGATCCTTTTGTTACATAACGATATAACTCAACTTCTTCATTCTGATTTCCCTGCCTAAGAATCCTACCATCTCTCTGCTCAATGTCCGAAGGCCTCCAAGGACAATCCAAGTGATGGACTGCTATCAACTTATCCTGTACATTCGTTCCGGTTCCCAACTTGCTTGTGCTTCCAAGTAAAATACGTACGGTACCTTCCCTTACCTTTTCAAATAAGTCTTCTCTCTGCTTATCTGTTTTGGCATCATGTACAAAAGCTATATCATCTGCTGATATTCCTTTTTCAATCAGCCGTTCTTTCATTTCATCATATACATTAAATTTCCCCGCCTTTGGAGTACCACTGTCACAGAATACTAGTTGTGTCAGCTTACCTTCTTTCGTTCTATCCCAAACTTCATAGATCTTTCCTACAGCAAGGTTTAACTTTGAGGTGGGTTCATTTGGAGCTTCCTCATCAATTAATCTTGGATCAATCGACATTAGCTTAGCTTCATTGGTTAGTTTCAACATGTTATCTACCGTTGCATCCACTGCATTATTGCGAATTGCCTCTGCCCTTATTACAAACTCATCCATAATCTTTCTTTGGTGTGGTGTACATTCAGTAACAACAATTTCCGGTTTGCCTCCCTTAATATCAGGAACTTTCAAATCAAGCATGTCTTGTGTCTGAATATCTGCTACCATACGAAAGACATTCATTAACTCTGGTAGATTATGAAACTTGGCAAATCTATTTTTCATTCGATAACCAGTGCCTTCCGGTGTAATTTCAAGCGAAGATACCACTTCACCAAACGTAGCTGCCCATGAATCAAAATAGGATAAGCCTAGTCTCTCTAGCTGCTCTGGTTCCAAATACCTCATCATTACAAACATTTCCGACATTGAATTACTAATCGGAGTTCCAGTTGCAAACACAACGCCTTTTCCATTGTTGATTTCCTGCAAATACTGGCACTTAAGTAACATATCCATTGCTCTTTGGCTACTCGACTTTCCGACACCGGCGACATTTCGCATCTTCGTATAGGTAAAGCAGTTCTTGTAATAATGGGCTTCATCCAAAAACATATAGTCTACACCAAGCTGCTCGAAAGTAAGTAAATTATCTTTCTTACTTTCATTTACCAACTTATCTAATTGCATTTTCAAGTTCTTTTGAAAGATTACCATCTGCTTTATTGTCCAATTATCCCCGTTCTTTTCCTTTACGCTTCGTATCGCATATTCGAGTTGATTGATTTCATCATTTAGCATTTTCTCCTGTCGCTCTCTTGAAATCGGAATCTTTTCAAATTGACTATGACCGATAATAACCGCATCATAATCTCCCATTGCTATCTTTGATACGAATCGGTTGCGGTTCTGCTTGTTGAAATCTTCCTTTGAAGTTATTAACACATTTGCAGAAGGAAAAAACCTTAAGAACTCATTGGCCCATTGATCGGTCAAATGGTTTGGTACTACATAGATTGGCTTACGAATAGCACCTATCTGCTTTAGATACATTCCAGAAGCAATCAAAGCTGCTGTTTTACCTGCACCAACCACATGTCCGGCTAGTCCCCTTCCGGAGTAGATAACTCTTGCTGCAAAATTCTTTTGGTGTGCTCGAAGCTCCATAGTTTCATTCATATTGGGAAATATTAGGTGGCTTCCATTGTATTCTCTTGGGCGAATCGTATTGAACTTATCATTATAGATTTTCAATATTATTTCTGCCCTGTCCTTATCCCGAAACAACCATGATTTAAAGGCTTCTTTCAATTGACTTTGTTTTGATCTTGCAATCATAGTTTCTTTCGGATTTATCACATATTTTATTCGTTCTGTCCCATTATCATCGATATATGAAACTGGATCTCTAACTGTTGTGGATTGTAGATTGAGGGAATCCTCAAAGATTTGATATGCATTGACTCTTGTAGTACCAAAAGTCTGATTGACTTTAACTGAGGTTGGATCTCCATTTTTATTGTTTACTCTCCAAGTAGTTGTATATTCTATATATTCAACTGTTATGGATCGCTGTAAGTAAAATGGTGTCTGCAAGGTATCATGTAAGAATTTCTCATAGTATTCAACCGGTATCCAAGGGCTTCCTATTCGAAAATCGATATCAGCAGGGAGTAACGGTATTGGTTGTACTGCTTCCAATGCATCTACATTTCTCGATAAAAGCTCCGGATATTCCTCTGCTTTCATTTTCGCATAAATAAGCTTATCCTTTACTTCACCTGATAAATATTCTTCATTTACCTCCCAGCCTTCATAGTAATTACCATAATATTTTTGTGGATTCAAATAAATCCTATCTCCTAATTCTTCTATTACTTCATCTGGTGATTTCCCCGTCAGCTCTGCCATATACGGAATATCAATTCTCATTTTTAAGTTCAGCGAAATCTCCAATGCTTCTTTTGCATTTTCCGCATGATTGGGTCTATAATGGGATCGAATGGTTGCTTTATAGAAAATCGGAGTCTTATTATAAATTGATTTATCCTTACTCTGATTTTCGATGGAACGTAATAATGGGAACTGGTCATCTTCTGCAAATGCCTGTAAATTTGGTTTATCATTGATATATCCATATTCAGATACGAACTCATCATAAACAACGTTTAATTTTTCCTGTGCTTCCTTTAATTCCTCTTCCTGATACTCATTTGTTTGAATACCAATAACCTTTAGAAGTTCATCGCGAATGGCACAAAGCCCTTTAATACGTTCTGCTTTCTTTCCTTTAATATCTAGTGGTATCAATCTCATTTTTTCAATATAATAAATGCTATCTTCTTTTATCACAAAGGTGTAATTTTTCATACCAGGTTCTGCTACCATCAAATCTTCAAATGAAAACTCTTCTTTTTCCGCTGATTTTTTCTCAGCTTTATCAGCTTCAGCACTAAAGTTTCCGTGAAGCTTGTTCATTGCAGTTTCTACTTCTGTATATAAGTCCTGCCCTTCTGGTGCAATACAAGCTGTCTGCGTTTCACTTCCATACATATTTCTTGAAAACTTCATTTCTCCTAGTAACATATCCTTATGATCAATAAAATACTGATTCATTCGGATATACTCCTTGCGATCAACTTCGGTAAAAACCCAATTTGGTTTTATTGATTTATCTAATTTTCTTATTCTGTCTGCTTTTTTAAGAAATATAATATCAGCAGTAACCTCAGTCCCTGCTAATGCCTTGAATGCAGTATTCGGAAGTCGAATTGCTCCGACTAAATCTGCCCTCTCAGCAATATACTCTCGTACTGAAGTGTCTGTCTTATCCATCGTTCCCTTTGTGGTAATAAAAGCAATCATTCCACCAGGCTTGACCAAATCTAACGTCTTGGCTATAAAATAATCATGAATAAGAAAATCTTCCTCTGCATAACGCCTGTCATAGAGCTTTATATTATTAAATGGAATGTTACCAATAGCAATATCAAAATGATTGTCTGGGAAATTAGTTGTTTCATATCCTTGAACCTGAATTTCCGCTTTCGGATAAAGTAGTCTAGCAATTCTCCCCGTTATGGAATCTAACTCTACTCCATAAATTTTACTATCCTTTATGCTCTCCGGTAAAACGCTAAAAAAATTACCGGTTCCCATGGCTGGGTCCAGTATCTTTCTATCAGGACCGCCTTCAAATCCAAACTGTTCCAATGCTTTATAAATCAGACGGATTAACTTAGGTTCTGTATAATATGCAGTTATGGTTGACTGCATTGCTTCCTTGTATTCTTTATCATCCAGTAAATGCTTTAGCTCCTGATATTCCTTTTCCCAACCATTGGCTGACCCATTAAATGCATTGGCAAGACCACCCCAACCAACATAATTTGCTAATACTATCTGTTCCTCTAGTGTTGCTTTACGCTTTTTACTTTCAATCTGCTTAAGGAGTTTTATAGCTTCCATATTGTTTTTGTACTTCGTTTTAGCTCCGCCTTGATACAAATTTAGTTCTTCGTTATATCGAAAATTTTCTACTCCAGGTTTTGAAACAGTCTTACTAGTCATTGTGACTGGTATTTCTTTCTTTTCTTCATCCTGTATAGTAGCTACTATTTCTATAACTGGATCATTATTAACAACCTGATATTGTAAAGGTTCTACTTCTGTTGGATCATCAGATATTACTTTCTCCGTTGGATCACTAGTTTCATATGTACCTTGAACAGATATCGCTTTCTCCTTTGGTTTACTTGATTTAAATGTACCTTCAACAGATATTTCGTTCTCCGTTAGTTTATTTAATTCAATTTTTGAGTTATCTTTTTGGATTGGGTTGATATTTGTAAATCTTAGTTGCACGTTTTCCTCTACAGATACCTTTGGTTTCTCTTCAACTTCTTCCACATTATATTTAAAACCAGAAGAGCCGCCAGATCGCAACTTTTCCTCACTCTCTGGCAGCTCAATTGCTATTACTTGATTTTCAGTTTTTTCTATCTCACTTTGTAAATGATCTCGTCCAGAACTACTTCCTCCGCTTCTAGCCTCAAACTGTTCAGATGTTTCGCTCTCACTAATGTATCTTCTATCTCTGGAATCGGATGTTTTATCAACATCTGTTGTGTTATCTGCTCTATCTTGTCCACCGCTTCCTTGTTGACCTTGTGCATTTTCTCCATCAGTGTTCCATCCATTTTCAAAAGTGTAGACCTCTCTGGATGGTTTTCGTGGAGATACTTCATCGCCATTCGCCCGTACTTCCCTAGTGGCTGATTGTCGTCTTCCATCCCATTTGATATCTGTAGATTCGGGTACAACAGCCCGTCCGCTTTCTCTGTGTAATTCAAATTGATTTCTTCCATGCTCAGAACTCCTCTCCATAGAAATTATTTTAGTAGTTTGAACAGCTTTATTTTTCAAGTTTTTTAGAATACTTGCTGTCCTCTCAACTTCCATCAATATTCCTTTTGATATATCTGTTACTGTATATCCTAATCTTGCTATTAAAGGAATGGTGTCAAAATGTGATATCGTCATCATACCTTGACCGATATTCAACTCATCTGTCGTAAGATTACATCGCTCAGCTACAAAGTACTTTACACTATCAATGATAATGTCCTGCATTTGTCTTTGTAATCCGTCAATAGGCAGGTCTTCAAACATATGCCCTTTTATATCATTTTCAAATTCTTGCAGGTAATTATCAAAATTTACTTCTATAATAGATTCAATAATCTTAGTGATGCAATCTCCATAACTACTAGTTTCAATATTATGACTATAAGCAAGTCTTTCGACAACCTTATCTTTCTCTACTTCTTCAACAGACCATTTCATGTTCGGTGTTTGTTGTCCATGCGTCTGGCTTACATCAAAAAGATATTTAATCGATAGCTTTGCTTTTGTATATTCACAAACACCAATCCCTTTTTCACCTTTACTCACATATCTACCAACCTTATTCCAAATGGCTGTTGTTGCAAGCATTGAAACATTTCTATTCTGGGCATATACCAACAAGGTATTATCAAATGAATACTTGTAGAACTTTACGGCAAAGTCAAGATACTCCTTCCATGCCCTTTCATTTTGAACAATTATAGGTGCTATCGTTTCATAAACCGTTTTTAACTTTTCGTCCACCCTCAAATAATGTCCTCCTTCCTATATTTTAAGCTTCACCACCCAACCTCTCCTGGCTGAAATATAATTCTAAAGCCTTATCGATAATCTCTTCCATTTCTGCCTGCTTGGCTTCCGGTGCAAAGTATTTGGAATAAATCTTGTGCCTAATCTTGATTGGTTGTGGTGTCTTTGATTTTGGTTTCTTGTTAAACTCACCTGATAGGATATGATAAACCATATCTTTATCAAAGTTCTTCTTTTCACTGTTTGCTCGAAGCAGCTCAGCTTTCTTCATGTCTAATTTGAATTCATTTTCTGAAAGGATATCTTCAATCCAATTTTGTTGTTCCTGTTCAAGATAGGATAGTATTACACCCACAATCAAGATTATCTCTCCATTATCCACTCTATCTTTTAACGCCTTTATCAGCCTATTTATTCTTACATATCTCGCAACAGATGCTCCTGAAAGACCATATTCAACTCCTAATTTACCTCTACTTTTCAACTTGTGCTCATCGTGAGCACAAGTTAAATCTTCCTTAGTATAATCAGTGTTTTCAAGCATTTTTAGCTCAATAATTATATCATTTCTCTTACCTTGATTTGATATATTATCATATTGTAATGCCAATACTGTCGCTTTCTCAGAAATCCTCATATCACTGAACGACCTCTGCATTAAATTTGTTTCAATAACATAAATCAATGCCTCTTCATCAGATAAGTTCTCCTTGATTATAACCGGACCCTCTATAAGTCCAGCTAACTTAGCAGCATTCATTCTATTATGACCTGCAAGCATTTCATATGTATCTTTTTCTATTTTACGAACAATCATTGGGTTTAAGATACCATTTTCTTTAATACTCTGTACCATATCTTCAAGACGTTCACCTTCATATAAATGAAATGGATGATTTGTAAATGGTCTGATCTTATCAAATGCCAAAATTGTAACTCCGCCTGATTTACTTTGCTCTTCTTTAAAATCATTTTCGTCATAATCTCTTGTAATAAAATCTATTGCATCCGCAATTGGTCTTAACGGCAATTTCTTATTCATTTTCAATCATCTCCTTTGCTAACTCCATATAAGCTTGTCCCGCTTTTGCCTTGCTATCATATTTTTGAATACTCATACCATAGTAATTTGCTTCTCCTACTTTAACAGATGACGGTATTTGTGTTTCAAAAATTCTAACGGTTTCTTGATAGCTTTCACTGAGTTGGTTGGTTAAAGTCTTATAAAGATTAGTTCTAGTTTCGCACATTGTTAAAAGAATTCCTTCAACGGTCAGTTTTGTATTAATACGTCTGCGGATCTTGGTTATCGTTTTCATCAAATCATTAAGACCCATCATTGCAAGCAACTGTGGATTAACGGTAATAATTACACTGTCAGCTGCCGATAAGGCATTGATAGTCAAGGTTCCAAGTGAAGGTGTCGTATCAATAATGATATAATCGTAGTGCTCTCTAAGTGGATCTATGATGTTCGCTAGGATTATCTCACTCCCCATTTCTAATCTCAAACTTGCATCTACTACTGACAAATAAATACTTGATGGTATTAAATCCACTCCATCTATACTCATGATATAATCTTCCTTAGGTGGCATTGCCTCTTCATTGATACTCTTAATCATGAGATGTGCGATATTTGTTTCTATCTCGTTTGGTCTATCAATTCCAAAACAAGTTGTCAAGTTAGCCTGACTATCTAAGTCAATTGCTAAGACTTTTTTACCTAACTTCTCTAGCGAGTACGCAAGGTTTAATGTTGTGGTTGATTTTCCAACCCCACCCTTTTGATTTGCGATAGCTATAATTTTTGCCATTACTTTGTCTCCTTTCAATTTTTCATTCGTTTTAATGGATAAAAAAAACGGAACTAAATTTGTAAAACCTTTAAGTGATTTCTCTTCTTAAAAGTTTTACAAATTTAGTCCCGTATCTTTACAGTAGATTACGCCCATATGAACGTACAAGAAAGGAAGCATATTTCAGCTTCCTTTCCCTTTATACAAGATATATATTCATTACTATATCTTTCCACTTATGAATTTTCTTAATCTCCGGATGATGCTTTCGGTATTCCTGAGCATAATCTCTTGTGATAATCCAAGTGGCTATTTTTAAAGGATTTGTTATTTCCTCACTTCGTTCAACACTGCCTGTGCTGCAGCAAGTCTTGCGATTGGCACACGGAAAGGTGAACAGGATACATAGGTTAACCCAATCTTATGGCAGAATTCAACAGTTGAAGGATCTCCACCGTGCTCACCACAGATACCAAGCTTAATGTTAGGTCTTGTTGCACGGCCTTTTTCACAAGCCATCTTCACTAATTGGCCAACACCTTCTTGGTCAAGTCTTGCAAATGGATCGGATTCATAAATCTTAGTCTTATAGTATGCATCTAAGAACTTACCAGCATCATCACGGGAGAAACCGAAAGTCATCTGTGTTAAGTCATTAGTACCAAAGGAGAAGAATTCTGCTTCTTCAGCAATTTCATCAGCAAGTAAAGCAGCACGAGGGATTTCAATCATTGTACCGATGTGGTATTCGATATCTGAGCCCATTTCTTTCTTTACTTTTTCTGCTGTCTCAACAACAACATCCTTAACGAACTTTAACTCTCTTTTTTCACCAACTAATGGGATCATGATTTCAGGAACGATATTAAAGCCTTTTTCCTTCTTCACTTCGATAGCTGCTTCCATAACTGCTCTGGTTTGCATTTTAGCAATTTCAGGATAAGTTACGGCAAGACGGCAACCTCTGTGTCCCATCATAGGGTTAAACTCATGTAAGGAATCACAGGTTTCTTTTACTTCTTCTACTGTAAGACCCATATCAATAGCTAATGCCTTGATGTCTTCTTCATCAGTAGGAACAAATTCATGTAACGGCGGATCTAAGAAGCGGATGGTAACAGGTCTTTCCTCCATTACTTCATAAATTCCCTTGAAATCTTTCTTCTGGAAAGGAATTAATTCATTAAGAGCTTCTTCTCTTGCTTCCACGGTCTTAGAAAGAATCATCTTTCTAATCTTTGGAATTCTTTCTGCATCAAAGAACATATGCTCGGTACGGCAAAGGCCGATGCCTTCTGCACCAAACTTAACAGCGTTAGCTGCATCTGCTGGTGTATCTGCATTTGTTCTTACCTTTAATGTTCTGATTTCATCAGCCCATTTCATAATACGATCAAAGTTTCCGCTGATAATAGCTTCTACTGTAGGAATATCTCCAATATAGATGTTACCGGTAGATCCGTCAAGGGAAATATAATCCCCTTCTTTTACGGTGTTTCCATCGATAACGAAGAATTTAGCTTCTTCATTAATGTTGATTTCGCCACAACCGGATACACAAGCGGTACCCATACCACGTGCAACAACTGCTGCATGGGAGGTCATACCACCACGTACTGTTAAGATACCTTCAGCTGCATGCATACCTTCGATATCTTCAGGTGATGTCTCAAGACGAACTAGGATAACTCTTTCACCTTTTTCATGATTTACTTTAGCATCATTTGCTGTAAAGTATACTTTACCAGCTGCTGCACCTGGGGAAGCAGGTAATGCGCTGCCAACCGGTTTCGCTGCCTTAAGTGCCTTTACATCAAATCCTGGATGTAATAATTGATCTAAGGATTTTGCTTCAATTCTCTTGATGGCTTCTTCCTTTGTGATCTTTCCTTCATCAACTAAGTCGCAAGCGATTTGAAGAGCAGCAGGTGCTGTTCTCTTACCATTACGAGTCTGTAAGAAGAAAAGTTTTTTATCTTCGATAGTAAATTCCATGTCCTGCATATCTCTATAGTGATTTTCAAGTAAAGTAGCTATTCTCATGAATTCTGTAAATACTTCCGGCATATCTGATTCCAACTTTGTAATCGGTAGAGGAGTTCTGATACCAGCAACAACGTCTTCACCTTGTGCATTAATAAGGTACTCACCATAAATCTTAGCTTCACCGGTAGAAGGGTTACGAGTAAATGCAACGCCGGTACCTGAGGTATCGCCCATATTACCGAAAACCATGGCCTGTACACTAACAGCTGTACCCCAATCGCCGGGAATATCGTTCATTCTTCTGTAGTAAATTGCACGAGGATTATCCCATGAACGGAAAACAGCAGTAACAGCTTCGATTAATTGAACAATAGGCTCCTGAGGGAAGTCTGTTCCCTTTTCAGCCTTATATAATACTTTGTATTGAGCGATAACATCTCTTAAATCTTCTGCTGTCAATTCGGTATCAAACTTAACGTTCTTCTTCTCTTTAATCTCATCTAATACTCTCTCAAACTTGGATTTACTGATTTCCATAACAACATCGGAAAACATCTGAATAAATCTTCTATAAGAGTCATATGCAAATCTAGCATTTCCGGTTTTCGTTGCAAAGCCTTCAACTGCTACGTCCGTTAACCCTAAGTTAAGAATGGTATCCATCATTCCTGGCATGGAAGCTCTTGCGCCGGAACGAACTGAAACTAATAATGGATTTTTCGTATCACCGAATTTCTTACCTTGTTGTTCTTCAAGAATCCTTAAAGAAGCAAATATCTGATCTTTAATCTCTTCTCTAATACTCTTATTGCTATTGTAGTAATCTGTGCAGGCTTCTGTCGTTACGATAAAACCTTGAGGAATCGGAAGACCTAAGTTAGTCATTTCAGCTAAGTTAGCTCCTTTACCACCAAGAAGGTTTTTCATGTCTGCTTTGCCTTCTTTAAACAAATATACCCATTTCGTCATTTTGTAATTGCCCTCCTAAAAAATTGTTTATATTGCATCTTTGATACAGTCAAATCTACTGAGAGTCAAAAGTACTGCGCAAATAAAACGAATATCTCATTTTGTTTGCGTAATACTTTTATCACTCATTAAGATTACAACTATATCAATTATAACTCATGACCGGTATTCTAGTCACCGACATGCATTATAACATAGATTATCGTAATAAGAAAAGACTTTTTTTCTAAAATTTAAACTTATTCTCAAAATATGTCTTTAATTCTTCGATTTTAATTCTCTCCTGTACCATTGTATCTCTATCACGGACAGTAACTGCTCCGTCAGTTTCCGAATCAAAATCATAGGTTATGCAAAACGGAGTTCCAATCTCATCCAGTCTTCTATAACGTTTCCCGATATTACCCCTATCATCAAATTCACAATTATAGAGTTTCGATAAATCTGTATAAATCTTCTCAGCAGATTCCGATAATTTCTTTGATAAAGGAAGTACGCCAATTTTTACAGGTGCTATTGCCGGATGGAAATGAAGGACGGTCCTAACATCTCCCTCTGCTATTTCTTCTTCATCATATGCTGCACAAAGAAATGCAAGTGTTACACGGTCCGCTCCTAAGGATGGCTCGATAACATACGGAATATATCTTTCTTTCTTTTCTTCATCGAAATAGCTCATATCTTCTCTGGATACATTTTGATGTTGGGTAAGATCATAATTGGTACGGTCAGCGATACCCCAAAGCTCACCCCAACCGAATGGGAATAAGAATTCAATATCAGTGGTTGCTTTACTATAGAAGGATAACTCTGCTGCATCGTGATCTCTGACTCTCATTTCATCTGTTTTTATTCCAAGGCTCTTTAACCAGTCGATACAGAACTGTCTCCAATAAGTAAACCACTCTAAATCTGTATCCGGTTCACAGAAGAATTCTAATTCCATCTGTTCGAATTCTCTGGTACGGAACGTAAAGTTACCGGGAGTAATCTCATTACGAAAGGACTTACCAATCTGTCCGATACCAAATGGAATCTTCTTACGTGAAGTTCTCTGTACATTTTTGAAATTTACGAAAATCCCCTGTGCTGTTTCCGGTCTTAAGTATACTACATTCTTTGCATCTTCGGTAACACCCTGAAAGGTCTTGAACATTAAGTTAAACTGACGAATATCAGTAAAATTATGTTTACCACAGGTAGGACAGGCTATATTATGTTCCTCAATATATTTCTTCATCTCTTCCTGTGACCAGGAATCAACAGAACCTTCTATTATGATACCCTTTTGATTATTGTAATCTTCAATTATCTTATCTGCGCGAAAACGCTCATGGCATTCCTTACAATCCATTAATGGATCAGAAAAGCCACCCAAATGACCGGAAGCTACCCATGTCTGCGGATTCATTAAGATTGCACAATCCACACCCACATTATAGGGATTTTCTTGAATAAATTTGGACCACCAAGCCTTTTTGACGTTATTTTTAAGTTCAACACCAAGATTGCCATAATCCCAGGTATTAGCGAGTCCACCGTAAATCTCGGACCCAGGATATACAAATCCTCTTGCTTTCGCTAATGCAACAATTTTGTCCATTGTTTTTTCCATATATTCATCCTCACAATTTTCATATTCTAACTTATTTATTACTATATTGATATTGTTATAAATCATTTTATTTCTAATAATGTTTCAACATCGATGATACATAAGTCAAACCACTGTCTTCAAGAACTTAGGGTTTAAATACTACAACTGTCATACCCTCTGTACTACTTTGAACTATATCCTTTTCAACGAGAATTGCATTATCTGAATAGTACTTAATAGCACCATCAACAATGATTTCATAGGGTTCATTCATTACCAGGATTTTATATTTCCCATCTTTCATCACTTCATCACTATTTGCGGTAGAACCGTCCTTGGCACTCACCAAGGTAGCAGGTATATTAAGAGGATTATCCTCAATGCCTCCACTAAAATAAGCTGCTGTCACTTGATTAAAAGCGCAATATTGATCCATTCCGGTATAAGTTAACAGTACAATTGCCTTTCCGTTCTTAAGCTGAATGTTATCAATGCGTATTTTCTCTTCACCAACATTTTGATTATATACATTAATTTCATTTGTAACAAATTCTATTAGCCCATTTAATGTATAATAAGGCTTATTAAAATCCTCTACAGTTGCCACCTGTAATTGTCCATTTGCTTTGGCAAGTATCGTATTTACTGAAATATCATCCGCTGTAATTATTTTTTCTTCTTTTTTACAACCAGTTGTACTAACAAATAGCAGCAACATAATCGTACAAAGAACCAGTTTTTTCATAAAGCATTCCTCCGTTAAGTTATAGGTTCATATCATTTTAACCTTAATGTAATATAATTTCAACTTAAAATTTTAATTTAATTATCTAAAGCGTACGAAGCATTCCCATTGACTTAAATTCATGCTCTATATAGCGGTCTAGATGAGCCTTTATACAGCGGTTTAATTCATATTGAACCTCATCTGTTACTTTAAAAG
>Ga0123338_10002229_pt1 | contig 18210 bp, 14 predicted proteins | sample grotaG_FD_89793 | JGI IMG/M metagenome (GOLD analysis project Ga0123338, IMG submission 89793) | Glacier valley bacterial and archeal communities from Borup Fiord, Nunavut, Canada, to study Microbial Dark Matter (Phase II) -... | ecosystem: Environmental > Aquatic > Freshwater > Ice > Glacier ...
CCTCGCAGGGTCACGGCAACTGCGTAAGCAACCGGCCAGCGCGGCGGTTCAGGTCCCCCTGTCGCATCGATTGTGATCACACCTGCCAGCCCCGGCGGCATTGGAAGCGTGCGTGACCGACCGATCTGCACTAAGATCTTGCCTTGCGGTATCAAACCTTCAGTCAGGCCATCAGGGCCGCTGAAGATCAGATCACCCGAGAACGAAGCCGGCAACCCGGGCCGCACGCCAACGGTAATCTCATGGAACCAGCGGAGCGACTGCGCGGCGTGCGCTGAGCTAACGAGTTCTGCCGAAGAGCGGGCTGAATCCAGTCGATCGCGGTGCAATGGAACGGGCTGATACCAACCCTGTTCCCCGGCCGGTTTCACACCCGCATGTTCAAGTTGGAAGGCGACGTATTCCGCCGCCTTGCGGTATTCGGGGGAACCCGTATCCCGGCCCTGCATGACGTCGCCGCCTAAGGCCTGAACATGACGCCACCAGTTGCGCGTTGCCGCATCCGGCTCAGTCGCCGCTGCTAACCCACACAGGACAACGGCGGCCAGCGCTTTTCGCATCATCAATAGATGTTGAAGGCGAATAATTGATCGCCAGCTGCGATAAGAATGTATTGTTTGCCGTCCAGCATGTAAGTTTCCGGCGCGTTAGAGACTTGGCCAATATGGCTATGCCAAAGTATCTTGCCATTTGCGGGGTCGAAGGCGACGATGTTACCGCCCGCATCGCCGGTGAATAGCAGCTTACCGGCTGTGGTCAACATGCCATTACCTAAGCCGCCGCCAGTTCCGGGGTAGCGATGCTGCCATTTCACCTTGCCGGTCTTGTAATCGATCGCAGTAAGGAATCCGCCGAGAGAACCGACGCCCACTTCGTCTTTACCGCCCAAGCCCATAGCTCCGCGAGGATCGGTCTCTGTCAGGTAATACATCGCATAGCTTTCGGCAGTGGGGACATAGAACAGACCCGTATCTGGACTATACGCCGGTGGCGGCCAGTTCGTGGCGCCGCTATTGTTCGGGGACACCAGAGACCCGGGTACCGTTGAATCCTTGGATATCTCACGAACGGGTTGGCCCTTTGCATTGATGCTCTTGGCCCAGTTAGCGGCTTGTGAAAACTTGCCAGTAACCAGGTGCTCTCCTGTTACTCGATCCAGTGTATAGAAGTAACCATTTCTATCCGCATGGAGCACCATCTTGCGCTGCTTACCGTTGAATTCTCCGTCCACCAGAATGGGAGTTTCCGTGGAATCCCAATCGTGAGTGTCGTGCGGGTTTAGCTGGTAGTACCATGCCATCTTCCCCGTATCCACATTCACAGCGACTAAGGAGCAGGTAAATAAGTTGTCTCCCGCTCGGCTCGGAGGGTTGGTGTAAGACGGAGACGGGTTTCCGGTGCCGAAGATATAAAGGTGCGTGTCGGGGTCGTAAGAGCCGGGTATCCAAACGTTACCCGCGCCGTGCTTCGCGCCATCGAGCGAACCCCAGGTCTCCAGACCCGGATCGCCCTTCTTCATCGGGACCGTGTAGATGGTCCATTGCACATCACCGGTTTCGGGGTCGCGGGATTGGACGTACCCGGGTTCGTCCAGGTCATTCCCGGTACCGATCAGGATGTGATTGCCAACCACGATAGGCGCCATCGTGGAGAAGTACTGCAGGTTGAAATCGGCAATCACTTTGTGCCAGCGTTCTTTCCCTGTCTTCGCTTCCAGGCAGACCAGGAAGTCGTCCGGCGTTTCCATGTAGAGCAGGTTGTTCCACATGCCCAAGCCTCGATTTCCGATGTGCGTGCCACCCTTCGTCTTCCAGAAGTAATGCCAGATCTCATGGCCATCGTGAGCATCAACAGCCCAGGCGTTGTCAGGCATGGAGAAATACAGAATGCCGCCCACCGCCAGGATAGAGGCACGAACGCTAACGCCCCCGCCGAACCCGCCGCCGCCCGTAGCATCACTTGTACCTTCGCCGCCAATGATAGTAGGAGGAGCGCCGACGCCGAATCCGCGTCCCGTCGTACCAGGCCCGGGACTTACTTTGGACGTCCAGGCAAGCGTTAGGTTTTTGACGTTGCTCTGATTGATCTGAGTGAGCGAGCTATATCGCTTACCGGAGTAGTCCCCGGAGTAAGTGGGCCATGATTCTCCAAGCGGCTTAGTAAGTAGCGAGGGATCAAGGGCCTGTCCGGACGCAGTCAAGGGAAGCAGGAAGGCAAACGTGACAAAAGATAGCTGCTTCATTTTACGGTCACCAGATAGGAAGTAATATTGTGAATTTCTGCGTCGGTGTAGGTGGGCATCAGATCTTTGTGAGGCTGTAACGGATCATGGATCTCGACTTTCGGCGCCGCTCCATCGCGACGGAAAGTTCGCTGTGTACCGTCAACCGAAATCAAAGTAACGATGAAGTCGTCAATGCGCCCGAGCAAACCTTCTGTCTTTTCGCCGGAAGCGGTGGTCACCGTGACCGTAGTGGGAGGAACATTGGTGAGTGAACTCCCGTCCGCAGCCCTCGGTCCCCTACCTCCGCCGCCCGGCATCAGCCAGGTGTTCTGCATGAGTTTGGCATCGGTGATTCGCGCTCCGAACCCTTTCAAATCTCCCGTGACGGAGTGGCAGGAAGCACACTTGGCCCCGAATGCCGCCTCTCCCGCTTTCGCATCGCCCACAAGAATGGTGAGCGGCGTCATGCGTGAAATGTCATAGCCGCCAACTTTGAAATTATGCAGGTAAGCCGCTACATCGGAGATTTGTTTATCCGTAAAAGCAAATTTTGGCATACCCTGATCGAGGCGTCCGTTTCGAATAACGGAGGTGATGTTCTCACCGTTCTTGTCATTCAAAACCAACTCAGAGCGGAGCAAATTGGGCCCACCTTCGCCGCCTCGTGCGTCGGAGCCGTGACAAAAATTACAGTTAACTCCATACAGCGCTTTTCCTGTTTCGAGCACATCTGCAGGCGCTTGCGGGTGGACTGGGTAGGCTGGTGGACGAACAAATCCGCCAGCCGGCCGCGCGGGAACCGCGGGAGCCTGCGCATCCAAAGGGAGAGTAAAAACGAAAGCCGCAAAAATTGTTAGGGTCAAAGGCTGCCAGTTTATGGCCAATGGCGCAGAAACTGCAATAAGGATGGGCCAGGAGGATGTATGCATTTTCTTTGGACGATTTTGATTGGATTGGTGATTGGGGCAGTAGCTAAATTATTGACGCCAGGACGGGACCCAAGTGGTTTTTTTATTACGGTCCTGATCGGCATTGCGGGATCGATTGTGGCGACGTTCATCGGCAGAGCATTGGGGCTCTACGCGGAAGGCGCTTCAGCTGGCTTCATTATGTCAGTGGTTGGCGCGATCGTTGTGCTGTTCGTCTATCATATGATTATTGGTCGTCGCACCGCGTAAAGCTATACATCAAAGATGGGCAAGCACGGCCCCGGTGACTTCATCGGTTGTCGCTGTACCGCCCAAATCGGCTGTGTGGCATTTTGTGTCCGCTAGGGTTGCACGTATCGAAGCATGCAGCCGTTGAGCTTCGCTTGCGAGTTGTAGATGTTCCAGCATTTGAACGGCACATAAGAACGTTGCCATGGGGTTCACAACTCCCTTGCCCGCAATATCCGGCGCACTCCCGTGAACCGGTTCGAACATTGATGGTCCCTGCCGAGTCGGATCCAGGTTTGCGCTGGGTGCCAACCCCATGCTGCCAACCAGGATCGCGGAGATATCGCTCAAAATATCCCCGAATAGATTCGAAGCAACCACTACGTCAAAAGATTCAGGCCGCCGGATAAAGTTCATGGCCGCCGCATCGATCAAAAGCGATTCGGTTGAGATATCCGTATATTCTTCAGCCAATGCCGCGAACGCCCTATCCCAAAGCACCATGGAAAAACCCTGCGCATTGCTCTTCGTAATGGATGCGACGCGCTTGCGCGGCCTGGTTCGCGCCAGCTCGAAGGCATAGCGAATGATACGGTCGCAACCGCGGCGGGTAAAAACGCTGGTCTGCACAGCCACTTCGTCGGGCTGGTGCTGATAAACAAATCCACCAATCTGCGCGTACTCGCCCTCAGTATTCTCGCGGACCACCACCATGTCAATGGCTTCGTTCTTGCGTAACGCCAGCGGCGATCGCACGCCCGGGTAAAGAATAGCCGGGCGAATATTCGCATACTGATCGAAGCGCCTTCGGATCGGCAGCAGCAGGCCGTTCAAGGTGACGTGATCGGGAATTTTGGGGTGCCCGACCGCCCCTAGGAAGATGGCGTCGAACTTGGCCAGAGTATCGAGAAAATCCGGAGGGGCCATGTGGCCATGGGTGAAGTAATGTTCAGAGCCCCAGGGCAGATCTGTCCATTCGAACTGGGCAAGACGATCCAGCACGCGCTTTCCCGCAGGTATTACTTCCTGTCCGACCCCATCGCCGGCAATCACTGCAATTTTGAATTTCTTCACTGATATTCCTACTATAGGGGTTGGCACCTTTTTCTTTGACAGGTAAGCGGGCTCTGGTTGCGGGAGCAAGCCGCGGGATTGGATTAGCGATAGCGAAGGCAGTTGCCGAAGCGGGGGCCCGTACCGTTCTTGCCGCCCGCAGTGAGGCGGCGCTCGAAAAACAGGCACAGGCTTTGAACGACGCCGGGCACTTGGCAAGCTGCGTGAAGCTGGATTTCACCAGCAGCGATTCCATCCGGAAATGCGCCGAATCCGTGGGGGCTGTCGACATACTGATCAACGTTGCGGGCACGAATGTGCGACGGCGTTTTGAGCAGTACACCAGGGAAGAGTACAACCACATCCTGCAGACGAATCTTCACGGCATTGTGGAGCTTACGCAACTGGTGGGAGCGAAGATGATCACGGCCGGAAAAGGCGGGAAGGTGATTCATATCGGCAGCCTGATGAGCCTGCTGGGCATCCCCTATCTAAGCGTGTACGCGATCACCAAAGCGGCGTTGGGCGGGCTCACGAAAGCGACGGCGGCGGAGTGGGGGCGCTACAACATTCAGGTGAACTGCATTGCACCGGGTTTTATTCTGACGGACCTGAACCGGGACATGTGGCAAGATCCGGAGATGGCTCGATGGCTGGCGGGCGCACAGGCGAATCCACGGATGGGCTCGCCCGATGATATTGCACCGCTTGCCGTGTTTCTTTCCGGCAAAGGCTCTGACTACATTACAGGGCAGATTATCGCGGTAGACGGTGGCTACACCACCACGGCGGTTTGGCCATTCCAACCGCCTGCCACGTCGTGACCCGGCGGTCCATCGCGATTCTGTTGGCCTGCGGATTTCTTCGCGCTCAGACGCCTGAGTTCACATGTCCAATGGACCCTGATGTACGCCGCGCCGCGCCGGGCCGCTGCCCGAAATGCGGAATGAAGCTGGTGGAACACACGCCGGACTTTCACGAATATCCAGTCCATTTTTCGTTCATCCCGGCGACTATTCCGGCACGCGTTCCGATCCAGGTGCAAATCCATGTGCCGGATGTGTCCGCTTTCGAGGTGATGCACGAAAAACTACTGCATCTGTTCATCATCTCGGCCGATTTGCAGTACTTCTCGCATGAGCATCCCGTAGTTGATGGAAAAGGATTTTCGCACCAGACCATTCTGCCGCGGGACGGAGTTTATAAAGTCATCGCAGATTTTTACCCCCGGGGCGGAGTGCCACAACTGGGCGAAACACTGGTGAGCACTGCGGGGTGGAAAGGCAGCTTGGCGGAGTCGATCAGGACGCTGAAGCCAGACGTAACACCGCAGCGCGCCGTGAACCTGATGGTCTCCTTGCGCATGGAAAAGCCTGTGCCCGGCCGCAAGACTCTGCTGTTTTTCGATCTTTCGCCAATGGACGGATTGCAACAGTATCTAGGTGCCTGGGCGCATATGCTCATGGTCAGTGAAGATTTGACCGATACCGTGCACGAACATCCATCGATCGCCGACGGCAGCGGAACCGTACAATTTGACGTGTTTTTTGCGCGGTCGACCCGCTACAGGGTATGGGTCCAGTTTCAAAGATTAGGCGTGATAAACACGGTGGCATTCACAATACCGGTGGAAGCACTGTAAACGGAGTATCACCTCCGATAACTTGCCGACTACAGGGTTACCTTGTACTCTTGCAACAATGTGCAGATTCAAAGCGCTTCTTTTCCCGTGGGCATTCGCTCTAATCGGCGCGGGGCTTTTGTCTGGGGCAAGTATCAGTCTGGACACTGTCGGGTCTGATCCCGCGCTAACCAGTCCGTCCTTCACATTCATGACGGACCAGAACGGAGGTTATGCCGCCACTTACCAAAACGTCAGCAACCCACCTTTTGATTTTATAACTCTAGAACTGACGGCCCCGTTCAGTTCAGGTTTTTACTTCGGCCCCTCCGGCCCGAAGACTCTTGGAGCAACTTGCAACGGCGGCAATGCGTTCAGATACTGTTCCATTAATTTCTTCGACAACACGACAACAGTTGTATTCAGGTTTTTCGGACTGGATTCGACACACCTGGGCTTTCCGTATCAACAACAGGTGGGGCTGCTGGCAGCTTTGTTTGAACCGAATCAGACCGTGGGAGCGAACGCCCTAACCGCACCCGTAAGCACTCCGGAGCCGGGCGCTTTCCAGCTTGCGGCGATGGGCTTGGGGCTATGCGGCCTTATCATGGGCGGAAAGAAGTTTCTGAAAACCAGGGTTCGCCCGTAAGGTTCGCAGAGCATAGTCATTAGCAGCCACACGTGCCGGGTAACCGCTGACGAAGCTTTTCTCCAGCGCGAGCAAAGCCAATTCATCGTGACCAGCCAAGTGCTGAATTACCCCTTCTGTGTACATGACCGTATTGTCGTTTGCGTCAATGGCCCGGGCACGCCGAATGAAGTTGATTGCTTGCGCGGCGTCACCCTTTTCCGCGTAATACAAAGCCAGGCCCCGTAACGTGCTGGCGTCATTCGTATTGAGCTTCCAAGCGCTGTAGGCCAGCTCAATGGCTTTCTGATAGGCGGCATCCGCTTTGGCAGTTTGCCCCGCTGCGCGATAAGCATCTCCCAAATTGCCGAAGTTCAGATGGTTCTTCGGGCCTAGGCGCGCTGCTTCTTCAAACAGCCGTACTGCTTCTTTGAAATCGCCGGAATACAAGGAGACCACGCCAAGGTTCTGATAGTTGAGGGCTGAAGTTTCCAGGGTGAGTGCTTTTTTGTAAAGCGGGATACATGCGGTCCACTTACCCTGGGTATAAAGAATTCCGGCGACATTGGTGTATCCGCCGGCAAAATCGGGTTGAAGCTGAATCACCTTCCGGAACGCTGCGATGGCCGCGTCCGAATTTCCGAAGCTCGATTCGGCAATGCCGAGCCCATTGAAGTTCGCGTAGGAATAAGGGTTGATTGCGATCGCCTTCTTCAAATTTTCCCGCGCCAGTTCTTTTTTCTTAAGTCTGACAAAGGCATTGCCCAAACGTCGATAGGCCTCATCGGAGCTGGGTGCGAGTCGGACGGCCTGCGTGAATTCAGAAACGGCTTCGGCGTTCTTGCCGGTCAGCAGGTACCCGCTGCCCACCACCATGTGAACGTCAGGCAGGTTCCGGTCAAGGGAGATAGATTGATCCGCCGCCCCCAGGCCCTTGACACTCCACTGCGTATCTTTGGTAATCCTGTAAAGCCCAAAGCAGGATTCGGCAATGCCCGCGTAGGCTCGTGCAAAATGAGAATCCTTCGCCACCGCCTGATCGAAAAGTGCGAGGGCAGCCTTATAATTTTCTGCTGCCGGGCGGCCCCGAATCAAGCTTCTTCCACGCATGTAGAGATCGTAGGCTTCACTGCTTTCCGTGGCTCGCGTGGCGCCAAGTGCCATTTCCTGATCAGACAGTTGAAGGTTCAACTTGTCTACCAGCGTGTTGTAGATATCGTCTTCAGTAGTGAGCAGACCTTCCGGCGCACACTGGAACTGCTGGCTCCAAACCACTGCTTTCTTTCTTGCATCCCATGCCGAAACGTTGATGGCGATGCGTGTGCCCACGCTTTGCACCTTACCTTCGACAAGCAAATTCGCGCCAAGTTCTTTTGCAATTGCGCTCTGGTCGGCTGCTCCTTTGGACACCGCTCGCTCAATGTTATTCGAGGAAGCTAGGTTGACCTGCTTTAGCGGAAACAGTTTGGCATTGAGCGCTTCCACAATACCTTCAGCCTGGTATTTTAATTCGGCGTGATCGCCGAGGGGTTTAAACGGCAGGATGGCCATGTAATAGGCGGGCCTCGCCAATTCATTCTCCGCGGGTTTCGCAGGTAGCAACTTATTGCGTACGGCTGGTACGGCGAGCGTTCCCGCAATTGCCAACGCCATGGCGGCGGCCACAAAGCCCCACGTGCGATTCGGCTTTGGAACACGCGAGAGGAAAGACTGCCTGGGTGCTGTGCCCGCTTCCAGATCCCGGTAAATCTCAGCGGCATTCTGGTAACGTTGCTGCGGATCGAGCACCAGGCACTTGGCGATTACCCGTGCAAAATACTGCGGAAGATCAGGGGCCAGGGCTCTTGGGTCCTTGGGAGCGGTAGTCATGCGCGAGTGCATCACCTGCACGGAAGACCTGCCCTCAAAAGGGAGATCGCCCGTTACCATTTCATGAAAGATGAGCCCCAGTGAATAGATATCACTGCGATGATCGACCGGCTTCGATTCAATCTGCTCGGGCGACATATACAGAGGCGTACCGATGAAATCCCCGGTGCGCGTCATGGAAGCCGCTTCCATCTCCATGGATTTCGCAAGACCGAAATCCGTCACATAGACGTGGTCTGAGCCGTCCAGCAGGATGTTGCGCGGTTTCAGATCGCGATGGATAACCCTCTCCGAATGTGCGGCATCAAGAGCACTACAAAGCTGGAGAGCGATTTTCAGGGCACGCGGATACGGTAACGCGCCCTCTTTTGCGATCAGGTCGTGAAGATCCAGACCTTCCACCAGCGTCATGGAAATGAATTTGACGCCCTCCACATCGCCCAGATCGTGAATGCGAAGAATGTTGCGATGAGAAACCTTGCTGGCCAGGAGCAGTTCCTGGCGGAAGCGCGCCATAGCTGTCGGATCGATGGCGAGTTCCGGCCTGACCAGCTTGAGGGCTACGGTTCGATTCAGTTCACGATCGAGGGCGCGGTAGACCTTCCCCATGCCGCCTTGTCCGATCAGCGTTTCAATCTGGTATCGCGGGCCAAAGGCGGAATTCGGCGGGAGATCTAACGGGGAGTGATCCCGGTCGAAAACGCGGTTCACAATCTCGAGGGTCGGAGCATCGCGGAAAGCGGAAAGATCGCGATGGAGCATTTGAGTCTGGTCAAAATCGGGCGCGCCAGAGAGCGAGTTGCTGCAAGACCGGCAATCCCGAACGTCATCGGGATTTTCAGTTTGGCAAGTCGGGCAAAGCACGATTGAACAGCCTACCTTTTCCACAAGAGTACAAGCCCTCTAAGAGCTAGTGATGCGACCGGCACCAGCGTTACTCCCGCGGAATTTCGATTCCCTGATTATTGCATGTGAGCGGCTTGAAAGAGCAGAAGGTCCAGGCTGAAAGTTAAGCGCATTGCCCGGGGCGGCTTTGAGCGCAAAGGCCGATAGATAAGGTGGAGGACGTCATTTACAGTTTCGTCATCCACATGGGCTGTGGTGGTGGCTCGCCGGTGCTCGATCATAGTGAAGTTCGGGCTAAAATCCGCCACTGTCCGTTCCACGCGATCGCGGGATATTCCTCTCAACTCAGAGAGGTCATCCGGGGCCGGTATCGCCACCATTAGTTTCCCGTCGGGATGCAGCACGCGGTGAAATTCGGGTGCGTTCATTCTGGCGGTTATCGAAAAGATTGTGCTGAAGCACCTATCAGAGTAAGGAATGAAGCGATCCGCATTGGCAACAATCCATTCGCATTGGGGATAGCGCTTTGCCGCGGCTTCGATGGCCGGGGTTGAGATATCAATGCCATGCGCTTCCACGCCGGACAGCGCGCCTGAGTAAAAGCCTTCCCCGCAGCCGGCATCGAGCACCTGCCCGGTGGGAGCGGCCAATTCGACAATGGCTTGGAGGAGCGGCGCTGTGATGCCCCGATCATGCAAACGACGGCGGGCGGCCACTGCTATTGCGGTATCGCCCGGCAGCTTGGACCGGCGGTCTTGCGGCTGAAGGAGATTCAGGTACCCGCTCTTCGCGATATCGAAGGAGTGGCCGCTTGCGCAAACCACACGACCCGTTTCGCGCACCAAGGCTTGCCGGCAGGCGCGCACGGGACAGATCAGCATCAGGGAACCACGAGGAAGGTGAAGCTGGTGCCATCGGTCCCGCCGGTGTACACCCGTTGGGTGGCCTTGGTGAAATCGGCAGCCAGGGCGTTTGGGATATCCATGAACTTCTGAGGGTTACGGTCGGTGATGGGAAACCAGGTGCTTTGGATCTGGATCATCAGACGGTGGCCGGCACGGAAGGTATGGGCCACGTCGGGAAGTTTGAATGTGATGCGATCAGGCTTACCGGGCTCGAAGGGCACCGGCTTTTCAAAGCTCTTGCGGAACTTACCGCGAAACGGCTCGCCGCGGACCAACTGCTGGTAGCCTCCAAAACGGATCTGCGTAGCGGGCTGCTGGCGCTGGTTGACGGGAACGGCGGGGGCTTCGTAATCGGGAAAATCCGGCGGGTAGACGTCTATAATCTTCACATCGAAATCGGAGTCGGTGCCGGTAGTGGATACCTTCAGATCGCAGGTGATTGGCCCCATAACGGTGAGATCATGATCGAGCGGTTCACTTCGGTAGACAAGAACATCGGGCCTGGTTGCGGCGAACCGTTGATCTTCGGTCATGTAATCGAAACGGACGCCGATGTTTACGGGGCCGATATACGGTACCGGCTTATTCGGGTCGGACAGATATTCATCGAAGCGCTGCGGAGAGGCGGGGCGCGTGAAAGCCAATGAGCCTTTTCCATCGGGAAAAGCAGTGCGCGGCTGGGCTTGCGTGGGCGGCCATGATTCAAATTTGCGCCATTGATTCAGGCCGGTTTGGAAGACCCAGGCTTTCGGAAACGTGGTCTCTCCCCTGCCCTTCAGTTGGCGTAAGAAAAATGGGAACTCAATATGTTCGCGATACCAGGCTCCGGTTTTTGAGCCGAAGGTTAGATTACCGACCCGATCGCCATCGCCTCGCGAAAAACCTCCGTGAACCCAGGGGCCCATTACCAGCATGGCGGTCGACGGAGGGTTGTGTTTCTGCAGGAAATCGAATTGCCGCAGAGGTCCCTGCAGGTCTTCCTGATCGAACCAGCCACCGACGATCATGGTGGCGGGGCGGATATCTTTCAGGTATTTCCAGATTGCGCGCGATTGCCAGACCTCGTCATAGGTTGTGTGAGTGACGTTCAAGGTCCACAGGGGCTGTTTGCGCAGGAAGTACTTTTCATCGGCATTGGAGAGCGAGCCCATTCCGAGGAAAAAATCGTACGCGTCGGGAGTTCCGTAGTCGAACGGGAGCGTTGCGGTGGGCGGGGCAGCTGGTGCATCGCCCTCCTCACGTAGTTTGAATCCCTGGTAAAACCCGAAGCGGTGGGCCAGCATGAAGGCACCGTTGTGATAGGAATCGTCACCCAGGTAATAATCCGTGACCGGCGCTTGCGGGCTAACCGCAGCCAGCCCAGGATGCGGATCGAGTAGGGCGGCCGTTGCATAGAAACCCGGTTGGGAGATGCCCCAGATGCCGACCTTGCCGGTGTTGCCCGGAACGTTCTTGATGAGGTAATCGACGGTATCGTAGGCGTCGGTGGATTCGTCAGTGTCATGTGAGTCGCGCTTAAAGGGGATGTAGGGGCGCATGGGCACATACACGCCTTCGCTCAGGTTGCGGCCCCGCACATCCTGGTAAGCGAAGATGAATTTTTCGCGCGCGAAAAGGTCAGAGGGCCCGAGGGCAATTGGATATTGATCTTCGCCGTAAGGCCGCACGCTGTAGGGTGTGCGGGTGAGCAGGATGGGGTAACTCTTGCCTTCACCCGCCACTTCTTTCGGAACGTAGACCGAGGTGAAGAGCTTGATGCCGTCCCGCATGGGGATGCGGAAATCGAACTTGGTGTAGTTTTCCCGCACGTAGGGCATGCCTACTTCATTGACCGACTGGGCGGGAACTTCGCGCACCGGGGCGCGCTGGGCGAACAGGGGGAGAGCGAAGAGGAGGAGAGCGAAGGCGAAGATTGCAAACGAGCGCATGTGATTGTGGTTAGGATAGGCCATTTTGCGCTTGTAGTATTACGCTGGCGGCTTCGGCAGCTCCTTGCTCCCCATTGATTCGTGAGGCAAGCTGAGATGCCGCGTTCAGATAAGAGGGAAAGGCGAGCAGAGCGTCGAGCGACCGTGTGAGACTTTGGGCGGAGAGGGCACGGCGGCTGAGTACCCGCGCGACCCCCAAGCGTTCGCAACGAGCGGCGTTATCGGGCTGATCATGCGCGAAAGGAACCATGACGGAGGGGCGTCCGGAACGAAGGGCTTCGGACATTGTGCCTATGCCACCCTGGTGGACGATTGCCGAGGCACGCGGGAACACGGCGGAATGCGGGGCATAATCGACCGCGAGCAGGTCAGGGGTGCTGGATATGTCCGCGGCTGCGGGACCGGCGAGGAGCAGAGCCCGGCGGCCCAGATTCTGTGCGATTTCAAAAAACTTGCCCGGCGAGAACACAGCGGACGAGCCCAACGTGAATACGATGGGAGCGGGCCCGCTGGACAGGAACTCTTCAACGCGTGGCGGCACGAATGCCGGGGGACGGAATGGAAAACCGGTGGCGACCGTTTGCGAAGGCCAATCGGTTTGCGGGGCGGCAAAATGTTTCGAGAAGAGGGCGAGAACACGATTTGGCGAATGCTGACCTTCGAAGATTGGATTGCCAGAATCAGGAAGCCCGAGTTCGGCCTGAAGCTGTTTGACCGGCAGAGTCGAGCCTACCGTGGAACGTTGGGCCAAGCCGTTAACGATGCGGGTAAACACTGGTGAAAAACGTCGCAAGCCAATTAACGGAACGGCCAGTACGGAAGGATCTTCTTTCGAGAAAAAACTCAGGGGAGCAAGAACGCTGGAGACCCACGGGATACCCGTTACGCGGGCGGCCAGCGGACCACCAAAGGCGGCTACTTGTGTGACCAGCATGTCATGCCCGGGGATGGCGACCATGACGTCGCTGTAGCTATCGCGAATGGCGGGAAAGAGCAGATCGCGCAGAAGGTAGCGGCCCCCGGTGAACTCGTCCATGACCCGGCGGAGGAAAATCGGGTCAGGCGCGACCTCCGGGCGCATCGGGAAAAAGCTATAACCGGAGCCTTCGATGAGGGCGCGGTGTACCGTGCTGGTAACGAAGGTGATGCGGGCACCCTGTTCGGTGAGCTTTTCAGAGATGGCGAGGTATGGGTGAATATCTCCGAGTGAGCCGAAGGTGGCGATCAGGATGCGCATGGCGTTGCACTATACCGGTAAGAAGCCAATCTGACAGTAACCATTCGACCGGAACTAGAACAGCGGATTACGGGAGCAATTGAAGCCGGTGAGTACAAGAGTGCTGAAGAGGTGATCGATAGTGCTTTAGAAATGCTGTTTAGCGAGGTGGAATGGACGTTGGCCGAGAAAAGACTCCTGGATGAAAAGATCGACCGGGCTAACGAACAATTTGACCGAGGAGCGTGTTTTACTCCCGAAGCGGCTCGATCAAGTCTGCAAGCCCGGAAGACGGCATGGCTTGCCGCGCGAGGTTGATGCAGCCCGAATTTAAGCTGTCCACAGAGGCGGAACTGCATCTTCATGAAATTTAGAGGACCATTGCTTCGGACAGTCTAAGGCTAGCGAATAGAATAGAAAACGAGTTTTTTGAGCTGTTTTCGAAGCTGGGCCGAATGCCTGACATGGGGCACATACGCAATGATCTGACCTTGCGCCCTGTGCTTTTTTTTCCACTATATTTCTTCTTAGTTGTGTACCGGCCTGATACAAAGCCCTTGCGCATCATCGCCGTCCTCGGCGGACGCCGTAACTTACAACAGATTCTAAAAGGGCGGTCATGACCTGGGCACGGGTCGATAGGTGGCGCAGGCTACATCGGTTTCCCAGAGTTTGATCTCCGTGAGTTTCGCGCTGGTGTACGGTTGAATCTCGTCGTGAAAATATTTCGCAATGTTCTCAGCTGACGGATTCAACTCCGTGAACGGAGGAAGATCATTCAGAAACTGGTGATCCAGGCGGTCTTTGACTGCACGCACCAGGCGCTTCAGTTCAGCGAAATCGAGCAGCAGGCCCGTATCGTCAAGTTCCGGGCCTTCCACCGTCACTCGCACGCGGTAGTTGTGGCCGTGCACGTTTTCGCACTTGCCATGGTAATTGCGCAGGGCGTGCCCGGCGGGAAACACCTCTTCGATTGAGACTTCAAACATGATCTGAGAAAAACCTTTCCACTGCTTCCAGTTTAGTCGCGAAGGCGTAATCGGGCAGGCTATCGAAAAAGATCTGCCCGTAACGCGTATGTGTGATGCGGCGATCGAGCAAGGAAAGAACACCTCGATCCGAGCGCGCGCGAATCAAGCGGCCGAAGCCTTGCTTAAGCGCGATGGCGGCTTGCGGAATTTGATAATCGTAAAACGGGTTGCCGCCAGCTTCACGGACACTGCGAATTCTAGCTTCGACGACTGGATCGTTCGGAACCGCAAACGGCAGCCTGTCGATGATTACGCAGCTTAGCTGGTCGCCCTGCACATCCACGCCTTGCCAGAAAGAGGACGTCGCAAATAAAACACAGTTGGGCGTGGACTTGAATTCTTCCAGCAGCGCGGTTCGCGGACCCGTGCCCTGCAGCAGGGTGGGGTAATCGATATTGAGCGAAACGCGATCGTACACCAGACGCATTTGCGAATAGCTGGTGAAGAGCACGAACGCGCGGCCCTTTGACAATTCCAGAATACGGATGATTTCTTCGCTAGCCAGTTTGGTGAAGGAAGCGTCGCGCGGGTCTGGCAGGTGCTGTGGGATGTAAAGCAGCGCCTGCTTTTGATAATCGAAGTGGCCGGGGACGATCAAGGTTCGAGAAGACTCCAGACCCAAACGCTTTTGAATGAAGCTGAAATCCCCGGCGACGGCGAGCGTCGCGCTGGTGAGGATGACGCAATCCAACTTTTCAAACAGGCGTTGAGCGAGGATGCCCGAGACATCGATCGGCGTAGCCTGCAAGAACGTGCCGCGGCCGCGCTTTTCCATCCAATAGACGTAAGTTGGGTCATCGGATTCCACCATAAACTTCAAACTTTCATGGATGGCTTGAGCGCGGCGGGAAAGAGGTATTACTTCGTCCGGAGAATCTTTGACCAGTTGTAAAGAGAGCGAGACAAGCTCAATCGCGCCAAGAAAATCGAGATATTCGGCATCGCGCAACGCCGCGCGGGAAGAGAAGGCCGCACGGCCTTCCATACCGGGCAGCGTGCCGAAAAATATCTGGGCGAGTTCTTCCAGGCGTTCGAGAATGCGATCCAACTCAGGACTGCCGAAGCTCTTCAGGCGGCTGACAACCGCAACATCCCGCCGCAATTCAGCAATTTGATAGCTGGAAACAGTCACACCGAAATACTGGCCCGCGATGTCTTCAATCTCATGCGCTTCATCGAAAATGACAGCCCAGTATTCGGGCAGGATGCCGGCAAACTCTTCATCTTTCAGGGCGAGATCCGCAAAGAACAGATGGTGGTTCACGATAAGGATGTCGCTATCAAGGGCGCGCCGGTGCATCTCCGTGATGAAGCACCTTTCGAATTGCGGACACTTCTGGCCGGAACAAAGTTCACGCCGCGCGTCGATGCGAGCCCACGCCGTGGATTGCTCCGGCAGCGTCTTGATCTCCGAGCGGTCGCCGTATTCCGTTGTCTTTTCCCAATCCTGAATAATCTGGAAATCGGCTATCTCTTCGAGGCCGGTCAGGACGGCTTCCCGTTCGGCATCGTAGATTTTTTGGCGGCAGGCATAATTGCCGCGGCCCTTCATATAACTGACTCTCAGGGGCCGGTCGAAGTGTTGCTGAAGAAACGGAATGTCTTTGTAAAAAAGCTGCTCCTGCAAGTTCTTGGTGCCTGTCGACACCACAACACGCTTACCGGAGAGCAGCGCGGGAACCAGATAGGCAAGGGTCTTGCCGGTGCCTGTACCGGCTTCGACAATCAGATGCTTACGCTCTGCAATGGCGCTTTCCACGGCCTCGGCCATTTCCACCTGCCCGGCGCGGTATTCAAAATTGGGGTGCCACTGCGAAAGAGTGCCCTGGCGGCCGAAGAACCGCTTAGCACTCTGAGTTTCGACTTGCACGGTAAGCATTCAGTCTACCGGGAGATGACCAGAACGAACCAGCCGAGGCCGGTGGCGAGTGTCAGCGCGGCGAAGAGACGGCGGGTTTGCGGAAACCGGAACGTGAAAGCGGCGGTGACTCCGAGGACCAGGAGATCGACCAAGGCAGTTCCGAGGAACGCGTAGAAGAGGCTGGATTCGGCTTGTCTGATGTGTGCCGCAAGTACAAGCCCAGGGACCATTCCGAGTGCGGCTGCCACCAACCAGCGGGCTTTCGAGTTCGGGAGAAACAGAACTTCGACGGCGAGGTAAGCGACGGCAAGAGCCGCAGCGGATTCGAGAAAGCGTGGAGAGGGCTGCCACGGAATAAGCGCGCCCGCGAGTTGACCGGTTAGAAAAATAGCGGTGATGACCGCGAGTTGCCGCCAGTTCGCCGCCGCTAGCGCGAGAGTGACTAAAAAGAGCAAAGGAAGCAACCCGGTCACAACGTGCGCTGCAGCGCTTGCCGATTGCTGTGCGGCCAGTTCCGCTTGCGTAGGAGGGCGGAAGCGGAGGGTGGCGCTGGTGAAGGCGGAATCAAAGACAACCTGATCGTGCTTAGCGCCGTTCACCGCGCGCAGCAGATGTAAGTGGTTCGGAACGGTGATTTCCGGAAAAGTGCAGTGAACCTCAAGCTTTTCGGGAGGGGCCGGGAAGCGATAGGTGGCGTGGCAAATGTACGAATCGCGGGCTTGATCGGCATGACACTCATGCTCAAGAAGGCGGGCCCCGGTGAACTGAATATGAGTGAGCAGAGTTTCATCCGGCTGCTTGATGTGAGCCACTTCGAAGAGCGGCATGGTGAGCGTGTAAGAAAGTTTGGTGCCCTCCAGTGTGGCGTCACCAGAGCTTAGGCTCATCATATGTGCCTGGGCCGGAAGCGCGAACAGAATCAGCAAAGCGAAACGCATTAGCTAATAAGCGCGGTATCGCGCCTGGCGAATTGCCAGAGGCGGAGACGCCGATAGATGACCCGGAGCAGCGCCAGAACAGGCACGGATAGGAATGTTCCGGGGATTCCGGCGAGCTGCTCCCCGGCAAATACTCCGAGAATAACCAGCAAGGGGTGGAGTTCGACGCCCGCGCTCATGAGCCGTGGGGAAACCACATAATCCTGCAGCATCCGGTAAACAAACAGGAAGAGCACGACCCAGAGCACGTGTTCGCCGCCGGCGAAAGCAGTGACGGCGATGATGGTGATCGCCGCAATGAGAGGCCCAATTAGCGGGATGAATTCTAGCGGGAAAGCGATGGAGGCAAGCAGGATTGCATACGGAACGCCCATCAAGCTGAGCACCACGGCGAATGTAACGAAGGTAATGGTACAGAGCGAGAACAGCGCGCGCATGTACTGAAGCAACAACAGATGTACATCGACGAAGAGTTCGTCCACCAGTTCGCGGGCATGGCCGGGATCGATCAAAGAAAGAATTTCATCCCGCATAGTGCGGCCGTCTTTCAGGATGAAGAAGCTCAAGACCGGGATGATGATGAGGTAAATGAGACTGGTGGAAGCGCGGAGCACCTCCAGGGTGAATTTGGGGATGGAGGAGACGAAATCGTTGTAGTGCCTATAAACATAGGTCTGAAGCGTACCGAGGACGGTTTGCTGGAGAGAGCGGAGGGAGGTGGGGAGCGCGCCGGTAGGAGGCTGTTGCTTCAGTTTTTCCAAGAGTTCAGGGGCGCGTTGCGAAAGCGAGGCTGCTTGTTCTGCGGCTTTCGAGCCTACTTCAACTCCAAGCAAAACGAGGAGCCCGATAAGAGCAAGGTAGACGATGGCCAGCGCGGGTGTGCGCGAACGGCTTGGCAGGTGACCGTTCAGGTAATCGACGAGGGGATAAAGC
>Ga0123338_10002230_pt1 | contig 18205 bp, 13 predicted proteins | sample grotaG_FD_89793 | JGI IMG/M metagenome (GOLD analysis project Ga0123338, IMG submission 89793) | Glacier valley bacterial and archeal communities from Borup Fiord, Nunavut, Canada, to study Microbial Dark Matter (Phase II) -... | ecosystem: Environmental > Aquatic > Freshwater > Ice > Glacier ...
AAAGTGGAAGATTACGAACGTCTGAAAGAATTCAGCGAAAATATCGTCGAATCCATCAACGTTGGCATCCTGGCCGCCGACCTGGAGGATCGCGTGGAAAGCTGGAATACCCGGATGAAACAGTTGACCGGCATCTCCCGCGAGAAAGCGCAGGGGCGGCGCCTGGATGGTCTGTTGCCACCGGCTTTGCTGGAGCGGCTGGATCGCACACGCGGCGAAGCGGCAGTTCACCATTTCGATAAGATCTCGCTGCCGTATTCATCCGACACCGTGGGCCGTGAAGCCGTTGTCAATATCGCTACCGCTCCTCTGGTATCGCGTGATGGCGAACAAATTGGCCGCCTGGTAATCTTCGACGACATTACAGAACGCGCGGATCTGGAGCGCAGACTGGTGCAAGCCGATAAGCTCTCCAGCATCGGGCTTCTGGCCGCTGGTGTCGCCCACGAAGTAAATACGCCGCTGGCCGTAATTTCCACCTATGCCCAGATGCTGGCCAAGCAGGTAGGCGATGACGAGCAAAAATCGCGCATGCTGGATAAAATTTCGAAGCAGACCTTCCGTGCAAGCGAAATTGTAAATTCGCTGCTTAACTTTTCGCGGACCTCCACAACCGAAGTTGTCCGGGTGGATCTGAATCGCGTGGTTCAGGAAACAGTGTCGCTGCTGGAGCATCAACTCCAAAAAGCCGGTATTGAACTAAAGCTTAGCCTTGCGAATCCGTTGGGCTCTATTGACGGGAACGCAGGCAAACTTCAGCAGGTATTGCTCAACCTGATCATCAACGCCAGGGATGCCATGGAACCGGGCGGGAAACTCGAAGTGGCTACGTTTAACGATGGTGCGTTGGTGGGCGTTGACGTTTCCGATACGGGCCACGGCATTGCCCCCGAACATCTGGCCCGCATTTACGATCCGTTTTTCACCACGAAAGGCGCGAAGAAGGGCACCGGTCTGGGCCTCTCCGTCACCTATGGAATTATTCAAGAGCACGGCGGCACCATTGAGGTGATTCCCAGGCCTCAGGGCGGCTCCCGCTTCCGTATCGAGTTACCCTTGGGCAAAGCACTCAGCCGTCCGGAAAGAATGCCTTTTGGCAAGGGTGTTTCCACTCCGGTGCCGGCTATCGACGTAGAGAAAGTTAAGGTGGCAAGCTAACGAAACGCATGTCTGAACCGAGAGCGCGAATTCTGGTTATCGACGACGAATCGGAAATACGCGAAAGTCTCGAACTGCTTCTTACCTCAGAAGGCTACGACGTCGATCTCGCCCCTAACGCGACAGAGGGCGAACGCCGTCTGGCGAGTAAGCGCTACGATCTGGTTCTGCTTGACCTGATGATGCCCGATAAAAGCGGCATGGAAGTATTGCGCGATTTCCGGCTGATCGACAGCGAAACGCCCGTCTTCATGATCACCGCTTACGGCAGCGTGGAAGGCGCGGTACAAGCCGTCAAGCTGGGCGCGAACGATTTCTTCCCGAAGCCCTGGGACAACGAAAAGCTGCTGATCGAAATTGACCGGATGATCGCCGGGCAGCGGCTCTCGACAGAAAACGCCCAACTCAAGAAAGCGCTCAAGCAACGCTACAGCTTCCCGAACATCATCGGCAAGAGCGACCGCATGCTGCGTCTGCTGGATCTGGTCGAGCAGGTTGCCTCTTCCCGTTCCACCATCCTGGTCACCGGCGAAACCGGCACCGGCAAAGAGCTCATCGCAAAAGCCATTCACACCAGTTCGCCGCGCGCGGAATTTCCGTTCGTCGCCGTCAACAGCGGTTCTCTGCCAACCGATCTGCTGGAATCCACCCTCTTCGGACACGTGCGGGGAGCTTTCACCAGTGCCACCCACACCAAGAAAGGGTCCTTCGAAGTCGCCAACCGGGGAACTATTTTTTTTGACGAAATTGGCACCGTCAGTGCCGAAACGCAATCTAAACTGTTGCGTGTTATTCAAGAGCGCGAGTTCACACCGCTCGGCTCAACCGAAACCATTAAGGTGGATGTCCGGATTCTCGCCGCCACCAACGCCGACCTCCGCAAAATGGTGGACGAAGGCCGTTTCCGCGAGGATCTCTATTACCGGTTGAACGTGATCAACATCAATCTGCCGCCCCTTCGTGAACGGAAAGAGGATATCCCCGCCCTGGTGGAATTCTTCTTCGCCAAATTCTGCCGCGAAAACGAAAAATTCCTCGATGTTTCCGGCAAGTCAACGTTGCGATTCCAACCGGAAGCTCTGCAGGTTCTGATGGAGCACAACTGGCCCGGCAATGTGCGCGAACTCGAAAACGTAATCGAACGCGCGGTGGTGCTGGCCGCCGACACATTAGTACCGGTCGATGTCTTCCCGGAACATCTCCTGCAAGCCAACGGCATCCGAATCCGCAGGACGGAGGGGGAATCGCTCCCCGCCGACGCATCGCTGTTCGAAATCGTTGCCGATTACGAACGCCGCATCATCTTGGATCGTCTGGAGCAATCGCACTGGAGCCAGACGGATGCCGCCGCCAGCCTGCGCGTGCCTCTGTCGACTCTCAACCAAAAGATCAAACGGCTGGAAATCGATATCAAACGCAAAGGCGTATAGTGGCACAGGCCATGGCCTGTGTTCTCGGATTACCATCAAGCGTGAGCTCCCGAGAAGAGATGCATCATTTGCTCGACCGGATACCGGAGTGCGACATCGCCACGACCCAAAAGTTTTTGCGGTCCCTAATTGATCCCGTGGAACTGGTCATGCGCTTTGGCCCTCGAAGATAATGACCCAGCGGATGAGAAACGCGCCGAAATAGAAACTGCCGTAGTGGACCCGTCGCCCGACATTCCTTTCGAAAGGCTCCGCCGGGTTTAATGGCTCCCTCTGTCCGGCAGACTACAAAGAGGATCACTTCGTACTCTTAGTATTTACAATGGCCCAACATTTTCCCAAAGCCGAAGATCGTGTAAATAACACCACCCTATTCGTCGCGCAATCGTTTTGTGTGCCAGTTTTGGCAGGTCTCATCGCCACTTCCATTCTGGCTTTCTTCCCAGGAAAATTGCCCGAAGTAACATTGGCAAACAGTAATGTTTTCTGGCGTGCGCTGCCTCTTTTCATCTTAATGGGCTCTGGATTGGGGATCGGGTTTATCGGAGCCTCTAAGTGGGGTTCACTAAGTCGAACTGGGCGATGGGTCGCGGTGCTTCCTGTATCCATGTTGTTGTTGGCTTTTGGTTCGGACTTAGTTTCCTTTGGGCCTTATGAGCATGTGTTTTCACTTTATCTAGGCGGAGACGGCGACGATGAAGGTTTGAGGAATTCCTTAATAACGTGCCTCGCCCTGTCGTGCCTAGGCCACTCGATAGGTAGTGTTCTTGGCCGACGGTGCCGTCAACTAAATTGTCTTGCTTAAGTTATTGTCTTGCACACGATTTGCTAACATGCTGACAATCCCATCATGCGCTTTTTAGCTCTTCTCCTCGCCCCACTCGCCCTCCTAGCCGCCGACCCAACCCCGCTCCTACTCCAACAACCCACGGTCAGCCAAACCACCATCGTTTTCGCCTATGCGGGCGACCTCTGGCGCGTCGCGCGTCAAGGCGGCGAAGCCACACGCCTCACCACCGGCGCAGGCACGGAAAGCAACCCGATTTTCTCTCCGGACGGCTCGCAGATCGCCTTCCGCGGTGAGTACGAAGGCAACGGTGACGTCTATGTTGTACCCGTCTCCGGCGGCCAGCCCAAGCGCCTCACCTTCCACCCCGATAACGACATCCCCGTAGGCTGGACTCCCGACGGCAAGCACATCGTTTTCCGAACCACCCGCGACAGCTATTCGCGTTTCACGCGCCTTTTCACCGTGCCCGCGCAGGGCGGCTTCGAAACGCCCATCGACCTGCCCATGGCCTACGATGGCGCCTTCTCGCCGGATGCCTCTCAGATGGCGTACATGCCCATCTCCCCTGCCTTCGCCATGTGGAAAAATTACCGGGGAGGTGAAACCACCAAGATCTGGCTGGCCCGCCTTTCCGATGCACAAGTGCAGGAAATCCCGCGCGAAAATTCGAACGATTTCAATCCCATGTGGGTCGCGAACAAGATCTACTTCCTCTCCGATCGCGGCGGCCCCGTGTCTCTGTACTCCTATGACCCCGCGTCGCGCAAAGTTACCGAAGCCGTCCACAATACAGGTCTCGATCTGAAGAGCGCCTCCGCCGGGCCAGGCGCGATTGCCTACGAGCAGTTCGGTCAAATTCACCTGTACGATCTCAAATCGGCAAAGGCCACCAAAGTCGCCATCACGCTCGCGGGCGACCTTCCTGCCGTGCGTCCGCACTATGAAAACGTATCCAGCGTCATCAATCACGCCTCGCTCTCACCCACCGGCGCGCGGGCTCTCTTCGAAGCGCGCGGCGATATCTTCACCGTCCCTGTCGAAAAAGGCGACGTCCGCAACCTGACCGAAACGCCCGGCGTCTTCGAGCGCTTTCCTTCCTGGTCGCCCGATGGCAAGTCCATCGCGTATTTTTCCGATGCTTCCGGCGAATACCAGCTCCATATCCGCGCGCAGAACGGCTCGGGAGACGTGCGCGTCATCAACCCCGGCAAGCCCGCCTTCTACTACGACCCCCAGTGGTCTCCCGATAGCAAGAAGATCGTCTATCGCGATAGCCAGTTGCAGTTGTGGGTGGTAGACGTGAACGGCGGCGCACCCCTGCCGATCGATCACGATACCTACGATGTTCCTTCCCGCAATTTGAACCCGCATTGGTCTCCCGATAGCCAGTGGATCTGCTACACGCGCCTGATGAAGAACCACCTGCGCGCGGTCCATCTCTATTCGCTCGCCACGCACAAAACCTCTCCAGTTTCTGACGGCATGAGCAGCGCCGAAGACGCGCAATTCGATCCGAACGGCAAGTATCTTTACTTCACCGCGTCCACCGATACAGCGCTCACCACCGCATGGCTCGATATGTCCAGCGAAGGCCACGCCGTCACGCGCAGCGTTTACGTTGCGGTGCTGAACCGCCAGGACCCCAGCCCGCTAGCGCCCGAAAGTGATGAGGAAAAGTTCGCTGAAGAGGCGAAGGAATTAGCGGCCGGTTCGAAGCCGGCTGCCGCACCCAAGGCACCCGTACACGTTCAGATCGATCTCGAAGATATCGGCCAGCGCATCCTCGCGCTGCCCATCCCCGCGCGCGATTACACCACCCTCACCACGGGAAAGACCGGCATCCTTTATCTCCTGGAAGCACTTCGCACGCCCGAAGGTCCGCCCGCGTACACGCTGCAAAAGTTCGATCTCAAAACGCGCAAGACGGATAAGGTTCTTGATGGCATCACCTCCTTCAACGTCTCCGCGAACGGCGAAAAGATGCTGTACAAGATCGGCCAAAACTGGAACGTCGCCAGCACAACCACTCCCAATAAACCCGGCGAAGGCGTCCTGAAGCTGGAAAACATGCAGGCCCGCATTGACCCTCCGGCGGAATGGCGCCAGATCTATAACGAAGCCTGGCGCGTGGAGCGTGACTTCTTCTATGACCCCAATCTGCATGGCGTTTCTTACGCGGCCACGAAGAAACAGTTCGAGCCTTACGTGAACGCAATCGGCAGCCGCGCCGACCTCACCTACTTGCTGCAGGAAGCACTCGGCGGTATGTCCGTCGGTCATCTCCGCACCGGCGGCGGTGCCGGCCCCGCTGTACCCACGCCTCGCACCGGCCTGCTGGGCGCCGATTACAAAGTGGAAAACGGCAGCTACAAAATCACCCGCATCTTCAGCGGCGAAAACTGGAATCCCGAACTGAAAGCCCCGCTCACCCAGCCCGGTGTGAACGTCAAGGTCGGCGAGTATGTGCTCGCCGTCAATGGCCGCAATCTTCGCGCGCCCGAAAACATCTACAGCTTTTTCGAACAGACCGCCGCGCGCCCCGTCACCCTGAAAGTCGGCCCGAATGCCAATGGCTCCGGCTCGCGCGAAGTGACAGTGATTCCGGTCGCTTCCGAAACCGGTCTCCGCAACCTGGCGTGGGTGGAAGAGAACCGCCGCAAAGTGGATCAGCTCAGCCATGGCCGCCTCGCATACATCTATATGCCCAACACCGGCCAGGGCGGCTACACCAGCTTCAACCGTTATTACTTCGCGCAGGTCGGTAAAGAGGGCGCCATCATCGACGACCGCTTCAACGGCGGCGGCCACATTGCCGATTACGTAATCGAACAGCTACAGCGCAAGCAGACCAACTTCTTCATGACGCGCGCTGGCGAACCCTTCACCACTCCGCAGAACGCCATCTTCGGCCCCAAGGCCATGATCGTGAATGAATACTCCAGTTCGGGTGGAGACGCCATGCCCTGGCTCTTCCGCGACCGGAAAATCGGGCCCGTTGTAGGCAAGCGAACCTGGGGCGGTCTTGTGGGAATCTTCGGCGCACCCAACCTGATTGACGGCGGCTTCCTCACCGCGCCCAACCTGGCGTTCTACAACCTGAAAGGCGAATGGGACGTGGAAAACCACGGCGTCGCGCCCGATTATGACGTAGAGTTCGACCCCGCTCAGACCCGCAAGGGACACGACCCCCAGCTTGAAAAGGCCGTCTCACTCCTGATGCAGGATCTGGAAAAGCACCCGCTGCCGAAGTATCCTACGCCCGCTTTCCCGAACTATCACCAGAGCACGCGCTAAACAAAAACGTCCGCATCCAGGTGAGTGCTGATCACCTTCGCGAGCAGCGTGTTCAGCGTCTCACCCGTTTCGGGATACACGAACGCGTGCATTTCGTCATTCCAACTCAGCTTGAAGCTGCGCGAAAGCGCCGATACCCAGATCTGTTTTACCGGTGCATTCGGGCTCACCACAAACTTGCTTGGAGGCGTCTCAAACTCCACGGTCAACGCACCATTCTGAAAATCGACATCGAAGCCATGATCGTCCGATGCCGCGATCAACGCAGTATTCAGATCCTCCAGCGCCTCATCGGCCCTATTTCGAAACTGCTGGTCATCCATAATTTACGTCCATAATTTATTTCTGCCTTAGAACTGAAATAATATCGTCCGCCGTCACCACGCCCGCCAGGCGGCCTTCGCCATCCACAATGGGCAGCGTGATCAGGTTGTACTTGTCGAACAACTCAGTCAACTCATTTTGCTTCACATCTAGCGAAGCCCGCCGAAGTTTCTCCGGCGCCAGCTTCCGCAACTCCGTATCCCCGGCGGCAAGAAAAATGCGCGCCAAAGGCACGGCAGATTTCAGAACTCCATCCGCATCCACCAGGAACAGAACGTTCACACTCTCCAGCAGCTCTTCCTGACCTCGCAAGTGCTCAATCGCCTCACGCACGGTCACCGCTTCCGGCAGCGCTACATATTCCGTGTTCATCATGCCGCCGGCTGAATCTTCGTCAAATTCCAGCAGCTCGCGCACTTCTTCTCCTGGCGCGTCTTCCATCTGGTCCAGAATGTCGTCGCTGGTCTTCTGCTCCAGCTCCGCCAAAGCATCGGCAGCTTCGTCTGGCGACATCTCTTCCACAATATCCGCCGCCACTTCCGGCTCGAGCGATTCCAAGATGCTCGCCTGCGTCTCGGGGTCCAGTTCGGAAAGCGCATCCGCCGCCACTTCGCTGTCCATCGTCTCGAAGATGGCCTCGCGCTCGTCGTGGCCCAGCTCCTCCACAATCTCCGCCAGATCCGCCGGATGCATGCCCTCCAGCTTGTCGTTCGAAATATTCAACCGCAACCGCCGCTGCGGATCCGCCTCGATAATATTGCAGAACTCCCACGAGATCGAATTCGGGCTGATCGGCCGCTGCATCCGGCGAATCGCCTTGCGAGGAACAAGCCCCTGCAGCACGCGCCGCACAATGCTGCGGATACCGACATCTACTTCCAGTATCGTCAAGACATCCTGCCCCGCCCCGCCCCGCAACTCGAACGTGACATCGTTTACCCGCACCACCTTGCGGCCATTCACATCGATAATCTGCTGGTCCAGCAGATCGCGCCCGATGCGCAGCATATATTCATCGGAGTGGTACGGCACCATCACTTCATCGTTCAACCGGATGCCATCAAGCGCGATGGAAGCCACCTGCCCGAAGCGCACGGATAACCACGTCTTCCCGCCCGCCCCCACCAGATAACGGTCCACGCGCGCCGCATCGATCAACGGCACAATAGCGGCATCTTTCACGCGGCCAATCAGCCGCCCCTTCAGGTCATAGACCGGAAGCGCCAGCAGTTCCGTAAAATAGAGCAGCGTGTCGGGCAATATGGTTTCATCGGCGCGAACTGCGCAGCTTACTGCTGTTTCCCTTTTTGCTTATCGGCCAGTTCCTTGGCTCGCTTTTGCATCTCAGGCATCACCTCAACCATCCGCGTCTGCGAAAGTGCAATGACTTTCGCCATTAACGCCGGCGTCTTTTCAGTTACCGCTTTTCCCGCGGGCGATTCGTAGAACAGCACCATGCCCGAAATTTCATCCTCTGTGAAAGTCTCATCGTAGGCCTTCACATACAGCGGCTTCATCGTCTCCCAACTCATCCGCCCAAACACAAGCTTCGTCATTTCGGCCGCCATCTCTGAAACGTCCGCCTGCGCCTCCGCCGGTACTCCCATCGCGGATAGTTGTGCCGGCATGGAGGCCGCCACCTGCTCCACCATCTGCTTCTGCATCTGTTCCAGATTCGTGAGCCGGAAAATTTCCTCAATCTTTGCAATCTTGGTCGATTGGGCGTGAGCCGCGCACACAAACACAATCGCCAGTAATAGTTTAGGAATCCGCATGAGTCGATTCTATCGCGGCGTGATTAACCCGCCCAGCTTATTCTGTTCCCCTGCCGCATTCCGCGGAAACCGCGTCGCATAAGCTTCCAGATACTTCAGACCGGCACCAGTATTGTAGATAACGATGTGCTCGTCAGCCTTCAGAAAGCCGGAAGCAAGCAGCTTTTCGAGCGCCGAGATACAGGCAGAACCCTCCGGCGCAACAAACATGCCCTCCTCCGTCGCAAGCTGAATCCCGGCATCGATCAGCTCTTCATCCGACACCGCGATAGCCGTGCCGCCGCTCTTCCGCACGGCTTCCAAAATCAGAAAATCGCCCAGTGGTTTGGGCACTCGCAGACCGCTTGCCACGGTGCGAGCCTGCTCCCAGAATTCACTGCGCGCCGCGCCCTGTTCGAACGCGCGCACCACCGGCTGGCAGCCCTCCACCTGCACGGAGATCATTTTCGGACGCGCCGGGCCGATCCAACCCATCTCCTCCATCTCCGCGAAAGCCTTCCACATCCCAATCAGCCCGACGCCCCCGCCGGTCGGATAAAAAATCACGTCCGGCAGCTTCCAGTTCAACTGCTCGGCAAGCTCGTACCCCATGGTTTTCTTGCCTTCCACGCGATACGGCTCCTTCAGCGTGCTGACGTCGAACCAGCCCTCGGCATCCTTTCGCGACGCCACAATCTTGGCGCAATCGCTGATCAGGCCATCCACCAATGTCACGTGTGCGCCGTAAGCTTTGCACTCGATAAAGTTTGCCTGCGGGACATCGCGCGGCATAAAAATATGCGCCTCAATCCCCGCCGACGCTGCATAAGCTGCCAGGGCGCTTGCGGCATTTCCCGCGGAAGGGATCGCAATCTTCTTGATTCCGAACTCCACACACATCGATACCGCGCAGGAAAGTCCTCGTGCCTTGAAACTCGCGGTCGGGTTCAGCCCTTCGTCTTTCAGCCAGAGATTCCGGGCATTCAGACGCGCTCCCGTGCGCCGAACCGGCAACAAAGGAGTCATGCCCTCCCCAAGTGAGATAATCGACTCATGACGGGTTACGGGCAGTACCGGAGCGTAACGCCACATGGAATTTACGCTGTTGGTCAACGTGTCGCGCTTCCACTCGGCGGCAGTCTTAGCCAAATCGTAGCGCACCAGCAGCGGCCCGCCGCATTCGCAAAGATTGTGCGGCTTCCCGGCTTCGAATTTACGGCTGCACAGGGCGCACTCTAGAAACGTCACATAAGGGAGAGACATGAAGAAATCTCATAATATCGCTCAACGGTGGCATAAGCCCGCATTGGCTTTGTTTCTCCTCACCGGCAGCGCATACGGCGGCGAATTCGCCGTGCTAACAAACGGTTTCCGCCTTCACACCGATCATCACGAAATCGCCGCGGACCGCGTTCGCCTCTATGAAAATGGCGGCTTTTCTGAAATGGCTGCCTCCGATGTGGTCGTTTTCGAAACCGAAGAATTTGTCGCCCCGAAGCCTGCTCCGGTTGCGCCTCCCGTATTGACCGCGAAAGCGGAAATCCCGAAAGGCGATATGTATTCAGAAACCGCCAGGCGCCATGGCCTGCCAGAAGCGCTGGTGCGCAGCATCGTCAAGGCGGAATCGAACGGAAACGCCCGTGCCGTTTCCCCGAAAGGCGCCATTGGCTTGATGCAGCTTATGCCCGCAACCGCCAAACAACTCGGCGCGGATCCTTACATTCCTGAACAAAACGTCGATGCCGGAACACGCTACCTGAAAGTTCTGCTGGCACGTTACGAAGACAAAGACGATCAAGTGGCGCGTGCCGTGGCTGCGTACAACGCGGGGCCCGGTGCTGTAGATAAGTACAAGGGCGTCCCCCCGTACCGCGAAACACAAACCTACGTGCGCCGCGTGCTGAACAACTACATCAAAACTTTGAAATAAACATGATGACCGGCGCAGCGTTCGATGCTCTGCCTTACGAAGAAGGACGTCTGGCACAACTTGTAAACGGGCGTTTATTGCGTTTTCCTGACTTCACTCCTGAACACCAGGGTGTTCGCATGAACTTTGCTCTCAGCTTAGCCGGATATTTCCGGGAGCATTCCTTCGGTCGCGCCTATCCGGATGTAGAGTTTGCGCTGAATGAGAACAGTCGTGTTCGCCCTGACGTAGCCGTTATCCTTCACGATAACTGGCGCAATCTGGATGAAGCCAAAAGTCCCATCCCCGGTGCTCCCGACATTGCAATTGAAATTATTTCCCCGTTAGAACATACGGCGGAAAGTCTTCCTAAAATTTTGGCTTATCTCCAACACGGCGTCCAGGAAGTGTGGCAAGTGTTCCCGATAGATCGCACAGTTCTCATCTATACTTCTACCTCTCCTCTCATCATCGTCAGCGATGAAGAGTATCTCAAAACCCCGCACCTACCCGGCTGGCAGCTTCTCCTCTCCGAAGCTCTCGATTCCTAAACAAAAAAAGCGGACCCTCTCGGATCCGCTCTCCTGCTTCGCTTACTTGTAAATGCAGCCTAGAAAATATACTTCAAGGCCAACTGCAACTGCCTCATCGCGGTACGTGTGCCCGCAATGGTGCCGAAATCCGGTGAGAATACGTTGGAATTCGGGTTCCCCCAATTCGGATGGTTCGTCGAATTGAAGCTCTCGAAACGGAACTGCAGATACTGGCTTTCCGAAACATGGAAATCCTTGATGGCCGAAGCATCGAAGTTGAACAAACGCGGTCCAATCAATGTGTTCCGGCCCGTGGAACCGAACGTACCGGCGGGTTGCGCCACAAAGGATGGTCCAGTCGTACCGTTCAGCCCACAGTTACGCGCGGGAGTAGTCCCTGTCGCGGGAGTGCAGTTGTTGAAGTAATGCTCCGTCGTCTGCAGATCATTCGGTAGCACTGGCGAAATTCCCGTGGCATTCGGCCGGTCGAACCCGCCGCCTGTCCCGGAAAGATCCCTTCCGCTCGTGCTGATGGTCAGCGGGAACCCGGACTGATATGTGAAGATTGAACCCACTTGCCAGCCGCCCACAATCGCATTCAACACGCGGTTGCTTACATCGAATTGCCGCCCCTTGCCCACCGGCAAATCGTACAGTAGCGAGGTGACAAAACGGTTCTTCGTTTGGAAGATGGAATTCCCGCGCTCACAACGTAAACAGTGGCTATTCTGCGGAAAAAGCGTGTCGCCATCGTTCGTGCGGATGGAACTGGAGTCATCAATCGATTTCGCCCACGTGAACGCCGCCAGGTAGGTCAGACCGTTTGCATAGCGCTTCGTCACTTTTATTGAAGCTGCATTGTAATTTGCATTCGAACTGGCGTCCACCAACTGGATCCGGCCGAATTCCGGAAAAGGCGTCCGCGTTGCATTGGGAGTAGTGCCCGGCAAAGCTTCATTCACAGCCCGAAGTGATTCCAGATGGTGGCTCAGCGAACCCAGGTAGCCAACTTCCAGGACCGTATTGCCCGGCAGTTCCCGCTGAATATTGAGCAGGTAAGTCATCGTACGCGGCGTCTTACGGTCATACAGATTCGCGAACGCGTAAGGTGTGGTCACGTTCGCCACCGTTCCTGCCAAGCTGGCAAAGGCAGTTTGAAACGTATAAAGCGTATTATTATCGCTCTCAAAACGGGTGCGGCCTGCTAGGTTGCGCGCTACGTCGAAACGCGGGTTCCCCGTGTCCTGTGAATAGAAGATACCGAAGCCCGTCCGGAATACCCACTTGGGGCTCGGGTTCCAGGTCGCGCCCAAGCGCGGCGCAAAATTGAAGTTATCCGTCTTCACCAAAGTATTGCCTAACTTCCCATCACGCCGGGTTTGGATGGCTGGCCATCTCAGGTTGATCGCGTCATAGAACGCCCCAGAGCCCTGGCGCTCAAAATAAGGGTGCAGAGCGGGGTCCTGAACATTGGCAATTGCCAGATCCGCCGGGATACCCACCGTGATCAAACGGCCATCTGTATTCGTGAACGGCGGTATGCGCTCATAGCGCAGACCCATCGTAAACGTCAGCTTCGAACTGTATTTCCAGGTGTCATCCACATACAGCGCGAAACTGTTCTGCAAAAATTTTGCGCTCGCAATCGCCACAGCAGCTTCCGAACGCTTTACTTGGCCCAACAGGAAATCCGCGAATTCATCGCCGCCGCTGCCCGCAATCGTCGGGTTCTTGGTTGCATTGCCATCAAAGCCAAAACTGCCGCGGGCAAACTGGTTTCCCACTTGGTTGTAATTGTCTCGGCGATATTCGCCGCCCAATTTGAAGGAGTGCAGCCCTCGAACGATTGAAATACCATCCACGAACTGCAGCGAATTATTGTCATTTGCGTAAGGTCCATCGGAATCGTCGCCAAATCCTGAATACCTCACGAAGCCGACTCCAGGTATTCCGTAAGTAACCGGCGTGCCACCTTTTAAACCGGGTATCCCTAACTCCGTTACCACGTCACGCTGGAAAGCCAACTGGCGGCCTGCAGAATTAAAAAAGCGGTTATATCCGAACCGCGCTTCATTCACCACCGACGGCGAGAACACACGAACGTTTGAGCCTACATACTGTTCCACATTCGTCAACACCTTATTCCCATTCAAAAGCAGCCCTTCATTGAGCTGATTTTCATCGTTCCAGCTATACCTCCCAAACCATTGCGAGTTTGTGGATTCCGTGAAATCCATACGGAGAATGAACTGGTCTTTGTTTCGCGGAGCCCCTTGCGATTGCTGAAAATTGATCGTGGAACCCGCGCCCGGTGTAAGGTTCGGTGTCGGGTAGAACGGCAAAAACTTAGTAGCAATCGGGTTGATCCGGCTCGTCGGAATCATGTTGCCCGGGAACGCTTGCGCGCTCACCAGCGCACCGCTGGAATTGTAAACGCGAGTGCTTGGATCGTAAATCGTAACTCCCTGCGCAAGCAGGTTTGAAAAGTCGCCAGTCCGGTTCGCGGCCGTAGGCAGAGAATACGTCGACTGATTGCTCTGGCGAAGCCGGTACGATTCATAATTGCCCATGAAGAACAGGCGGTTGCGCCCATTAAACAGCTTGGGGAAAATCACCGGACCGCTAAACGTGCCGCCATACTGGTTCTGCTTAAACGGGTTCTTCACAACGCGCTTGGCCGTGAACGCATAATTCGCCGCGTCAAGCTTGTCATTGCGCAGGAACTCAAACAGCGCGCCATGGAACTTGTTGCCACCCGCGCGGGTAGATACGTTAATCTGTGTCGCTTCACGCCCGAATTCCGCCGGATAAACACCGGTCTGCACCTTAAACTCCTGCAGCGCATCAATCGACGGCAGAATTACATACGTATTGAAGTTCGGGTCAGTATTCTCCACGCCGTCAAGAGAGAACTGCGTAAAGTAAGCGCGATTGCCGCCCACCGCAATATTCTGTGTCGAGCGGTCACCGCCCTGCCGTCCCACGGCCTGCCCCGCGTTACCGAATCCGTAGCTCACATTCGGCGCAAGCGCCACAAGCTGCAGATAATTGCGGCCATTCAGCGGCAGTTCCACAATCCGCTTCGTCTCAATCACGGTACCCACCGTCGCATCTTCCGTGGCAAGTAATGCGGCCGCCGCATTCACTTCCACTGATTCGCTCACTTGCCCAACAGCCATCTCGATATCGATACGCGCACTCTGCTGCACCTGAAGCGCGATATTCGTATTCAAAACCGTTTTGAAGCCCTGCTTTTCTGCCTTCACCGCGTAATTGCCAGGGTTCAAGCCCGGAAAATCATAGGCTCCAGATGAATTCGTGGTGGTGTTACGCGCCACGTTCGTTTCCACGTTGGTCGCGGTGACGCGAACATCCGCAATCGCCGCGCCTGAGCTATCTCTTACCTCTCCTGCAATCTCGCCAACAGACTGCGCCATTGCCGGCACAACGCAAGCGACAACCATCAATAAAGCAGCAAACAACCTAGTTCGCATCAATTCCCCTTTTTTACAGTCTGCCTGAAAGTCTATCTAAAGTTGGTAGGGTTTGGCAAACAATTCCCAAGCCGGTCACCGCCCTCGCTACTTTATTTTTCCGCGCCACTGTTAGGCTTTCCTCCGGATTCGGCAGAATCGTGACATTCCAGCTAGTACTCTCGCAGCGTAAGGATTTTCCGCCATGGCACCAGCTCCCGCATTCGAACGTTACTCTCCAGATCCAACCCTCACGCCCAGTCAGCACCACGTTCTCTCGCTTCTCGCCGAAGGCTATTCCCTTACTCACGCGGCTGGCGCGGTGGGCGTTCACCGCAATACCATTCGCAATTGGCGCAGATCAGTTCCCGCTTTCGCCCGCGAAATCGAATTCGCCGTCCGCGAACAGGCTCTTGTCTGGCATGAGCAATCGGTCGAACTCGCTCCTCGTGCCGTTCAGGTACTTTCTGAAATCCTCGATAGCCCGGATATTTCACCCGCAATCCGGCTCCGTGCAGCGCTAGAAATCTTAAAGATGGCCGCCGCGCCTGCTCCTTCTATCGCCGGTTTGCCGGCAATAACAGCAGAGATGGAAGCCGCCCACGGCCAGCTATTATCCTGGCAGCCGCAAATTGTGCACAACGATCAATCCGAAAATCATGCACAATCTTGCACAACCGCACCCATCCGGAAAGGCCCTGAACCCGGACGAAATACTCCCTGCCCCTGTGGTTCCGGTCAAAAATGGAAAAGATGCTGTGGCGGGGTGCAAACTACCGCCCAATCCGCTGCCGCTTAAAAGGACAGGCGATTCTTGCTGGCGGTGATCTTCGCCCCATCCACGCCCGGAACTTTGGTCAGGTCTTCCACTGACTTGAAATTTCCCTGCGCTTCCCGGTATTTCACAATGGCCGCTGCCTGGCTTTCCGTCAGGCGCAGCAACTTCTCCAGGTCCTTGGCCGTCAACTGGTTCACATTCACCTTGGTTACGGGCGAGGTCTTCGAAAAATTGGCGGAAAGGTACTCCACCACGGTGTAAAATTCTTCATCCGTGCCCTGGGCCCCGCGCTGCATCATGTCGTCAGTGATGGCAGCCCACGTCTCGCGCGTTTCTTGCCGCCCGATTAACAATTCCGCTCCGTGACACGCACCGCACACTTTTTCCGTGGTGGCTTTACCCGGGCCTGCGGGAAGAGTCAGCGACTCCCCCAAAGCAACCGTGGAACCGCCCACCGCCAACAAAAAAGCGAAGCAGAATTTTTTCATCTCTGTCCTTATATACTGTACTGGGATTCGGTACGTTTCCTCAAATGACAGCACCTTACAAGTTCCCCGCTCTGCACAACGCCATGTGGCCCGGCCTGGTCGGCAAAGGCCCCGATTCTGAACCGCCCATCCCTCTTGAAACCATGCTGGCGCTCACCGCCGCTGCTGAAGTTGAGGGACTTCGTTTCGAAGGGGTCGACCTCTTTCTTTCCGCGCCGCACACTGACATCAATTCATCTGATGACGATTTGGCGCGTCTCGCCGCACAATTGCAGCGCCTGAACCTGCTCGCCGGGTCTCTGGTTGCCCCCGTTTGGGAACCTACCGGTGGCGGCTCAGCCATGGGAACAGCGCAGCAGCGCGAAGCTTTCCTCACCCAGGTCCGCAAAGCCTGCCGCATTGGCGCAAAGCTGCGTGAACTCGGAATTCGCAAATACGGCGTGATCCGCATCGATTCCGCCGCTCCGCCTTCCGCCTGGGCGGAAAATCCAGCCGAGAACACCCGCCGCATCGCGGAAACTTTCCGGGAAGCGGGCCATATCGCGCAAGATCACGGCGAAAAGCTGGCGGCGGAGGGCGAAATCTGCTGGGCCGGCATGCATTCCTGGCGCAGGATGCGAGAACTGCTTGAAGCCGTGAATATGCCCGGCATTGTTGGTTTCCAGGCCGATATGGCCCACACAATGTTATTTACCATGGGCCATAATGCCCCGGAAGATAGCCTGCTTCCGCCCAATTACACGCCGGAACAACTGCGCGATGCCTATGCACAAGTTGCACAAGCCCTTCGGCCCTGGACCATCGATTTTCACATCGCCCAAAATGACGGCACCGTCAACGGCTCCGGCTCTCACGATAAAACGGGCCGTCACTGCCTCCCGCTCGATCCGGCAGGCCGCCTGGACATCGTGCGCGATGCCGGTGCCTGGATGTGCAACGATAACGGCCAACCCACGCGCGCCTTCCAGCACATCTGCTGGGATGGCTGCATGTTCCCGAACGACGTCATGATGAAGTCCGAGACCTGGACTGACGTCCTGCGAGTCATGATCCAGGTACGCAACGCACACGGCTGGAATTAGAGCCATGAAAACTCTCAACATCGGCGTCATTGGCTGTGGCTTCATGGGCCGCACCCACTCGAACGCCTTCGCGCGCGTCGGCAGCTTTTTTGACGTCCCCATCCGGCCCGTTCTGAAAAAGGTCTGCGCCAGATCCAAAGATCGCGCCGAAAGTTTCGCTTCCAACTGGGGCTACCAGGGCTTTGAAACCGATTGGCGCAAGCTGGTGGAATCCCCCGATATCGATGTCGTCGATATCGCCAGTCCGAACGATACCCACGCCGAAATTGCCCAAGCCGCCGCAGCCGCCGGAAAGATGGTGCTCTGCGAAAAGCCGCTGGGCCGCACCCCCTCCGAATCGGAATCCATGGTCGCCGCGGTCGAAAAGGCTGGCGTCGCGAACATGGTCTGGTACAACTACCGCCGCGTGCCCGCAGTTACTCTCGCCAAGCAACTGATTGACGAAGGCCGCTTGGGCAAAATCTTCCATTACCGCACCGTCTTCCTGCAGGATTGGACCATGTCAAGCGAACTGCCGCAGGGCGGCGAGGGCTTGTGGCGCCTGGACGCCTCCGTCGCTGGCAGCGGCGTGACCGGCGATTTGCTGGCCCATAATATCGATACTGCTATGTGGCTCAATGGCCCCATCTCTGAAGTCACCGCCATGACCGAAACCTTCATCAAGGAGCGCAAGCACGTCGGCAGCGGCAAGACCGAACCGGTGCTGATCGATGATGCCAGCGCTTTTCTTGCCCGGTTCCAGAATGGTTCCCTTGCCACTTTCGAAGCGACCCGGTATGCACGCGGGCATAAGGCTCTCTACACGCTCGAAATCAACGGCGAGCGCGGTTCCCTCAAGTGGGATCTGCACGATTTGCATCGTCTGGAATTTTTCGACCACGGCGATGAAAGCCGTCTGCGCGGCTGGCGCAGCATCCACATCACCGATAGCGATCACCCTTACATGAAGCATTGGTGGGTGCCCGGTCTGCAGATCGGTTACGAACACACCTTCATTCATCAAGCTGCGGACTTTCTCGCTGGCCTTGAATCCGGCACGCCCGCCGCACCCACCTTCCGCGAGGCATTGAAAACCGACTACGTGACCGATGCTGTTCTGCGGTCTGCAAGAAATCGAACCTGGGAGACCATTTCATGACATTCCAATACCTGGCACTTGCAATCCTCACTGTGACAACAGCGGCAGCACAGG
>Ga0123338_10002235_pt1 | contig 18186 bp, 18 predicted proteins | sample grotaG_FD_89793 | JGI IMG/M metagenome (GOLD analysis project Ga0123338, IMG submission 89793) | Glacier valley bacterial and archeal communities from Borup Fiord, Nunavut, Canada, to study Microbial Dark Matter (Phase II) -... | ecosystem: Environmental > Aquatic > Freshwater > Ice > Glacier ...
CCATCGACAAGCTCGTGCCGATGAAGCGGGCGGGCACGGCCGCAGAGGTCGCCTCGCTGGTCGCATTCCTCGCCTCCGACGATGCCGCCTACATCAGCGGCCAGATCGTCTCGATCAACGGCGCGATGATCTGAGGGCGTTGCGCCGTCCGGGTTTCCGAACGGCGTTCCCTCATGCGAGACCTACTTCTTCGGGCTGCCCGGGCCTTCGCCCGCCGGCACCAGCTCGCCCTTCTTCTTCGCGTCGAGAGTCTCGGCCTTGCGCTCGGCGCGGGTCTTGGTCGGCGGCTGCTTCTGGACCGCGACGTCGGCCTTCTGGTTCGGCCCGGCCGGCGTGAGCGTTCCGGCCTTGCGCGCGGCCAGCGTCGCCGACTTGCGCTCGGCGCGCGTGGTGGTGGGGCCGGACGCCGGCGCGATCGTCGGGTTCGCGGCTTCGCCCGCGGGCGTGAGCTTGCCGGCCTTCTCGGCGGCACGCGTGTCCGCCTTGACCGCTCCCCGGGTCGGCGAGCTGGCTTGGGCAAAAACCGCCGGCGCGGACAACGAGGTCGCCAAGACGGCGGCAACGAACAGAATCGATTTCGAGCTCATGACTTCCCTTGTTGTGTGCGACACCTGTCGCAACCCGCATCTTCGCCCGATCGGGCGCCGCCGACAAGTCGCCTCGCCGGAGTCACCGCGGGCCGAAGGGCGCACGGCCGGCGAGACGCGCGGCCAGAAGCAGAGGCAGGCGCAGCACGAAGCCGCACAGCAGGCGAAAGTGCATCCACGTCAGCAGGACGTTGTCGCGACCGTAGCGAAAGTGCGAGACGCCGCCCTCGTCGGCGCGCAGGTACTTCACGGGCGCGTCGATGTTGATGGGAGTGACGCCGCGCCACGCGAGGCGAACGACAGCCTCGGTGTCGAAGTCGAAGCGGCGCATCCAGCGGTCGGCGCGCATCACCTCGAGCAGCGGCGCGATCGGGTAGACGCGAAAGCCGTAGAGCGAGTCGCCGATGCCGGCACCGAGCGTCTCGACATTGGTCCAGCAGTTGGAGAGGCGCCGGCCGCGCACGCGCAGGAGCGGCGCCTCGGCGTCGAAGACGGGCTTGCCGAGGATCATCGCGTCGGGCCGGGCCAGCGAGGCGCGCATGAAGGTGTCGATCAGGTCGGCCGGATGCTGGCCGTCGGCGTCCATCGTCAGCGCATGGGTGAAGCCGGCCGCATGCGCCGCTTCCAGCGCGTGCAACACGGCGGCGCCCTTGCCGGCGTTGCGCGGCAGGACGTCGACACGCAGGCCCGGATCGGATGCGGCGAGATCGCGCAGCATCTCGGCGCTGCCGTCGGTGCTGCCGTCGACCACGACCCACACCGGCGCCCACGCATGGCGCGCGGCGCGCACCGTCGCCAGCACCAGCGGGCCGGTGTCGTAGCTCGGGATGATGACGAGGTGCGTCGCGGCCGCAGGCGCCTCGCCCGCGTCGTTCACCGGCGCAACTCCTCGCAGAAGTAGATCTCGAGGCGGCGCAACTGGGCGCGGTGATCGGCGTCGGGCGCGAAGCGGCGGCCGAGGCGCAGACGGATGCGCACCGGCACCGGCGGCGCCTGCAGCAGCGGCCAGCCCTTGGCGAGATACGGCGACTGGCTCTCGATCACCACGGTCTGGATCGGCACCTGCGCCAGATGCGAGATGAGCGAGATGCCCGGCTTGAATGCGTTGACAGCCGCGCCGATCGTGCGCGTGCCTTCCGGGAAGAGCACGAGCTGGTTGCCTTCGCGCAGGGTCGCGACGGCGTCGCGCACCATGCCGCGGCCGACGTCGTTTTTGATGTACTGCGCCAGGCGTGCGCCGCTGCCGAGGAAGACATTGCGCAGCAGCATGGCCTTCATCACGCAGACGCCGCGCGGCAGCCGGGCGACGACGAGGAGCGCGTCGAGCATCGTCGGATGGTTGGCGGCGATGATCAGTCCGCCGGGCTCGTCGCGCAGTGCGTCGAGCTCGCGGGCATCGATGCGCATCAGGCCGAAGGCTTCCGCGGTCGCCCAGCAGCAGCGATAGATGAACGACACCGCGGCCCGGCCGAGCCGGCCCGCCGCGGCCTTCGGCAGGACGAGCGACAGCACCCGAGCGACCAGGCTCCAGGCGAGCGACATGAGACCGAGCTGCGCGAACACGCCGGCGAAGAGGAGGCGATGGTGCAGGCCCGGAGGCCGGCCGGCATCGTCGCTCAGTCGCCGGTCTGCACGCGCTGGCTCGAAGTCGCGAAGATCCATGAGATGCCGAAGCCCGCCGTCACACCGGTGTCGCGCCGCACCAGCGGGCTGGGCGCGAATCGGGCTCCGTGGAGGTCGTCGTAGCGAAGGAAGCCGCCGAGCCAGGCGTTGCCCAGCCGCCGCGAGAAGGCGACGGTCGCGCGCCAGCCGGCATAGCCGCCAGGCGCGTCGTAGGCGGCGCGCGTGGCAGCCGCGAACTCGGGCGCGACGCCGTAGAAGTGCTCGTGGTAGCGCCGGTCGGCGAACAGCGGCCCGGCGAGCATCCCGAGGTTCCAGTTGCCGGCGAAGCGGCGCACGTCGAGGTTCAGGTTCGGCGAGAAGGTGACGCCGATCGCCTTCGGCGACGACTGCAGCGTGATCGCCTCGCGCACCGGAAAGCGCAGGTCGAGCTTGAACTGCTTGTCGCCCGACTCCCACAGCTCGACGTTCAGGTTCGGGCCGATCTCGAAGGTGCCCTTGAGGTCGGGCATGCCGCGACGCGCACCGTCGTCCTTGCTCTTGCTCGGCACCGAGGCCGACAGGCTCAGGTCGACGACCACGCGCTTGCCGGCGAACAGGATCGCGCGCGCGCCGTCGCGGTCGGCGCGCAGGAAGCGACCGCGGTAGACGACGAACGGCAGCGGCAGGACGTGCGTGCTGTATTGATCGGAGCCACGGTAGTCGGGGAATCGGACAGCCGCCGCGCCGAGGCCGAGCTCCCAGAGCGGCTCGCCGACGCCTTCGCCGGCCGCACCGAGCTTCGTCACCGGCCCGTCGATCACCGGACCGGGCAACGGCACGTCGTCAGCGTGCGCGCCGGTCGCGAGCGCGAGTGTCGCCGCGAACGCTGCGGCGAGCCGCGTCCACATCGCGTCGGCCAGCGTCACGATGCCGTGGCCCCGACGTCGCGGATGTTGACGCGCCGGCGCTGCCAGGCACGCACGGTGCGGCGCAGGTTGCCGATCGAGACCAGGTAGTAGAGCGCCTTCAGGACGCGGATCGAGCCCCAGATCGGCGTCCGGCCGTAGATGTCGCCGGCCAGGAGCGAGATCAGGGCCTCCTTGACCCGGAACGGGTTCGCGGGCGACATGAAGAACTCGCGCATCGTCGGATTCGTGACGCGGAAGATGAACCACGAGAACTCGCGCGGCCCGCGCTGCACGTTGCGATCGAAGGTGCGGCGCAGCGCCTTCGCCTCGCGGCTGCCGTCGAGCACCGCGCCGACGACGGCGGCGCCGTCGAACGCGTTCTGCATCGCCAGGTACACGCCCGACGAGAACACCGGGTCGACGAAGGCGTAGGCATCGCCGATCATGAGGTAGCGATCGCCGCTGCTCTTCGCGCTCGAATACGAGTAGTTGCCGGTGGCGTAGACCCGATCGTCGACGAGCTGCGCGCCGGCGAGTCGCTGCTCGAGCGCGGGGGAGAGCGCGACGGTGTCGCGGAAGAACTCGGGCAATGGCTTGGCGCGCGACTTCAGGTAGTACGGCCAGCACACGACGCCGACGCTCGTCGTGCCGTCAGCGAGCGGGATGAACCAGAACCAGCCGTGCTCGAACCAGAAGATCGTGATGTTGCCTTCGAGCTTGCCCGGCGACCGCTCGGCGCCGGTGTAGTGACCGTAGAGCGCGGAGCTGTTGTGGCGCGAATTCTTTTCCTTGCAGCGAAGCTGGTTGGCGAGCAACGTGTCGCGCCCCGACGCGTCGACGACGAATTTCGCGCGCCAGCGACGGCGGGTGCCGTCGTCGAGCTCGACCTCGGCGACCGCGCCGTCGTCGTCGAACGCGACGGTGCGGACGCGCTGGCCCTCGAACGTGCGCGCGCCCTTGTCGGCGGCGTTGCGAAAGAGCATCTCGTCGAGCTGCGAGCGCCGCACCTGCCACGCGTAGGGCATCGACTTGTCCATCGCCTCGCTGAACTCGATGAACTGGCGGTGCTCGTGGTCGGGCGAGACGAACTCGACGCCGTACTTCGCCATGCCGATGGTCTCGACGCGGTCGCGCACGCCCAGGCGGTCGAACAGCGCCGCGTTGGCCGGCAGCAGCGACTCGCCGATGTGAAAGCGCGGATGGACGGCCTTCTCGACGACGACGACGTCGCGTCCCTGCTCGGCCAGCAGCGCGGCGATCGTCGAGCCGGCCGGGCCGCCGCCAACGACGAGGACGTCGCAGTCGAGGATCGCGCCGGGATCGGCCGGCTCGGCAGTGGAAAGTGAGGCTTGCACGGGCCGGGATTCTAAAGGCCGGGTGCGGAGAAGGCCTCTGCCGCGCCCGCAGCGCGAGCCTCAGTTCACGGGCGTCGTCGGCTCGTACTCGAGACCGCCGATGAACGGCACCAGCACGTTGTAGAGCGCGCAGGCGATCACGATCGCGACATAGGTGAACACGAGGTAGAACACCGGCGCGACGACGATCATCCAGATCGAAGGTCCGGCCCTTCCCAGGCCGAGCATCGAGCCGATGAGGGCGAACGGAATCACGAAGATCAGCGACGTGACCGCCATCATCACGGCCATGACCTTGCCGTTCTGATGCGGCGAAAAGCGGACGACTTGTTGCTTCATGTGGTGGCGCCTCCGCGCGCCGGCCTCATTCGCCGAGATAGGCGGCGCGAACCTTCGGATCGGCGAGCAAGGCCTTGGCATCGCCGCTCATCGTGACCTCGCCGCTGTCCATCACGTAGCCGCGCGAGGCCAGCTGCAGGGCGCGGCTCGCGTTCTGCTCGACCAGCAGGATCGTCGTCCCCTGGCGGTGGATGTCGTTGACGACCTCGAAGATCTTGTCGACCATGATCGGCGACAGGCCCATCGACGGCTCGTCCATCAGCAGCACCTTCGGCCGCGCCATCAGCGCACGGCCCATCGCCAGCATCTGCTGCTCGCCGCCGCTCATCGTGCCGGCGAGCTGGTTGCGGCGCTCCTTCAAGCGCGGGAAAATGGTGAAAACGCGGTCCATGTCGAGCGCGATGTCCTTGACGTCGTTGCGCACGAACGCGCCCATCTGCAGGTTCTCGGTGATCGTCATGCGCGTGAACGTGCCGCGTCCCTCGGGCACCATCACCAGGCCCTGCTTGACGAGATCCCACGGGCCTTGGCCGCGGATGCTGCGGCCAAGGTACTCGATCTCTCCGCCGGCCGACGGCTGCGTGCCGGTGATCGCCTTCAGCGTCGTCGTCTTGCCCGCGCCATTGGCGCCGATCAGGCTGACGAGCTCACCCTCGAGGACCTCGAACGACACGCCCTTGACCGCCTGGATGCCGCCGTAGGCGACCTTCAATTCGCGCACGCTGAGCAGCGCGCGGCCGGCGCCCGACGACGTCGGCGCAGCACTCATGGACTCAAACACTTGCGCCATGTCAGTGCGCGGCGTGATCGGCGCCGAGATAGGCCTCGATCACCTTCTCGTTGCGCTGCACGTCGGCCGGCGTGCCTTCGGCGATCTGCTTGCCGTAGTCGAGCACGGTGACGCGGTCGCACAGGCCCATCACCAGCTTGACATCGTGCTCGATGAGCAGGATGGTGCGGCCGTCGTTCCTGATGCGGTCGATCAGCTCGCGCAGCGTCACCTTCTCGGTCGCGTTCATGCCGGCTGCGGGCTCGTCGAGCGCGATCAGCTTCGGGTCGGTGGCGAGCGCGCGCGCGATCTCGAGCCGGCGCTGGTCGCCGTAGCTGAGCGTCCTGGCCTTGTACTCGGCGAAGCCGCCGATGCCGACGTAGTCGAGCAGCTCCTGGGCGCGCTTGGCGATCGCCGCCTCCTCGGCCTTGAAGCCGGCGGTGCGAAAGACCGCGCCGATCAGGCCCGAATGCGTGCGCACGTGGCGGCCGACCATCACGTTCTCGAGCGCCGTCATGTCGGAGAACAGGCGGATGTTCTGGAAGGTGCGCGCGATCCCCGCCTTGGCGACCTCGTGCACCGCGCTCGGCTCGTAGGCGTGGCCGCCGAGCTCGAAGGTGCCGGTGTCGGGCGTGTAGAGGCCGGTGAGGACGTTGAAGAAGGTCGTCTTGCCGGCACCGTTCGGGCCGATAAGCCCGTAGACCTGGCCTTCCTTGATCGTGATGCCGACGTCGGAGAGCGCCTGCAGGCCGCCGAAGCGCTTCGACACGCCGGTGACGTGCAGGACGGTCTTCTTCTCCATCGTGCCCTCAGGCATGTCGCGTTCCGCTCGTCATGTCGCGGTTGGTCGCTTCGCTCGCGTCTGGATTGTTCGGCTGGGGCAAGCCGGGGTTGTCGGGACCGGGCTGGAACTGCGGCGTGGTGGCGAGCTTGCCGTGCTCGGGCGACGGCCACAGACCGCGCGGGCGCGACAGCATGATGCCGATCATGGCGAGCGCGATCATCAGCTGGCGCAGGATCGAGGCGTCGAGCCGGCCGTCGGTCATCGACTGCAGCGGGCCGGCGACGTAGCGCAGCACCTCGGGCAACGCCGAGAGCAGCAGCGCGCCGACGATCACGCCGGGCAGGTGGCCGATGCCGCCGAGCACGACCATCGCGACGATCATCACCGACTCCTGCAGGCTGAACGACTCGGGCGAGATGAAGCCCTGGAAGCTCGCGAACATCGCACCCGAGACGCCGCCGAAGGTCGCCCCCATGCCGAAGGCGAGCAGCTTCAGGTTGCGGGTGTTGATGCCCATCGCCTTGGCCGCGATCTCGTCTTCGCGGATCGCCATCCAGGCGCGGCCGATGCGGCTGCGCTCGAGCCGATAGCAGATCAACACGGCGAAGATCACGAGGATCAGGAACAGGAAGTAGTAGTTGGTGACCTTGGGCCAGTCGAGGCCGAAGAAGTGCTGGGTCTTGCCGAGGTTGACGCCGAGGATCGAGATCTCGTCGATGCTGGCGATGCCCTTCGGGCCGTTGGTGATGTTGATCGGCGCGTCGAGGTTGTTCATGAACACCCGCACGATCTCGCCGAAGCCGAGCGTGACGATGGCGAGATAGTCGCCGCGCAGCTTCAGCGTCGGCGCGCCGAGCAGCACGCCGGCGCCGCCTGCGACGAGCGCGCCGAGCGGGATCACGATCCACCACGGCGTGTGCAGGCCGCCGGGAAGCGCCGACGCGATCGACGCGAAGGTGTCGGTGAGCTGAGGCGACGCGAGCAGGCCCAGCATGTAGGCACCGACGGCATAGAAGGCGACGTAGCCGAGGTCGAGCAGGCCGGCGTAGCCGACGACGATGTTCAGGCCGAGCGCGAGCAGCACGTAGAGCAGCGCGATGTCGATGATCCGCACCCAGGCGTTGCCGGCCATCTGGACGACGAAGGGCAGGATGCAGAGCAGCACTGCGGCGCCGATCAGGACGAGCCACTTCTCCTGCCTTGTGGCGTCGCGGAACTTCTTCATGGTCGCGGGGCCGACTTCACGCGCGATCGGCGACGCGCTCGCCGAGCAGGCCCTGCGGTCGCAGCGTGAGCACCAGGATGAGGACGACGAAGGCGAAGATGTCCTGGTAGTTGCTGCCGAGGACGCCGCCAGTGAGCGCGCCGATGTAGCCTGCGCCGAGCGATTCGATCAGCCCGAGCAGGACACCGCCGACCATCGCGCCGGCAAGATTGCCGATGCCGCCGAAGACAGCCGCAGTGAACGCCTTCAGCCCGGGCAGGAAGCCCATCGTGTGCTGCACCGAGCCGTAGTTGGCCGCGTACATGACGCCGGCCAGCGCAGCGAGCGCGGCGCCGATCACGAAGGTGGCCGAGATCACGGTGTCGGGACGCACGCCCATGAGCGCGGCGACGCGCGGATTCTCGGCCGTGGCCCGCATCGCTCGGCCCAGCTTGGTCTTGTTGACGAGGTACATCAGGCCCGAGAGCGTGACCGCCGTCATCACCAGGATCAGGATCTGCACGTTGTTGATCACCGCGCCGAAGACGACGTGCGGATCGCCCGGCAACAGGATCGGGAACGACTTGTAGTTCGGCTTCCAGATGATCATCGCCAGCGTCTGCAGGAGCAGGCTCATGCCCATCGCGGTGATCAGCGGCGCCAGGCGCGGGGCGTTGCGCAGCGGCCGATAAGCGATCTTCTCGATCGCAAAATTGAGAGCTGAGCAGACGATGACCGCGGCGACGAGGCCGAGCAAGAGCAGCACCCAGCCAGGGAGCCCCAGGCCGGCGAGCACCGTGACGACCGTCCAGCTGGTGAGTGCACCGACCATCAGCACCTCGCCGTGGGCGAAGTTGATGAGGTTGATGATGCCGTACACCATCGTGTAGCCGAGCGCGACGAGCGCATAGACGCTGCCGAGCACGAGCCCGTTGATGATCTGCTGGACGAAGATATCCATGGCGAGGGCACTCTATTAGCAATTCCCCTGCCACCGGCTAGGGAGTGGCCCCATGGACGAGCGGCGCGGCTCCCCGTTGACTTCCCGGTCGTTGTGGACAAGGCTTCTGCGATCACAACAGGGAGGACGCCATGACGTTTCGAGGGAAGACCGTGTTCATCTCGGGCGCCAGCCGGGGCATCGGCCTGGCGATCGCCTGCCGCCTGGCGCGCGAAGGCGCGAACATCGTGCTGGCGGCCAAGACGGCCGAGGCGCACCCCAAGCTGCCGGGCACCATCTACACCGCTGCGGCAGAGGTCGAGGCGGCCGGCGGCAAGGCGCTGCCTGTCGTCTGCGACATCCGCGACGAGCAGCAGGTGCGCGCCGCCGTCGAGCAAGGCGTGGCCGCGTTCGGCGGCATCGACGTCTGCGTCAACAACGCGAGCGCGATCTCGCTGACGTCGACGCTCGACACCGACATGAAGCGCTACGACCTGATGAGCCAGGTGAACGCGCGCGGCACCTTCCTGTGCTCGAAGGCGACGCTGCCGCACCTGCTGAAGTCGGCGAATCCGCACGTCCTGAACCTCTCGCCACCGCTCGACCTCGACCCGAAGTGGTTCGGGCCGCACGTCGCCTACACGATGGCCAAGTACGGCATGAGCCTGTGCACGCTCGGCATGGCGGCCGAGTTCAAGTCGCGCGGCGTCGCCGTCAATTCGCTCTGGCCGCTGACGGCGATCGACACCGCCGCGGTGCGCTTCGCGCTCGGCGGCGACGCGATGGCCGCGGCGTGCCGCACGCCGGAGATCATGGCCGACGCCGCCTGGGCCGTCCTGTCGCGGCCGTCGCGCGCGTTCAGCGGCCAGTTCTTCATCGACGAGGAAGTGCTTCGCGCAGAAGGCGTCGACGACTTCTCGCGCTACGCGCCGCACGCCGGCGGCGCGCCGCTGCAGGGCGACTTCTTCGTGCCCGACGCTGTCTTCGACCGCTCGCCGACGAAGATCGACCGCGCCTACTGAGGCTCGTGGCCGGCGGCTTTGTCGTTCAGGCGGCGCAGCTCGGCGAGGCGCTCGCCGATCGAGATCTCGAGGCCGCGCTCGACTGGTCGGTAGAAGGTCTGCGCCTCCATGTCGTCCGGCCAGTAGCGTTCGCCGGCCGCGAACGCGCCGACCTCGTCGTGGGCGTAGCGATAGCCCTTGCCGTAGTCGAGGCCCTTCATCAGCGAGGTCGGCGCGTTGCGCAGGCGCAAGGGGACGGGCCGCGTGCGATCGGCCTTGATGTACGCGCGGGCCGCGTTGTAGGCGGTGTAGACGGCGTTGCTCTTCGCGGCCATCGCGAGATAGACGACGACCTCGGCGAGCGCGAGCTCGCCTTCGGGCGAGCCGAGGCGCTCGTAGGTCTCGGCGCCGTCGAGCGCGAGGCGGAGCGCGCGCGGGTCGGCCAGACCGATGTCCTCGCTCGCCATGCGCACCAGACGGCGCGCCGCGTAGCGAGGATCGACGCCGCCGTCGATCATGCGCACGAACCAGTAGAGCGACGCGTCCGGATCGCTGCCGCGCACCGCCTTGTGCAACGCGGAGATCGTGTCGTAGAACTGCTCGCCGCCCTTGTCGTAGCGGCGCAGTTGCTCGCCGAGCGCCTGCTCGAGCATCGCCTCGTCGATCGGCGCGGCGTCGCGAGCGCCTGATTCGGTCGCATGGTCGCTGACGCGTGACGGCCGCTGCGAGCGCACCGTCGCGATCAGGTTCTCGTAGGCGTTGAGCAGGCGCCGCGCATCGCCGTCGGCGTAGCCGACGAGCCGGGCCTCGGCGGCCGGTGCCAGCGGCGGCGCGTCGAGCATCGCCTGGGCGCGGCCGAGGAGCGTCTTCAGGTCGGCCTCCTCGAGCGGCTTCAGCACATGCACCGTCGCACGCGAAAGCAGCGCCGAGTTGACCTCGAACGACGGGTTCTCCGTTGTCGCGCCGATGAAGGTGAGCAGCCCCGACTCCACGTGCGGCAGGAAGGCGTCCTGCTGGCTCTTGTTGAAGCGATGCACCTCGTCGACGAAGACGACCGACGCTCGCCCCGACGTGCGCGCCGCCTGCGCCCGCTCGACCGCCTCGCGGATGTCCTTGACGCCGCCGAGCACCGCCGACATGGCGATGAACTGGGCGTCGAAGGCGTCGGCCATCAGCCGTGCGAGCGTTGTCTTGCCGGTGCCGGGCGGGCCCCAGAGGATCATCGAATGCAGCCGCCCGGACGTGAAGGCGACGCGCAGCGGCTTGCCGGGGCCGAGCAGGTGCTGCTGGCCGATGACTTCATCGAGCGTCTTCGGCCGCAGCCGCTCGGCGAGCGGCGCGGCGCCGGTGTCGGCGAAGGGAAGGTCGAGGGAGGTCGGCGGCACGGCAGGGGAATCGAGGACGCGGCTGCCCGCGAGCCATCTCGATTCTGCCCCCGACGCACAAGCGGCACCGGGCGCGGGACATAAAATGTGCGCCCGCTCACCCGGCTGCCCGTGCCCGCATGAATCGCCCGACCTCTCCAGCACCGCGTGCCTCGCGCGGTGCACCCATCGCCGTCACCGGGACGGGCGTTGTGAGCCCGATCGGCAAGTCGCTCGTGGACTTCGACGACGCACTCTTCACCGGCCGATCAGCGGTGCGTGCGCAGCCGATCGATTTGCTGGGCATCGATCTTCCGCCGGTGCCGGTCGCGACCGTCGACTTCGATGCCGCCGCAGTGGTCGCACCCTCGCGCGTGCCGCTCGATCGCGCGAGCGCGATGGCGCTCTTCGCCGCGCGCGACGCGGCCCGGGCCGCCGGGCTCGAGGCCGGGCGCTTCGACCCGGAACGGCTCGGCATCTTCTGGGGCAGCGGCATGGCCGGCGCGGCGACCTTCGAGGCGACGTGCCGCACGGTCTACGCCGACCGCCGCCGCATGCGCCCGACCAGCGTCGTCACGACGATGCCGAACGCGCCCGTCGCCGAGATCGCCCTCCTCTTCGGCGCGCGCGGCGCCGCGCTCGCGTACGCCTGCGCCTGCGCCTCGTCGGCGGTCGCGATCGGCGAGGCGATGCGGGCGATCCGCGCCGGCTGGATCGACGTCGCCATCGCCGGCGGCAGCGAAGCCATGCTCACCCCCGGCGTGCTCGCGAGCTGGCAGGCGATGCGCGTGCTGACGGCGCTCGGCGCGAGCGCGGGCGATGCGGCCGCGGTCGCCGCGGCGTGCCGTCCGTTCGCTCCCGACCGCGCGGGCTTCGCGCTCGGCGAGGCGGCGGCCGCGTTCGTGATCGAGTCTGCCGAGCACGCGCGGGCACGCGGCGTGACGATCGAGGCGATGCTCGCCGGCTACGCGACCAACTGCGACGGCGTCCACATCACCAATCCCGACGCCGCCGGCCAGGTGCGGGCGATGACCGCCGCGCTCGCCGACGCCGGCCTCGCCGCGTCGGACATCGGCTACGTCAATGCCCACGGCACCGCGACGACCACCGGCGATGCGGCAGAGGCAGAGTCGCTGGCGCGGATCTTCGGCGCACGCGGCGTGCCGGTGAGCTCGACGAAGGCGATCCACGGTCACCTGCTCGGCGCCGGCGGCGCGGTCGAGCTGCTTGCAAGCCTGCGAGCGCTGCATCACCGCCGACTGCCGCCGACGGCCCATGTGCGCGAGACCGATCCTGCATTCGCGATCGATCTCGTCACCGGTGTCGCGCGCGAGAGTCCGACTCTGGATGCCGTGCTCTCGAACTCGTTTGCCTTCGGCGGCACGAACGCCGTGCTGATCGCGACGCGCGTCGGCTAGCGGCGCTCAGCCGCCGATCGTCACTGCTCGATGACGTCGGCGCCCGGCGGCGGCGTGAAGCGGAACGCGTCGGCCTCGACCGCGGCGTTGGCGACGAACGCGGTGAAGCGCAGGAGCGACTTCTGGCCGAAGCTGTCGAGGATCTCGATCGCCGCAAGGTCCTTGCCCTTGAAGCCGACACGCACCGACTGGAACGCGCCGTCCTTGGCCTTCGGCTTGGCTTCGGCCCACTCGAGCCCATCATTCGGCGGCAGATTGGCGAGATCGAAGTCCTTGTCGAGCGAGCCGCCGGCGAGCAGCGCCACGGGCGTCGCGCCGAGCGCGTTGCCGAGCTTCCTCGAGCTCACCTGGTTCAGGTCGGCGTCGTAGATCCAGACCTTCTCGCCGTCGCCGACGATGGTCTGCTCGAACGGCTTGCCATAGGCGAAGCGGAAGCGGTTCGGGCGCGAGAACTCGAAGCTGCCGTTCGAGCTCTTTTTCTTCGCGCCATCGGGCGAGGTGACGGTCTGCGTGAACTGGGCGCGGCCGCTCTTCACGTCGCGCACGAAGCTGCGCAGGGTGTCGATCGGATCGGCGTGGGCGGCCGTCGCCGCGAGTGCCGACGCCGCGATCACCGCTGCACAGGCGACAAGGCGCCTCATTGCGCCCGCGCCGGCACGAGGATGTCGCGGTTGCCGTTGGTCGCCATGCCCGATACGAGCCCGGATTTCTCCATTTGTTCCAGCAATCGCGCGGCGCGGTTGTAGCCGATTCGCAAGTGGCGCTGCACGAGCGAGATTGAGGCCCGGCGGTGCTGCAGGACGATGCCCACCGCCTGGTCGTACATCGGATCGCTCTCGCCGCTCGCACCGCCGGCGTTGCCGATCACATCGCCGCCGTCGTCGTCGAGCACGCCGCCTTCGAGGATGCCTTCGATGTAGTTTGGCTCGCCCTGGCTCTTCAGATACGCGACGACGCGATGCACCTCCTCGTCGCTCACGAAGGCGCCGTGGACGCGGATCGGCGTGCCGCTGCCCGATGGCAGGTAGAGCATGTCGCCCATGCCGAGCAGTGCCTCGGCGCCCATCTGGTCGAGGATCGTGCGCGAGTCGATCTTGCTCGACACCTGGAACGACAGGCGGGTCGGGATGTTGGCCTTGATCAGGCCGGTGATGACGTCGACGCTCGGCCGCTGCGTCGCGAGGATCAGGTGCACGCCCGACGCGCGCGCCTTCTGCGCGAGCCGCGCGATCAGCTCCTCGATCTTCTTGCCGACGACCATCATCAGGTCGGCGAGTTCGTCGATGACGACGACGATGAACGGCAGCCGCTCGAGCGGCTCGGGCGCCTGTGGCGTCAGGCTGAACGGATTGCCGATCGGCTCGCCCTTCTCCTTCGCGTCGGCGATCTTCTTGTTGTAGCTGGCGAGATTCCTCACGCCCATCTTGCTCATCAGCTTGTAGCGCCGCTCCATCTCGCCGACGCCCCAGTTGAGCGCGTTGGCGGCCTGTTTCATGTCGGTGACGACCGGACAGAGCAGGTGCGGGATGCCTTCGTAGACGCTCATCTCGAGCATCTTCGGATCGATGAGGATCAGGCGCACGTCGCGCGCCTCGGCCTTGTAGAGCAGCGACAGGATCATCGCGTTGATGCCCACCGACTTGCCGGCGCCGGTCGTGCCCGCGACGAGGCAATGAGGCATCTTCTGCAGGTCGGCGACGATCGGATTGCCGACGATGTCCTTGCCGAGGCCGATGGTGAGCTGCGAGCCCGAGTCGGCATACGCCTGCGAGCCGAGCACTTCCGAGAGGCGGATCGTCTGGCGCTTGGCGTTGGGCAGCTCGAGCGCCATCGTCGTCTTGCCGGGAATCGTCTCGACGACGCGGATCGAGACGAGACTGAGCGACCGCGCCAGATCCTTGGCGAGGCTCACGACCTGCGCGCCCTTGACGCCGACCGCAGGCTCGATCTCGTAGCGCGTGATCACCGGGCCCGGCGACGCTGCGACGACACGGACCTCGACGCCGAAATCCTTCAGGCGCTTCTCGATCAGGCGTGAGGTCATCTCGAGCGAATCGGCGCTCACCGACTCGACACGCTGGGGTGCGGAGTCGAGCAGGTCGACCTGCGGCAGCTTGGTGTCGACGAGCTCGCTGAAGAGCGGCTTCTGCCGCTCCTTGACGACGCGCGTGCTCTTCGGCACGTCGACCAGCGTCGGCTCGATCACCAGCGGCAGATGCTGCTCCTGGAGTTCGTGCTCGACCTCGAGCACCTCATCGCGCTCTCGCATCGCCTCGGCGCCGAGGCGCGCATCTTCTGCGCGTTCGATGCGCTCGACGCGGCGCGTGCGCAGCTTCTCGATCGCCGCGCCGAGCGCGTCGGCGACGCGCAGCCACGAGAAGCGAAAGGCGAGCGAGAGGCCCGCCACCAGCCCCGCGATCCAGAGCACGCCCGAACCGGCGAAGCCGAGCAGGCTCTGGCTCGACTTGCCGAGCCCCAGACCAAGAATGCCGCCCGCGTTGCCGCCGGCCACCTGCGCTTCCCATTGATAGAGGCGCGTCCATTCGAGCGACGCGCTCGCGGCAAGCAGGAGGACCATGCCGATGCCCATGGTCCATGCCGGCAGCCCCGTCTCCGCGCCGCCCGAGGACGAGCCGCCGGCCGCGCGGAGCGAACGCGCGAGCGCGCCGAGCCAGGCCCGCGCGCCGACCAGCACCGCCCACCACGCTGAGTAGCCCGCGACGAAGAAGGCGAGATCCGAGAACCAGGCGCCGAAGACGCCCGCGCCGTTCCTGATCGGACCCGCATTGCCGGAGGTCGAGAACCCGGGGTCGCCGGCGTTGTGGGTGGACAGCGCGAGCACCGCGAGCAGCCAGGCGACGGCGCCGACGAGCAGCGCCGCCTGGACGCGCCAGCCGGCAGCAGAGGCCGACGAATCGCGCTGGTCAGGCGTCACGTCCGCGCCATCGGCGCGCAGCGAACCCAGAGGAAAAGTCATCGGGCATTGTCGGCGATGTCATCCGGCGCCACACCCCGGACGACGGCCGATGGCGGTCAGCCCGTGAGCTGTTCCTTGATGATCACCCAACCATTCTCTTGGGTCTGGACCATGCCGCGACCTTCGAGGTCCTTCATGACCCGACTGACCATCTCGCGCGACGCGCCGACGACCTTGGCCAGATCCTGGCGCGAGACCTTGTTGCGGATGATCTTGACCTCGCCTTCCATCTCCGACATGTCGAGCAATGTGCGCGCGACCCGGCCGTAGACGTCGAGGAGAGCCAGCGACTCGATCTGCCTGTCGGCGCTACGCAGACGCTGGACGAGGCCGCGCATGATCGCGTACGACAGGCTCGAGTTCTCGGGCAGGCAGCGCGCGAACTCGGCGCGGCCAAGGATCAGCATGTCGGTCTGGACCTCGGCGCGGACGGTCGCAGAGTGCGGCTCATTGTCGATCAGGCTCATCTCGCCGACGTAGTCGCCCGACTGGAGCACGGCCAGGATAACTTCGCGGCCGCGAGAGTCGGCGGTGAGCACGCGCGCCCTGCCGGTGAGCAGGATGAACAGGGCGTTCGACTTCTTGCCATGCTCGACGACGATCTCGCCACGCCGAAAGCGCCGCTTGACGACGCTGTCCGCGATACCTTGCGCCTGGTCGTTGGTCAGCAGGGAGAAGAGCGGAACGCGCCGGATGAGATCGAGGTTGGAGAGCATCGCCATCGGAGGAGCCTTTCTCTTTCTGGTTGCGGTCGCAGCGCCGCGCGACGGTGGCACATCTCACGCCGCACAGAGTGGAGCTATTGTCACCATTACGAGCGTTGATGCCACCCGGATTCGACCTCATGTCAGACTTGCGGCGCCACGGCCACACCACTCTTCCCTTTGCGTTCATTTGATGCCATGCCACTGTCTTCACACCACGCCCGCGTCCTGATCCTCGGCTCGGGCCCGGCCGGCTACACGGCGGCGATCTACGCAGCGCGCGCCAACCTGAAGCCGATGCTCGTCACCGGCATCGCCCAGGGTGGCCAGCTCATGACGACGACAGACGTCGACAACTGGCCGGCCGACGTCGACGGCGTCATGGGCCCCGACCTCATGCAGCGCTTCCTGAAGCATGCCGAGCGCTTCGACACCAAGATCGTCTTTGACCACATCAACGAGGTCGACCTCGCGCGTCGTCCCTTCACCCTGCGCGGCGACTCCGCCGAGTACACCTGCGACGCGCTGATCATCGCCACCGGCGCGTCGGCCAAGTACCTCGGCCTGCCGTCGGAGGAGGCCTTCATGGGCCGCGGCGTCAGCGGCTGCGCCACCTGCGACGGCTTCTTCTACCGCGGCCAGGAGGTGTGCGTCGTGGGCGGCGGCAACACCGCCGTCGAGGAGGCGCTCTACCTCTCGAACATCGCCTCGAAGGTGCACGTGATCCACCGGCGCGACAAGTTCCGCGCCGAGGCGATCCTGATCGACAAGATGATGGCCAAGGTCGCCGACGGCAAGATGCAGCTGCACCTCTGGTCGACGCTCGACGAGGTGCTCGGCGACGCCAAGGGCGTCAACGGCGTGCGCCTGCGCAGCACGGGCGATGGCACGACCTCCGAGCTCGCCGTGACCGGCTGCTTCATCGCGATCGGACACCAGCCCAACACCGACATCTTCAAGGGACACCTGGAGATGCGCGACGGCTACATCCTGAGCAAGAGCGGCCTCGACGGCATGGCGACGATGACCAGTGTGCCCGGCGTCTTCGCAGCGGGCGACGTCCAGGACCACGTCTACCGTCAGGCGATCACGAGCGCCGGCACCGGCTGCATGGCCGCGCTCGACGCCCAGCGATTCCTCGAGCAGTCCTAGGTTTCCGCCACTGTCGCGACCGGCCGGGCGCGGCGCCAGTAAGGCGCGATGAACCGTCCTCTGCGCCAGGCCATGACGAGCAGCGTCGTGCCGAGCGCGATGCCGAGGATCACGGCGACGATCGACGCCTCGACGCCGAAGACGCCGCCCGAGAGCCACTCCGGGCCGCTCAGCGTTCCGGCGAACAGGCCGCCCGACGGCTGCCCCGAGACGGAGACGCCGAAGATGCCGCCCTGGGTGAAGTTCCAGCCGGCGTGGATGCCGATCGGCAGCCAGAGGCGCCGCGTCAGCACGTAGGCGGCGGCGAGCATCACGCCGGCCTCGAACACGATCGCGACCGCGCCCTGCAGCGTCGCGTGCGGATTGACGAGGTGGAGCAGGCCGAAGATCGCCGACGAGAGGGTCAGCGCGATCCAGGTCCCGAGCGCACCCTCGACGATGCGAAAGACGATGCCGCGAAAGACGATCTCCTCGATGAACCCCGTGCCGATCGCGGCCACGAGGGGAATCGCCACGATCGCGAGGTCGTGCCGTCCGTGGATGTTGTAGTCGCCGAGCAGCGCCAGCGTGCCGATGGCAATGGCGAACAATGCCGCGCCGAGCACGAAGCCGCTGCCGATCTCCTTGCCCGCCCCCGGCAGCGCGAGCTCGGCCACCGGCCGGCGCTCGATCCGGTGGACGTAGGCGACATAGGCGGCCACGCCCAGGCCACACGCCACGAGCGACGACAGCAGTGCCCCAAGCAGGGTGCCGTCGGTGCGGGTGAGATGGGGAATCGCCAGGGAGAGGACGAACACCGGCATGACGAACCCCAGGGCGATAGGGAAACGTATGCCGGCCGACTCGAAACGTGCAGCTTTCATGGCCATGATTCTGTGGCTGTGCCGGCTCCTGTCCGGCGCGGGCTATAATCTTCGGCTTTGCAGGCGGCGCTACCGGCGCGGGCCGCAGTTTCACTTTCGGAGGAAGCGTCATGGCACGCGTCTGTCAGGTCACGGGCAAGCGCCCGATGGTGGGGAACAACGTCTCCCACGCCAACAACAAAACGAAGCGCCGCTTCCTGCCCAATCTGCACTATCGCC
>Ga0123338_10002236_pt1 | contig 18185 bp, 14 predicted proteins | sample grotaG_FD_89793 | JGI IMG/M metagenome (GOLD analysis project Ga0123338, IMG submission 89793) | Glacier valley bacterial and archeal communities from Borup Fiord, Nunavut, Canada, to study Microbial Dark Matter (Phase II) -... | ecosystem: Environmental > Aquatic > Freshwater > Ice > Glacier ...
CCAGGATGGCAGATATTACTGCGATGCCATGTATATCGGCAGACAGCGCTTCGGTGATGTTTGCCAGTGAAATTCCACCAAGGCCAATAACGGGTATTTTCAAGACAGAGGCAGCTTCAGCCAGTTTTTTGACTCCACAGGGTGCGCCGTAAGCGGCCTTGGACGGAGTGTGATAAACCGGCCCAAACGTTACAAAATCAGCCCCGTCTGCCTCGGCACGGAGAGCCTCATCGATTGCATGGGCGGAATAGCCGACAACCCTATTTCCCCCCATTATACGACGAACGGCGGCGACAGGCAGGCTGCTGACGCCTAGATGAACACCATCGGCATCTGCGGCCAGTGCAATATCCGGACGATCATTGATGATAAGAGTGGCACCGAAATCAGAGGTTAGGCGCCTCAGCTCAACGGCTAGCCGGTACAGCTCGGTAGCGGGAAGGTCCTTGCCACGCAACTGAACCGCCCTGACGCCACCCTCCAGAGCATCACGCACGACCTCTGTCAACAACCTGCCGCCGGTCTGATGGCGGTCGGTTATCAGGTACAGAGTGAAGTCGGACACCCGCATCATGCGGTGTATTTAACCAATCAGGCCATCCAGGGGACTGGAGGCATTGGCGTATAATTTACGCGGTATACGGCCGGCCTTGAAAGACAGCCTGCCGGCGATCACCGCCAGTTTCATCGCTTCCGCCATAGCTATCGGATCCTGCGCCCCGGCGATGGCGGTGTTCATAAGAACCCCTGCACACCCCAACTCCATAGCGATGGCAGCATCTGAGGCAGAACCGACCCCGGCATCGACAATTACCGGCACGCTGACATTTTCAAGAATTATGCGGATATTATACGGGTTGCGAATACCGAGTCCGCTGCCGATCGGAGCTCCCAGCGGCATGACGGCTGCGCAGCCAATGTCTTCCAGCTTTTTGCAGACGATCACATCATCACTGCAGTACGGCAGCACGGTAAATCCATCGGCCACCAGTATTTTAGCGGCTTTAAGCAGCTCTTCGTTATCTGGAAAAAGTGTTTTTTCGTCGCCTAACACCTCCAGTTTGACGAAATCCGACATCCCCGCCTCACGGGCCAGACGGCAGGTACGGACCGCATCATCAGCCGTGTAGCATCCGGCGGTGTTGGGAAGCAGTGTATATTTTTTAGGGTCGATGTAATCAAGTAGCGACTCCTTGCTACGGTCAAGATTTACCCGCCGCACCGCCACTGTGATAATTTCTGCCCCTGATATTTCCAGCGCTCGGGCGGTCTGCTCGAAGCTGGCATATTTTCCGGTCCCTACCATCAGGCGCGAAGTGAACTCCCGCCCGCCAATGATCAACTTGTCCGCTGTCTCTGCCATATCGGTTACCCTCCACCAACAAAATGGACTATTTCAATTTTGTCGCCGTCCGAAAGAAGCTCTTTTTCATAGCCTGCCTTCGGAACGATGTCGGCGTTCAGTTCAACCGCCACCCGCTCCCGGCTGATGCCGAGCTGCTGCAGCAACGTTTCGACTGTGGCTCCATCCGCTGTTTCTGCAGGTTCACCGTTCAGCAAAATCCGCATACCAACCTCCTGACCCTGACAAGCAGGATAAGTGCGTTAACGAAGAAATTTTCCGCATGCCCCGATAAACGGAATAAGTACGTTCACGAAATTACTTCTGTAAAAAACCACAGAATTTATTTCTATCGTACTAAAAGCGCAGAATATTTCTTCTAACTTACTAAACAAAAAAAACCGCAGCAGCGGCTTGTTTAATTAAAATACAATCGGTCGCGCTTCCCTACGCCGGCATTACCCGGATCAGGTACGAAGGGTCGCGGCGATACCGCTCTCAGTCGAAACTCCCCTAGCTTTTTCTCAAAGTAGATTATTGGAGCTACTCTGTCAATTCAATTTTAGACAGGTCATTGCCCCGATATGACGATATTTTTTAGCTTGTTACCTGCTATACATTGAAATCCCGGTCTGTTTCTGGCATCTTGTTGTTTATATTCGCAGCTTTTTATTCCAGCCAGGCATCAGGGGGCGTAAATTGTGGCAGACAATCGCAGCATCGACCGTATAAAGAAGCGCATGTCGTTACATTTCGGCCTCGATGATGCCGTCAGGGTCGCCTTTTCAGAAGACATCTCCTTAACCGGCATGTTTATCAAGACCCCGAATGTTGTCCCCCCCAACTCCAGAATAAAAATCATGTTTATACTCCATGACGGGAGCAGGGTAGAGGTTGAGGCTCGCGTTATGTGGGCAAAGAAGGTGCCGGCAAACCTCTTCCATCTCGTTAAAAAAAGCGGCATGGGTGTTCGCTTTTTACATTTTCAATCCGGCGAAGAGTCATTTAACAATTTTATCGAGCACAGAGCGACTTCATTTCAGTAATGCTGCAGGAGAGACCCAGCCATGTGCAGAAAAATATTCATAGGGGCGACAGGACAACATTGCGGAAAGACAACCATCAGCCTTTCACTGATGCATCTGGCTCGGAAAAAGTATGGACGCGTCGGCTTTATGAAACCCCTTGGACCCAAATGGATTGAGTTCAACGGTGAGATCGTGGACAAAGATGCGGCAATGTTCGCCAGCGTTTTTGGCGTCGAAGAAGATGTGACACTCATGTCGCCACTGACTTTGTCCCCCGGAGTTACACGACGTTACCTGGACAGGGAAATTGATGCCTCCGTCCCCCGTGACTTGATTCGCTCCGCGTGCGCAGCACTGGAAGAAAAATATGACTTTCTGATCATCGAGGGCGCCGGGCATGGCGGGGTCGGTTCAGTTGTCGGCATGAACAACGCCCGGATAGCGGCCGAGCTTAACGCACCGGTTCTACTGGTAACCGGCGGCGGCATAGGGAATGTAATAGATTCTGTCGAGCTCAATCTGGCGCTATACCAGAGGGAAGGCGCCGATGTCCGTATAATAATGGCCAACAAACTGGTTCCAGAGAAGAGGGTGAATACTTTAGGCTATCTTGTTAAGGCATTTGCAGGCAGCGGCATCATGGTGACGAGCGCCTTCGACTACCTGCCGATCCTGGCGGACCCTACCCTGCTCCATGTGTCCGAGCTGCTTGACCGGCCTCTTAATGGTGACCCGGCAGAACGGAGTCGCATATGCCATAAAATCCAGCTTGGAGCAGCCTCTTCGCAGATTGTTATTGACCACCTGGAAGCATCTACCCTGTTGATTGTCACCAGTTCGCGTGATGAGCTGCTGGTTACAGCTTCGGCTCTGCACCACATCCCGGAGTTCAAAGCTCGATTGGCAGGCCTGATTATTCCCGGTCACGTGCCGGTCTCAAACATAACCCAGCGGATTCTGGATGACAGCAACATCCCCTATATTCGCATCAGAGAGACATCCTCGGAAATATTTTACCAGTTACGTGAACACGTCTCAAAAATCGGCCCGGAAGATCTTGAAAAAATCAACCTGATCAGCTCGATTGCAGAGCGTTATATCGACTTCGATGCAATTGATGCGATGATCTGACGGTTCCCCAAAAGAGCAAAAAGTTCTTGACCTTATACGGCTTTTGATATTTATAGAAACCTGATTGTTCTTTTTCGGGGTTTGCATGATTGCAGTGACACGCTTGGATAAACAGCTGATGTACCTGAACCCGGACCACATTATCTGTATCGAGGAAACTCCGGATACAGTAATCACTCTTTTCAACGGCAACAGGTACATTGTAATAGACAGGGCCAGCACGATCATAAGCCGCGTGGTCGCCTTTCGCTCCAGAATTTCACGTCGAGCAGCGTTTCCGGCAGCCAGGCGCTATCTCAGACGCCAGCTCGACCCACGGCTTGATCGGTCCAAGGATCGCCCCGGTTATGTCCCCGTGCCATCTGACGGTGAACATAGTCACACTCTATTCCACAGTCTGGATTATTAGCGTATGGATTTAGCTACTATTATTGGTTTGTTGATGGCCTTCGGGTGCATCGTCGGTGGTGCCGTAATTGAGGGTGTTCACATAACCGCTTTGATTCAGCCTACCGCTGCAATGATCGTCGGAGGAGGGACCTTCGGAGCCGTGTTTGTTTCCATGCCGCTGCCGGCGATCATCGGTGCTCTTAAATGCGTCAAAATCGCCTTTCTACCGGCAAAAGTCGACCATGAACAGGTGGTAAAGGACATCATTAACTACGCTACCAAGGCCCGGCGCAACGGTTTGATTTCACTGGAACAGGAAGCCCAGTCGGCTCGCGATCCTTTCATAAAAAAAGGAATATCGCTGGTCGTTGACGGCATAGATCCACAGAAATTGCGCGAAACGCTAGAGGCGGACATCATGGCGTATGAGGATAACACCAAACACAGCATCGAATTTTACGAATTAGCCGGCGGTTTTTCACCGACCATCGGCATCATCGGTGCAGTTCTAGGGCTTATACACGTTATGGCTAACCTGTCCGATACCACCAAGCTGGGTGGAGGTATCGCGGTTGCCTTCGTTGCCACTATTTACGGCCTGCTGATCGCCAATGTTATCTGCCTGCCGATCGGTACAAAAATCAAAATTCGGATGAAGGAAGAAATGCTGCGCCGGATCATGATCCTGGAGGGGCTGATTGCCATCCAGAATGGCGAGAATCCGCACTTCATTGAGCAAAAACTGATGGCCTACGTGGGCGGCCACTAATAATCTATGGCACTAAAAAAAGAACCGGAAAAACATGTCAACCACGAGCGCTGGCTCGTTTCATACGCCGACTTCATAACACTGCTGTTTGCTGTTTTCGTTGTCCTGTATGCGATGGGACAGAGCGACAAGAAGAAGGTTGAAGAGGTCATGCAGTCGATCCAGTCATCCTTCGGCATGGCTTCCGCGGGGGCAACAGCCCCGAGAATCAACGTTATCCCCTCACAGACAATCACCGTAATTCCCTCGTTGAAGCCGGAGCTGACAATATCCCCGATGGGCCGCACGCGGAGCGGACAGGCAAAAACAAGAGCAGAAGAGAAGGACTTTCGCCAGATTAAGTCTGCTGTCGAGGCGTACCTTATCAAGCAGGGGGCTCAATCCAAGGTCACACTGGAGATAACCCGGCGGGGACTGATCGTTAGCCTCAAAGAGGCCGGTTTTTTCAACTCCGGCCAGGCGAATATCAAGCCAGAGGCATATGAGCTGATTAACACCATTGCAGAGGTGATGACCCAGTACAACAATCCGATGCGCCTCGAAGGGCATACCGATAACATCCCGATCAATACGGCTCAATTCCCATCCAACTGGGAGCTGTCAACGGCGCGTGCAACAAATGGCCTGAAGTATCTCCTGAAAAACTTTAACGTCGATCCCAACAAGATATCGGCAACCGGCTATGCCGAATTCCGGCCCATTGCCGACAACGCCACCCCGGAAGAGCGCGCCAGGAACCGGCGTGTCGACCTCGTCATGCTCTCAGGAGAAGGCGAACGCGGCGAACCCTGACACCAGCCCCCCCCCTCCAGACCTCATCACATCTCTTTTCTCCTGAAAATGTACACCGCAGCATCCAGCTCCGTAGGAAGCACGAGGCGGCTAAGCGCCTCATCCTCCTCACGCTCAAATGCCGACTGTTGCAGGTAGTGGTCCCAATTACCGGCGGCAAACCTATGGCGACTGCTTACAACAATGTACAGCTTTACACTTTTTGTTCTGAACACCAGCTGCTCAAAGGCATTGCCTGCCGGCGGCCAGGAACAGAGCACTACCTCGGGGGTATATTCGCGTAAGGCCTCCCTGGCATCCATCCTCACCACGAATCCGGGATATTTCACCTCGTGCTTCCAGCTGTAATCGTCAGTTGCTGTGATTCTGACACCACAGTCAGCCAGAAATCGCGTCAAAGTACCATCACCGGCGGCGATCTCGAGACAGGATCGTGTCCCTACCAATGCAGCGAGCGCTTTTACCAGCTGCCGCGAATAGAAGCAGTAAATACCCTCCGGCTGAACAAGCGGCATCAGCAGCTTTCTCTGCCACAGTAGCGGCCAGAGCAGGCGAAACAGAAGCATTGAAACAGGTTTACGCTCAAGGGCGTCAACAAACAGCAGTTTTTGGGCAACATACCCGTTCAGTAGGTTAAAGCGGACTTTACCCTTATCAATGCCGGTAGCTTCGGCAATCAGATGTTGCTTGATTGCTAGATGGGCCATGCGTGTGCGTACAGCCTGCAGGACCAAGGCAGCGCCAACATTCTTGTCTCCACGGCTGCCATGATATTTTTTCTTCATAAGCTGTTCTGTGGATAACAGCCGCTTGAGGTAAACCGGCAGCTCGGCGGCGGCACAACTGGCGACTATTTTAGCAATTTCGCCTCGGACGCTCTCCAACAACTCCGGAAAGTGCGCACCAAGATCGTCCAGTGACGGCTCTGACCGCAGCCATTTCAACACATTGTCAGGATGTTCATTCTTCACAACAGCTCCTTGTAAGGATAGTTGATTTCCTCTGGATTATTCCAACTGCATGCAATTATAATTCACGCATGACATATTCTGTCTTACCTCTCAGCTATACTATGAATCACACTATAGCGAGAGGGGGTATATTAAATGGAAGCGATAATGATAGCAGGAGTTGCCGTTGTGGCGATTGGTGGATGGTATTCAGCTCTTGATCTGCTTGGAGACATGGGTGTCCGGATCAGGTGGACGAGGAAGATCTCCAGCAGCAGCGTCTGTTTTAACCGTTTCTGTAGCCTTCCTGCACAACGCAGGGTCAAGCAGATGGCGGGGGTGAACATTTGAAAGGGCTTTCAACAGACTGCTCTTGACATGCGGAATATCTGCCTGCAACTCTACCAGAAGCTGCTTCATCCGTTTGCGCTGCATATCGGCACTGCCGGCAACCGGGCAACAGCAGCCAACTACCGGAAGCTCCGCCTGAACGGAAAATGCGGCGATATCTTCTTCGGCAAGATAGACAAGCGGCCTTATTACGGTTGTAATGCCGTTGTCAGCCAGCATGGATGCACTCATCGACTTGAGCGAACCGACAAAGAACTGGTTCAGCAGCAGTGTTTCGATAAAATCATCCAGATGATGGCCGAGCGCAAGCTTATTGCATCCCAGATCCCTGGCGGCTTCGTACAACGCCCCCCGCTTCAGACGCGAGCAGAGAGAACAGTATGAAGATCCCGGACGGCGTTTTTCTTTAATGATGTCATAGTGGTCGCTTGGCACCATCCGGTAGGCGAAACCGTTTTCGCGCAAGAAATCCTCGATGACGTCTGCACGGTAGCCGGGATATCCGGAATCAATGTTAACAGCGACCAGCTCAAACGCTACCGGGGCCCTTCGGCGCAAATCCTCCAGCACCAGCAACATCGCGTAGGAATCCTTGCCGCCCGAGACGGCTACAGCGATACGATCACCATTTTCGATCAGCCCAAAGTCGCCAATAGCTTTGCCAACACCATGCCGCAACTTCCGGAACAGCAGACTATCCTTGAACTCTTCCGCTGGATTTTTATTAACTGGAATATCCACTGCTTCAGATCCGCTCAAGAAAGCTGCGCACCAGCGGAGTAAAGGTCTCATGCTCCAGCAGAAAGGCGTCATGCCCGTAGGCCGAAGTAATCAGATGATATTCGACGTTTTTCCCCAGCTCCTTGAGACAGTTAACCATCTCTTCGGTCTGATACGGGGGGTAGAGCCAGTCGGAGCTGAACGCATAGAATTGGATTGGCACCTGAACCTGACTGAAGGCTTCGGCCATCGATTCGTACCCCCAGGCAACATCGTAGAGATCCAGAGATTTTGCCAGGTAGAGAAATGAGTTGGCATCGAAGCGATCAACAAAATTGTAGCCGTTGTAATTCAGGTATCGCTCGACCTCAAACTGGCCGAAGAAGTCAAACTGGCCATCCCGGGCCGAAAAACGGCGCCCGAACTTGGCGTTCATCGATTCGTCGGAAAGAAAGGTAATATGGCCGATACCACGGGCTAGAGCCAGGCCGTCCTTGGGATTATGCTTGTATTCGCCCTTGCGCCAGGTTGGATCGTTAAAGATGGACCATCGTGCGACAGCATTGAGAGAGATAGCCTGCGGTGACGGGCGCGGTGTTGTCGCCAGGACAATAGCCGAGGCGATACTGTCCGGGTACTGTGTAGCCCACTCCAGAGCCTGCATCCCCCCCATACTACCACCCATGACGGTCAGCAAACGTTCGATACCAAGAGAGTCCATCAGCAGTTTCTGGGCGCGGACCATGTCGCGAATGGTTACTACGGGGAAAGAGAGGTTGTAGCGTTTGCCGGTTTTGGGATTAATTGAAGTTGGACCGGTAGAACCGAAACAGGATCCGATTACATTCGAGCAGATGACAAAATAGCGGTCGGTATCCAGCAGTCGTCCGGGGCCGACGATGGCGTCCCACCAGCCCGGCTTGGTTTCGGCTTCATTCCGTTTTCCGGCCAGATGGGCATCGCCGGTCCATGCATGCTCCACCAGTACCGCGTTGGTTGCCGACTCGTTGAGGGTTCCGTAGGTTTCATAAGCCAAGGTAAGCGGGGCCAGTATCCTCCCGCTGTCCAGACGAATTCCGGATTCAAAGGTTTTTGATTGTTCGGTGATGTAGCCTTCTGACATTAAAAAACCCTTCGCATAGAATGAGAAGGGGCTGACAATACTGCGCAGCACACCTCTCATCTTTGCCTTTCGGCAGGATTTAGCACCTGGCGCCATGATGACCGGTTGCTGTGGCTTCGCAGGGCCTTTTCCCTCCACCACTCTCGATAAGCAGGTTTGATTACGTGACGATACGAAATAATGCCTTATTTTGTCAACAGAATTGAGTACACACGCCAGCGTTACAGCTCTCTGTCCTGCACTCAAATTGAGTAGAAAACAGCCCCGTTTTCTGATATAAGTTCAAGCTTGGGTAATTATCAAAGATAAATATCTCTCAAAGCCTGTTGTAGAATATCTGGAAGCTTAACGATGAAAGTCCGCCCCGATGCACAAGGCCGATAACCTCCACTGTTATTCAAACTACGCACACACGGAGTATTAACCATGAAACGATTTGTCGTTTGTTTACTTTTTGTTGCTGTAACGATGCTAGGATGCGCCCAGAATCATTTCAACATACCAGCCGAGAATTTTGCCGAAAAAGTAAGGGTAATTGGCATCGCGCCGATTTTCATAGATGCCGATTCCGACATTAACTATTCCCAGAAAGATCTTCTGATACCGCTCCTCGCCGACCTCAATCGCAAATACGAACCACTGCTCATGCGCAAACTCCAGAGTACCGGAAACTTCTATGCGGTCGCATTGCTGGCAGATGAACCACAAAATCTTTTCAGGCGTCTGGTGGCACGGCGGGAAAAGCGTGATGATGCAGGTATTCAATACAACAAATACTTCTGGAAGAATGATGAGGTCGCCGCCTACATAAAGAAAAACCGCCTTGATTCCATAATGTTGATTGTCGTGAACGGGCTGACCAAAAAGAGTAAAGTATACTCCAGCAACATGCTGACATCCCTTGAAACCGACTATAATTACATGATGATGACAGCCCAGATACTTGGCCCAGACGGAACCGTTCTGTGGGAATATCCGAATTTCCGTTCGCGGCTGTTGACATACTACCCGCTGGCAAATCTCCAGTACCCTGATTTCAGCGAGTCAGAAGCAAACAAGACCAAAGAAACGGTAGTGCGTTTTAAAACAATTGACGGCATCAGGCGAACTCTTGAGGAGAAAAAGAAGGACTGGATGCTTCGCGAAACTGATGAACCGGAAGTTTACGGCAAACTGTTTGACGAGATGACTTCATTAATCAAACACGACGGCGACAAGCAGAAGAATGAAGGAGCGACAGGGGATGACAAGGCTAAGCCTGCATCTTCCAGCGTTCAGATTCAACCGGCGGCACCGGCACCGGCTCCGGCGGCTGCAACACCCATCCAGCAACCGGCAGCGAAAAGTGCAGTAAAAATCCCGGAGGCACCGGCAGTAGCCCCGAACGTGATCGTTCCGGCTACCGAGAGCACCCGCTAGCCTTTTGTTTTGACATGACAAGCGGATTTTGCGACAATCACCGCTTGCTCAAATAACGACTATTTGCAGCTGACCTTTACGGCAGCGAAACCGTTTATATTCAGATAGTTATCAGCATCGGTTTAAGGTAACACCCTGAATTAGGAATTTTGCACCACCGGAAAGAATGCATGACACTCTCACCAACTGACATATCCCTTCCACGGGGCGTAAGTGATTTGCTGCCGGAAGCGGCAGCAAAGATCGGCTCTATTGAAACTGGCCTGTTGCGCGTTTTTGAACTTTGGGGGTTCCGGCGTATCATTACGCCAAGGCTTGAGTATGAGGATGTACTCGCAACCGGCATGGGCGATGAACTCAAAGGTAAAACCTACCGCTTTGATGATCGCCAGTCCGGCAGACTACTTGCGCTCCCTCCCGACATAACCCCTCAGGTTGCCAGGATTGCCGCCACCCGCATGGCTGCACTTCCGCTGCCACACCGGATCAGCTATAGCGACCGTGTACTACGCCAGACTGAAATCCAGGCTGGACGCAGCCGTGAGATTTTCCAGACTGGCGTCGAGCTGATCGGCCTGGATTCACCTGAAGCTGATGCCGAAATGATCGTCATGGCGATTGAAGCTATGCAGGTCATGGGACTGGACAATTTTACCGTTGATCTTGGACAGGTCGAATTCTGTCAGGGGGTCTTTCAGGCTTCCGGATTGAACGGTGAGGCTCTCAGGCAGATGCGTGAAGCGGTTTCGCGCAAGGACAGTTCGGCCGTAGCCGCACTGCTCAAGGAGCATACGGTTTCTCCTGATTCTGCTCGCGAACTGAGCGCTCTCCCACGCCTGTTCGGTGGTCGTGAGGTGTTGGAAACGGCACGGGGTGTCGTCACAAACAGCCGCTCTCTGGCAGCTCTTGACAACCTGTGCCAGGTACTTGAAATCCTCGACATCCATGGTGTCGCCGATCTTCTTTCGATTGACCTTGGAGAAACACGTGGCCTGGATTATCACTCCGGGATCACCTTCGAAGGCTTTGTTACCGGCTTTGGCGAACCGGTCTGCAGCGGCGGCCGTTACGACAACCTTACCGCCCGCTACGGTTTTGCTGCACCCGCTACCGGGTTCACGTTCAATCTGCTGAATCTGCTTCAGGCAACCGAACGACGACCGGAACTTCAGCGCTCCGCCGCTACGGATTTTCTGTTGTTCAACACTCATAGCGACCGACGCAACGTACTGCTTATTGCCCGTCAACTCCGCTCACTCGGCTATACTACAGCCCGGGACATAATTCGCCGCAACTATGAGCAATCGCTGGAATATGCAAAGAAAATGAATATCCGCTGCATGCTGGTTGTCGGTGACCCTCAGGAACCATACCGCGCCGTGCGCAGCATTGATGGATGTATGATACCGATCGAGAGCAGTATGCTTTCCAGACCGGGACTTATGAACTATATCGAAGAAAGCCAGGGAGAAAACTGAACATGGCAAACGTGGTTGTTGTAGGCGCCCAATGGGGCGATGAAGGCAAGGGTAAAGTCGTCGACATTAACACTGAACATGCTGACGATGTCGTCCGCTATCAGGGCGGGAACAACGCCGGGCACACACTTGTGGTCGGCAACGAGAAGGTTGTCCTGCACCTTATCCCTTCCGGCATTCTGCACGAAGGCAAGCGCTGCATTATCGGCAATGGCGTGGTCCTCGACCCAGAAGTGTTTATCAAGGAGATCACCAAGCTCAAGGAATCTGGGCGAATCAAAGATGATGGCTGTCTGCTGCTCTCCGAATCCATGCATATTATCATGCCGTATCACAAGCGCATTGATATTGCCCGTGAAGCGAAAAGTGGCGACAAGAAGATCGGCACCACCGGTCGCGGTATCGGCCCCTGCTATGAGGACAAGATCGGCCGTCGCGGAATCCGCCTGATGGATCTGATCGACGCCGACACCTTTGCCCGCAAGCTGAAAGAGTTTCTCGTTGAGAAGAACTTTCTGCTGGAGAATTTTCTCGGCGAGCCCCCCTGCAGTTATGACGAAATATTCGCCGAGTATCAGGGTTATGCCGATGTGCTGCGTCGCTACGTTGCCGACACCGCTCTGATTCTCAACAACGATCTAAAGGCCGGAAAAAAAGCGCTCTTCGAAGGGGCCCAAGGGACTCTGCTTGATATTGACCACGGCACCTACCCCTTCGTCACCTCTTCCTCAACCTGTTCCGGCGGCGCTTGCACCGGTTCTGGCGTTAGCCCGCGTGAAATTCATGAGATCATCGGCATATCCAAGGCCTATGTGACCCGCGTCGGCAGCGGACCATTCCCCACCGAACTGCAGGATGCTGACGGGGAAGAACTCCGCAGGATCGGCGGCGAATTTGGAGCTACAACCGGTCGCCCGCGTCGTTGTGGCTGGTTTGATGCCATGGTTGTCCGCTATGCGGTCCGGGTGAACGGCCTGACCGGCATCGCACTGACCAAGCTCGATGTTCTGTCGGAATTCGATACGATCAAAGTCTGCACCGGCTATACACTCAACGGCAAAACCCTTGAGACCCTTCCGGCCCAGCTGGAACTGTTCGAGAAATGCGAGCCGGTTTATGAAGAGCTCCCCGGCTGGAAACAGGATATCACTGCCGTGCGCAGCTTCGAAGAGCTGCCTGCTACCGCCAAGTCCTACGTGCACCGTCTCGAAGAATTAGCCGGTTGCCCGATCGTCCTTGTATCTGTTGGGCCACGCCGTGATCAGACGATAACCATCAGGAACCCTTTTGCCTGAGAGGCTAAGCAGACATACTGAATACAGAAAGGCCGGCATGATTGCCGGCCTTTCTGTATTATAAACAAGCTTAAACAAGCTTTATTTTGATTTGCCGGTACTCCGACTGGTGTCATGATCCGGTATTCTGGCAAAAAGCCGGCTTCGATAGCCAACATCCTGAGCCAGTGTCAACATCAGCTGGAGAGAGCGCTCAGCCCTTCCGATCCTTGTGGAAACGACTCCATTTGTTGACAGCGGCTTGAATCCTTCAACCAGCAACAGCAGAGTTACCCACTCGGCAAGTTCTTCAAAGCGCTCCTTGTTAAACCAAACAACCCCATCGCTTTCATGGTTCAGCAGAAACTTTTGGCAAGCCTCGAGTTCGAACTGCCCCTGCATCTGTTTTAAGGTACTCGAAGTGGCATCACGCCCGACTGACCGCCACCAGGCCAACAGTGCCGACAGCAGCTCGATGGCACGTCCGCTAAAAGCTGGATCACCCTCCCGCTGCAGATAGCTCCTTAGAGTGCAATCAAGTCCTATGCTGACAGGATCAAGGGCGGTCTCACGGAGGATCAACCAGGCCAGTAGGAGAGATCCAGCCGTCGGGTCGGAAAATCTAGCTGCAACCCGCTCCTGAAACAGAATGGCAGCAGTGGCCGAAGATTTGTGATCCTCAAGTCTCTGAAATTGAGCAAACAGTTCGATGGTACAGCTTTTTGCCACTGGCAACTTCCGCTGCCCTTTTCCGACAGAAGCGCGCACTTTGGCCTGCTTTTGCTCCGGTTTTTCCGCAGCAGCTATCCGGAGAAAAGTGTCCACCGCTTTCAGCAGCTTTTTATTCGACACAACCACTTCCCCGTCACGGGCCAGATCAAAGACCCTTCGGAACGCAGCATTTAACTCGGCGTACTGCAGCTGCTTGCGCTGCTCTTCTAGAGAAACCGAACCTGATCCGTCCAGATGTGTATACAGCGAACGCCATGAGCGCTCCTGGTCATCACGGATTTCTCTGAAATCCATGAAAACATTAAACTGGTACTCTTTAAGCTCCACATAAAGACCACGGCCTTGCAGCTCACGCCCTGAACGAAGGTATTCGAGCCCGTCCGTCAGATCACGGAAGGCGAGATAACAATCATCTTCATGAGGCGAACCCATTGAATCGGCAAAGGAGATCCTTTCAAGTCGCCCCCCCTCTCCTTCACCGGCAGCCAGAAAAGGGACCGATTCACTGATCCAGCCGTAGGTTTTCGCGTGGCAGTTATTGTACAGCACCAGGGCCCGATGTTCACCGACCCGGTTGGAATAGACAAATACGTTTTCATCAATACCGCTACCGGCTTGGAAGTCATACAGTACAAAGTTCTCGGAACCGGAAAAGAGCCAGCGGCGGCGCAACAGAGGAAATATCCACATTTCATGGCCTCGTACCAGCCCTTCATCCACTTGCTCGTCCCAGTAGGCACGCTTGTACTCCATACCGTACTTCTCGCGGAAACCCTCGATCTGGCCATGACCAAACATCGGCAAACCTGGCATCGTGGCCATCAATACGCAGGCACCGAAATATTTACCCTGCGAACCAAACTGAGCAACAGCCGTCTTTTCGTCCGGATTGTTCATGAAGTTTACAAAACGCTTCAGGATCTCGTGATTAAATACAAGTACATTTTTGATTGTTGTACGGTACTTGGCGTTTTCTTCAGCCTTGAGCATATTCATAAAAGCGCTGTTATAGACGCGGTGCATGCCGAGTGTCCTGACGAAATACCCCTCCATCATCCAGAAAGCCTCCGCCAGCAGCAGCGTTCCGGGAACTTCGGTCGCCACGCGGTCCACGACCTCACGCCAGAACTCCACCGGAAAAACCGCATCGAACTCCTCTTTGCTCATGCCGTGCTCGGCACGCGACGGTATACCGCCGCCCAGACCGCGCAACGGAAACCAGAGACGCTGATAATGCTTTTTGGCCAGCGTCATGGCGGCATCGAAACGTATAATCGGAAAGTTCCGGGCAACGTGCAGAATCGTCTGGATCACAGCCTCGCGCAGTTCCGGTATAAGGTAGTTTAGTTGGGCGGTGTCATTCCAAGGAATACTTGTGCCATCGTTACCGTGATAGATGTAGCGGGTGCGCCCAGTGGCACGCTCATAATGTTTGAAAACTACGGCAGCGTCGCTCTTGTTCCAATAGCCATCCTCGATCTGCAGACAAACGTTGCTGTCATGGGAAAGATCCTCACCGGTGAACTGGTAGGTCGGGAACGGCGGGTAATCGGTCTGGACGAACCAGTCCGGGTGCTGGAGAACCCAGCGTGAGTAGATGCCGGTATGATTCGGGACCATATCGCTGGCCAGCCTTATACCACGGACTCCGGCGCGTTCACGCAGATTTGCCAACGCTTCCCAGCCGCCAAGATCTGCGGCCACTTCATAATCATAGAGCGAATAGGCCGAAGCGATAGCCTCCGGATTACCGCAGATCTGCTTAATCCGCTGCGAGGCTGGTGAACGCTCCCACAGTCCAATGAGCCACAATCCCGAAAACCCCCGGGCCGCAAGACGATCGAGTTCTGCGTCAGGCACCTGGTCGAGCCTTGTTATCGGGTAGCCGTATGAACGACTCATCTGATCCAGCCAGACGTACACCATCTTGGCCATCAGTACCACATGTGCCATCCAGCCGGCATCAGATGAAAAGGCCTCATAAGCGGGGTAATCAAAACCGTGAAAAACAGCATTTACCCCGACCGGGGCAACATCGTCACCCTTCATGTTGGCAGCATGACTGAACTCCAGGACTGGAGCCGGCCCAGCTTCGCCACCGCCGCGACTGCGCTGTTCCTCCTGAATTATATCAAGAGCTGTCTCCACCTCGTGCAGCAGTTCAGTCGGCAACAGATGCCGCCACTGATCGCGCAGATAGGCAACCTGTCCGGCGATGGATTCCGGTGCCGCCATGATAGCCGCCATGATGGCCTCGATCAGACTGCACCCTTTTTCGGCTAGAATCGGCCCATCCTTCAGAGCAAGATCAAACGCCTTAATGATGTTCGAGTAGTGGGAAGACGACGCCAGTTCCCGGTCATCAACGAGTTCACGGAAACTCTCTATAGCCGGATTGACAGACGCCAGTCGCAGCAACAGCATCTCACGCAGCAGCTGATGAGTGCGCAACGGGCTGCTAAGGCTGCCAGCCAGCCACTGTTCAGGTTCTACTTCACCCTGTAAAACCGATGCAGGAGGAAACAACTCGACAAAACGATGGGCAGTTGAACGGAGATCCTCACCTGAAGGGTCCACTCCTCCTGATTCCACCGCATTGACAAGGACAGAATCCTCTGCTGCGTGCGCGACACCATCAATCAGATAGCGTAGCGCCTTCTGAAGAGATGCATACAGGTTTAGTTCACCGGCATGGACAACCGTGGCTCCTGGCAAACGGGTACTGTTCAGCTTGAGAGCCAATTGCCGAAAAAACAGTATATTGGGGATGCCGCGCTCTTTAATGCCGATTGAAAGCGCTCCCAAGCCGAGGGAGCGCCAGTGATGGCTGGAGATTTGGATGTCGTAGGGAAAGTAGGAATCTGTACCGCTCGGATCTGTCATGATGTTTCCAGTCGCGGAATGCGGGATGTCAGAAGTGCGCTATTTTTTTACATTCTTCTTGGCCACTGCGGGAGCAGCCTTGCCAGCTGTCCGCTTTTTACTCTTGGTCGAACTCTTCTTTTTCTTGCTCCTGCTTTTGCTGGACTTACTTTTTTTATATTTTTTTCCTTTTGTTATCTTACGCGGTTCAGGGTTGAATTCATCCCGAATATTATTAAGTAGGATGGAAGCTTCTTCCAGGGTAGGGTCGGCCTTTTTCGCCGCTTCCAGTGCTTCCTTGGCCTCTTCCAGTCGGCCGGTCTTCATATACAGCCGACCAAGTGCATTTAAAGCCCTGGCATTGTCAGGTTTCAGTTCAATCGCTTTTTTGTAAGCAGTGATCGCGCCGTCATAATCTTTTTTAAAGTCATACATCAATCCCAGCTTGTAGTGGTTTACCGAGTCGTCCGGACTGATCTCCACCGCCTCTTTGAGCAGATCAGTAATTTCATCGTACTGCTTGTTTTTAACATAGATCGAAACGAGTGCCGTGCGTGTCTCGCTGTCGTCCTTGTGGACCTCAAGCGCTTTTTTATAGTGAGCGACAGCCTTCTCGGTATTACCTTTTTGCGCATACAGAGCGGCGATTTCCCTGTTTGCATCGGCGTCGTTCGGGCTGTAGCCCAACACTGAATTGTACGACGAAATTGCCAGTCCGGCTTCTTTGTTCTTCGCAAATATCCGCGCCAGCTTAAGGTGGATATCCGGGCTTTCCGGTCGCAGCTTGAGAAACTCGGAATACTGCCCAACAGCCTCCGTGAGTAGCCCGCGCTTGAAACGAATATCAGCTAATCGCAAATAAGCTTCAGCGCCGGCCTTATTAGTATTGATCGCATTTTTGTAGGCTACGACCGCCTCATCAAGCTGAGACCTGTTTTCGTACAGGATCCCCAGGTTGAGGTACACATCGCTGCTTGTACTGTCGAAATGTGCCGCCTCACGGTAAGCCTCGATAGCTTCAGCCTCTTTGCCGGCGGCCCGATAAAAGTGACCAAGCTTTTCGTATAAGAGTGGGTCTTCGGGGCGTTCCTCGATGGCAGCGTTGAGGCTTTTGATGTCGCCGTCTGCCCCGTTCGAAGCTGATTGGGTATCTACCTTCTGCGTTGCCTGGCTCTGAGTTAATTTGCTTTTTCCGCCCAGCAACAGATGATAGTCAGCCAGCTTGCCATCGCCCTTCTTTTCATAAACATCCGCCAGCATCAGGTGAATCTCGAGATTCTGCGGTGCCGCAACTTCGCCCCTCTTCAGCTGTTCAAGCGCTTTATCCAGCTCGCCCCGCTGCAGATTGATCGCGGCGATACCGGTATGAGCCTTCGCCGAGCCGGGATCAGCGGCCAGAGCCTTGCGATACTCCTCCAGCGCCTTATCAGGTTGGCCTGATTCGGCGTAGACATCCGCCAGACCGACAAATATGGAGGCATCGCCGGTCAGCTCCCGGCCCGCTTCATTATAATGATAAGCCGCCAGCGGATAGACTTTCTGGGAAGCAAAAATATCTGCCATAGCCTTGTGGTAGGATGGATCGGAAATCGAGGCAAGTCCGCGAGCCAGCTCAACGGACGCTTCATTGTTCATACCTTTCCGTGCATACAGCAATCCCAGATTCCCGCTGGCGCGTGCAAAAGCAGGTGCTTGCTGCAAAACCCGGCGATATTCTTCAATAGCACCATCAAAGTTACTGACCCGCTCCTGCTGCAGGGCGTTGACAAAGTGGGCGGCGGCGCCGCCCGGGCACTGGGCGATAATCCCAGCCTCCGCCAGACG
>Ga0123338_10002237_pt1 | contig 18184 bp, 12 predicted proteins | sample grotaG_FD_89793 | JGI IMG/M metagenome (GOLD analysis project Ga0123338, IMG submission 89793) | Glacier valley bacterial and archeal communities from Borup Fiord, Nunavut, Canada, to study Microbial Dark Matter (Phase II) -... | ecosystem: Environmental > Aquatic > Freshwater > Ice > Glacier ...
CCCAATTAATTGATTCTAAAAACAAACAAGTGCTCCCGAGTACTCGGGATGAATCGTCAATTCATCCCGAGTACTCGGGAGCACTTGTTTTAATTTGCAGGTTGATATCTTCTTATAATACTGTCCCTCCCGAGTACTCGGGATCGGGATGAGTTTTTCAGCAGACCCTATTTACCAATTAAAAAGGTGCATACCCAGACCTGAAATTAATATAACCAAACCTGCCACCAAATGCATGTATTTTTCTTTGGATTTAAATTTCAGAAATGCCGATCCAACATGTCCCAGGTAGACGATGAACATCATGGTCGCAATGGTGGTGATGCCAAAGAATAACGCCACTGCTGCAATGCCAATGCCACTTTTTTGTACCGCGGGAATAAATAACATGGGAATCAGAACTTCACATGGACCAAAGACAAAGATGATAAATAGAACCCAAGGTGTTAATTTTGTTTCATCAACCTTTTTCTCCAATCCGTGGTTAACCTGATGCTTGATCTGTCGGATGCTTTTGGGTATTAAATAATCGGGCAGATGCTGATGTCCTCCATTTTTTATAAACTGGTACAATCCATAGACAGTATATGCAATGCCGAAAAAAATCAATAACAATGCAACCGTATCACCGCGAAATCCTTCTATTAATTTCAGCTTATTCAGGCTTATTCCCAGGGCAATTCCAATAAGTCCTATCACTACAGAACCTCCTACATGGCCAATTCCCGAGATAAAAGTAATCAACATGGTTTTTGTCACACTCCAGTTTCTTGCTTTACTTAACACAATAAATGGAAGGTAATGATCCGGTCCCAATGCAGTATGAACGAAGCCCAGTGAAGCAGCTGTGATGGAAAGCAAAACTATTTCATTCATTATTGATAATTATAATTTGTTGATCAACGAAGCTTGACATGCTGCACCAAAGCCGTTATCAATATTTACAACTGATACGCCTGCCGCACAACTGTTTAGCATCGATAAAAGTGCTGATAGTCCCTGGAAGTTGGCGCCATAACCAATACTGGTAGGTACGCCGATAACTGGTTTATCTACAAGTCCACCCACCACGCTGGCCAACGCTCCCTCCATACCTGCTACCACAATAATTACCCGTGCATTACGGATAATATCCCATTTGTTGAATAGACGATGAATTCCTGCAACTCCCACATCATAAATGGCTTCTACTTTATTGTTTAAGAATCGTGCTGTTTCAACTGCCTCTTCGGCAACGGGCAAATCTGAGGTTCCGGCTGATATAACAGCAATGTACCCTTTACCTGAAAGTTCTTCCTTATGTTTATATACAATAGTCCTGGCCAAAGAATTATAGACAGCCCCTGGCACAACACTTTTAACAGCCAGGTAAACCTCTTCAGCAGCGCGGGTTGCCAATATGTCAATCCCTTTAAGATACATTCTTTCAGCGATTAACCTGACTTGTTCAGTTGTTTTTCCTGCTGAATAAATCACCTCCGGTAAGCCAGTCCTGTGCATACGGTCGGTGTCAATATTGGCAAAGCCCATTTCCTCAATGCCTCGTTTGGTGAAATGAGATAAGGCTTCTGCCATTTCCAATTCACCCTTTTTATACTTTTCAAGGATTTCACGAATATCCATATCAGCAATTTTTATTGACTATTTTTTCTACCTCATTTAAACTTAAACCATGCTCTAATGCAAGCCGGGACAACTCATTATATTCAGGCTTGAATCGAATTTCCTTACCTTCAAAATAACTATATTTCACAGCTACTTTACCCAATTCTGTTTCAATTTCCATTTTCTGTCGATCCAGAACTGTCTTTGCAACTGCATATTCCCTTAGTCCGATAGTAGTACTGTTTCTGAAAATGATGGCTTTTATTTCAGACTTTATCTTACTGTTACATAACACTGACAAGGTATTGGCGGGCCTTAATTTTTTCATGAGTATGGGGGTTAAAAACACATCACTTGCCCCGGCCTCAAAGAGTTTTCTGAAAAGATAATCGTACCATTCAGGGTTCATGTCGTCAATATTACATTCTACCATCCAGGCTCCTTCTGATGTCGTATTGTCATTGACATCATTGTTTTCAGAAAGGTAAACCCTTAATACATTGGGGACTTCCGACATGTCGCGCTGCCCAATTCCATAGGCAGTTTTATGTATTTTGAAATCAATCTGATCAGTAAATTCATCAACCGTGGCTACAAGAATTGCAGCTCCTGTGGGAGTAGTAGCTTCATGCTGCACCAAACCGGCTTTGACAGGGACATTCTGAACTATCAAAGCAGTTGCAGGAGCCGGAACTGGCATAAGACCATGAGCACATTTCACCATTCCGCCTCCCAACTGAATGGGAGCAGACATTACTTTGTCTACTTTCAAATAATTGAGGCATATAGCTGCTCCAACAATATCGGCTATCGAGTCCAATGCACCCACTTCATGAAAATGTACAGATTGCTTGCTGATATTGTGCACTTTAGCTTCGGCTTCAGCAATCAAATCAAAAATCTTAATTGATAATAGTTTGACCTTTTCAGAAAGACTGCTCTGGTTGATTAATTCTTCTACATGTCTTAAATGACGGTGCTTTTCATTGTCCGGATTTTCAATAATCACTGTAGCTTTGGTTCCTGAAATTCCCCGACGGATGTCCTGTTGAATTTCAAGATGAAAGCCTTCAATGTTTAATTTCTGAAGCTCTGAGGTCAAATAATCTGGATCGACTCCTAAATCTATCATGGCGCCAAGATTCATATCTCCGCTGATACCCGCAAAACAGTCATAATATAGTATTTTCATAAGTTGAATGGTTAAATGGTTAAATGCTTGAATGGTTAAATGGTTGAATTGTTAAATGGTTATTTGTAAATTGCTAAACAGTAAATATTTCTATGTGTGTTTATTTTCCTTGTCTGAAGTACTTAACACTCTGTTCATTTTTCCTGAGACCAGGCCTTCTTGATCTATTTCTATTCGGACAAAGCCAAGCTCTTTTATTTCGCCAATAACCTTATCCTTAATTAATTGAAGTTTCTCCAAATCTTGCTTCTGAACTTCAATCTTGCCAAAAGTTCCGAAATGACGAACCCTGACATCTTCAAAGCCATAACTGTTTAGAATGTCTTCAGCCGCTTCAATTTGTTTTAACTTTTCGAGTGTAACAGCCTGATTGTAAGGTATTCGTGAACTCAGACATGGACTTGCAGGCTTGTCCCAGTTGGGTAAACCGAAATGCCTGGCAATCTCCCTGATTTCTGGTTTTGTAATTTTGCAATCTACCAAAGGTGACTGTACCAGGTTCTTTGATGCAGCATCGATACCAGGACGATAGTCTCCCAAATCGTCAAAATTGGTACCGCTTAAAACTTCATATCCAGGGTATTCATTTTTCATTTCCTGAAGATCATGAAACAAATGATCTTTACAGAAAAAGCAGCGATTGATTGGATTCTGACTGTACCTCGTATCATTTAGTTCATCAGTTTTGATGATTCTCAATTGAATATCAAATTCTGCGCATACCGTTTGAGCCAGATTGAAATCTTTATTTTTCAGACTCTCTGAATTGGAAATTACGCCGATAGCATTCTCTCTTCCCTGGAATTTACGTGCCAGGTATAGGACCAATGTGGAATCAACTCCTCCGGAAAAGGCGACTATGGAACCTTTTCTTTGCATGAACCAGTTATCAAGCAATTGAAGTTTTTCTTTTAAGGCAATGTTTAGTTCATTCATATTTATTTGTTGCTTGCTACTATTATTCTATTTCGTGTTACCTAAGATACAAAAAAAATCATTGCGTTTTACTCATGATCAATTTACCGTGTATGACTCCTTTGATACTTATCATCTTATCCGAAAGTTCTGTAAGCCTAAAAGAGGTGCCTTTTACAGCAATAATTTCCATGCAATTTTGTTCGCTGAGGTTAAATTGCTGTACCCCTATAACTACATCCCGATATTGAAACTGAAGTTCAGAGGAGCGTGTACGTATTTCAGGTTTCAGGCAAGGGTAAACCATTACCATAGCACCAGCCACCAGATTGTCACATTTCCATTTCTGTTCTGCCAGGTTTTTCTCTACCAAATAGCGAATGGCTTGAGACCGATTCGAAAAGCTATTCTCCGTAACGTACTGATCGAGTGCAGTTAATAAATCTTCTTCCAATGAAACGCCAAAACGGGTAACTGACATGTTGTTACTTTTTAAGGTATTCGTGTTATTAAAGTACGAAGATAAGGGTTTGGATGGATTATACAATTTAAAAGATTTGATTATTGAAATTATTCCTGAATTCTTCAATCTAAAGTCAATTTCGATCACATGATATAAATCCGCAGCCAATATTTTGTATCACTGAATGAAATTAGTAATCATATTATCAAAAACACAATCATATAACCAATTTGTGAGATAGCGTAGAAAAAATTGTTTTTCCAACTGCCATTTGATCATGACCATTTAAGATGGCCATCAGGCAGATATGGCAACTAAAACTGGGCAGTATCAATTTATTTCAGTAGGAGTTGAAAAATTGTATTTTGCGAAGATAAAAAGTAGATATTTTGCCTTCGAATTAAATCCGATATTGAATGTATTTTTCTGTATAAGAGACTGTTTAATCTATTCTCAGAAAAAGCAAAATGATATTTTCTGTTGGTGAAATTCTTTTCAAAAATTGGACAACCCTTGAATTGTTTGTAAGTTTACTGGATATTTCCAAATTTCAATTTGATTCGATTTTACTTTCAACCTAAATATAGGTTTGAATAACCAAGCTGGTAAAAGGAATTATAGATCAATTTCCTTAATTTATAATACGACCCCCATTGAAACAATTTGAGAGATTTCCCTTAAGATACATATGCTTTGAATCATACCTAAATATTTATTTGAAAATAAACTTGTCTTTTGTTTAGTAATTGAAAGAGTTTATTTATCTTTCGTAAAAATAAAAAACCAACCTCGTGATAAATATAGCATTGTTTGGTCCTCCGGGAGCAGGAAAAGGAACTCAGTCCGCCTTTTTGATCGAAAAGTATGATTTGTTTTACATTTCAACAGGCGATTTGTTGCGTAAAGAACTTGCTGAAGAAACCAAACTGGGGCTTGAAGCTAAAAGTATCATCGCTGCCGGCAAGTTGGTTTCAGATGAAATTATTGTACAAATTCTCGAAAAAACGATCAAGGAGAATTTACATGTCCGAGGCTTTTTGTTTGACGGTTTCCCAAGAACAACCATACAAGCTTATATTCTTGAGGGTTTAATGACTCAACTGAATACTTCGCTCAATTGTTTGATTAGCATTGAAGTGCCGGAAGACGAATCTGTTGAAAGACTTTTAAATAGAGGATTAACATCAGGCAGACTTGATGATAATGAACTTGTTATTAGAAACAGGTTGAAAGAATATGAAGAAAAGACTTTACCTGTACTTGAATTTTATAAGGAAAAGGGAAATTATGTTTCTATTGACGGACTCAAATCAGTAGAGGAAGTTACTACTCAAATAGAAGAAATTATCAATAAAGAATTAAGTAAAAAGTTAATGAACGTGGTGATATTTGGCTATCCCGGCGGCGGAAGAGGCTCTCAGGGTAAAGCGCTTTCAAAAAAATACGGCCTCGAATATATATCAACAGGAAGAATGCTAGATGAGGAAATAGAGGCAGGAACTGAATTAGGCAAGAAAATTTCTTTGATTCACGAGAACGGAGAATTAGTTCCTGATGAAATTGTTGTTCCCTTAATATTAAATAAAATTAAAAATTCTAAAACGTTTAAAGGTTTCATATTCAAAGGATTTCCAAGAACATTGGTGCAATCTTATATTTTAGATGGAATATTGAAAAAACACAATTCTGCAATTAGTAAGGTTATTGAAATTCAGGTAAGTACACTCGAATTGATTTCACGGCTCGACAAACGCAGCAAGACCACTCAATGCAAGCCTTATGATACAAGTACTGAAAAAATAGTGAGGAGACTTAAAGAACATGAAGAAAAGACTGTTCCTTTTCTCGATAACTACAAAAAAATTCACGATGTGGTAATTGTAAACGGTGAAGCACCATTTGATGTTGTATTTGAAAGAATGGCTTTTGAAATCGAAAAAGGATTTAAAAATCTGAGATAGTAAATAGCTCTAATATTTTTAAAAATAGAATTGTAGATATTACATTCCATTGGTTGAATGAATTGATTGATCCTGATATAAATCAGATTGGTTTGTGAACATGTAATTTATAATGTAATGTAAACCAGTAATATTTTGCTAAATTACCACTTATAAAGATCGCATAAAAAATGCGGAAGGTTAATCTTCCGCATTTTTTTATAGCGTAAATTAGTGTGTTATTTACTGAACTTTTCGATCAGTATAACCTGCTTGTCTGAAATCAATTTGCAAAGATAGATTCCCTTTTTGAGAGAATTTACATTCACACTGATCTGTTGACCTGATTCGACATTATAGAACTTTTGAAGTGAAATACTTCTTCCGGCCATGTCATATATCTCAAGCTGCATTTCATTTAAAGCACTTCCAGAGTATTGAATATTCAGTACGTCCTTTACAGGGTTGGGGAAAAGTTTAACAGATGGATTTATCTTATCGGAACCAATTGCCAAAATCAATGCGTTCTGCGAGATATTCTCGGTGTATACTACTTTTCCGGCAGCGTCTTTTACAATCATATTCGACACATTGGTATCGCAAATAATTGAATTGACTGGAATACTGTCACTTCTTACAAAGTCCCCGTTGCATAGACGCCAATCAACTGTAAAGCCTGTGTTGCCGGGGTTGCATTGAATAATTTGATCACCTGTCATTCCTGTAACCCACCAATTGAATGGAGCATTTGTTACAGTGCCATCCGAATTAAACAGGAAGGTGCCTGAAACGTATGTCCCATCTGGAGCAATCGCTTTAACCATATACATTTGTGTAGGACAAAGGCCATTTATCTCCTGTCCTTCAGTACCGGTTGACCACCTGTAATTGTAGGCCGTCACTAGCGAGTCATTCATATAAACCTGAGCTCTTGCCCAACCGGCGCATGATGACATTTGTATGGGGAAACTTGATTCATAACGCATTGTGTATACATTGGCCGATGGGGTAACATAACCCGAATCCGGTGGTACACTACGAGATATATATATAGTTTCACATGTTGTACTGGTACAATTATTTTGTGTAGTGATGGTAAGGCAAACTTTATGGATAGGTTGAAAAATATTGAAAGTTACCTGTGGTTCTGCTTCTGTACTTGTGGTTCCGTCTTCATAAGTCCAGAGGCGACTCGTAACGTTGGGTCCAGAGGCATCTAACAATTTGTAGACTACTACTTCAGGAATTGAAATTACATCGGAAACTGGATAATACTTAATAAATGCATGACATTGTGCTGAAGTGTCAGGAGGTGTGGTATTCATATAAATATTAATCTTTTCGCAATATGTAACAACACAGCCAGTTGCTGTTACGACCGTCAAACAAACGTTTCTGAATGGATTGGGATCACTTAAAATACTATCCTTAACCATTGGATAAGTGAAAATATGGGTTGGATTGGCATCCGAACTGGTAGTTCCATCATCAAAGGTCCAGGTCCATTTAGTTGCTTCTGGATATGCTTGTGAATAAAAATCCAGTGCCAATGCTGGGGCAAAAGTATCGATGTTTGGGTTGACCTTATACACGAAAGAAGTTTTACATTGTACAGGATTGGGATCAACAGGAATCGTATCACTGGGAATATTGATCGTTTCGCAACGTGAAGCAATGCAGCCGGTTATTGTTTCAACTGTCAAACAAACACCTATGGATGGAATATGTGGATCTACTATGGTGTCGTTTGCTAAAGGAAAATTGAAAATATGGGTTGGATTGGCTTCCGAACTGGTAGTGCCATCACCGAAAGTCCAGGTCCATTTTGTTGCTTCAGGGTATGCTTTTGAATAGAAATCCAATACGAAGGCTGGGGCAAAGGTTTTGATATCGTAATTAATCTTATATCCGAAAGAAGTTTCACATTGAAGAACAGGATTGGGATCAACAGGAATCGTATCACCGGGAATATTTATAGATTCACAATATGAACCAATGCAGCCAGTTACTGTTTCTGTGGTCAAACAAACGGTTATGAATGGAATATGTGGACCCTGTATTGTATCGTTTGCCAAAGGTAAATTGAATATATGGGTTGGATTGGCTTCCGAACTGGTAGTTCCATCGCTAAAATTCCAAGTCCATTTTGTTGCTTCAGGCGATGCTTTTGAATAAAAATCCACTGCCAATGCAGGCCCATTTGTCTTGATATTGTAATTAATATTATATCCAAAGGAGGTTACACATTGAACGGGATTGGGATCAATAGGATGAACAGGATTGTTGATATAGATTATGTCACAGAATTCACTGGTGCAGTTGTTGTTCCCCTTTACAGTAAGACAGAATCTGCGTTCAGCAGGTGTAAGACTAAAAGTAACACTTGGATCCCTTTCAGTACTTGTTTGTCCATCGTAGAATTTCCATTCATACTGAAGTGAATCGCCTTGAGATAAATTGATCAATTGAACAGTAGCAGTTCCAGCAATAGAATCATAAGCAGTCTGATTATATTTGAATCCTGCCATGCATGAAATTGGAGGGATAGTGGTTCCTTCCATGATGTTAATGACTTGGGAATACATATTCTTGCAGGTATCGGAGGTGAGAATCGTCAGGCTGACAGTTCTGTATGGACTGAATTTCACATTTGGACCCGTAAGTGGAGGGCTAAACCTGTGCATTGGATTTTGTTCAGTCGATGTAGTTCCATCGCCAAAATCCCAAAACCAATACGTTACATTTCCTGCAGATTGGTCATAAAAGTTAATGGCTGTCCCGGCAATAGGTGACATTAACATATCATTTATCTGATATTTAAATGCCGCGTTGCAATTGCCATTCGAAATACTTGTCTGGGCACTGGTAATTATGCTTGATAACAGGAGTGCAAAAAGTAAAAGTTTTCTCATATAGGTCAGTTTTTGAACAGTGATATCATTTAGATGTGTGAAAACAAATTAAGGTTGCGTCTCCTAAGAATTAAATACTTTAGAATGCTAGATAAATCATTTTCACTCATTAAAAGTGATGCTAATATACTGAATTAAATGGTTAGTTATGTGAGAATGAACAAATTTATTTTTAGCAATTTATTTTTATCCAATACATTCATTATATGAAATTATATTAAAGGGAATATGTCCTTTATATATATTCGGTTTTTAAATGATTAATAACTCTATCATACATTTTCAAAGTTATACTTATTTATAATTCTCAATCTCAATAGTTTGAACTTTCATAGGTTCTAAATTTACAGTTACCTTTTTTATGATAGTTTTACAATCTTTAGAAGTTATCTCAATTTCACCAGCCATTGGTGAAGTATATAGATTCATAACAAAGAGCATTGTTTTATCTCCATTTGTTCGAAGAGAGGTAAAAAGGTTTGGGTTTGAACATTTTAAAGCCTTCTTAATATTTAATCTATCAAGCACTTCGTCCATCATTTTAATGTGCTCTTTCATTTGATGGAACCAATTGAATCCCAGATAAATAAATTGACCCTTACCTTCGGTATTCAATTCCCAGGAAACAGGGAGATGATTGTATTCGTCACTTCCAATAATTGTAGCTTTGGCGGGCATCTTAACAGTAACAAAATTCTCGGTATTACTAATAACGTTTTTTACAGTATTAAAACTGATGCGCTGATTAACATTTTTGTTCAGTTCTATCTCAGGCGATCCTAAAAATTCCTTCAGAATTGTGCACGGCTCAAAGTTTTCATTGTATTCAGGGATTACTGGACACAAAATTACTTTGCCGCCGCTTTTCAGAAAATCAATGACTCTTTGTTGAGAAGACGCAGACATACAAGATGATGAAAGTATGATCAGTGGAGTAGTAGTATCTGTCATCCATGCATCAGATTCCAGATTGCATATTGATGGTGAATAACTTCCACAGAAAAGAGTATTCAGCATTCCTTTCTGTGAAAAGGTATACAATTCAGGATCAGTTACCAGAAAGCCGGATTTGCTCTTCCAATATTCACTTGAACGACTGATTTTCAGATCATAAGCTATACGGCAATCCGTTACTCTTTCGGAATTATAGAACCATTTATTTTCCTTTATAAACGAGCCAATCTTTTTTTCTGTTTCATACAATGGGGCTATCTTTCCATCTGAAGTAATGGCTGCATTATAACCATAATCATCAGAAGTAGTACCATATTTCAATGGATTTGGGCCTCCGGTAAAAATATAATAATTACTGCCCTTTAAGCCAAACCCTAAATGCATCATGTAAGCGGCCTCAACATCACGTGGGGTAATGGGTGGCCAATCCGAAAGACTTCCTGCAGGAAACTCAAATACGGTGGGTGGATAACCCAGTAAGCGCAAAGTCTCAAGTGACTGAAATATCCTGATAGCCCATTGAGGATCAGGATTATTCACCGGTGCCCAGGTTTGTCCCAAATTGTAATAATGATCGATTCCCAAAAGAAATTGTTCATTTCCCAATCGGTCTACAGCTTCCAGGTAATGAGAACTTGCATTGGTATTGTAAGCATTGTGATCTAAAATTACATGAATACCTGCTTTTTGAATCATTCCTTGTAAGGTCTGAAAATAATCAGCAATGGTCGAAAAATAGAAATCTGTATAGTCTTTTGCCTTCTTTAGTTCAATTGCATTGGAAGCTGTGCGGTAATTGGCAGGTTCCACTTTTGTAAATTCACTATACGTGTTTTTATAAGCGGTATTTAGCTTTTCAATAGTCCCATATTTGTTTTTAAGAAACAATGTAAAACGTCCATTGGGTTGGCCGAAACCCATAGATACCTTGTTATAATCCATTCCTCCATTCCAGAGTTGCATTCCATCACACTCATTGTCCAATTGTATAAATGCAATGGGACCTCCTTTATCCGTTGTATATTTTGAAAATACTGCACATGCTTTATCAAACCACTTTGCTGTTTTCTCAAGAAATAATGGGTGAATATACGAAATCACATCCCTGTATGAACCATCAAAGTTTTGTGCACGCATTTCCGGATATTTTGCTGTTAGCCATTCAGGAACTCCTAAGTTTCGTAATTCTGAATATTGAAATGGTCCCGGCTTGATAATCAGGTATAAACCAACTTCTTTGGCAGTCTGGATAAACAATTCCAAATCTCTAATGTCAGTATCGCCAAACAAAATATTACCTTCTTCAGGTTCATGAATAATCCACGGGACATAAGTTGCAAGGCAATTTCCACCTGCTTCCTTAAAAAGTTTCATCCTACGTTTCCAGTCTTTTTTGGGAACCCTGAAATAATGAAATTCCCCTGAATACAGATAGGATGGTTTACCATCTATCACATAATACTGTTTTGTAAATGATATGGGCTGAAACTTTTTATTGCCTTTATCTTCTTTTACAGGGCTATTTGCAAAGGCACTAAATACAACCAAAACAATCACTGCAAGGAATAGTACAAAATTGGTTTTGATCTTATATTTTAAATCAGAATAGTAAATTAATTTCATTATAAATTATATTAAATATTTTAATAATAGATTGAATTCTTGCATGTATAATGATTGACGATCTAAAGTTAAACAAATATATGATGAGTATTACAATAGGTGCTTAATTTTGTCGATCCTTTTAATACCTTTTTCTGAATATTCTCACTTTAACCTTTCTATTTCAGAACAAGTTTTGAAATCGGTTTCAGTCCCTTTTGAAGAACTGTTCTTGCTTGAGATGAATTTTGCTGAATATGATACCCATTAGATTGAACCCAATAAAATGAAGTTTTCGATTTGGCCCTCAACGCACTTATTTCTGGAGCTTTATGACTAAGCCAATCTTTCAGCCATGCCAGTTTATTTAGTACTGTGCCAACTTCACCGGTATTTGCAGTATGAACTTCAAAAAAGAAAACTTCTCCATCATAGTCAATAGCATAATCCCATCGATTATCATTAGGGTATAAACCTTGATCAATCAAACATTGATCTATAAATAAACTACCTCCACATTTCCGTGGATCACCTAACTCAACTTTATTTCGTTCATTATTTAAGATTGCAAGTTTCCCTGCTTTGTAGCCAAGTCGAACTTCATCGGTATGTTCAACAGCTTTCTTAAAGGGTTTTCTTCCCGTTGATTTATTGTTTATATTCCTCATTTGCAACAAGTTTTGAAACAATATCTCCTGCTTTGGATGCAAAATCTGTCAATCCGCCCCAATTAGAAGTGAATTTATCATCACTTCCAGCATCAAGAGAAGAAATATTCTTAACGATTATACCTTCATTATTTTGTTCAAAAAAGTATGTTGCATAAGTTTTCTCTTTGATGATCGTATTAAACGTTGAATCCATTGATGCATTCTTATCAAGTGAAAATAGTTCATACAAATCATCAGACGTTCCATTATAATTTTTAATATAATTCATTGCCCACAGTAACTCTAGCAATACCGGAGAGTGGGTAGAAATAATGAGTTTGTATCCATTTGCAATTAGTTCCAAAAAAACAACCATCAAGGCTTGAATTGCCTTGGGATGTAACCCCATTTCCGGCTCCTCGATGATAATTGTTTTTATATCATTTTTCAGTTTAACTTTTGACGCCGGCATCAGGTAATAAAGTGAAAGTAATAAAGGCATAAACTCTTTTTGACCGGCGCTCCATGTCATAAAAGGGAGTTTACTTTCGCCAACTTTCAACAGAAATCTTCGTTTTAAACTGGTATTGTCTGATTCTACTTTTGCTCCATGAAAGATGCTTTCATCCAGAATTTTCCTCAGTGGCTCTTTAAGACGATTGGGTTTTGGAAATACATTGTTAGGATTACTGTCACCATTAATAGTTTCTTTCTCCATCATCAAGCGAATGGACTCACTAAATTGTTTCAACACATAAGGGTCACCTATATCAAATGAACCAAATGATCTGGGCCAGCCCTGGCTCATTGTTACAACGCGTTGAGCAGGTATATAAAATAGATTTTCACCTCTTGAACTTTCTTTATTGCCTTGCTTCGATAGGAAGGAGGCAACATTATATTCTTTTCCATCAAACTCAATTTGTGTACCTGGATTCCAAATTGATGACATACTTTCTCCAAAAAACAAGTCCAGAAAATTTTCGTACTTTATACCCCACTCGTAATTATTCTGTTTGAGAACCGATGGGATATTATTTCTGTCTATAATCATTTTTATCAATTGAAGTATAATACTTTTCCCACTTGCCTGTGGTCCTACAAATAATGTGAGGTCGCCAAATTCTATATCAGCTTCTTCAATAGGACCAAAAGATTTAATTTTTAAATGTTCCATTTCATAAAGTATTATTATTTACAAAGATAGAATTATCAATGGTCTTTTCAGAGATTTAAATCACAAAATAAACAAGTTCATGAAACAAATTTTTAACATAAGTGAACAGGCTTTAATAAATAGTTGAACTCATGTATCATTGGAGTCTGCTTTTACTGGTGTATAACTATATACTGTGACTGAACACTTATTACTGAACACTTACTACTGAATACTAATCACTATCATTCGCTGATCACTATTTTCTCTTTCTTCTGATTGCTTTTAGATTGAACTTCAACCACATACATTCCTTTTTTCAACTTACTAATATCAGTAAGTGAATCTTTTCCCTTAAGCAAACCCTTAAAAACTGTTCTGCCATTCAGATCATAAATATGCATAATTTCTCCTCCTGCAAAGTCTGGAAGAATAATCCTGATGCTATGGGTTGAATTTACAGGGATGATTTGAATTGAAGCATTAATTGAAACTTCGGGAACCGCTAACACGATATCTGCCTTGGCGCACAACCATTGTTGGGGATCAAATTGAATGGAATCTACTTTTTGATCAGAAATAACAAAATCCTGATCTTGCTGGGTATTGTACAATCGTACATCATGCGAATTGCCATCTTTCCAAAACCTGATGGGAACATGCATTTCGAAAAAGCTGACTGAAGGGTCTGATGTTACCTGACTTAACCTAATCATCTGCTTACCAGAGTTTCCAGGATACATAAATTCTTTTATACTATAGGTTGGATAGCCCTGTCCATAATACCAATCTTTAAAGAATTCGGTAAAAGTAGTATCGGAAGCTATTTCCATCTGATGAACAAATTTCTCCTGACTCGCATAACCATAAGCAATGGTTGGATCAGTCAGATAATCCTTCAATCCTTTAAAGAACTGCATATCACCCATTTCCCAACGCAACATGTGCAACACATAAGCCCCTTTCGCATAGGAGAGCCGACCATCGAAAATGCTTGAAACGTTGGTGGTATCGACCACATATACTGAACCTCCGGCTGATGCAGTAATTCTATTAACATATTGACTTTTCCAGATAGACCAATAATATCCATCGGGCTGGTTTTCATATACCAGTCCTGTCATATAAGTGGCAAAGCCTTCATTGAGCCATATATCGTGCCAGCTTGCAAGAGTAATATAATCACCAAACCATTGATGGGCCATTTCATGAGCTACCAAATCAAAATTCAGGGAAGCCATAAAGCTCATAGTCTGGTGTTCCATTCCTCCACCCCAGCCAAATTGCGCATGTCCATATTTTTCTTTGGCAAAGGGATAGGTGATCAGCTTCGAATTATAGAATCCTATTATACTGAGTACTTCGGTCGATTTGCTTTGGGCAGTACTTAGGTATTCAGGATAAACATAGTTCAGAATTTCGATCTTTTCCCCTCCAGGCACATCCAGAAAGTCGGAATAGGTTTCATAATTGGTAACTGCAATGGCCACCAGGTAAGTAGCAATTGGGTAGCGGTGTTTCCAGTGAGCCGTCCGTTTAAGGCCTGTAAACTGGTCTGAAATTAGCTTTCCGTTACTGGCGCCTTTGTATTGACTGGGGCAGGTAATATACACATCAATTGAATCAATTTTATCCGAAAGACTTTGCTTGCAGGGCCACCAATCACTTGCTCCGTAAGGTTCGGAAAGCGTCCATAGTCCAGGTGCATTATTATGAGTAGATGCCATAAACGATCCAAATCCAGTTTGTGGGGGAGCGCCTTGATAGTATATTTCTACCTGATGAATACTGTTAATCTGAACAGTCGAAGGAAGTGCAATGATAATTTTATCACTCATATGCTGGTAATTTATCTTAACATGGTCAAAATGAATGGAATCAACCGTCAATGCTGAGGAAAGATCAAAATACAGCTCAGTAATATTATCCTTTAGCAGTTTAACATCAGAAACAACAGATCCTGCAATATAGTTTACAGACGGGTCAACCTCCAGGTTCAATCGCTGATAGACCAAATCGTAGGAAGCATTGTCAGGCGCTTCAATGAAAGCGGCTGATTTCTTATGGGACCGGCCTTCACTCAATGCCATTTTATCAATAAAATCAGGATCAGGAGCTTGTGCCGAAGCTGCTTGCAGGGCAAGGACCCCAAAAAGAAAAATGAGCTTTTTCATTGTAAATTGATTTAAAGATAAACCCTGGATGAATGGCTTGCAAATTCTAATTTCAACCAAAGATAACTAATTTTACTTTAATAAATTCAATTCAGAGAACAAATAAAAGCTTTTTGGAATCAATGAATCTTCATTCTTCCATAAATAGAGGATGCCTTTCAATAATCCTATTAATTCAAATTTTATACTCCTGTATTTCAGATTAATAACCTTAATTACTTTAATGACATTAATGAAAAACCGCTTAGTATTCTTTATTCCTTTTGCAGTCAGGTGTTCACCCCTTTAGTAAGTTACTTCGTTAAGCTATTAAAGAACCATTTTTCTGGCTATTCCCAAAAGGAAGAAGCTTTCAATCCGTATTACTAAATGTATACTAAATCCATACTAACTCAATATGAACTCAATACCAACTCAATACTAATTCAATAGCGAATGGGTTGTAAATGGGTTTATTATGGGTTTATTACGGGTACATGAACCCATTATATACCCATTATGTACCCATTATGTACCCATAATGTACCCATTCGGTATTGAGTTCATATTGAGTTCATATTGAATTGGTATTGAGTTAGTATAGAGTTAGTATAGAATTAATAACCAGTTATACTATAAATGGAATAAATTATCAGTTTCCTTGTGTTTTATACCCATCTGGTTTATAAAATGTACAAATCTATCCCGTTTGATGTATAGAAGTAAGGAATATTTTGAAAGCTGGATTAAAAATGGTATATTTAACCATGCATAAAAAGTTAAAGCAGAAGGGTTGATCAAGTGGGCCTTTGTCCAATTAGCCTTTTATTCAAGGAGAGAGATAGATATGCTGCTATGTAAAATATTAATTTTTATTTAGATTGTAGTCATGTTAAAATATCTGATTATAAGTGGAATAGCTTTAATTTTCAGTTTATTTTCTTGCAAAGATCAAAACGACCCTGCACCTGTAATAGCTGAACATCCTTATGATGTGATTGGACATGCGCAAAAGGGACCTTTTATAAATGGCAGTGATGTAGATGTTTATGAACTTGACAACAATTTCAAGCAAACAGGCAGATCCTTTCATACGACTACAAATGAACAGGGCTATTTTGAATTAAATTCCCTGGAATTGGTTTCACCTTATATTGAAGTAATGGCCGATGGGATATATTACAATGAAGTATCGGGTGATTTGTCGAATGGAAGAATCATTCTAAAAGCTATAATAGACTTATCGACACATAAAAATATCAATATAAACATACTGACAAATCTTGAATTTGAAAGGGTAAAATATTTAGTCTCTTCAATGGGAACTTCGTTTAAGGAGGCAAAAATTCAATCTCAAAATGAATTGCTCAATATTTTCAATATTAATAATCTTAATATAGAAAAAGCTGAAATACTGGATATTGTAAATCCCGGAGCCGCAGATGCTGCCCTATTGGCTATTTCATGTATACTGCAAGCCAATCGGACCACCGGTGAACTTATCAAATTGCAGGCCGATATTATCCTTGATATGAAAAAAGATGGAATTTTGAGTGATACCCTCCTTCAAAGTGCATTGATAAGTAGATCCGTGACTTTAAATCCGGATAAAATAAGGCAAAATATAATTGTAAAATATAAAGAGTACGGCCTTGTTTTGACCAATATCAGCGATTTTGATAAATATATTAACTATTTTAATTTGAATTCTGATTTTCATTATGATTCACCTTATCAATATCCTGAATCCACATCGAACGGACTTAACATTTTAGATCTCAACAACCATAAATTCGAGGCTTATACCTTCTATGCAATGGCAGTAAAAGTGCCGGATTTAGGGAATATAAAAGTTAAAATAAAAAAGACAGATGGTATAGGTTCATGGTGGTCATTGGCCTCTGGAAATTATGGCTGGAATGTTGATCAATATGATAATTCAAACTTTCAACAGATCTTTACATCTACTGTCAATGGCGAAATTATTGATTTGCCGCTTGTGTTTACAAATTATGGAACTGCAAAGGTTGAATATTATTGCAAGTCGTCGGAGTCGCCTACATTTATTAAAAACATTAGCTGGGGAGATTATAATGACATTGGTTTCGAATTTAAAGATGATTCGAATATGGGCCAAAACCTATTGGCATTCATTGATAGCTCAGAAATTAAGAGCAGTACCCCTTATGTTATTGGGGTATTTGGAAATCGCGAATACCGTATAAAATTTAAATTGAAATTCCCCGAAACGGTCATTCCAACAATAGAAGGTGGCTTTGGACATTACAATTATAACATGATCTCAGGTGTTATTGAATTCGAGCTTGCCAGCAGTGAATTTGGAGATACTACTTTCATAAACGGGTTGAGTGAAATTGGAATAAAATTCAAAGGTACAGGAAAAATATCCATCGAAAGTAATCTGTTATTAAACAATGGTCAGTTCTTGAAGAAAATCTATTCTGTCAATCTTTAAAGATTGAAATATAGACACATACGTTTTTATATTGAATAAATAATTAGGTATAAGCGTTTAGGTCGCACTTGTTTTAAATAAGTTACTACCTTTGGCGCATGGGTAGGACAAATAAATTTACTGGCGTGAACTCAATAAAGTTTAATCGAGCATTTAGCAATGATGA
>Ga0123338_10002238_pt1 | contig 18181 bp, 13 predicted proteins | sample grotaG_FD_89793 | JGI IMG/M metagenome (GOLD analysis project Ga0123338, IMG submission 89793) | Glacier valley bacterial and archeal communities from Borup Fiord, Nunavut, Canada, to study Microbial Dark Matter (Phase II) -... | ecosystem: Environmental > Aquatic > Freshwater > Ice > Glacier ...
CAAGCCGCGAACGAAGTCAAGAGTGAGCGCGAGATCATGGTCGTGGTGGGCAATCCGCCCTACTCCGGCCACTCGGCCAACAAAGGCGCCTGGATCAGCAAGCTGCTGCGTGATTACTACCAGGTGGACGGCCGGCCGCTGGGCGAACGCAATCCCAAGTGGTTGCAAGATGATTATGTCAAGTTTATCCGCTTCGGCCAGTGGCGCATTGATCGTAGCGGCACCGGCATCCTGGCCTTTATCAGCAACAACGGCTATCTGGATAACCCCACCTTTCGCGGGATGCGCCAGTCGCTGATGCAGAGTTTCAGCGACATTTATGTGCTGGACCTGCACGGCAACAGCAAAAAGCGCGAAACCGCGCCCGACGGATCGCCCGATGAAAACGTGTTCGATATTCAGCAAGGGGTGGCGATTGCCCTGTTTGTCAAAGAGGCGGGCCACACGGGTCCAGCGCAGGTGCATCACGCCGAGCTATGGGGCGTGCGCGAAAGCAAAGACGGCGAAGGCGGCAAATACCCGTGGTTGTTCGGCCACGACCTGACTGATACGGATTGGCAAGATGTGGCTCCTCAATCCCCGTTCTATTTGTTCACCCCACAGGATAAAGCCATAAGGGATGAGTACGAACGGGGTTTTCTCCTGAGTGATTTATTGCCTGTTTACACAGCCGGTGTAGTCACAGGTCAAGATGAACGAACTATTGCACTTTCGTTAGCAGAAGCTGAGAAGTTAGCGCAGCAACATGGCTTGGATAAAAATAGCATAGTACCGATACTTTACCGACCGTTTGATAAACGCTTCATCGTTTACGATAAGAAATTAATCACTCGACCACGCACTGAAGTAATGCGAAATATATTACTAGGTAATAATCTTGCGCTCATATCTGCTAGAAGCAACAAGTCACAGAATCCTGACCATTTCTTCTGCTCGCGATTTATAGTAGAGACTAAATGCGGTGAAGCTACAACACAGTCTTCGACGTTCCCGCTCTACCTCTACCCGGTCAAAGACAAGGCCACGCTGTTCGACGCGCAAGAGGTGACGACGGCTCCCGGTGGGCGGCGGGCCAACCTCCACCCGGCCTTTATCAGCGCGCTGGCCGCGCGGATCGGGCGCACCTGGCTGCCCGACGGGCGCGGTGACGGCGTGGCGACGTTCGGGCCGGAGGATGTGTTCGATTACATCTACGCCGTGTTCCACGCACCGGGCTACCGGCAACGCTACGCCGCTTTCCTCAAGATTGACTTCCCGCGCCTGCCGTTGCCGGCCGACGGAACGCAGTTCCAGACGCTAGTCGCGATGGGGACGCAACTGGTCGGCCTGCACCTGCTCGAAACCGCCGCGCCGCCCGTCACCAGTTACCTGGTGGCCGGCGACAATCGCGTGGCTACGGTGCGCTACGTGCCACCGACCGCCGAAGTTGCCGGGCAGGTGTGGATCAACGCCACGCAATATTTCGCCGGGATCGCGCCGGAGGTCTGGGCCTTCGCTGTCGGCGGCTACACTCCGGCGGAAAAGTGGCTCAAAGACCGCAAAGGCCGCGTACTGACTTACGCCGACCTGACCCACTACGGCAAGCTGATCGCTGCGCTGACCGCGACGATCCCACTGCTGGCCGCGCTCGATGCCGCCCTGCCGATCTGGCCCCCGGCATGAGGGATCGTATTGACCTGTCATTCTGAACGCAGTGAAGAATCCGCTGCCCTGGCGATCCGCGACGGGACCGGCCCAGCGTATGCCTGCGGGCGCGAGCCTAGTCGCCCCACCGGATTCTTCGCTGCGCTCAGAATGACAGAGTTTTTGTTTGCTACAGGAGGAGTGACACGCTTGGCAACCCAAACCGCCGCCCACCCCGCCGCCGATCTCCGCCCGTCGGCCACGCGCAGACACCGCCGGATCATCGCCCTGTTCCTCGCATCGGGCGCGGCAGGGCTGATCTATCAGGTGGTCTGGTCGCGTGAACTGGTGCTGGTGTTCGGCAACACCACGCAGGCGATTGCGACCATTGTGACGGCGTTTATGGCCGGCCTGGGGCTGGGCGGCTGGGTGGGCGGACGCTGGGCCGCGCGCACCCGGCGCCCACTGGCCGCCTATGGCGCGGTGGAACTCGGGGTGGCGGCGCTGGCGCTGGCGCTGCCGCTTGGCTTCGGGGCCATCGGCGACCTCTACCGCGCCGCCTATCCCACGCTGGACACAACGGCGCTCACCGCCTTGCGCTTCGCCCTGGCCCTCGTGGCCGTCACCCCGGCCACCTTCCTGATGGGCATGACCCTGCCGCTGCTCACCCAGGCGTTGGTGCAGCGGCTGGACGATGCGGGCCGCCAGTTGGGCGAACTCTATGCCACCAACACCCTCGGCGCGGTCCTCGGCACGCTGCTCGCCGGCTTTGTGCTGATCGAGGAGCTGGGGCTGACCGGCACCAGCTTGGTCGCGGTCGCGCTGAACGTCCTAGCCGGTGGCGGCGCGCTGGCCCTGGCCCGGTCGGCGGGGGCCGCCGCCCCCACCCCCCACCCCTCCCCTGAAGGGGGAGGGGAGTCAGACGGACGCAGCGACCTCTCCCCTACAGAGGAAGGGGAGTCTGATGGTCTCCTGCCCAACGCCTCCCTAAAGGAACGGCAAGAGTTAGCCGCCGCGAACTCCACACTCCACACTCCACACTCCACACTCGTCATCCTGGCCGCCACGTTCGTCTCCGGCTTTGTCGCGCTGGCCCTTGAAGTGCTGTGGACGCGGATGCTGGCCGAAGGGTCGGGGGCGCGTATCTATATCTTTGTCGCCATCCTCGCCATCTACCTGATCGGCATCGCCGAGGGCAGCCTGATCTATCGCCGCCGCAGCAACGCGACCCGCGATACGATGGCGACGCTGGGCGGCTGCTTCGCCGGCATCGGCCTGGCAGCCGCGGTCACGGTGGTGGTGGGCAGCGGCTGGCTGGGCAACGGGCCGTGGGCCGGCAGCTACCTCATCTTGGTCCCGGCCACCGTCTTCATGGGCTATGCCTTCCCGCTATCGGGGCGGCTGATCACGCCCAGCGTGGCCCAAGCGGGGCGCAGTATCGGCCTGCTCTACACCTGGAACACGCTGGGATCGATCCTGGGGTCGGCGGCGGCGGCCTTTCTGCTGGCCGCTTGGATCGGCACCAACGGCTCGATCCTGCTGCTGGCGGCGGTCAGCCTGGGCCTGGGAGCCGCGCTCATCGCCGCCGACCCGCGCCGCCTGCCCCAACACCGCCCCGCCGTCGCCAGTCTGCTCGTTTTGGCCGGGCTTATGGTGGGGGCCGGTGCCGCCCGCCTGCCGCTTACGCGCACGGTGACCGAAAACGCGCTAGAGCGCGCCGGGCTGTCCGGCACGCACCGCGAAGACAACCTAGCGACGGTGGACAGCGTGGGCGGCGCGCCCGCCCAGCGCCGGCTCTATGTCGGCGGCGTGGGCATGACGGCGCTGACCATTGACACCAAACTGATGGCCTACCTGCCGCACGCCTTGCGCCCCGCCGCCACGGACGCGCTGGTGATCGCGTTCGGCATGGGGTCCACCTACCGCTCCGACCTCATCCTCGGCCTACACACCGACGTGGTGGAACTCTCGCCCTCGGTGCCAAGCCAGATGCCGGTCTTTTACCCCGATGCCGCGCACTATCTGCAGCATCCCAACGGCCGGATTATCATCGCCGATGGGCGCAATTATGTGCGCGTGAGCCGCAAGCAATACGACATGATCGCCGTGGACCCGGCCCCGCCCATCCAGAGCGCGGGCACCGTGGTCCTCTACACGCAGGAGTTTTTGACGCAAGGCAAAGCGCGCTTAAAGCCGGACGGTGTGTTCATGCTCTGGGTGCCATACGATGAAACCCTGCCCGACTTCAAGGACCATCTCCGCACCTTCCGCGCCGTTTTCCCGCACATGGAGGTGCTATTTGGTCCCGGCAAAAACGGTGTGTTTATGCTGGGTTCGGCTGCGCCGCTGACCTGGGATGCGGCCGGCATCCGCACCCTGTTCGATACCCCCAGCGCCCAGGCCGACTTGGCGACCGCGCCCGACTTTGCCGCCCAGTCCGGCGCGGCGTGGGCCGCCACCATCGCCCACTTGCGCTGGCTGGCGGCTGCCCAGGTGGATGCCTTTGTCGGCCCTGGCCCGCTGATCACCGACGACCGCCCGCGCACCGAATATTATCTGCTCCGCAGCCTGCGCGCCGACAAGACCTATGTCAGCGAACCGCTGCTGCGCGCCGCCACGGATCAGCCCGCCGCCCGGCCCTGAGTGCGCCGGGGGCGCTTGTGGAGCGCACCACTGGCACGCTGTTTGCCCATAGCGGACGATAACCGAACCGGCCCGATGTTTTCACCGCAACGGCGGCGCAGTCGGCAACGGCAAACTGTCCGCCCCCTGCCGCAAGGCGAAAGGATGCTCCCGATGGACCAAACTCCGCAACTGCCGACCCCCGGCGAAGCCGAAGGCGAACGCGCTGCCCCTGATGGGCCACCCCCGACCACCCCGACCCGTTCTACCGACTCCACCGCCGACGCACCGACGCTGCCTAATCCCAGCCAAGCCGAAGGGGAGGATGCGTGAGGCGGATTGCGGATTGCGGATTGCGGATTGCGGATTGCGGATTGCGGATTGGTGACGAGAGACAGGCGTTGCTGTAGGAGGCGCTTCCACCCGGCGACCGCCGAATGCGGATTGCGGATTGCGGATTGCGGAATAGCGACGGTCTTGTAGGAGGCGGCTCCGCCCGGCGACCGTGGGGGCACCGCCGCCTACCGCCGCCGGCTGTCCCCGAATGCGGAGCGCATACCCGAATGCGCGGGGCCAGGAGCCGGGAGCTGAGGGCGGGGAGCGGCTGCATTGTCTCCTGATGCCTGATACCTCGCTGTGGGAGGCGCTTCCACCCGGCGACCGTGGCGGACAGCACGGCACCTGCTGCAGGCGACAACCGCACGTCCGGCAATCACGGTCGGCCAACCGGCGCGGGGCGGAGCCGCTCTCCTACAACGCCTGCCCGTGCGACGGCGCGCAAGGGGTAGAAACGCGCATCCATGCGCCGCGCATAGTGCAACAACGGCGCAACCGGCGGCAGGGTCAGCCCCTGCGCCTGCGCCATCGTGTTCACCGCAATCGTCGCCTGGGCCGGCTGCAAGGCCCAGGGCGCATGATCGATCTCGCAGCGATAGAGCCGCCCGCGCCGATCTGTCGTGTAGTAGCAGTAGCGGTCGGTCAGCCACGCCGCTAGGCTGCCGCGCGCCGCCGGTGCCGCTGGGCCACACGGCGCATAGCTCACCTGAAACGCTGCCGGGTCTGCCGCATCCGCACGCGCGGCAGCAAAGGCGATATGGTCGCCCTCTCCGTGCCACAGGATCGGCGCGTAGTGGTAGGGTAGCCGCCACCAGGGACGCGCCAGCGCCAGCGCCACCCGGTTGCCGGCATCCAGGCTCAGGAATAGCACACCCGGCTTGCCGTCGTGCGTCACATAGAGCCGCACATTGATCTCCGGGAAGGCTGCCAGCCCAACGACCGGCGGACAGTCGCGCAGCCGCACTCCCGCCAGCCGGAACACGATCATGCCCAGCCACGCCTGCCCCTCATACACATCCAGCTCCACGCCCGCCGGCAGCAACCCGCGTACCGCCGCCGGGTTCAGCGGCCAATGGGCAAACAACAGGTTGTGCCACTGCTGCGCCATAATCCACGGTTCCGCCGGCACCGGCCACGGTCGCCCACTGCCCACCTGTTCGCTATTCATCCTCATACCTCCCGGTCCGTATTGCGTATTACGTATTGCGTAACTCGTTGGTCCTATTGTATATCCAAATTATTGAATTGTCAATAGTTTCATAAAATAGTGAAACTATTGGTGGTGGAGATAGGAGTGGGCGGTGTGCCCTGCAAGTCAGCAGGAAGAAGGGGTGCCCAAAAGGGCGAGCGCAGTAGCAGAATGACAGGTGGGGATAGGTAGGAGGGGGCTGTGTCCCGCGAAACGGTGGGCATAAGGGGCCGGTGCCCCCGGAAGTAGGCATGAGCTAGGAGGAGGCGGTATTCCAACTGTGCCGCTAATTACGGCGGGGTTTGGCCTGATGCGCCACTTCCACGATCTGATCCAATTTCGCCGTTACTTCGGGGTCAATATCCGCCACCGTGACCCATTGTGTTAGGATATGATAGTCCGTCTTATGCAACAAGTTCCGCAGGTCTAACTTGGCAAAGAATGCACGGAACAACGGGTCCAGAAAATCATCCGTTGCTTTGATGTCAGGCGACCACGGACTAGGTCTACCCAACGTCTGCAAAGCTGTCTCGATTTCGCTTATGGCACTTTTCATTACCGCTACAGGGTTGGCTGCGACGGCGGCAGGACCAGGGTGGATCGTCGCAGCATATTGCAAAAGCACTGGGCGCTTGGTCAGATAGTTTTCCAGTTCACGCTGCTGCCACATCAATTCCGTGAGCTGCGGATAGCCTTGAAACTGCTTATCGAGGCGATCATAGATCGCGATGCCCACTAGGTCAGGCTTGGCCTCCTGGAGGCCGGCAAAATGATCTCTGGCCCGTGCGGGCTGATTTAGGACGTAGTGGACAAAGGGGCGCGCCAGCCAATCCATAGCCGGATGACCTAGGGTGGCGGCCAATGCTTGCAAGATCGCCAAATCGGTCGATCCTTCCAAATACAGCACCCAACCGGTCTGTTCGGCTTGGTAATACTGCTCGAAGCCAATGGCTTTCAGCGATTTCAATACCTGGACACCACGATCATCCATGCGATGAGGCTGACCGACGAAGGCGATCACAATATCACGGTCGGCGGCTTCGTTCAGGACTACTTCGGAGTGACTAGCCGCAATCACTTGGGAGCCGGCAGCACGGGCCGTGTCCGTGAGCAACTTGTATAGCTGGCGTTGGCGCAGAAGCTCCAAGTGCGCGTCGGGTTCGTCAAGCAGCAGCACAGTTCGCGGGTTGGCATAGAGGTAAGCCAGCAGGAGCAGCGTCTGTTGCAAGCCCCGCCCTGATGAGGAGATGTCCAGTTCCACCTCATCGGCTTCGCGGTAGCTCATCGTGATCTCACCCCGTTCGGGGATATAACGTGGTGGCAGCAGCGTCACTCCAAACAGCGTGATGATATGATCAACCAGCGCCGCCCAACTCGCGTCAGGCGCAGGCTGCGTGTAGAGCTGATAACACAGGTTTCGCAATACCTGGGCGGTCTGCCCTTCACCCAGCAAGACGTTGATGCGGCCTGCTTCTAGCTTGGGCTCGGTCGCAGCCAAACCCGACAGCGGCGGCAAAAAGGCCACGCGCACCGATCCCGCCTGTTCCGGCACCAGCATTCGTTGCCCGCCGTTATCGTCCAGCAAGCGCAGGGGACGGCAATAAAAAGACTCTTCGTTGGCAAAATCAAACTCCAAGCCGCACGTCCAGGATACACCGTCATCGCCAATGCCGTCTACAATGATGTCAATGCGAATGTTAGCAGTCTGCTGCTTGCCGGCAACCCGGCGCACATTCCGCACACGGAGATCGCGCCAGAGTAGATTGACCGCCCTAACCGGCAGGGAGATCAGATCATTGCGATTGATCGTGACACCAGGCCGCTTGCCCGGTGAAGGTTTACTCCCCCGCCGCGCTAACCACTGGGTGAGGCCCAGATGCCACAGCGCCAGAGCTTGCAGCGCCGTGGTTTTGCCGGAGTTGTTGGGGCCGATCAGCACCACCGCCGCGCCCAATTCAAAGTTGATGTCGCTTAAACTCTTGAAGTTTTTGATGCGGATATGGGTCAGCATAGGGGAGTCCTCACGGCTGAATGATCACCCGTGCGCCTTCGATCAACAGGCGATTGGCGGCGTAGAGGGCCACGGCTTCTGTCAGCAGGCGGTGTTCGACGGCCTGGATGCGCGCGCGCAGGCTGTCGAGCGTGTCGTCGGGCGCTACCGGCACGGCTTCTTGCAGGATGATCGGCCCGGCATCTACGGCTGGTGTGACGAAGTGGACCGTCACGCCGGTGACGCGCACGCCGTAGGCCAGGGCATCGGCAATGGCGTGCAGGCCGCCCGCGAATGCCGGCAACAGCGAGGGGTGCAAGTTGATCAGCCGGCCACTCCAGCGGTCGCAAATCGGCGGTTCCAACACGCGGTCGAAGCCCGCACAGACGATCAGTTGCGCGTCCGCCCCGTCAAGGAAATCAGCCAGCGTGTGCTGCTGATCCAGGCGGGTGGGATGGCCCGCACGCGGCACGGCCCGGTAGGGGATGCCATATTCAGCCGCAATCGCCAGGGCTGGGGCATCGCTATGGTTGCAGGCCACGGCCACCACCCGCGCAGGCAGGCTGCCGTCCGCGCAGCGGTCCAGCAACACCCGCAGATTGCTGCCGCGCCCCGAAGCCAGCACGCCGATCCGCAGATCCGTGTCGCCGCCGGCAAGGGGCAATACGGCCTGCACTAGCGCGGAGTCCGCCGGGGAAGGGCCGTTCATGGGTCGTCGAGCGTGACGGCGGGTTGATCCGCCCCGCGCGCCGTCACCCGTCCGACGATCCCGGCGGCGGGGACCAACGCCTGGATGGCGGCCACTTGCGCCGGCGCCGCGATCAGGATGAAGCCAAGGCCCATGTTAAACACATGGGGCATCTCCGCCGCCGCGATAGCGCCGCGCTCTGCGATCAGTGCGAAAATCGGCGGCGCGATCCAGGCGCGGGGATCGAGCGCGACCGCCGTGCCGGGCGGCAAGATGCGGGCGATATTGCCCGGCAACCCGCCGCCGGTAATATGGGCCATACCGCGCACTAGCGGCCCGTCCGGGGCATCCAGCAAGGGGGCCACCAGCGGCAGGTAGCACTGGTGCGGCAGCAGCAACACCGCGCCTAGTGTGGCCCCCAGGCCGGGCGGCGTTGCGGCCAGCCGCGTGCGGATGACGGCGGCATCAGGATCGTCCAGCCTCAGCGCCCGCCGGGCCAGCGAGTAGCCGTTGGTGTGCAGCCCCACGGCAGGCAGCCCCAACACCACATCGCCCGGCGCAATCGCGCTGCCCAGGATCATGCGCCCGCGCGTCACGATGCCCACGATAAAGCCGGCCAAATCGTAGTCGCCGGCAGCGTAGAAGCCCGGCATTTCGGCGGTCTCGCCGCCGAGCAACGCACAGCCGACCGCGCGACAGGCTCCCGCCACGCCACCGACGACGGTTGCCACCTGGGCTGGGTCCAATTTGCTGCTAGCGAAATAATCGAGGAAAAACAGCGGCCGTGCGCCACAAGCCAGAATATCGTTGACGCAATGGTTGACCAAATCCGCGCCAATCGTATCATGGCGACCAGCGACCAACGCTAGGCGCAGCTTGGTGCCCACACCATCGGCGCTGGCGACCAGCACGGGGTTGGTCGGGCCGTCCACTTGGCCCAGCGGCCCAGCCAAGTTATACAGCCCGCTGAAATGGCCCACATCGGTCAGCACGGCGGGGCCGAATGTGGCACGCACAGCCGCCTGCATCAGCGTCACCGCCTGCTCTCCCGCCGCGATGTCTACCCCGGCCGCCGTGTAGGCCGCTGCGCGCGTGTCCCCTTGCATGGCGTGGTGTCCCCAGCTAAATGGCGGCCAGCGCGTCGGTCAGCGGCCCTTTGTATTGCTTGGCCGTGAAGCGGATACGACCCAGGTCGTTGCGGTCGTCCGACACAACCAGCATCATGCCTTCATCGCCCAGCGGCTCAATCAGCACCACGCCGCCTTCATACTCAATGATCGTTTGCAGCGTGCCACCGCGCGCCATTTCGCGGCCCAACGCCTCGGCCAGCAACAGGCCGTTGGTTGCCACCGCCGCCAGCGCATCGGCATCCAGATCGGCGCGGTGGACGCTCTCGATCACCAAGCCATCAGAGCCGACCACCGCCGCCATACCCACGCCGCGAATCGCGCGGAACTTATTCAATACATCGTGCATTCCTGTCGCCATCGCGCTGCCTCCTCCGTATTTATGTCACGTTGTTCCCGCCCATTATAGCAGGACTCTGCCGCTTTGGGAAGCGACTTTCGCGGGCAATTTGCGTTATCTATAGTATGATCAACCCTTATAGCCTACTGAACGGTGAAAAACCCCCGCCGCCGACCCGGTTGGATGCCGTATTGACCGAGGAGAGCGAGGCGATTATCCATAGTTGGGCCGGCGCGCTGCACAGCATGAGCCGCAGCGCCTATGCCGCCCGCTCGCTGGTGGAGTTGCACGTCACCTGTGGGGCGTGCTTCCTGGCCTACCAGGGAGTGATCCAACAGCGCGATCATGGGCGCTTACGCCAGTTTATCGCCGACATCGGGCAATTGCGATCCACGCAAGGATTTTCGCTGGTCGAGGTGCAACGCGCTTTCCTGACCGCCAAAGCCATCGTGCGCCCCCGTTTGCTGGCCCGTTATAGCGCGCTGCCCGATATCGTCGCCTTTAGCGCCGATTGGCTGCGCTTTGAGAGCGCGGTAGATTTGGCCGTGTTGCGCTTCACCGAATACTATCAGCGCAGCCAAACAGCAAGCACCGACCGCCAACTGGCGCGGGTCAACAACCTGAGCCAGCAGTTAATGCAGATCGCCACGCACGATGAACTGACCGCCCTCTACAACTTTCGCTATTTCGAGGAACGCTTGCTGCAAGAGGTGGGTCGGGCGGCCCGCTATCGCCGCCCGCTGTCGCTGCTGATGGGCGACCTCGATCACTTTAAGGCCATCAACGATACCTACGGCCACCCCGTCGGCAACCGGGTCTTGCAAGTTGTCGCCGCGACGATCCGCGCGCTGCTGCGGGCGGGCGATGTGGCCGCGCGCTATGGCGGCGAGGAAATTGCCGTCATCCTGGCGGAAACGACGGAGCGTGAAGCCGAGCTGGTGGCCGAAAAGCTGCGCACCGCCGTCGCCGCCGGGCTGCACCCTGACCTCCCTGCCGTCACCGTCAGCTTCGGGGTGGCCCAGGCCGACCCCGCCAACCTCGCCGGCCGCGCCCTCATCGTCGCCGCCGACAACGCCCTCTACGCCGCCAAACAGGCCGGACGCAACTGCGTGCGAACCGCGCGGGAAGCGTGAACCGTAAAGCGTAAAACGTAAGTCACTATGCAGCCTGTAATGTAGCGAGCCGAACGCCAACACGGAGCCACGGAGTTTTGGGCGGTGCTGGGGTGGTTGGTAGCGGTTCCGCCGCCGGAGTAGCGCGCGCACGGGCTTCGTGCGCGCCGCCGCGCCGCCGCCGCCCCGCCGCAGATCGGCCGGCTCCGAGCGCCTCCCGCAGCCCGCTGTACGCCGGCGGGTGCCTGGCTACCCCCCAACGGCTGCTGCCCTGCGCTCCCCATGCCAGTTGCTCCCTTCCTGCTGCGGGGCTGCATAGTGACTTACGTTTTACGCTTTGCGTTTTGCGCCGCCCACAACACACGCAAGCCCATCTGGTGTATACTACTGCCGGGGGCATTGATAATGCGACAGCACACGAATTACCGAGTACGGCGGGGCATTCTCATCGGCATCATGGGTTGGGCGCTGGCGGGCTGTACGCTGGGGGCAGACCCGCCGACAGCGGTGATCAATGCACCCGCCGCAACCAGCGCGCCGACTGGGGTCAGCGCCGGCCCCGTGCCGAGCCCAGCGGGCGCAACAGCCGCGCCGGGGAACAGCCCCCCCGCAGGCGCGGTCGGCCCCACCCCCGGCCCCACGCCGATCTCCGCGTGGCGGCCCGGCGCACACCGCAACACCATCTCCGCCCCGACCACGCTGGTGCGCGCCGGCACCCTCACCGTCGGCAGCGATGTCAGCTACCCGCCGCAGGAGTATTTTGACGGCGCGGGGCATCCAGTCGGCTTCGACATGGACCTAGCGGACGAAATTGCCAGTCGCCTGGGGCTGACCCTGACGGTGGTCAACGCCAAGTTCGACGACATTATCATGAATCTCAACAGCGGCCGCTACGATGTTGTGGTCTCGGCAGTGACCATCAAGCCGGAGCGCGAACAGGTTGTCCGGTTCATTCCCTATTTCAGCGCCGGGCAGGCCGCATTGGTCGCGCCGGGGAATCCACAAGGCATCCACACACTGGACGATCTGGCCGGCAAAACCGTTGCCACTGAACAGGGCACCGCCGAAGAAGACACCCTGCGCGCCTTGAACACCCAGCTCGAAGCGGCCGGCAAGCCCAAAGTGACCGTGCGGATCTTTGTCACCGACACCGAGGCCGTTGAACAATTGCGCCAGGGAGGAGTTGTCGCCACGCTACACGACTCGCCGGTCGCCGCCTATTACGCCGCCCTCGACCCCACCGCCTTCGCGGTCGGCATCCCGACCTTCGATAGCGCGCCCGAAGGCATCGCCGTGGCAAAAGACAACATATCTGTGTTTGCGGCGCTTGATAGCGCCCTGCGTGATATGCAGGCCGACGGCACGCTGGCGGCGATCAAGGCCAAGTGGGGACTCAAATAGCACGGGAGCAACACCGCCAATATGGTATAATAGCGGGACCGGCAAGCGGGTAGAGAGTGGCAACTTAACAGCCCACGGAACCAACACTTTCCACTTTCCACTTTCTACTTTGCACTTGCTACTGGAAAGGCGGCCCCCGATGCTCGATCAGACCAGCCCGCTGGAAGGCGTGACCTTCGCGGTGGTAGACGTGGAGACCACCGGCCTCAGCCCGGCAGGGGGGGATCGCATCTGTGAAGTCGCCGTGGTGCGCGGGCGAGCGGGCCAAGTGCTGGACACCTATACCACGCTGGTCAACCCGCAGCGCACGATTGGCCCCAGAGCACGGCAGATCAACGGCATCAGTCCCAACATGGTCTATCGTGCGCCGCTGTTCCCAGAAATTGCTGGGGAACTCGCCATCCGACTGGCCGGCACGGTGCTAGTGGGCCACAATGTCGGCTTCGACCTGGGCTTTATCCGCAACGAAATGACCCCCGCAGCGGGCGGCGCGGCTGCCTTGCCCCGCCATGTGGTAGACACGCTGCAAGTGGCCCGCGCCTGCTACACCTGGCCCAGCAACTCGCTCGAATCGATCAGCGGCATCCTCAAACTGCGCCAGCGCGACGCACACCGCGCGCTGGCCGACGCACTCACCACTTGGCGCGTGCTGACGTGGTTCATCAACGACCAACGCGACCGGGGCCGCTCCCTGGAACACCTGGGCGATCTGCTGGCGCTGCAAGGCAAACTCGACCTAGCCCCCCGGCCCTATCTGCCCACGCCCGCGCCCGACCATGCCGTGCCGCCCGTCGTGAGCCAAGCCATCAACGACGGCCTGCTGCTGCGCCTGCGCTATGCCTCACCGGGCAGTCGGCCCACCGACCGCTTGGTGGCCCCGCGCCGCGTCGCTGTCGAACACGAAACGCTCTATCTCGTGGCCTATTGCCACCTACGCCACGAAGAGCGCACCTTCCGCTTCGACCGCATCCTCAAACTGGAGCTATGCGAATGATTGCGGATTGCGGATTGCGGATTGCGGATTGCGGATTACGTTCTGCGGATTACGTCCTGCCTAGCACGGATTATGTGCCCGCCGCAACGCACCCCACCGCCCAGTACGCCGCACAGGATGCCTCGTCTCCATTCCGCATTCCGCATTCCGCATTCCGCATTCCGCAGGATTTGCACCGCTGGGACGTGACGATGGACGAGGCGATTGCCATCCAGCACCGACTGGCCGAACGGGTGGAGCGGGTGCCGCGCCTGGGGGAGGTGCGCTTTATCGCCGGGGTGGATATGAGCGCCAAAGACGTGGCGCGCGCCGCCGTGGTCATCCTCAGCTATCCCGACTTGGAGACCGTGGAGATTGCCCGTGCCGAGCGTCCCCTGGCGATGCCCTATATACCGGGCCTGTTGAGCTTCCGCGAAGGGCCGGCGGTGCTGGCGGCGTTTGAGCAGCTTCAGCAGTGGCCCGACCTCGTGATGTTCGACGGCCACGGCATCGCCCACCCGCGGCGGCTGGGTATCGGCGCGCACATGGGCGTGCTGCTTGATGTGCCCAGCCTGGGCGTGGCGAAGTCCATCCTGACCGGGCGTGGCCCCGATCCCGGTGCCGAACCGGGTGATTGGGCACCGCTGACCCATAAAGGCGAAGTGATCGGGGCCACGCTCCGCACCAAGCGCAACGTCAAACCGGTCTATATCTCTATCGGCCATCGGCTGGATCTGCCGACCGCGTTGCAGTGGGTCACGGCGGTCTGCCGGGGCTATCGCCTGCCCGAACCCACGCGCCGCGCCCACAATGCCGCCGCCGTACCCGGCTAAGACTTGGCGTTGCCCATCTTGGTCGTGTGTTCCGGCTCCACCACCATTACCACCCGCTCGTCACCGGGCTGGTGCCACGGGTATTTGTCTTTGCCCATGTACTTTTTCGCCATGCGGTTGATAAAGTCCAGGTTGGGATCTTCGTCCACGCGCACCAAGCGGCCGCGAATCTCCAGATAGCGGTAGGGGTTTTGCGGGTCCACGATGGAGATCGCCACGCGGGGGTCGCGCTCCAGATTGTGGTATTTCTGGCGGCCTTTGGTCTGGCTGAACAGCAGATGTGTGCCGTCCCAGTCAAACCAGACGGGGTTGTTCTGCGGCTCGCCGTGCGGCCCGATGGTCGCAATATGCGCCAGCGCCGTTGTTGCCAGAATATCGCTGTGGCTCTCTGGGATAGTGGTCACGGTCATGCGTCTCCTTCTACTAAATCCTGTGTCATGCACGCCGCGTCATGCGGCACACGCATTGTTTAGCATACCCGCAAACGGCGGCGGACGCTGTAAGGCAGAGTACACCCGCCTGTTTTCCGCCGATTCGGCCCCGTTGACTCACGCGCAGTCGTCCGGTATACTGTCAGCAGATCCCTCTTGCCCCAGAGGGGAGTGATTTGCAACCCTTAGCGCACGCAGAGAATGGTGAATACAACATGAATCTGCTTTTTGAGTCTACCGAACAATACGAAAAGGATCTCAGAAAGTTTAGTTCCAGCGATAGGGCCGACATCATTGCGCGTCTCAACCAACGCTGTGGATTGTTGCTGTCTAACAAGGCACGCTTCGGTGAGTACGCCTACAAACCTCGTGTTTTTCAGCTAACCGGCGGGTTGGATTCATCACTGCAAGTCCTTCGCATCAACCCAGCGATTCGCGTGATATTGACCGTGGATGACGATCCTATATTCGATCAGATCATCGTTACTCTCTGGCGTATGGTACAGCATGATGATCTGACAAAAGCCTTCAATAGTATTGCAGAGTCTCTGTATCAGCAATCTATGGTAGGTGTTATTGAAAATACGGATGAAACAAATGGCGCAGATCAAAGCTCTAGTAGACGAGTATGGAGTCATTCGTGATGCGGCGAAAAGACTCCCGGCTGATGATCACAGGGTCTCTTTTTTAGCAGCTCTTGCTGAATTGGAAGACAACGAAGCTCATCGGACGCGAAGTTTCCCGAAGACCCGGCTGCATCGTGTTGTTGGTATCACCCAAGCCATATACCGTGCAGATGTTGATAAGATTTCAGGCTGGCGGATTCACATACAGTATGAGAATGGGCAGATCCATCTTAAGGATGTGATCGAAGGCCAAAGGCATGATGATGTGCGCGATGTCATCAAATCGAAAATAAACCGCTACTCCTGATTATCCACCATGTTGTACAGCAAAATCTTCGCGTCTGCGCGGTGAAAACAGGGCTGATGCGCTCTCGCGATGGCGGAAGGGCCAGCCGCGTTGGTTCGCTTACGCAATTGCAGGTAAATCGTAGGAGGCGGTGCCACCCAGCGCGGCTGGCCTGCGCCCCATCTCTGCTCGTAGGCTCCGATCCCTAACGAAAACTGCGGTGCTACGGCCGACGGTCGCCGGGTGGAACCGCCTCCTACAATCCAGTAGCCGCCCCAATCAGGTCCGTAGTCGCGAGAACACTGGAGCCCTGCGCGGTGAACCCGCTGCGCTTGACAAGGCACCTACGCGCTGGGTATGATGGCGCGAATGCTACTGCTTGACCCCTCCCGCTGGACCCGCCGCGATAGTGCGCTATGTGCCGTCCTAGCTCTGGGCGCGCTGCTGGTGCGCCTGCCCGAACTGCTGACCCTGCCCGCTTTCCGCGACGAACTGGCCGAGGTGCTGCGCGGCGCACAGATCCTACGTGGCGAACAGTACCCACTGGTCAACATGACCCCCGAAATCGGTCCGCTGTTCAACTACCTGCTGGCGGCGGTCTTCACCGTCAGCGGTCCCGACCCCTACCTGCCGCGCTTGGTGGTCACGCTGTTGGGTGCCGCCACCGTGCCACTGACCTACGCCCTGGCCTGGACACTGACCGGGCGACGCTTGGTGGCCGGGATCGCGGCGGCGTTGCTGGCGACCAACTCGATGCACATCCTGGTCGGCCATGTCGCTTGGTCGAACGCCACCACGCCGTTCTGGACCACGGCGGCGCTGCTAGCGCTGGCGCGGGGGCTGCGGCGCGGTCCCAGCGGTGAAACGCTGCGCCCACGCCCACTCATCTTGGCAGGCGTGTTGCTGGGCTTGGCCTTCCAGAGCCACAGCACGGTGATCATCGCGCTAGTCGGGTTGGGCCTCTGGCTCTGGTGGCCGGGGCCGGCTTGGCGGGCGCGCGTGCGTGCGCCGGCGTTCTGGCTGGCCCAAATTGCGCTTGTGGCCGTCTATGCGCCGGTGATCGTCTACAGCATCATCCACCCCTTCGCCTTTTGGACTGCCGGCATCGGCGTGAAAAACTACGCGCTGGCGACCAGCGCCGAATCCGGCGGCCTGGACTACGGCGGCAATGTCGCCGGACTGCTGCTGGAATGGCTGCGCGCCAACGCCGCTGCTGTCGCCCGCTACCCTGACCCCTTGCGCTACCTCAGCACGCCGGGGGTGCTGATCGCCGCCGCATTGCTGCTGGCCGGCAGCGGGCTGGCCGTGCGCGAGCGCTTGTGGCTGCCGCTCGCGCCCATTCTCAGCACGCTGATCCTGCTACCGGCCATCAACCGCGATTACCAGTTCGAGATCCATACCCGTTACATCGGCTTCCTGCTGCCGCTGGGCGCGATCCTGACGGCCTTGCCGCCGGCCTGGGCGTGGGAGCGCAGCAGGCGACTCGCGCAACGCCGCCTGCTACGGGTCGCCTTGGCCCTCGCGCTGGCCGGGCTGATCCTCTCCCCCCTGCCCGTCATGCGCGACTACTATGCCGCCGAACTGGCCGCTGGGCGCAGCAACAGCGGCGTGCTGGCGATCCTCGATCAACTCAACACGCCGCGTGTCGGGGCGGCGAGTTATGTCAACACCGTGGAAGCGTGGCAGTCGATCCAACTGGCGCTAGGCATTTGGAATGTACCCAACGACGCGCTACTGGACTACAACGAGCCGCGTCTACCGCCGGGCGCGGGTGGGCCGGACACGCCGACGCTGTGGCGCGCGTTCGTCGCATGGGCCGCCACCTTGCCCCCCGCCACGCCCGATCTGGCCGTGGTGCTGCCGCCCGCCAGCGTAGACTCCTGGCGCACCCTCGGCGGCGATCTGCCGTGGAGCGCGCCGCTGCCGGTGGCGGGCAGCAACGGTGAGCGGATTGCCACCATCTTGCGCCTACCGCTGTCCGCCGCCCAACTGACGGCCCATCCCGCCGCCCAGCTCGAACCGGGCCTGCTGATCATCGTCCCGCGCGCCGCCGACGCAACAAGCGCCGCCATGGGCAGCCGCGTCGCAGGCACGCTTGACGGCAAAGGGATTGTGCGCGTCTTGGTGTTGGGCGACGGCACAGAAGCCGGGACCGATCCGGCACGCCGCGCACTGACGCTGGGGCACCATCTGCCGCCCGACCGCCTGCTCTGGGGCGGCTATCCCGCCGCCTATCTGCAACGGCTGATCCCCACGAGCGGCGTAACCGACCGCGAAGCGGCGTGGATCGACCCGGCCAGCGGCCAGACCGCCACCACCTCACCGCAGGGAGCCACTCTGCACCACCGCCTGTTCGGCAGCGAGGCCGCCCTCAGCGCCGCCAACTTGCGCGCCGACCTGCGGGCCGCCGTCGCGCTCTACCGCCCCACCCGCCTCGTCGCCCCGCCCAGCGACAGCCGCGATCCGGTCGCCGCCGCCACCGGCCAAGCCGTCGCCTACATCGCCCGCAAAGCCGGGGTGCCACTGGATACCCTGCCCTGAACGGCAGCATCGAGATAGGGAGCTACAGAAATGATGAGAGAGCAGATTGAGAGCGCGCTGGCG
>Ga0123338_10002239_pt1 | contig 18176 bp, 14 predicted proteins | sample grotaG_FD_89793 | JGI IMG/M metagenome (GOLD analysis project Ga0123338, IMG submission 89793) | Glacier valley bacterial and archeal communities from Borup Fiord, Nunavut, Canada, to study Microbial Dark Matter (Phase II) -... | ecosystem: Environmental > Aquatic > Freshwater > Ice > Glacier ...
GTAACAATTATAGCCACTGCAGTGCTTTCCAAGCTGGTTCAGGATAACGGCAGATTTGAGTTCCAGACGTCACGTATGAAAGTGAACTTTGGCAAGCTTAATCCGCTCAGCGGCTTCAAGCGGCTGTTTAACAAGGACGCCATGGTTGAGATGCTGAAATCGCTGCTCAAGCTACTGGTAGTTGCCTGGATCGCCTACGGGGTCGTGCGGGACGAGATGTTGAATATCACCTTTCTGGCAGAAGCTGACATTCAGACTATTTTCAACTTCGTCGGTCACATCGCTTTCAAGATCGTTACCCACACCTGCGGCATCATGATCGTTCTTGGCCTGTTCGATATGCTTTATGTCAAGTGGCAGCATACCGAAAAACTCAAAATGACCAAGCAGGAGGTCAAGGACGAACATAAGGAGTCCGACGGTAATCCCGAGACAAAAGGGAAGATAAAGAAGATGCAGTTCCAGATGGCTCGCCGCCGCATGACTAAGATTATTCCGATGGCCGATGTGGTTATCACCAACCCGACCCACTTTGCCGTAGCACTGAAGTATGATCGGCAGAAGATGGTGGCGCCGGTTGTCCTTGCCAAAGGGATGGATATCATGGCCGAGGCGATAAAAAAAATCGCTCGTGAGCATAGTATCACCCTGGTGGAAAACCGTTTCCTTGCCCGTGAATTATATGACCAGGTCAAGGAGAATGAACCGATACCGGAAGCACTTTACTCAGCCGTTGCCGAAGTGTTGGCATACGTTTACAAATTAAAGGGCAAAGTATAATGATTTGGTAGTTTGTGTCGGCCGATATTGCCGTTCCGGCAGCGGTTGTTGAAGCAATAGGTCGAGGAGTCTAAATGAAAAAAATAACAGCCTGTATTTTATTCGCTACGCTACTGACCGGCTTGAGCGCCTGTGACAAGAGCGATTCAAATAAAAGTGCCAACGAGATTACCAAGCCGCCGGTCGCCGTTGAAACACGCTCAGCTGCGCCTTCTCGCGTGTCCGAGGGGATCGAGGTGACCGGCAGTCTGGAACCGAAGTTTTCGGTGGATGTGAAAACCCAGATTCCAGGGCTGGTCAGGCAGGTCATGGTGTCGGAATGGGTTCATGTCAGAAGAGGACAGCCACTGGTTAGTATCGATGTTTCTGAAGCCGAGGCACAGTACAGGCGAGCCGAGGCCGGGGTCGCTTCTGCCAAAGCAAATATGGCTCAGGCGCGGGTGGCGGTCAACCGTGCAGAGCGGGAGTTGAACCGCATGCTCAAGCTCAAAGAATCAGGCCTGGCTACCCAGCAGAACCTTGACGACGCCCGCAGCGAAGCAGAAGCCGCCAAAGCAGGGGTTGCCGTAGCCGCTGCCCAAATCAATGTTTCAGAGGAAGAGCGGCGTCAGGCATCGGCACGACGGGCGAAAGGAGTGGTTGTTGCTCCGATCGACGGTGTAGTTGCCCTGCGGGATGTAAATGTCGGTGATCTGGCCAGCGACGCGGCCGCCGCAAAGCCAATTTTCCGGATTGTAGACAATAGTCTGCTAAATCTGACCGTGACAGTTTCATCTGTTGATTCCGGGCGCGTCAAGGTCGGCCAGTCACTGGAGTTTACGGTCGATGCTCAGCCGGGTCGTACCTTTACCGGTAAAGTCATGTTTATCAACCCCGAGCTTTCAGCGGCAGATCGTTCGCTGAAAATTATTGCTGAAGTGCACAACGTCCCCGAAAATCTGAAAGGTGGGATGTTTGCCAAGGGGCGCATCATTGTCGGAACCCGTTCAGAGGTTTTACTGGTACCGCGCAGCGCCGTCGGCTCCTTTGATATCCAGGCAAAAAAAGGGCGTCTGTTTATTGTTGAGAACGGCGTGGCCCGCAGCAGGGAGATACAGAGCGGTGTTGTGGATGGCGATTCGGTCGAGATCAAGTCTGGGCTCAAACAGGGCGAACAGTATGTCGTCCGTGGCGGGTTCAACCTGAAAGATGGTGACAAGGTTAGCGTAACGGCCATAAATTAACCCCAAGGACATTTATGCTTCTCTCCAACACCTCCATCAAGCGACCAATTTTTGCTACTGTCATGATTCTGGCGCTAGTCGTGCTCGGCATCTTTTCCTACCGGCGTCTTTCAGTCGAGATGTTCCCCAATGTAGAGTTTCCGGTGGTCTCGGTCGTCACAACGTTTGCCGGTGCTTCTCCGGAAACCGTTGAGCGTGAGGTTTCCAAGCGCATTGAGGAAACGGTCAACCAGATTGCCGGGGTAAAGCATGTCTTCTCCACGTCGCGCGAGGGGGTCTCGACCGTTGTGGTCGAATTCCGTCTTGAGGAAAAGGTTAACGATGCGGCCCAGGAGGTACGGGCCAAGATTTCATCCATACGCGGAACCCTGCCTGAATCAATCGAAGAGCCGATTATTCAAAAGCTGGACTTTAATGCGGCCCCGATCGCCGCACTGGCGGTCGAATCGACGGCATTATCCACCCGTGAGCTGACAATACTGGTAGAGAAGAAGATAAAAAAGCGCTTCGAGAGCGTCGCCGGAGTCGGTAAAGTCGATATGGTCGGCGGGAAGAAGCGCGAGGTCAATATCGATCTCGATCCGGCAAGGCTGGATGCGCTCAAGCTGGGGGTCAACGATATTGTTGCCGGCATCCGCTCCGAGAACACCAATACACCTCTGGGGCGTATAACCAGAGGGACGGCAGAATATCCGCTGCGTATTGAGGGGAAGCCGGATCGGGCTGACCAGTATCGACAGATGATCGTGGCTCAGAGGAATGGCCGGCCGATAGCGCTCGGTGAGGTGGCGCAGGTCGTTGACGGTATAGAGGAAATACGCAGGCTGGCGCTGGTGAACGGCAAACCGGCTATCGGACTGGATATCTACAAGCAGTCAGGTGGCAATCAGGTAGAACTGGTGGATACGGTCAAAAAGGTGATGGGCAAAGTGCAGAAGGAGCTGCCGCCGGGAGTGAAGCTCTCACTGGTGCGGGACGGTTCGATCATGACGCGCGAGTCGCTGGCTGACGTCAAGGAAACCCTGATTATCGGCGGCGTTCTCACGGTGCTGATTGTCTTCTGCTTTATAAACTCCTGGCGTTCGACTGTCATTACCGGGGTGACGCTGCCGATTTCGGTTATATCATCGTTCATCGTCATGAACGCCCTCGGCATGACGCTCAACGTTATGACACTGATGGCTCTCTCGCTGGCGATCGGTATGCTGATTGACGATGCTATTGTCGTGCGGGAGAATATCGTCCGCCACCTGGAGATGGGCAAGGATCATATGGAGGCGGCCAGATTCGGCACATCTGAAATCGGGATGGCGGTCTTTGCTACAACCATGTCGATCGTTGCGGTGTTCGTGCCGGTGGCGTTCATGAAGGGGATCGTCGGGCGCTTCTTCTACCAGTTCGGTATCAGCGTTGCCTTTGCCGTGCTGGTTTCGCTCTTCGTGTCATTCACTCTCGATCCGATGCTCTCTTCCCGCTGGCATGATCCCTCGATCCACCTGCAGGGTAAACGCAAAGGTATCGCCCGTTATCTGGAAACCTTCAATGCGTGGTTTGACAGGAGTGCCGACAAATACCGGGGTGCCATCGCCTGGGCGCTCGATCACCGCAAGAGTGTCATGGCGCTTGCCCTTGCCTCCTTCGTTGCCGGGATTTTTATTTTCAGCACGCTGGAGTCATCATTTATGGCTCCGGAAGATAAAGGTGAGTTTCAGGTTTCCTTTAAAACCGCGCCGGACGCGTCCATAGTTGAAACAGAAGGTCGCATGAAGGCTGTGCTGGCCGCCGTGAAAGCGGCGCCGGAGGTTGACCATACCTATGCCACAATCGGAGCCGGAGATAGCGGTACCGTGCGTGACGGTCTGCTGTACGTAAAACTCAAGGAGCGGTCCAAGAACCAGTTCCTCCTGCAGCGGGAAGTACGGGAGCGGTTGCAGAAAGTGGCGGGAATCACCTTCTCGATTGAGGAGGTCGGGCAGATCGGCGGCGCACAGAAGCCGCTCAACGTCAACCTCAAGGGGGATGATCTGGCGATCCTGAAAGTTCTCGGTGCCCGTTTGAAAGAGGAGCTCTACAAGGTTCCGGGTATCGTCGACCTTTCGATGACACTGGAGAACGATATCCCGGAATACCGCCTGAGGGTCGATCGGGACAAGGCGCTGTCAGCCGGGGTTACCACAAATGATATTGTTGCAGCGATCAGTCGCATGGTGGGCGGAGAGGCTATTTCGACCTTTGAAGACGAGGACGGCGATGCCGTAAACCTGAGAGTGCGCCTTCCTGCTCAGCTGCGGCAGAGTGCGGCTCAGGTTCTTGATCTGAATGTGTCCGTGCCAGACGGCAGCGGCGGGATCAAACTGCTGCCGCTCTCCAGCCTGACCAGTACGGTCGTTGCCGCTTCGCCGACGGAGATAAACCGCCGCGATCTGGCCCGCCAGGTTACCGTAAGCGCCAACCTCGACCGACTGCCGGTCGGCACGGCGGCCAAACATGTTGAGGCCGCCTCCAAACGGATCAATATGCCACCCGGCTATTCCATCAACCTGTCGGGAGAGGCCGAGGACATGGCCGAATCGTTTGGCTATATGGGTGAGTCGCTGCTGCTGGCGGTACTGTTCGTTTATCTGATTCTGGCTGCCCAGTTCGAATCCTTCTTTGAACCTTTTGCCATCATGCTTTCATTGCCGCTCTCCATTGTCGGTATGGCCGGGATGCTCAAGCTGACCGGTGACACGATCAATATCATGTCGCTGATCGGCCTGATCATGCTGATGGGGCTGGTAACCAAAAACGCCATTCTGTTGGTTGATTATACCAAAGTCCTCCAGCGGAGGGACGGCATGGCGCGTCGTGAAGCTGTCATCCTTGCCGGGCGCACCCGCTTGCGGCCGATCGTAATGACGACCCTTGCGATGATTTTCGGTATGATGCCGCTCTTTCTGGCGCTTGGTGCCGGGGCAGAAGGGCGTGCCCCGATGGCCCGTGCCGTGGTTGGGGGGCTGCTGACTTCAACCCTGTTGACCCTGTTGGTGGTACCGGTCATGTACACGCTGATGGATGACCTGGCCAATTGGCTGAAACGGAGATGGCGTGGAAATCAAGCCTGATCCCCCTGAGATTCTGCTCGACTCATTCGGAGTTGGCAGTTTCGCTTCTTCCTGGCGTTTCGGCGGATACGTAAAAACTGTTGTTGCCGATCACCCGGCCGAGGTAGTTGAGGTGCTGAATCAGGTAGAGCATGCTGCAGAATCCGGTTTTTATGCCGCAGGATTTATCGCCTACGAAGCGGCATTTGCCCTTAACGCTGATTTGCCCTCCCTTCCGCCTGTCGAGGGGCTGCCGCTGGCCTGGTTTGCCATCTTTCGCGAGCGATACGCGGCTGATGACGGTGTTGGTGTGGCGGTCACAGCTGACACTGTTGCGCTGGAACCTCTTAAGTGTTCTGATGAATATCGCGGGGACATCAGCCGCATCCATGACTACGTCGCCGGCGGCGATTGTTATCAGGTCAATCACACGTTTTCGCTGAAAGGCATGTTCGACGGGGATCTGCATGAGTTGTACAAGCGGATCGGCGCCGCACAGAGGGCCCAGTTCTGCTCTTATCTCGATACTGGCCGTTTCATCATTCTTTCGGCTTCACCGGAACTGTTCTTTTCCCTCAAGGATGGGGTTATTACCACTCGTCCGATGAAGGGTACCGCCGGTCGTGGTCGCTGGGTTGAAGAGGATCTGGCGGCAATTGAGCAGTTACGCGACAGCTCCAAGGAAAAAGCTGAGAATCTGATGATCGTTGATCTGTTGCGCAATGACCTGGGGATTGTGGCCGAGACCGGTTCCGTGTCTGTCGATGCGCTGTTCGATGTGGAAACTTATCCGACCGTACACCAGATGACCTCCACCATATCCGCAAAGCTCCGTCCCGGTGTTGGCCTCACGGATGTTTTCAGGGCACTGTTTCCATGCGGCTCGGTGACCGGAGCCCCCAAGCGGCGCAGCATGGAGATCATAGCCGAACTAGAAAAGGAGCCCCGTGGCATATACTGCGGGGCGATCGGATGCGTGGCCCCCGGTGGTGAAGCGCATTTTTCGGTAGCCATACGCACGCTGTTCTTTGATACGCATTCCGGTAGTTTGACGATGGGGGTTGGTAGCGCCATCACCTGGGATTCGGATGCGGCGTCAGAATATGCCGAATGCCTGAGCAAGGGGGCGTTCGTTAATCAGCAGGGACCCGATTTCAGTTTGATTGAAACCCTGCGGCTGGAGAATGGCTCCTGCTCGTATCTGGACAGACATGTGGCCCGTATGGCGGCTTCCGCAGGCTACTTTGGATTCTGCTGTGATCAGCATAAGATACGGAAGATACTGTCACAATATGCCGCTCAGGCAGTCGGTGTCCGGAAGGTACGTATTCTTCTGTCGGCAGATGGCGGCATTGATGTTTCTTCAGAGGCGCTGCCTGATAACCCTGCTGAATTGCGTGCCGCCGTCAGTGATTTCCGTGTAGATTCTTGCGATGTCATGCGCTACCACAAGACAACACTTCGTGAATTGCTCGACAGAGCCAGGCTGGCGCGACCAGATTGCGACGAAGTGTTGTTGCTTAATGAACATGGGCAGTTGACGGAGGGGAGCTACCATACGCTGGTTTTAAAATTGGATGGGCAACTAGTTACACCTCCGCTCGCCTGCGGCCTGCTTCCTGGAGTACTGCGCGGCGAACTGCTTGAGCAGGGGGTGATTGCCGAGCGGATCCTGTATCCATATGATCTTGAGCGTGCTGATGAGATCTGGCTTATTAATTCGGTGCGTGGCTGGCAACGTTGTACCGTTATTTGAAGGGGGGAGTGGCGAAATGAAAATAGCATTGATAATTCTTATTACGATACTACCGGCGGTCTGCACTGCCGAGACACGCCTGCTGACGCTCGACCAGGCGATCGCTATTGCCATGGATAATAACCGTGACATCGAAAAGGCGCGTGAGTATGCGCACTATGTTCAGGGTAAGTATGTCGAGGAGCGGGCTGCAGCACTGCCGCAGCTCCAGCTCAACGGCACTGTGCTGGTTTCAAAGGATGAAAGCCAGATAATAAGCGGTTATGTCGCTCAACGCCAATTTGGTCGCACGATTGATCTGACGATATCCCAGCCGCTTTATACCTGGGGCAAATTAAATGCCGCCATCCGTGCGGCCGAAGTCGGCCTAAAAACGGCTGATGAGCAGTTGCGCCTGTACCGCCAGGCGGCTTACCGAGATGTCGTTGCAGCCTACCTTGATGTGCAGCTGGCGAGGGAGCTGAGTCTGCTGGCCGTAGAAAATCGTGCGCAAAAGCAGCGTCATCTGGATGAAGCTACCCGCAAGTTCAACGCCGGAGTTGCGACAGAATATGATGTCCTCGCGGCTGAAGTAGCTGCCGAAAATACGCAGCCGGAAGTTATCAGATCCGGTAACGGCATCCGTATGGCCCGTGAACGGCTCCGCTTTCTGCTCGCCAGCGGCGCACAGGATGTCGATGTGGTTGGGACTCTGGAACCCCCGGCAGCCGCCAGCCCCCTGCCTGCCGGCTATGACGAGGCGATGCAGATCGCAGGCAAACGCCGCCCCGAACTAAAAGATCTGCGTTTGCGCATAGGTATATATGGAGAACTGGTAACAATTGCTAAAGCCGACAATAAGCCGCGCCTTGACCTGAAGGGAGGTGCCGGGTGGCATTGGGCCAGCCTGGATGATCCCGGCCCTGCACGTGATGCCAACGGTGCGGCCTGGAATGCCGGCATCTATCTGTCGTTCCCGTTTTTTGACGGTTTCCGCACCAGCGGTCGGGTTACTCAGGCGAGAAGCGACCTGCGTACAAAACAGATTGAAGAGGCGAAACTTATCGATTCGATCTCCCTGGAAGTTCGTCAGGCAGAGTACTCTTACCGCGAGGCAACTGAGATACTCAAGGCTCTTTCCGGCACGGTAAAGCAGGCTGAACGACTGCTCCAGATGGCGGAAAAGGGGTACGAGCTCGGAGTGAAGATCAGGCTTGAGGTTGAGGATGCTCAGGTGAACCTGCTGCAGGCGAGAAGCAACCTGGTTAGAGCGGAGCGCGACACTCGCGTGGCGCTGGTCAATTATCTGTGGTCCATGGGGGTAGTAGGGGAGTAAGGATGAGTGTAACTTTAGATAATATATAAGATAATGATCTATAATCCTTTTGACTCATGTGTAGCTGCGTGATACTTTGCAGAATATTTGCTATCTGGAGAAACCAATGAGTATTGTTGTTGTCGGCACTGTAGCGTTTGACACCGTTGAAACTCCTTTCGGCAGGGGGGAGAACGTTCTGGGCGGGTCGGCCACCTATTTTTCCACCTCGGCCAGTTTCTTTACCGATGTATCACTGGTTGCAGTTGTTGGAGAAGACTTTCCCGAAGAGCATATCAGTTTTCTGCAGGGTCGCAATATTGATACGACCGGCCTGCAGCGCCTTCCCGGCAAGACTTTCCACTGGAGCGGGCGCTACGGGTATGACCTTAATGAAGCTCAGACCCTTGACACCCAGCTTAACGTGCTCATGGATTTTCAGCCGGAGCTGCCGGAATCCTATCGTGACGCTGACTACCTCTTCCTCGCAAACATTGATCCGGACCTGCAGTTAAAAGTGCTGGAACAGGTGAGGAATCCTAAGCTTGTTGCCTGCGATACGATGAACTTCTGGATCTCTTCCAAGCCGGAAACTCTGAAGAAGGTACTTCAGAAGGTCGATATCGTTGTCATCAACGAAGGGGAAGCACGACAGTTCACCGGAGAGCCTAACCTTGTCAAGGCCGCCCGCCAGATCATCGCGCTCGGCTGCAAACGACTGGTCATCAAGCGGGGAGAGTACGGTGTGTTGATGTTCACCGCCGAGTCGATTTTTGCTGCCCCCGCCTATCCACTGGAGGAGGTGTTCGATCCTACCGGTGCGGGAGATACTTTTGCCGGAGGTTTCATGGGGTATCTGGCAAATACAGGGGATCTGTCTGAGGAGGGGCTTCGTCAGGCAATCGTATTCGGCAGCGTAATGGCCTCCTTCAACGTAGAAGATTTCAGTCTCAACCGAATGAAGCGACTCGAGTATAAAGAGATACAATCCCGTTTCGGCAGTTTCAAGGCGCTGACAAGCTTCAAGGACATTTCTTTTTGAGGGAGATGTCTTGCTTGGCAAGGCACCGATTACTCCGTTTGCCAGGGTCAGGGACATACATATGATGAAAAGCCTTATCAACTGTATAACTGTAATACTTCTACTCCTGACTGTTTCCGGCTGTGTATCACGCGGGGGGCAGCCCAATTTCGAGCCGAATCCCGCTTCCTACCATTACCAGATGGGATTATCCTATCTGGGAGAGCGCAATTATACCTCTGCACTGTTTGAGCTGACTGAGGCCGAGAAGCTTGACCCGGAAAATCCGGCTGTCCTCTATAACCTGGCCATGGCCTTTGTCGGAAAAAGACGCCCTGACCTTGCTGAAGCAAAATTTCTGAAAGCAATTCTCCTGAAACCCGCCTTTTCTGCAGCCCGCAATGATCTGGGAGTTGCTTACCTCGATATGCAACGCTGGGATAGCGCCATCCAGCAGTTCAAAATAGTCAAGGACGATCTTTTTTACGATAATACTGAAAATGCTTCCATCAATCTGGGGCTGGCCTATCTGGGAAAAGGAGATTACTCCAAGGCATTGGCAGAGTTACAGGCGGTGGAAACTATGAACCCGCGTAACCCAGTTGTGAAGCTTTGCATGGGGCGCGTCTGGTTTGCTATGGACAAGAGCGAAATGGCGCTCGCCGAATATACCAAGGCACTTGAAATTTATAGTGATTATGGTGCGGCTCACTATTATCTGGGGCAGGTACAGCTCAAACTGAACAGGATTGATGCTGCCCGTGCCTCATTCAAAGAGGCGGTACGGCTAATTCCTGATAGCGAACAGGGGCGCGCTGCCCTTGGATATCTGGATCTTATCAAGTGAGTGAGGATAGAGTGTCAGATCCCGTTAGTTCTTCACCTGAAACCGCCAGCGGTTCGCCCGGGGCGGTTCTACGTCGTTGCCGGGAATTTCACGGGGTTACACTTGAAGATGCCTCGGAAACTACAAAAATCGGCGTATCTTACCTGAGGTCACTGGAAAACGACCAGATCCGTGAATTTGCCAACCAGGCATATCTAAAGGGATTTCTTCGTATCTACGCCACCTACCTCGGTCTGAATTTTGACGATATAGCCCCGATGTACGACAAGTTATTAGGCGTCCATGTTGATAAGCCGGATCTTGTTCGCCCATCCTCTGCTTCCATCCGTCCGCCGCGCCGTTTCAAGCTCCTTAAGAAAATGCTGTTCCCGCTTTTTTTACTGGCAGTTATCCTGATTACGGCGACCTTCTTCAAACGCCCACCTTCTCCACCCGTTATCCCGCCGCAACCGGCTGCAATTGTTGTCACTCCCCGTGAAGAGGCGGCGGTTCAGCAGGTACAAAGTTCCGTACGATCCAGAAAAGAAGAGAAGAATATTGCACCAGCCAAGGCAGAAGTAATTTCTGCTGTTCCTTCTGAAGCTGTAAAAAAAGTGACAATACAACAACGACCGGCAGATGTGCCCAAGGGATTCATCCTGAAGATCACGGTTACGCAAAATGGTACTTTGACCTCTCGAGTTGATGATTCCGGACCGCAAAAATATGAGCTTACCATCGGAGATGTCATCGAGTGGAAGGCAGAAAAAAATGTCGCGCTGGAACTGAGTAACGCCGGTGGGGTTGATGTAGAAATAAACGGGAAACCTTACAAGCCGCTCGGAGCGCTCGGCAAACCGGCTTATGTCGAACTTGATGGCAGCGGTGTAAAAGAGTAGTCCCGCTACATTTCTCCGTTCAAGTGACCTTCTCTACTAAACACAAACAAAAAAAACATGGTCTTGACAGTCCAGTGCTCCATGCTAGACTTCCTGTACTTATAGTTGTGCAGGAGAACCACTGTGGAACAGGGATGTAAAAGGATACTGGTTGTGGACGATGAGGAAAATGCCCGGGTGGCACTTTCCAAGATTCTTGCCCATGACGGCTATGAAGTATCGTCCGTCAGGAACGGGCTGGAAGCTCTCAATTATCTGCGCAGTAAAGATGTCGAGCTGATAATTACCGATCTTAACATGCCGGAGATGAACGGAATGATGTTTTTGCGTGAGCTGAATCGCAGCCATCCTGCCAGTAATGTAATTATGGTCACAGCTTATGGTGAAGTTGAGTCGTATCTCGAAGCCATGACGCTGGGCGCTTTTGAATATATCAACAAACCGGTCAAATATGGTGATCTCAAAAAAGTTATCGACAAGATTTTCAGTGCCAACTGAGCAGTCGGCTGTATTGATAACGGTTACAATCACTTTAAGCATTCAGGTACGACAGAATAGTTAGCGCACTCATCCTGATTTTATAAAGCCTATAGGGAGACCTCTATGAAACCGTTTACAAAAATTCTGACCGCCATTGATTTTTCGGAAAACGCCGAATGTGCTTTTGATTATGCCCTTACATTGGCAACCCAGTTTAATGCAGAGCTTGTGCTTATTCACGTTATCAATGAACCTGTCGATCTACGAGGCTTTTATGTGCCGCACATCTCTTTCGAGCAGCTTGAGAGAGAGATCGAGGAAAGCGCCGCCAAAATGATGAAAGCATTCTGCAGTTCAAAACTGGCCAATTTTTCAAATTACAGAACAGAGATCGTGACCGGTATCCCTTGCGATGAAATAACTGCCGCTGCGACCAGAATAGATGCGTCTCTAATCGTACTCGGAACTCATGGCCGAACCGGTCTTGACCGGATCCTTTTTGGCAGCACCGCTGAACGGGTTGTACGCTCTGCGAGTTGCCCCGTTCTTACAGTCCGGCTTCCGGCTGTCTAGCCGTGAATGAGTCAAATTCATGAAAAGAGTTTGCCTGCCATGATGACAGAATCGGGAACACATGTTACAAAAAACACTGTTGTAGTTATCGATGACGACAAAAATATCCTCGAGTTGACCTCGCTGATCCTCTCTAAACACGGTTTTCAGTCGTATGTTGCGGATCGTGCCAACGAAGGTTTTGAACTTATTGCCACCCATTCTCCGGAACTGGTGCTGCTCGATTATATGATGCCGGAGATGGATGGGCTGTCGGCACTGCAATTTATCAAGAGCCGTTTTCCCGATACATACGTCGTGATGCTGACCGGTAAGGGGAGCGAAGAGGTAGCAGTAGAATTGATGAAAAACGGCGCTTCAGAATATATTCTCAAGCCGTTTAATAACCGTAATCTTGTTGAACGCCTGAAAAACGTGTTGCGAATCCGGGAAATAGAACTTCACAACAGGGATCTGCAAAAACAGCAGGTGCAGCTGCTTTCTGAAATAGAGCAGTGGAATCTGGATCTGAAGAGACTGGTATGCGAAAAGACCGAGGAACTTCATAATGCCCACGAAGAGATAGTGCAGTCTGAAAAGCTTGCGGCGATGGGTTATCTTTCAGCGGGGGTCGCTCATGAGATCCGAAATCCACTTAACTCCATCGCCCTGTTTGTCCAGCTTATGAGCCAGACGACTACAGAACCGGATCAACTTGAACACCAGACAAAAATAATGAAAGAGGTTGACCGGATAGATTCTATTATCCGAAAACTTCTGGATGCATCACGTAGAACACGTGTCATCTCCTCCACTGTGCAGATCAATCAGGTAATAGACAATGCAATCGAAGCCTTTACGCCACAGATAGAGACCAGAAAAATTCAGGTTGATCGGCATTACCATTGTGTGCCACCTCCCATTACCGCCGACCCGACCGAGTTAGAACAGATATTTACCAATCTTTTTCTTAATGCTCTGGATGCCATGAACCGCGGCGGCAACCTTGCAATTGAGATCTTTGCAAAGGATTGTCGTGTGATTGTGAGGGTAAGTGACAGCGGTCACGGAATTGCGGAGGATGTTTTGCCCTGCATCTTTGAACCTTTCTTCTCTACAAAGGGGCGCGGCACCGGGATGGGACTCCCTGTTGCCCAACGGATAGCCCGGATGTATGATGGGAGCATGGAGGTTGAACGCTCATCACCTGAAGGTACAATATTCCGCCTGGAATTTCCTTTCTACAACTGAAACATTCACCCTTTCTTTTTTAACTGCCGGTGGTGTAGTATGCCGCAACTGTCGATAATATTACCGTAAGTGTGTGCGGCCATGCCCCAATCAACCAGAAAAATACTTATCATCGATGATGATCCGTTCTTCCTTAAAGTTCTGAGCGATAATTTCAGAGATAACGGCTTTACCGTATTTACCGCCAATGACGGCATTGAAGGTGTAAAGGCTTATCTCGAAGAGCGACCAGATGTGGTTATCTCTGACCTGGTAATGCCGCGCATGGGTGGTGTCAGTACATGCATGGAGATCGGCCGGCTGGGTGGTGATAGCCCTCCGGTGATTGCCCTGTTGACATCCATGTTTCAGGAGTCACCGCATGAACACGACGCTCCTGAAATGGGAGCCAAGATTCATATCCCCAAGTCCACCCGCCCGGTGGATATAGTCATCATAATCGAACAGATCCTCGAACGCGAAAAGTACCCGCAGAGCTGACTTCATGCCTTTTATCTATCGCAGTATTTCAATCACACCCAATGAGTCGGAAGAGCTTCTCCCTGCTTTGCTGGCGGCAAAACTTTCCGTTCCGCTGGCATGCCTGAATGATGTCCGCATCATGCGCAAGGGGATAGATGCCCGTAAAAAACCGAACATAAAATTGGTTTACACACTCTCCTTCTCGGCCGATGAAGCGGTCAGGAAACTGCTGGGAACTGATCCGGCGCTTGAATGGCACGACGAAAAAACAGCCCAGGGCCCAAAGTCTGTCCACTCCTCATCACGCATTGTCATTGTCGGCAGCGGACCGGCCGGTCTTTTTGCCGCCCTGCGCCTGGCAGAGTACGGGCTGAAGGCGACGCTCATTGAGCGTGGCGAGCCGGTGGAAAAGCGGGCGTTATCCGTGCAGCGCTTCTGGAAAGACGGCATTCTTGATCCCGAGTCCAATGTACAGTTTGGCGAGGGTGGAGCTGGGACATTCTCTGACGGCAAGCTGACTTGTCGTTCCAAGGATCCGCTGGTACCGTGGGTGCTGGAACAATTAGCCACATTCGGGGCTCAGCCAGAGGTGCGTTATCTTGCCAAACCACATATAGGGACTGACCGCTTGAGAGTTGTAACGGCTGCCATACGGAGTCACCTGCTTGAGAAGGGATTTATTATTAAATTCGGGTGCCGCATGAGCGGCCTGAACATCAAAAACGACCGGGTAGAATCGTTGACGCTCAATGATGTGGATGAAATGCCATGTGACCATCTGATTCTGGCCAGCGGACATAGCGCCAGGGATACCTTTGAACTGCTGGAACGGTTGAATGTTCCATTGCAGCGGAAGCCCTTTGCAATGGGTTTCAGGGTAGAACACCCGCAGGAGTTGATAAACCGGATACAGTACGGTGCCGGGAAACAGCCGGCCCTTCCGGCAGCTGACTATGCTCTGGCCTGGAACAACAGCTCCACCGGACGTAGCGCCTATTCCTTCTGCATGTGTCCTGGTGGAGTCGTTGTCGGAGGGGCCTCAGAGGCCGGGGGGGTCGTTACCAACGGCATGAGCGGCCAGCTTCGCAACTCTCCCTACGCGAACAGCGCTCTTGTTGTAAATGTCAGGGAAGAAGATTTTGACGGCACAGGCCCGCTGGCTGGGGTCCGGTTGCAACGCAGGTGGGAACAGCGGGCGTTTGAACTGGGTGGAGGAGGGTACCGGGCTCCGGCCCAAAACCTGCTGGGTTTTTTGCGCCTGCCGGGAAAAGGTGCCGTCAAGGCAACTTACCGCCCGGGTATCCTGGAGACCGAGCTGGATTCTGTACTACCGCCTTTTGTTATCGACACACTGCGGGAGGGGATCGTTGATTTTGGACGAAAACTGAAGGGGTTTGTTACCGCTGAGGCGACCTTGATAGGTATAGAGTCACGCACCTCATCGCCGGTGCGGATTCTGCGCGACAGTTGTTATGAGTCCGTGGGCGTCAAGGGGCTGTATCCGGCCGGTGAAGGGGCCGGATATGCCGGAGGCATAATGAGTTCGGCCGTAGACGGCATCAAAATCGCGGACAATATCGCCGGAAGGCTCTCTGCCAGCTAGCCGCTTTACACCCGCTGGTGGATGAACCGGCTGTAACTCTGGTCGGTTCCCTTTATGTGGCAGACAAGCCATTCCACCATGAAATCCAGAACGCTGTCCGCCATTTTGTGCCCCTGCAGAAAATCGACCTGAATTTCACGCAAGCGTGAAACAAACTGGTCATGCTCCTGGCGGTGAGCCGCCAGATCCGGATAGTTGCAGGACAGCATCAGCCGCTCCTCTTCGCTAAAATGCTCCGTTACGTAGGTAATCAGGTTCCAGATCGCCTCTCCAACCGCTTCAGACCCGTCTCCGTTTCTGATTGCAGCGTCAAGTATGTTTACCCAGCCAAAGAGAGCCTTGTGCTGCTCATCAATAGTCGGAATCCCCAGGGCAATGCTGTCATCCCATTCAAAAAACGCCATCCCGTGTCACCTCATTGTTAAGATAGAAGCTGTTTGATATTGTTTGCTGGCATTGTCATGGTGTGGGAATATTCAGTTTCAGATCAAGTTCCCGCACCTTGCCAAATGTTGAAAGTGGCAGGTCGAATTTTGCGGCTTCACCGACAACCACCAGCTTGAATGCATCCGGATGCAGGTATTTCCGGGCCGCACTGAGTACGTCTGCTTTGGTTACCTTGGCAATGTTGTTGCGGTACTGTTCAAGGTAGCCGTCGGGATAACTATAATATTCGAGCCTGGCCCGCTGGGTTACGATTGAAGCCGGGCTTGTAAAAGCGAACATGAATGAGTTTATCATGTACTCCCGGGCACTATTCAGTTCATCATCACTGACAGGTTCTTTCGTCAGTCCGGCAATAATATCTTTCATCAGCCCGATCGTTCTAGCGGTAGACTCCCCCTTGGTCTCTGTTTCGGCGATAAAGCTGCCGGTAAAGCGGCGACCGATGTCAAAATGGCTGCCGACACTGTAGGCCAGTCCCTGGTTGGTGCGGATCTCCACCGTCAGCCGCGATGTAAAACTACCCCCCAGAATGTAGTCCAGTATTCGCACAGCGTAGATGTCCGGGTTGTCCTTGCTCAATCCCAGGTGACCCATGCGGATGACGGTCTGGTTGACATCCTTCCTGCCGTAAAGGACCTCCTCATGGGACTGCAGTTTCGGTTGCGGTACATCAGGCAGGGCAAGTGCAAGGCGTTCCTTTACAGCAGGAAAGGCCGAATTCAGTTTAGTGAGCAACGCCTCGCGGTCAAAGTCACCGGACACCGCCAGTATCATGTTGTCCACCCGGAAATAGCGACGGTGAAAAGCAACCAGATCCTGACGGATTATGGAGTTGATCGACTCAAATGTCGGTGTTTCACCCAAAGGGTGGCCTGCGTATATGGCTCTATTGATCTCCCTTGTGGCTATTTCTTTGGGGTCGTCGTTCTGACGTCGCAGACTTTCAATGACCTGTCTCCGGGCAATCTCAACACGGCTTTCACTGAAGTCGGGGCGAAGCAGGACATCGCTGAAGATTTGCAGGGTACGGCTGAAATTCTTCTTGAGTGCGGTTAACGCGACAGTTCCCATATCGCTGCCGATAGCGCTTTCGACCGCCGAGGCCATAAATTCAAGCTCGTCGTCCAGCTTCTCGGGCTCTGTGTCTCCGGCACCGCCACTGCGCATAACGCTGCCGGTCATGCCGGCCAGTCCGGATTTGGCGGCCGGCTCATAGACCGACCCTGTCCGTACCATAGCGGTCATGCTGATAATCGGCAGCTCTGTGTCACGCAGCAGATAAACCGGCATCCCGCACTCCAGGATGACCCGTTCTGCTTTGGGGATCTGAAAATCTAACGCGGGGAACGTCATGGTGCGGGGATTTGCCAGCTGATGGTCAGCGGCAGAGACCGGAGCAATTGAAGTGACCAGCAGGCAGATAAAAACGATGAGCAGTTTCATTTGTCACCACCTGCTTTTGTGATGAATCCGACGGTGCGGTTCTCTCTGGTAAAGTACGTAACTGCTACCCGCATGATGTCTGCGGGTGTGACCTTGGCAATCTTGCCGCGATGCTCGATCATATAGCGCCAACTGCCGGTTGTTGCCTCGTATTCTGTCAGATTGCGCGCCAGACCACCATTGGTGCCCATGCGGCGCGCCTCCTCATACTCTATATTATTGAGTATCCGCTGCAGATCCCGCTCGGTAACCGGGATTGTTTTAAGCAGATCCAGTTCCGCCTGGACACCATCTTCCACCTCTTTAATAGTATGTGGGGCACGCGGGTTGGCGCTGACGACGAACAGATTCGGATAGCGGTATCCCGGTGCGTCAAATGCTCCGATATCGGTGGCAACCTGCTTCTCAATCACGAGCTTCTTGTAAAAACGGGAGGTGCGACCGCTGCCAAGAATCATGCTGATCACGTCAAAAACATAGTCATCCGGGGTGCCAACAGCCGGTTTGTGGAACCCAATGATCACGGTCGGCTCCGCGTCGGCTACCAACTCTATGCGCCGCTCCCCTGCCTGCTGCGGCTCCTCTGCGGTTACCGGTAACAACTCTTTTCCCGGTTTGATCGAGCCGAAATAGCGTTCGACCATGGCAATCGTCTTCTTGGTGTCTATATCTCCCACAACAGCTACAATGGCATTGTTAGGCGCATAGTAACTATGGAAAAACTGTTCGGCCTTGGTGCGGGTCAGATTCTCGATGTCGGACATCCAACCGATCGTCGGCTGACCGTATGGGTGAGCCAGGAAGCTGGAAGCAACAAAAGTCTCCCATAACTTGCTCTCCGGGGCTGCATCATACGATCTGCGGCGCTCCTCCATTACGACTGAGCGTTCGGTGTAGAACTCGCGCAGGACCGCATTCTGCAGGCGGTCAGATTCTATGGCCGCCCACAGTTCCAGCTTGTTAGAGGGGAGACTGATCAGGTAAGTGGTACCATCGCGGCTGGTAAAAGCATTATAACCGGTGCCGCCGTTCTTGGAGTACAGCTCGAAAAACTCA